>PVBE011233945.1_pt1 | contig 27477 bp, 21 predicted proteins | sample 1631181 | NCBI WGS metagenome assembly PVBE01 (sample SAMN08397723, study PRJNA350692) | Marine metagenome, whole genome shotgun sequencing project. | isolation source: water | place: Pacific Ocean | collected 2012-04
CAGAACGGCCTGCCCACCCTCAGCCTGATCGAGTCGGCGGGCGCGGACCTGCCCAACCAGCACAAGATCTTCGTGCCCGGCGGCCAGGGCTTTCGCGACCTGACCGAGCGCAGCAAGGCCCGCATTCCCAGCATCTCGCTGGTCTTCGGGAGCAGCACGGCGGGGGGCGCCTACATCCCGGGGATGAGCGACTACACGGTCTTCGTCAAGGAGCGCGCCACGGTCTACCTGGCTGGACCTCCGCTGGTGAAGATGGCCACGGGGGAGGAGGTGGACGACGAGTCCCTCGGAGGCGCCGAGATGCACGCTCGGATCAGCGGAGTCGCGGACTTCCTGGCCGAGGACGAGCTCGACGCCATCCGCATCGGTCGTGAGCTGGTGGGAGCTCTCGGGTGGGAGAAGCAGGGGCGGCAGCCTGCTCCCGTCGACGAGCCGCTCTACCCCTCAGAGGAGCTGCTGGGCATCGTCAGCCCGGACTTCCGTGTCCCCTACGAGGTGCGTGAGATCATCGCTCGCGTCGTCGATGGGAGCCGCTTCCTGGAGTTCAAGCCGCTCTACGGGGCCACCCTGGTGACCGGCTTCGCCCGCATCCATGGCTACAAGGTCGGCATCATCGCCAACAACGGTGTGCTCTTCAGCGAGAGCGCCAACAAGGGTGCTCAGTTCATCGCCCTCTGCAACCAGCGGGACATCCCCCTTCTCTTCCTGCAGAACATCACGGGCTTCATGGTGGGCCGCTCCTACGAGGAAGGGGGCATCATCAAGCACGGCGCGAAGATGATCAACGCGGTGAGCAACAGCACCGTGCCCGCCATCACGGTCATGATCGGCGGCAGCTTCGGGGCTGGAAACTACGCCATGTGCGGGCGCTCCTATGGCCCTCGCTTCCTCTTCAGCTGGCCCACGCACCGCATCGCTGTGATGGGAGGGGAGCAGCTGGCCGGGGTGCTGGACCTGGTCAAGCGCGGTGCCGCAGCGCGCAAGGGAAAGCCGGTGGACGAGGCCCAGTTGGGCTTCATGAAGCAGATGGTGACCCAGCAGATCGACAAGGAGTCCGATCCCTACTTCGCCACCGCTCGGCTGTGGGATGACGGCATCATCGACCCTCGAGACACCCGCATGGTCCTGGGCATCGCGCTCTCGACCTGTCACAGCGCACCTGTCGAAGGCACCAACGCCTGGGGGGTCTACAGGCACTGATGCGGGTCCTCATCGCAAACCGAGGCGAGATCGCCCTACGCATCGCTCGAAGCTGCCGGTCCCTGGGACTGGCGCCCATGGGCGTCTTCGAGGAGGGGGACCGCGACCACCTCTCCGCACTGGACGGCGCGCTGCAGATCGGAAGCTACCTGTCGGTCGAGGAGCTCCTCGCCGCCGCCGACTGCCTGGGATGCTCCCTGCTGCACCCGGGCTACGGCTACCTGAGCGAGAACGCCGACTTTGCCCGGGCGGTCCTCGCCGCTGGGCTTTGTTGGGTCGGGCCGCCCCCTGAGGCCATCGAGGTCATGGGCAACAAGACGGTGGCTCGACGACGGATGGAGGAGGCCGGCGTGCCGGTGGTGCCCTCAGAGGGCTTCCCCTGCCTGGTGAAGGCCTCTGGTGGCGGTGGGGGACGCGGCATGCGTCTGGTCCGTCGGCCCGAGGACCTGGAAGAGGCGAAGGCCTCCGCGGCGCGTGAGGCGCTGGCCGCCTTCGGCAACGATGAGGTCTTCGTGGAGCGCTACATCGAAGGTGGACGCCACGTCGAGGTGCAGGTGCTCGCCGACGGTCACGGGGGGGTGGTGCACCTTCACGAGCGAGAGTGCTCGGTGCAGCGGCGTCACCAGAAGGTCGTGGAAGAGGCGCCACACTTCGTGGAGGGACTCGCGGAGGCCGCGGTGCTCGCAGCGCAGTCCATCGGGTACCAGAGCGCTGGCACGGTGGAGTTCCTGGTCAGCGACGAGGGCTTCTACTTCCTGGAGATGAACACCCGGATCCAGGTCGAGCACCCGGTCACCGAGTGCATCACCGGCATCGACCTGGTGGGCGAGCAGCTGCGCATCGCGCTGGGAGGCGCTGTGCCCTCGGTGCCCGCGGCCCAGGGCCATGCCATCGAGGTCCGCATCTACGCGGAGGACCCCTACGAGGCCTACGCCCCCCGCACCGGTACCGTCCTCGACCTTCACCTTCCAGAACTGCCGGGAATCCGGCTGGACACCCACCTCCACGTCGGAAGCGAGGTGGGGGTGAACTACGACCCGATGCTGGCCAAGCTCATCGCGCACGGGCAGGACCGGGAAGAGGCCCGCCGCAAGCTGGTGCACGCCCTTCGGCAGCTCAGCTTGCTGGGGCTGACCACGAACAAGGCCCAGCTCGTCCAGATCCTGGAGCACGAGGACTTCGTCGATGGTGCGGTGCACACGGCGTGGCTGGAGGACCAGGAGTTCTCGGCGCCGGAGGTCGCGCCCGAAGCCCGCCGAGCGGTGCTGGCTCACGAGCTCCGTGAGCTAGGGGCCATGCATGGCTTCCGGAACAACCGCTTCCGGGACCAGGAGCTGTCGATCGGCGGCGAAGTACTGCACTGGAGCCTCACCCGGAGTGGACTGACCAGCGAGGGTGTCCCGCTGCTCATCGAGCGCCGGGAGGGAGGGCTGCATGTACAGCACGGTCTCTGGAGCTTCGTGGCTCGGGTGGTCGAGACCCCCGATGGCTGGGAGGTCTGGACCCCCTCCGGACAGGCGCGCCTCAGCCGGGATCCCATCTTCCCGGAGCACGGCTCCGCCGAGGAACAGGGCGGGCTCGTCTCCCAGATGCCCGGCAAGGTGCTCAAGGTGCTGGTGGCCGTGGGAGAGCGTGTCGAGCAGGGCCAGAACCTGCTGGTCCTGGAGGCGATGAAGATGGAACAGACCCTTCGAGCGCCCAGCGATGGCGTGGTGGAGGAGCTCTTCGTGGCCGAGGGTGATCAGGTCGATCCGGGCCAGGTCCTGGCGCGCTTGAGCGCTCTCGCACAAGACTGAGCGATGACCCGGCGGTGGGCGGTCGGGTTCTTTCCTCTCGGACTTCATGCTGAAGGTCGCGGAGCTGTCGGGGATGACCTGCCGTGACGCCAATGCGGGGCTGTCCCCTCACCCTTAGAGGATGGCGGAGAAGCTCTCCCAGTGGCGGTGCACCTGTGCGACGGTGGCCTTGCAGAAGGCCTCCAGGTCCAGAGGCTCAGGCGGCTTCTCCTCGCGCCAGACCGTCCAGAATTCGCTGCTCAGCGCGCCCTGGGCGTCGGGATGAGCCAGCACCTTTTCGATGGCCGGATCGCCGGGCTGCAGGCGCAGACCGCTGAAGCAGGATCCCAGCTTTCCGGGTTGCCAGCACACGCCGATGCCGCAGGCGTGGGGCCAGTTCGCGTGACGCCACAGCAGCATGCTCCATTGCTCCTGCCGCTCCAGGAAGACCTCGGCGGGGGCGTCCGCGCGAAGGACTGCAGTCAGGTGCTCGTAGAAGCTGTCCACCACTGGTCGGGCTCTCGCCCCCAAAGCCGCCCAGCGCTCGATGAGCGGCTGGTTCTGCAGGTAGAACGCGATCTCCGGGTCCAGCGTTGGAAGTTCCTCCCATCGCCGACGCAACTCGTCGAAGTCACTCACAGGGCGTGCTCGTCGCTCCAGGTGGGCGCAGGTGGCTGGCCATGGAGGATCAGGCTTCCCTCGGTCGGCGAGTCGTCGAGCACCGCTTTGTCGTCGACGACGAGACCCTCGCCGTTGTCCAGATGCCACAGCACGGCGGTCTGGCCATCGGGGGAGAAGGGAGTGGTCTGCAGTTCGAAGGAGGCTTCGTAGCGTAGCTTCGTGGAGATCCGGATCTCGTCCATGTAGCCGGTGTAACCCAGGCCCAGGCTGTGCTTCTCGGCACCGAAGACCAGGAAGGGGTCGGCACTGCCACTGGGGCTCTCGTCGTCCGGGTAGGACAGGTCGCCCGCCGGTCCTTTGGCGACGGCCTGGATGCCGCCGTCGATGAAGAGGAAGAGCTGCCCGTTGCTGGCCCGTCGTTCGATGGCCACGTGGTGCCACTCCTCGTCCAGCACGTCGAAGGCGCCGCACAGGCTCATGGCCTGGCCGTTCAGGACGGTTCCGAAGACCACGGTGTTGCCGGTCAGCGACGCGCCAAAGCCTCGGCTGCGGTCGAAGCGCGTGGCGTCCACGAGCAGGTTTCCCTGGTCCCAGGCGGTGTTGTTGCCACACTCGACGAAGTTCGCGGTGTTGTCCTCCAGCGCGGCCTTCAACCAGAACTCGATGGTGAAGTCCCTGGAACCGACGTCTGCCGGCCCACCGGGCTGGACGTTCGAGGGGTCGTCGATCGCGACCTCCAGGTGGCCCATGCCGTTGAAGTGCAGGGAACGGTCCAGATCCCGTAGTGGTCCCGTGTCGTCGGCGAGGCCGCTGTCATCGGCGAGAGAGCCCGTGTCGTCCATCCCGAGCTCGGAAGAGCGCAGGTCTCTGCTGTTCTTGCAGGCTGTCAGCGCTGGAATCAGCAACCACATTGGGACTCATCTATCCTGCGGTGCATGCTCCTTCTCCTGGCATGCACGGGCCCAACCGCGCACGACTCCGGTGCCGACAGCACCATCCTTATCGACGACACCGCTCCCAGCGATGACAGCTCGGTTACCGACGACACGGGCGAACATCCCTTCAGTTGCGGTGAGGCCAATCCCCCCGTGGCGGTGTCGGACATCCCGGCCATCCAGGTCAGCGGGCAGGTCAACTGGACCCTGTCCTTTGACGAGACCGCCGAGTCCAACGACTTCTACGACTGTGGCTACGCGCGCACCTACGAGGGGCTGCAGACCCTGGACACCCCTTGGTCCTGTGCTGACTGCGAGGTGATCAGTCGGGGACCGGTCACGATCACCGAGGGCGCGGACTGCGTTGCGCAGATCAGCTCATCGGGCGAGGTGCGCACCGAGAAGTGGGGTTGGAACAGCGACGGCGAGTTCTTCCGCGCGACGAGCGAGAACGCCCGCATGGGGATGCTCGAGGGCGGCACCCCCCACGCTTTCGACTACCAGGCGGGTACAGCCGATCTCATGTGGGAGGGCGAGTACGAGTTGACCGAGGATCGGGGCACCGTCCTCATCTCCGCGTCAGGAACCATGGCATTCGCAGCGGGCGACGAGCTCATCGCCGATCCCTTCGCCGCCGACCGGGAGCACGACTACGCGGGCAGCTGGCCGCGCAACGACCCCGGTGACCTGGAGGCCTCCTGGGCACCCACGGTGGGAGAGACCATCCCCAACTTCCGGCTGGAAGATCAGTGCGAGGACCTGCTGGACCTCTGGGATCTCCACGGTGCCTACACCGTCATCGAGGTGAGCCAGTACAACTGCGGGCCCTGCCAGACCATGGCGGAGACAGCGGGCACCTGGCAGGACCACATGGCCGGACAGGGGGTGCCCGTGCAGTTCGTGACGCTCCATGGCAACGGGCTGGGTGACAGCTACGGAACCCCCGACCACTCCATCATCGAGGCGTGGACCGAAGAGTTCGGAAACCACGGTCCGGTCATTGCGGATCGCGGCTGGGGCATCGCGATGGCCTACAGCGTGATCGAGGACTACGGCCTCAGCTTCCCGGCCTGGTTCATCGTGGATCCGGACTTCAAGGTGATCCATGCACAGACGGGCTTCTCGGACTGGGATGACGCGGAGGCGATAATCCTGGGGCAGTGAACTCTCGCTCCGAGCCTCTCCGTCTTTGCGTCGTGACCCGAGGGGACCTCTGGCCCACCAACCACGGTGCTGCGGTGCGCATCGTTCGGGCCGCTCAATACGCGAGTCTGTTGGGGGCCGAGGTCTACATCGTCACCGACGATCGGGACCGGTACTGGTTGTACCGGCGCGGACAGCGCCACGAGCTGCGCTACAGCAAGCGCTTTCGCGCCCTGCAGGAGTGGCCGGGCCTCAACGCCGCCGGTCGGCTCGCGGAGCGGATCTGCGGGCGCGTGGGCTATCCGCCCGAGGAGACCTTCCTGTACCGCCCCCAGTTCGATCCGCAGTGGTGGGCCAGGGTGGGCTACGTCGGGCTTCAGCACGACATCGAGGTCTTCCAGGCGGAGTTTCCCGGCTACGGCCTGGCCTGCTGGCTCGCAGCGAAGGCCTTCGAGGCCCGCAGCAGCATCGTGCAGCACAACGTGGAGTGGGACCGGTTGGAGGACGTCCTGGGGTTGCCTCCGGAGGAGATCGAGCGCATCAAGGAGCTGGAGCTCTTTGCCCTTCGCCAGGTGGACGATGTCATCGCGGTCAGCGTCGAGGACCGCGATCGCATGGTCTCGGCAGGCCTCGCATCCGAGAAGATCACGGTCCTTCCGCACGGCGTGGACACGGCCAACTACGAGCCCGGAAGAGGACGCCTGCTGCGTTGGAGCCGGGGCCATGACAGCGGCCCGCTGCTCTTCTTCCATGGAACCCTCCACTATTGGCCCAACACCCAGGCGGTGGCCTTCATCGCCGAGCAGCTGCTGGCGCGGCTGGAGGACATTCCGGGCTTGCGGGTGTGGATCGCGGGCCTCAACCCGCCGACCTACTACCAGCACCCGGCGATCGACTTCCTGGGGCCGGTGGAAGACCTCCCCGCACACATCGACGCGGCGGACCTCTGTCTCTGCCCGGTGCCCAGCGGGGGGGGTACCCGGCTGAAGATCCTGGAGTACTTTGCGGCCGGAAAGGCCTGCGTGAGCACGACCAAGGGGGCCGAGGGAATCCCCTATACGTCGGCGGAGCTGGCCGTCGCGGACGACGCTGACCGCTTTGCGGCCGAGGTACGACGGCTGCTGGGCGACCCGTCTGCGCGCGAGGCCATGGGGCTGGCCGCCCGGCGCTTTGCCGAGAGCTACGACTGGACCCCGGTCATCCAGGCCACCCTCGACCTGTACCAGACCGGCCAGGGCAGGGGCGGGATCTACGAGAGACCTTCCTCACCGCGGGTGCTGGCACCGCCGCGGGAGTGCGGCTCCGTCGAGTCGCATCTCCCCGCCCGCGAGCTCAGCAAGCCACGCACCCTGCTCTTGCTGATCAACCGGGGCTGCAACCTTCGCTGCTCCTTCTGCGACCTCTGGGACAACGCCGAGTCGATGCCCCTCGAACGGGCGGTCGACCTGCTGGACGAGGCCCTGCTCATCGGTACTCGGACCCTCGTCATCACGGGTGGGGAGCCCTTTGCCTACAGGCCGCTCTTCCAGCTGGTTCGCGCCGCGAAGGAGCGGGGACTGGCGGTGAACATCACCACCAACGGAACACTCATCGACAAGCGCTGGGACGAGCTGGTCGAGAGTGGCGTGGACAGCCTGAGCATCAGCATCGACGGGCTCGAAGAGACCCATGAGGCTCTGCGGGGAGTCGATGGCTGCTTCGATCTGGCGGTGGCCGGTGCTCGCCGGGCCAGAGCGCAGGGCATCCCCCTGAGCGTGTACTGCACGGTCACCAACCGGAACGTGCACGAGCTCGTGCAGGTCTTCGAGCTGGCCTGCAGTCTGGGGGCGAAGTTCGACTTCTGGCCGGTCAATGACGCGGAGGACCTCTACCTGCGTACGCCAGACGAGCATGAGGCCTGGAGGCAGGCGGTGGCCACCATCGCAGCCCGGGATTCCCACATGCGGGAACGGCGGCTCTTCGATGTCGAGGCGCTGCGCTACCACGAGGGTCAGGTCGGCACGGTGCGCTGCCTTGGCCTGGTGGACCAGTACGGGGTGACCTTTCGCGGGGAACTCCTCCCCTGCTGTGTCTGGGGTGGAGAGAGCCTGCGGGTGGGAAACGTCTTCGAGACACCGCTCTCGGAGCTCTGGACCTCACCCGAAGTGCAGGCACACCGTGAGCGGCTCTACCAGCATGGGTGCGCCGAAGACTGCTTCAACCACAGCCTCTACGAGTTCACGCGGTCCACCAAGGAGCCCTTCACCGTCCCAGACGCTTGATCTCGCCGTTGCCGAGGATGCGTTGGGTCCAGCCGGGCTCGGTGGCGACCTGGATGAGGACGCGCGCGCAGGCCTCGGTGCTGACGCCAAGCCACTTCATTCCGGGGTGACCTCGCCCGTTTCCAATCAGGGCCCCGGGCCGGAGGATGGTCCAGTTGAGGCCGCTCTCGGTGACGATCTCTTCGGCCTTTCGCTTGGCCTCGTAGTAGGCGCCTGGAATCCAGTTGGTGCCCTGCGCACCCATCAGGACGAAGTGCGGCACGTCGGCCTCCAGAGCCGCATTCACGAGCTGCTGGGTGCTTCCGATGTCGCTGGACTCGTAGGTGTCACCGTCGGCGAAGCGCTTCTTCATCGTCCCGATCATCGAGACCACCGCATCGCATCCGGCCATCGCCTGGACCAGCCGGGAGTGCTCCGTCAGGGAGCAGAGCAGCGGTGCCGGGGCTGCGGGCTGTTGTCTCTGGTACTTCTCGGCGCTCTGGGGACGTACCTGCACCACGATCTCCAGCTCTGCAGCCAGGGCCATGCGGACGAAATCCTGTCCCGTAGCGCCGGTCGCGCCTCCCACAAAGACCTTCACCGGTTCTCGCAGCCGGCGGTCGCGAGCTCGTCTGCCCGCTCGTTCTCGGGCACGCCGACGTGTCCCGCGACCCACTGGATTTCCAGCTTCGGCCAGCCGGCCAGCCGGCCCTTGATGTGGGCGATGAGCTCCGTGTTGACCTTGGCCTTCCAGCCCTGGGTCAGCACGCCGAGGGCGTAGCGGCTGTCGGTGAAGAGCGCCACGCGCTCCTTCTGCGGCACCTTCGCTCCCTCCAACAGGTCCAGTGCCATGTCGATCGCGGTGAGCTCGCCGACGTTGTTCGTTGCGATGCCCAGGTGCCGGCTGTCCTCCAGAACGCGCCCGTCAGCGAGCTTGACCACAGCACCAGCGCCTGCAGGACCCGGGTTCCCCTTGCAGGCACCGTCCGTGAAGCAGAGGTGTGTGCCGGGGGGCAGGGCAGCGATCCGCGTCCTCGCGTCCCGCTTTGCTGACGCGGCCTGGGCCTTCGTTCTACGGTTCGCGCTGCCGAAGCCGCTCGCCTTCTGCTGTTTGGAGGGGCTTGCAGCGCGACCCGCAGGCAAGGAGCGTGGGAGGGCCTCCGAGTTCCTCTGAACGCGGGATGTGCCCGCCATGTAGATCTTCGCGTCGGTGCCCGCCGAGTAGCGAATGGGCGTGCGCCCACCGTTGGAGACGAGCCGGCCGTCTTCTCCGACCTGCGCCCAGACCTGCTTTGCCTTGAAGAGGGCTTCGACCCACATGGGGCCCTCTATAGCTGTTCCAGGACTCGCCGTAGCCGCGTCGCGACGATCCAGCCCATGGCCTTGTAGAAGCGTACGCCGAAGGTCGGTTGCTTCTGGATGTACTCGGTGATGTCGCCACGTGCGATGCGCAGTACGCGGCTGCTCTCCACGGCGGTCACCACCGCACTCGCCGGGTGGCCGTCCAGGAAGGAGAACTCCCCGATGATGGCACCAGGGCTGAAGGGGACCCCCGGCCGGAAGCCGGGCTCGGTGCTCAGCAGGCCACTGAGCACGACGTAGATCGCCTCCAGATCCTCGCCTCGGTCCACCAGGCTGTCACCCGGGCCGAGAGCACGTTCTGTCCCTACGGTGTGGAGCCACTCCACATCCTTGGGCTCTAGATGGTCGAAGAGAGTCATTGTTCGGCAACTCTACGGGATGACGCACGCAGACGTCGTGCCAGTTCGCGGACGATCTCCTCCTGGATGGATGGGCGATGTGCCATCAGCTCATCCAGATCAGCGGCCCGAAGGGCAAGCAGGCTGAGGTCCGTGAGTGCGACGACGTCCGCCGCGCGCGGCTCTCGGTCGATGACGCTGAGCTCCCCGAAGAACTCTTTGGGGCCCATCCGAGCGAGCTCCGTACCCTCGTTTACGATGCGGACCTCGCCGGCGACAATGATGAGCATCTCGTCGCCTGGATCGCCCTTCTTGAGGACGATCGCGCCGGCGGCGACGGCGCGCTCCTCCAGTACGCCAGCCACCTGGTGCAGGTCGTCTACGGCGAGGCCTCCGAAGAGTGGCACCTCTCGGAGAAAGAGCAGGCGCTGGGTGCGAGCGTGCAGGGAGTCCTCCCAGAGCTCCGGGTAACGGGTCCGGAAGCGGTCGGAGTACACCACCATGGCCACCCCGAGCAGGCCGACATGACCCAGCGTCGTCACCCCGCCGAGGGGATCCTCGAAGGCGGCGGTGCCGATGCGCCCCAGTTCGGTCCCCTGTCCAAAGCGCTCCTTCAGGGTCTGGGGCGCGAAGAGGGGGACGACGTGCTGTCCTCGATCGTACGAGAGCGAAACCTGGATCAACTCGGCGACCTGAGGGGCGTCGGTTCGCTCGCGTAGGCCCAGCTCGTAGGCTCCAACGAGGCGACGGTTGCCGCCCAGGGCGAGCAGGCAGAGCAGCCGCTTTCGGCAGGCCTCCAGGAGGTGGTCGACCTCCCGCGCCAGGAGGTCGTAGGGCGGCTGCACGGTCCAGTCGGGGCGACCGTCGTCATGGGCCAGTCCGCCCAGGATGGCCACCAGGCCCCAGGCCATGGCCAGCTCGCGATCCTGGAGGGGGCGGAGTCTCGCGAGCGGGATTCGGGTGTCCGGATCACGGACCGCAGCTCCCAGTGCGCGGGTGGTCTCCTCACGGACCGCTGGATGAGGGTGCTCGAGCAGCTCGAGCAGCAATTCCTGAGCGCCACCACGCAAGCCACGGCAGGCCATGGCCAGGTTGCGAACGGCGCGCGGCGAGGCCAGATCGACCCGCTCGCCGAGCTTGCCCACCAGCTCGGTGGTCAGCCTCGGAAGAACCTGCTCCACAGCCGGCACCAGGCTGGGATCCTCCAGGGCCTCCAGGGTCTGTGGCAGCAGCTCGGGGTGCCGCAGCGCGGCGCGAATCGCCGCCGCACGAACCGCTCGGGCGGGATCCTTGAGCCCCTTGCCGAGCTGTTCCGAGGTGGTCGGCAGCCCCAACATGGCCGCCTCGCGCACCACGGCTTCGGGGTGGGTGAGCAGCTGATCCGAGGGCTCCCGTGCGATCGCCGTGCGGGCCACTCGCGCCCAGGCCCGCACACCGCTGTGCTCATCCTCCAGGGCTTGCTCGAGGGCTGGCCCCTGCGCGGGACCTCCCAGCCCCGCCAGCGCTCGCGCGCAGGCCAGACGCACCTGCGGGTGTTCGTCGCGATTCATCAGGTGGGCCAGCACAGGGGCGCCTGTTGATCGCCCCAGCCGCGTGAGTTGACGCACTGCGGCCAGACGCACCTTTGGCGAGCGATGTCGTGTCGCGGCGCTCACGCTGCGAAAGGCCGAGGGCTCATCGCTCCCCCCGAGGAGCTCCACCGCCAGGCCCGCCTGGAGTGTGGGGCCGGAGCGAAGTTGCTGCTCGAGTTGGTGCATGGTCACGGCGCCGAGCTGCAGGCGTCTGGGCTTGTCCTGGAGTACCAGCTTGCGCGAGTCGACGCTTCTCTGGAGGGCCTGGGCGTAGGCCGAGCGCAGGCGGCTGGCGACCAGCAGTGCCATCGCCAGACCCAGGCCAGCGGTCGCGCCGCCGAGCCAGGGAAGACTGAGTCCTTCCGTCGCGGCCACCAGCAGGGCGCAGCCCGCGTAGCCCATGGGCGCGATGACCCCGCGCACCAGGGCACGCGCCTGGGCCCGGCTGACCACGGGGAGCGGCACCTGCACCTGCACCAGGGATGAGCTCCACAAGCCCTGCTTCAGGAGGCGGTAGCCTCCCCGGAGAGCCGTTGCGGCGAGCAGTCCGGGGGCCATGATGAGGAGGACGCCACCCAGCACCATCCAGAGAGGCGTGGCCAGCAGGGTTCGGCTGCTTCCGAGGCGCTCCAGCAGCCGTCCCGTGAGCAGCAGCGACACGAACAGCCCTACCAGGGAGGTGCCGGAGTAGTAGAGGCCGAAGAAACCCGCGATGTGTTCGGGGGCCAGAGTTCGCTCGACCGCGTGCAGGAGCTGCAGGTCCATGAGCTGCTCGCCACCCAGGGAAAGCAGGCTCAGCACTGCGATCAGCCGCATCAGCGGGGTCGCGCGCACGAAGTCCAGGCCTCGGCGCCAGCCCTCGAAGAGGCCCGTGCCGGAGCGACCGCGCGCTGCAGCGCCCCCCAGGTCCCGTCTCACGATGGTGCGCAGCGCCACGAGCGCGGCAAGAAAGCTGGCCGGTGCGACCAGGAGCAAGCCTCTTTCGCCGACGATGTTCACCAGCAGCGGCACGAAGGCGCCGCTGAGAACCCAAGCCAGGCTCGATCCCACCCCAGCGAGCGGTAGCAGCCGCTTGGCCGATCGCGCGTTGGTCGCCTCGCTCACCACGGACCAGGTGTGGATGATGAGCAGACCCAGGCAGACCTCCACCGCGACATAGGTGATGAAGGGCATGGCTGGGTGCAGGTCGTGCAGAAGCCACAGCACCGGAAAGACGGCGCCAAAGCCCAGCAGCGTCAGGCTGGCAAGCCGAACGGGGCCCAGGCGTGCTCCCAGACCGACCGACACAGCCGAGGCGCTCGCCAGGAAGAAGGCGCTGACCGCGAAGGCCCAGGGCAGTTGTTCGGCGCCAAAGGCAGCTAGAAAGAGAGCCGACTGGGCGGCTTTCAGTGGTGCGAAGGCAGCGCTGACCGAGAAGACGAGCGCGACCAGCCGAAGGGCCGTCCACCCCTTCCTCTCGGGCACACCCAGCAGCTCACCGAGCACACTTCAGTCCCTCAGGTGGCAACCGGCGTCGTCGTCGCCGGGTCCCTCCGGCACGAGGTAGCCGTCGGTGATGCCCTCGACGCCGTGGGGCTTCGTCGGGCCCTTGCAGCCCTGTGCGATCCAGGTGTGCAGCAGGTCGATCTCGTCAGGGCTCATCGCGGGCAGGCCCAGGGGCATTCCCATGCGCTTGGAGGGGTAGGGGGGGCGTTGGAGATCCAGTCCGGACGCCACCTGGTCTCTCGTCGCCTCCTCGTGGCGTAGCAGCATGGACTCCACCACCGGCGGGTACTTGGAGTCCGGTCGGGCTTCGAGGACGCTGTAGCGGGCGCCGGTCGTCGGATCGACGGCGCCGCGCACCAGCTGGTCGTAGGTGCGCATGCTCAGACCCACACCCTCGTAGCCCAGGCCGCCGAGGTTGCCCGGGCCGGGGTCCTTCTCGTGGTCGTTCATGTGGCAGTGGACGCAGACCTTGCCCAGAGTGCGCTCCTTCATCTCTTCGTAGGAGACCTCGCGATCGAGCACCCGGGGGATGGGCTGCACCGCATCGCGCTCGATGACTTCGGGCTGGGCGTGCCACAGCCAGTCGCGGACGGCGACGGCCTCTTCCCGGGTGAGCATGTCCGGCATCGCCGTTCCGGGCTTGAGCGCCTGGGGGTCGTCCATCCAGGCCACGGCGATCTGGGGATCCATGCGCTCGCGTGTGAAGCGCAGGTTGGGCGCGAGCGGCGAAGCCCCGGCGCCCAACACGGCGTTGCCGAAGTCGTGGCAGGCGGTGCAGCCCCTGTCCCGGAAGAGCGCTTCGCCCACCGCCAGGTTCTCGGGTGGCGGCGGCGCGGAGCTGAGGGCCTGTTGTCCTCCGGTGGCAGCGAAGTAGTTGCCGACCGCTGTGGCTTCCTCGGGGCTCAGGTTGTTGCGGATCATCGACTCCTCCAGGTGAGGCCGGAGGTCGTAGGGGGCTGCCAGGAAGTCCTCGATCCACTCGCCGCGCACCCGCTTTCCCAGGCCGGTCAGGTCCGGCGTCTCCTTCAAGTGGACGATGTTGTCCTGGTAGCGCTGGATGATCTCCACGCCGTAGGTGTCGGTGATCTTGGCGTAGACCGGATCCTCGGGGCTCAGCCCGTCCAGCCACAGGTGGCAGCTCGTGCAGTGGTTCTCACGGGTGGGGTCGGGAAGGTCGTCGATGACGTGGCATCGGCGGCACTCGTGCCGGATCATGATCTCGCGACCCTCTGCGATCGCCGCGGCTGGGTCCGCGGCCCAGGCGGGCTGAGTCGGCTCTTCGACAACGACGGGTTCGGGCTTCGAGCATGCGAGGAGCAGGAGCACTGTTGGCAGGCTAACCGCCGACGCCTCGATTCGGAGGGTGCTGCTATGGTCCCGGCTTGGAGGCCCCATGAGCGACCCCTCTGTAGACGATGCAGCAGTCGGAGACGCGGACGACGAGGATCTGATCCCCCAGAGCCTGATGACCCCTCTCCTGTGGGTGGCCATCGGTGCGGTCGCAGCCTCCTTCTTCATCTCCTTCAGCACGACGCAGACCGTCAACGGAGCGGTGGTTGAGTTCAAGGACTACGGCGCCGCGGGTGGGGGTGGTCTGGCCATCCTGCTGGGCCTGCTGTCCCTCAAGGATGCGTTGAGTCCGCTGGCGGGATCGCAGAAGCTGCCGCGGTTGGGCATCATCGCGGTGCTCGTGGTGCTCGGTGCCTATCGGTTGATCCACGGGCTGGGCCTGTTGGTCTGAGACGGAGCGCTCGAGGGGCCTAAGGGAGCTCTACCCAGATGGGCGTCTCACCCAGGGTCTCCCCGCAGAGCTCTCCCTCACCCCAGAGGGCGGTGCCGCCCTCACCGTAGGAGACGCCCCAGGCGCCGTCGGGGAGCTCCTCGACCATGGCCACGCCGGTGGCCATCGCCGCCCGCTCCGCCAGCTCGGCGAAGGCTTCGCCCGAGGGCTTCCACGAGCCGTCTCCCCGGCTCAGGCCGAAGGCGTCCTCCTGGTACTCGGGTTCGTCGTCGTCGTAGAGCGTGTACCAGCACAGGTCGGTCACGCCCTCGGCCTGGGAGAGCAGCATGGCCCGGGTCAGCCAGGCCGCTTGCTGGTCCTCGTCGACGGGGTCCCAGGAGGGCCACCCCATCTCGGTGGCCAGCAGCGGCAGCTCACCGGTCAGTCCTCGCAGCTGGCTGTACATCTCCCAGATGGGGATCTCACCGTCCGTGCTGGCCTCGGGCGGCATCCGGGGTGGGTACAGGGTGTAGGGGTGGAGGGCCAGCCCGTCGGCGCGAGTCAGGATCTCGGGGTGGGCTTCGAGCAACTCCCCCGTGAAGGTGATCGTTCCGGGAATGCCCTGCTCGTGAAAGAAGGTGCCACCGACGATGACCTGGGCCGAGGGGTCCGCTGCGTGGATGGCCTCTTCGGCGGCCAGGAAGAGCTCTCCGTAGGCGACCGGGTCCCCGGCGAAATCGGGCTTCCAGAAGCGGAAGCCGGCGTTGGGTTCGTTCCAGATCTCGTAGCGGTGGATCCGCCCAGCGTAGCGCTCGGCCGCGGCGCCTGCGAAGGCCGCAAAGTCCGCCGGATCGTCCGGGGGGTAGTAGCTGTCGTCGTCCGTCTGGCTGCTGGCCCAGGCCGTGCCGTAGCCGAGCATGGCGATGGTCTCCAGTCCGCTGGCTTCCGCCGCAGCGAGCGCGTCGTCGGGGAGCGACCAGTCCCACTGGTCCCGGGCGGGCTGGACCACCGACCAGCGGAAGTCCGTTCGGACGACGGCCGCACCCAGACTGGCCATCCGGTCGGTCGCCGCTCCCTTGTCCGCGACCCAGGTCAGGTCCTTTGCAATGCACAGGCCGGAGACCAGGTCCAGCTCGTTGAGGCTTGGGGCCTGGGGGCAGTCGGTCGCAGCCGACCGGCTACAGCCGCTGACGACGAGCAATAACGCGGACATTCTGTGGGGAGGGTAGCGCGGCTGACGAGCGCCGCCGCGGTGCTCAGCGGTCCTGCCGCTCCCCCTGGAGCGAGTCCACGTGCTGGGTGAGGTCGAACCAGGCCTTGGGGTTGGACTTGTTGAAGCCACGGTCCCAGAAGTCGCGCTGGGCCTGGAGCTCCATCACGAAGTCTCCGAAGTCCCCGCCGGTTGTGCTCCAGGTCAGCGCCTCACCGGTGTTGGGGTCCGTGCCATAGCGCAAGCCATCGACGCTGACCGGGTCCCAGGCATGACCGCGGTGGATGGCGACCACGCTCGTGTGGTCCGAGTTGGCCAGGCCTTCGGCTTCGTTGATGTGGAGGTGCAGGTAGGCGCGGGTGATCGTCGCGTCGCAGGGGATCACGGAGAGATCGGAGAAGAGAATTCCGTGCCAAAGAGGGGCGCCATCCACCGTTCCCCGAGCCTGGAAGTGATGGAGGAAGTCGGCGCGGCAGGCCTCGTTCGTGGGATCACAGGCGCCCGGCCCCCACCAGGGATTCTCGGCCAGGATGCGAGCGGCCCACAGATCGCCATCCATGCCGGGAATGCCTGCCTGGAACTGGACCGTCCGTGATCCGGTCTCCGTCGTGTAGTCGACCTCCAGCCGCGGACGCTGTTCGGGCACGCCCATGCCCCAGAACCAGATGAAGCAGTCGGAGCAGGGCTGCGTCGTCTGCTCCATGATCAGGCTGAACTCCAGGGCAGGGCAGTCCTCGATGTCCCCGACCGGTGCCCGGTAGACGAGCCACTCGCCGCTGAAGGTCTCGTCCTCGAAGACGGTGAGGGTCCCGTAGTTCTTGTCGGAGGAGGCCGCTTGCAGCAGGTGGCGCGTCGGCCCCGCAGGGCTCTGGGTGACCCGAAGACGGACCTCGCTGATCACCGCGGGCCGGGGCAGGTCGAGAACCAGGGTGGCGGGAGCGAAGTCTCCCGAGTTCCAAGAGGTGTCCGGATTGCCGTCCACTGCCTGGTAGGGCGCGTCGGAGCCCTGGGAGCTGCTCCAGGCCTGGAGATCCCCGGTCAGGTTGACGACCTCGCCCCCCTCCTGGTCCCAGCTTCCCCAGACCTCCACCTCGGACCACGCCACCCAGGATGGACTGAGCTCGGTCACGATTCGCAGGCTTCGGACCGTGCCCTCGGGATTCTGTGCGGTGTCCTGTCCGCCGGTCTCGCCGTTGTCCTGCGGGCTCTGCGGGTTGCCCTGCTGTTGCTCGACCGCCGCATCCGGGGTGCACGAGATCACCACGAGCATCAAGACGCTGAAGGTGAGCTGAGGCAGCGGGCATGGGACGGGACGCATCGGGACTCCACAGGGTGCCCGCGGCGGAATTGCACAGCTCGTGCCAAGGATCGGGACTTAGTGGAGAAGGGCTCCCAGGGCGGATCCGTGGGGGCTCCCCCAGCCACCCTGGGACGCTGGGGTTCCAGCTTCGGGGACATCCCTGACCCAGCTAGGGTGCGAGTGCTCCAATCCGGTTCTTGGATTGTGCTTTGTTCGGCCATTGTGTCCGAGCGGGACCTGGGGGTAAGCTCGCGTCCTTCCAGCAGGACGCTCACCAATGACCATGCCCGAACCTCCCTCTTCGACAGATTCCACCGACGCTCCCGAGCCCTCCTCCGAGGCCTCAGCCGAGCCAGCGGCCGAAGCTGTCGACACGGCGCCCGTCGAGGCGGATGCGCGCACGACGCCCATGTCGGCCGAAGCCCCCGAGAAGATCGAGACGCCAGCCGCCGCCCCCGAGCCGGCCGCGCCCGCTGAAGCCGCCCCGGCCGAGGCCGCTGCTCCCGCCGAGCCCGCTCCCGAGGCTGCTGCACCCGCCGAGGCTGCTCCAGCCCCGGAGGCCACGCCCGATCCGAGTGGCTCCACTGCGCTCGGCGTACCGCTGGCGAGCGGCGAGCAGGTCTTCTACTGCTTCGAGAACAACGTCAAGAAAGCCAAGCTCATCGGCATCGTGGCGGGCTCTTCGCTCATTCTGATCGGCCTCGTGACCATGTGGTTCATGTGCATCACCGTGATCGCCATCCCGATAGGCGGCTACATCCTGTTCCGGGGCATCTCTCCGGCAGCCGGCACCCTGGCCGGCGTGGTGCTCACGAGCTCCCGAGTGTTGACCATTCCCTACGCGGAGGGCGCTGCGGTGAGTGAGTACGCGGTCCAGGACATCGAGGACGTGTCCTGCAAGCGAAAGGGCAAGAAGGTGACCCGAAAGAGCGGCCTGGCGGCCATGGCCATCAACGCCGCAGCCAATGCGGTGGCGGACCACCAGAAAGACAAGCTCGGCAAGCTGCACCCGCACTACTGGAGCGGCGCCAGCCACATGATTCTCCACATGACGGGAGGTCGCAACGCGACTTTCGGCATCGATGAGACCCAGGGCCCGGTCTTCGGACCCGTGCTCATGGCGGGCGTCATGAAGGGGTGGGACTCCCTCGTCCCGGTGAGCTTCTCGGCCAAGAGAGTGCAGAGCTGAGCTCGGCCAGCGCCGGCTGAGTCCCCGTCTCCGGGGCATCGAGAGGCCTTGGGCCGCACCGTTGCCCGGTTGACCGGCATGCGTGCTTGGGTTCAGACTGAAGGTTCTGAACCCCCCTGTACGCTGGAGCGACGATGATCCTGGCCCTCGCCCTCAGCGCCCTGGTCGGCTGCGTCGAGGGCGGCGTGACGCCCTGTCACGACGAGATCGTCGTGGGCATCACCTCGCCGTCGCACAACTCCATCTTTGCCGAAGGCCACTTGATCGACCTCGAGGCCCAGGTGAACACCCTCTGTGGCGCGGATGTCCTGGAGGACGCGATCTACTCCCTGAGTTCGACGGTGGAGGGACCCATGGCTGGCGATGGGCAGTACGCGGAGGGCATCTACTCCTTCGATGGGACGGAGTCGCTGAGCAAGGGCAGCCACGAGCTGGTGCTGAGGGTGACCGGGAGCGGAGCCACGGGGGAAGGAACGATCAGCATCGAGGTGGTGGAGAACACACCACCCGCCGTGGTGCTGGAGCAGCCGGGCACCGAGGCCCTGATCGCGGAAGTGGACTCCGCAGAGATCGTGGCGGTGGTGAGCGATGAACACGAGGCTCTCGACCGGCTGGTGCTGAGCTGGAGCCTCGATGGCGTGCCCATCGACGGGCCCACCCACGCCCAATCCGATGGAGTGGCGTCCTTCGTGCTGCAGGGTGCAGCGTCCGGCTGCCACGGGCTGGAGGTGTCGGTCACGGACGTCATGGACCAGTCCGCGAGCGACGACGGTGAGATCGTGCTCTTCGAGGACGAGATCGAACTGGACGCCTACCGTTGGTGGGTGGACATCGACGGAGACGGCTGGGGTGTGGAGGTTGGCGAGACCATCTCTTGCGAGGCGCCTTCTGGGAGCGTGCCCTTCACGACGGCCGAAGACTGCGACGATGACGACGAGGACATCCACCCTGGCGCAGCGGACTACTGCAACGATGGCATCGACTCGGACTGCGATCCCCTCACGCCCAAGGGCTGCTCGCCCATCGGCGACGTGGCGGCGGTGTACAGCGATGCCTACCTGGGCGGCGGCATCCTGGATGTTGCTGGGGCCGGGGACCTGAACGAGGACGGTCACCCCGACCTGGCCGTGGGGATGAGCGACCGGTCTACGCACCTCTTCCTGGGTCCCGTCCAGGGGGAGATGAGCGCAGACTACATCCTGGAGTCCAAGCTCATCTCGGGGAACCTCGACTCCTTTCGTGGGTACCTGGGCTACAGCCTGGACGGGGGCCAGGATGTGAACGGCGATGGTGTCAGCGACCTGATGCTGGGCAATCCCGGGTGGGCCTACGCGTGTCAAGGCAACTACACGGTGGCGACCGGTAAGTCCTACCTGCTGGTCGGTGGCTCCATTCTCCCGAGCGGTGGCATCGAGAACGCGGTGGACGACGGCGCCTTCCTGGACGGTGGCGAGGTTCTGCTCCTGCACACGGACTACACCTCGGGCTGCGGCTACACGAAGAGCACGGTCGGGACCTCGGTCGCGCTGCTCTCGGACATGGAGGGTGACGGCCTGGCGGAATTCGCCACCGCCTCCACCCTGGGCTCGGGGGAAGTGTGGCTGGTCTTGTCCTCCGAAGTGCCGGACATAGTCTCCGGTACCTTCGCCTCCAACGACATTCGTCTTAGCCTCACGGGACCGGACAGTGACTCGGGCCTCGGCACGGCCATCACCTCGGCGGATGTGGACGGGGACGGACTTGGTGACCTCATCGTCTCCGCAGCACCCGAGGGGTCCGCGGGGAGCGTGTACGTGATCTACGCCCGCGACCTGCCCACGTCGGCGAGCACGATGGACATCCGCAGCATCGCCAGCCTGACCTTCAGCGGCGTCTCCTCCGACGCCCGAGCAGGAGCGAGCCTGGCGGGTGTCGGTGATCTGGACGCGGATGGCGACGACGAGTTCCTGGTCGCGGCACCCGGAGAGGAGCAGGGCCAGGGCGTGGTCTACCTGGTGCCGGGCTTCTACGAGGTGAACGGGAGCTACGGACTGGAGGACGAGCTCGCCACGACCTCTCCCAATGCGAACCGTGCAGTTCGCCTGATCGGTGCGGAGAGCGACGGCCTGAGCAGCGTGGCCCTGGCTGGAGATCTCAACAACGACGGGAGCCAGGACATCGTCATCGGTGCGCCCGGCCACTCCTCGGAAGCCGCTGGTGCTGGTGCGGCCTACCTGCTGTACATCGGCGACGACTACTGGACGGGCTGGTGGGATGGCGCGACGGGCGACCCCAGGGAGGACCTGATCCTGTACGACGAGGCCGCTGTCGAGAACAACACGGCGTGGATCTACTCGACGGACGAGGCCGATGGCCTGGGCTCGCACGTTTCAGGAGCCGGCGACGTGAGCGGCGACGGCATCGACGACCTGGTTCTCGGGGCCAGTTCGGACAATGGGACGCTCAGGATCTTCTTCGGCGGAGGGACCTGAGTCCTGGCCCGGTGCTCAGGGTCTCCAGCCGCCGCGCCAGGACCACAGGCGCTGCGCGAACTCGGTCACCGTCTCGAGCTTGACCTTTGAGGCACCGCCCTCGCGGGAGTGCATCACCGCGGGCACCGTGCCGATGCGCAGGCCCAGTTCGGTAGCCTTGAGCAGGCACTCCGGATCCAGGAACCAGTCCAGGCTCCTGAGCTGCAGGCGGTCCAGGGTGGCTGCTGTCATCAGCTTGGGGCAGCCGTTCACATCGGCACACTTCAGGCCGAAGCCGACGCGCATCACCCGGTTGTAGACACTCGAGATCATCTCGCGCTGGATCCCGTCGCGGCGCTCTACCCGGTGGGACTTGACCAGGTCGAGCCGGTCCTGGACCAGCTTGTCGTACGCGGCGCGAACCACTTCCGGGTGGATCTGACCATCGCCCCACGTCCATCCGACGACGGGTGTCTCCAGCGTGTTCAGCCCGGCCAGGATCCCTCCGCCGTAGCCAGCGTTCTGGACCAGGTGCATGGCGCGAATCGAGCGGTGCCGAACGGCGAGCGCGTTGACCTTGGCGGCGGTCGCGTCCTCGCTGCCGTTGTTCACCAGGACCAGCTCCAGCGGAAGGCCCGCCAGAGCCGAAAGCAGGCCCTCGGCCACGGCCTCGACGCAGTCCTCCTCGTTGTAGAGGGGAACGGACAGGCCGAGCCCCGGGCTCAGAAGAGCTCCTGCTGGCAGAGCTTGCGCACGGTGCCCCACCGGGTGCGCACGCTGGCCGGGAAGGGCTTCTTCGCCTTCACGAAGCCCTCCAGGTAGGCCACGGTTCGCGGATCGCTTGGATAGCCGCTGCCGACCTCGCCCATCCTCGAGATGGCCGCGTCGCGGGTCACCTTCGCAAAGATGCTGGCCGCTCCACAGACGGGGTAGGTGGCATCCGCCTTGGGCTCCACCACCCACTCCAGCTCAAAGGCGACGAGCGCCTTCATGCGCCGGAGGAAGTTGGGAATGCCCGCTGGATTCACCGGGCAGTCGATGATCACCCGGTCTGGGCGAAGCTCCTCGATCAGCGAGGCGAAGGCCTGCTCCTCGAGGGTGTTGATGTTTGCGGCGTCGATCGCCTTCGCGCTGATCTCTCGGAGGGAGTGGATGCCGATCTCGCGCAGGGGGTCGATGAGCGCCTCGCGCCGCTTGGCGCTCAGCGCCTTGCTGTCGGTCGCACCGGTGGCCTTCACCGCTGCGAGCTGCGTCTCGTCCACGCAGAAGCCTCCAACCACCAGGGGGCCGAGTACAGCCCCTCGGCCCGCTTCGTCCAGCCCCATCACCCTCATGCCGCTTCTCCTGTCTGTACAGCCCACAACCTCGAATACAGCCCATTCCGAGCGACCAGCTCGAGGTGACTGCCCTGCTCGACGATTCGGCCCTGGTCCAGCACCACGATTCGGTCAGCGTGGCGGATGGTGCTCAGCCGGTGGGCGATGAACAGGGTGGTGCGGCCCTTGGAGATACGCTCCAGGCTTCGTTGAATCGCGGCTTCCGTCTCGTTGTCCACCGCGCTCGTGGCTTCGTCGAGCACCAGGATCGGAGCCTCTCGGAGGACGGCACGCGCGATCGCCAGCCTCTGCCGCTGGCCCCCGCTGAGCTTCTGTCCCTCCTCTCCGATGACGGTGTCGAAACCCTGGGGAAGCGCATCGACGAAGTCCAGTGCCTCCGCCATGCCGGCCGCCTGTCGAAGCTGCAGGATGTCGGCGTCGGCCGCTCCGTAGCGCAGATTCTCGGCCACGGTTCCGGGAAACAGGAAGGTGTGTTGGGTGACCAGCCCCACGGCGCCGCGCAGGCTGGAGAGCCGAAGCTCTCGGATGTCCTGGCCGTCCAGGGTGATGCGGCCGCTCTGGGCTTCGTAGAAGCGCAACAGGAGTCGGATCAACGAGCTCTTGCCTGCGCCGGTGGCACCAACGATCGCCACCGTCTCCCCGGCCTTCACGGAGAGGTTGAAGTCCCGCAGCAAAGGCTGCCGCTCGGCATAGGCGAAGTGCACTTCCTCGAAGCGGATCGCCCCACGAATCTCGGAGAGGAGGGCGTCGCCGTCCGTGATCTCCACCCGGGTGTCGAGCAGGTCGAGCACCCGCGTCGTGCTGGCCATCGCCCGCTGGTACAGATCGAAGGTCTGGCCCAGCCGGGTGAGCGGCCAGAGCAGGCGCTGCGTCATGAAGATGAGCATGCTGTAGGCGCCCACGGCGAGCGCGCCTTCGAGGGTGCGCCAGCCACCGTAGAGGAGGGTGGCCGTGAAGCCCACGACGATGGCCATGCGAATGAGTGGTGAGAAGGCCGCGCTCAGGGAGATGGCGCGACGGTTCGCCTGGCGGTACTCATCGCTGGCCCGGGCCACCCGCTCGACCTCGTGGCCCTCCTTGGCGAAGCCCTTGATGGTGGCGATGCCGGCCAGGTTGTTGTCCAGGATCCCCGACAGTCTTCCGACCATCTCGCGAACCTCGGTGTAGCGCGGAGCGATTCGGGTCTGGAAGGCGAAGGAGCCCCACACCACGACGGGAATGGGCAGCACGGCCAGCGCCGCTACTCGGGCGTCCACGATGAAGAAGCCCAGCGAGACCAGCACCACCGTGGTGCCGACCTGCAGCAGATCGTTGGCGCCACCGTCCAGGAAGCGCTCGAGCTGGTTGATGTCGTCGTTGAGCACCGCCATCAGCCCACCGCGTGACTGGTCCGCGAACCAGGCCATGTCCAGGCTCTGGATGTGGCTGTAGCAGTCCACGCGCAGCTCGTGCTGCACCGTCTGGGCGAGGTTGCGCCAGAGCAGCCCGAAGGCGTACTCGGTCAGGCTCTCGAGACTCCACACCGCAACGGTCAGGCCGGCGAGCAGGAGCAGCTGGTCACTGGCCTCGACGATGCCCCAGCTCGCGACGATGCTGTCCTGCCGCTCGACCACGATGTCGACCGCCATACCGATGAGCACGGGCGGTGCGAGGTCGAAGACCTTGTGAGCGACGCTCATGAGCGAGGCCACAGCAACGCGCTGTCGATGGTGGGAAACGTGCCGGAGAAGGCGCCTCAGAGGCCGGGCCATTAGACCCGCTAACGTGACACCCAAGGATCTGGCCGCCGCCCTTCAGCGCTTGCTGGACGAGGGCAGCAGCGACAACCGCCTCGTCATCCAGCAGGGGCACGCCTGGATCGTCGCTCATGGCGTCCGTGGTGGCTCCGAGCTCGAGCTGGAGGCTGCGGCGTCGCACTACCTGCCGGATGATCGGCGGCTCGACGTGGACGGGGTGAGCGCTCTTCGCAGCCGCGGCTTCGTGCAGTCCCCCCCGCGGCGCTGTCTACGCCGTCGCGTTGAGCGTTCGGATCTTCGGAAGGCAGCCCACGAGACCACCGCTCTACTGAGGGGGGTCTACGGAGCCGAAGGCGAAGTCGAGCTGACCTTTCGCTTTGGGGACGCCGAAGTGACGAAGAACCCGGTGTTGGTCGATGCCATGCAGGTGACTGCGGAGCGGCGTGACCAGGAGTCTCGCTTCGCGCTCTACAGAGCGCTCCTCGCAGCGACTCTGCTGGTACCGATTGAAGAGGGTGAATTGTGCGTGCTCGGTGACCTCACGGGACTGGAGGTCTTCGGTTGTTTCACCGACTCGGCGATGAGCGACCGCTTCGAGCCGCGTGGTCAGGACCTCGAACGGCTGCCAGGGAACCGTCTGGTGCGCAGACTTCTCACGCGAAAAGCTGGTTCTCTCCTTCTGAATCCCGGGGGGATCGTTCGAGGCGAGTTGTACCGCAACGAGATTGAGTCGATGGCGTCGTCCCGCTCGGTGGCAGCAACCACACTGGACGATTAGAAAACATCCTGAAGCAGGGACCCACACAATGGCTCTTCACCAGATCCAAAAAGGCCTGGACCTCCCGATCAGCGGGGATCCCGAACAGCAGATCCACGACGGTCGGCAGGTCAGCCACGTCGCGGTGATGGCCGATGACTTCGTCGGCATGAAGCCTCGAATGAAGGTGGAACTGGGAGACTCCGTCAAGCGTGGGCAGGTCCTGTTCGAGGATCGCAAGCGTGAGGGCATCGTCCATACCGCTCCTGGAGGCGGCCGAATCGTCGCGATCCACCGGGGTGCGAAGCGCGCTCTCATCTCCATCGTCATCGAGCTGGCGGAGGACGAGCCGCTCCAGAGCTTCGCGTCCTACAAGGGCTCGGATGTGGCCAGTTACGACAGCGGCGCAGTGCAGGCGCTGCTCGTCGAGAGCGGTCTGTGGACGACGCTGCGTTCCCGTCCCTACGGGCGGCAGCCGCTCGTCGGCACGGCCCCCAACTCGGTCTTCATCAATGCGATGAACACCAATCCGCTGTGCGCCAGGGTCGAGATCGCTGCCGAGGGCAAGGACGAGGCCTTCCAGCTGGGCGTGGACATGCTGCTCAAGCTGGTGGACTGTCCCATCTACATCGCCCGTCACGAAGGCAGCACCCTGGGCGGCGCTCTCTTCGATCCGCGCGTGAGCGTCGAGGTCTTCCGAGGTCCACATCCGGCGGGCCTGGTAGGCACCCACATCCATACGCTGGACCCCGTCTGGCGAAAAAAGACGGTCTGGCATCTGAGCTACGCCGACCTCATCCATTGGGGTGAGTTGCTCGCCACCGGTACGCTGCCGGTGGAGAGGGTCATCGCCCTGGGCGGACCTGCCTGCAAGCAGCCGCGGCTGCTGCGCACGCGGGTCGGCGCAAGCATCGACCAGCTGCTGGAGGGGGAGCTCGGCAAGGGCGAGGCCCGCGTGGTCCGAGGCAGCGTCCTGGCGGGCCGCTCCGCGAGCGGCGAAGAGCACGGATACCTGGGTCGCTACGATCTCCAGGTCTCGGCTCTCTACGAGGGGCGGAAACGGGAGTTCCTGGGATGGCTGAGCCCGGGGCTGGACCGTTTCAGCAACATCCCGGCTTACCTCTCCAAGATGCTCCCGATCAAGCGGAGCTTTGACATGGACACGGGCACCAATGGCAGGCCCCGTGCGATGGTGCCCTTGGGACTCTACGAGGAGGTCATGCCACTGGACATCCTGCCCACCTTCCTCCTGCGGGCGATCATCTCGGGCGACCTCGAGCGGGCCGAGACCTTGGGCGTTTTGGAGCTGGAGGAGGAGGACCTGGCGCTCTGCACGGTCGTCTGTCCCGGAAAATACGACTACGGTCCTCTGCTGCGCGACACCCTCGCTACGCTGGAGGCGGAAGGCTAGGATGCAGTTCCTCCGCGACAAGCTCGATGCCGCCGAACCTCTCTTCCACAAGGGTGGGAAGCTCGAGAAGTTCTTCGTTCTCTACGAGATGGCGGACACCTTTCTGTTCACGCCGGGGCAGGTGACCAAGAAGGGTGCCCACGTCCGGGATGCCTTCGACCAGAAGCGCATGATGATCACGGTGGCCATCGCTCTGGGCCCCTGCGCCATGATGGCCATCTGGAACACCGGCTATCAGGCGAACCTGGCCATCGCAGAGCTGGGTGCCGAGCCCCGTGACGATTTCCAGACCGGCATCTACGCGGCCCTGGGGCTGACTCACGACCCCTCGGACGTGCTGGCCTGCATCGTGCTCGGCCTCTGTTATTTCGTGCCCATCTTCCTGGTGACCCACATCGTTGGGGGTCTGTGGGAGGTGCTCTTCTGCTTCGTGCGTGGACACGAGATCAACGAAGGCTTCCTGGTGACGGGAGCTCTCTTCCCGCTGATCCTGCCGGCCACCATTCCCCTGTGGCAGGTGGCCCTGGGCATCACCTTCGGCGTTGTCGTCGGTAAGGAGGTCTTTGGCGGGACCGGGATGAACGTTCTGAACCCGGCGTTGACCGGACGCGCCTTCCTGTTCTTCGCCTATCCGGCTCAGATCAGTGGTGAGGTCTGGGTTGCTGCTGCCGATACCGACGCGTACAGCGGCGCCACCTGGCTGGCCGTGGCCGCCGAGGACGGCATGGAGGCGGTCGAGGCGGGACTGTCCTGGATGGACGCCTTCCTCGGTGTCATCCCAGGGTCTCTGGGGGAGACCAGTACCCTGGCCTGCCTCGCAGGGGCGGGATTGCTCATCATCACCCGTGTTGGTTCCTGGCAGACCATGCTGGGCGTCGTGGTGGGGACCATGGGCTGCAGCTTCCTGCTCAACGGCATCGGGAGCGAAACCAACCCCATGTTCGAGCTGCCCTTCTACTGGCACATGGTCCTGGGCGGCTGGGCCTTCGGCATGGTCTTCATGGCCACCGACCCGGTGAGCTCCGCCTTTACGGCGAAGGGCAAGCTCATCTACGGTTTCTGCATCGGGGTGCTGGTCGTGCTCGTGCGGGTCGTGAATCCGGCCTACCCGGAGGGCATGATGCTCGCGATCCTCTTCATGAACCTGTTCGCGCCCTTCATCGACCACTGGTTCGTGCAGGCCAACATCAAGCGTCGAACCGAACGCTACCTGTCCACCACCCCAGACACCGGAGCCGATCATGTCGCGTGATAGCGTCGGGTACACGGTCGGTTTTGCCGCTGCGGTCTGCGTGGTCTGTTCCGTCGCGGTCAGCACGGCGGCTGTGACCCTGAAAGACCGCCAGATGGCCAATGCCATCGCCGACAAGCAGAAGAAGGTGCTCGTGGTCTCGGGTGTCGTCGAAAGCGACAAGGGCCTCACCAACGAGGACGCACAGCGGCTCTTCGACGAGAGCATCACCGCCCGCGTGGTGGATATGCGCACCGGTGAATACGCCGACGACTCGGTGATCGACGTGGGCACCTACAAGGCCCGCAAGGCCGCGAAAGACGAAGCGCTCTCCTTCGTGGTCGAGGCCAACAAGGCCAAGGTCAAGCGCGTCCCCAACCACGTCGTCATCTACCAGGTCAGCGATGACCAGGGTCAGGTGGACCAGCTCATCCTGCCGGTACACGGGCCAGGACTGTGGTCGACG
>PVBE010579304.1_pt1 | contig 27471 bp, 23 predicted proteins | sample 1631181 | NCBI WGS metagenome assembly PVBE01 (sample SAMN08397723, study PRJNA350692) | Marine metagenome, whole genome shotgun sequencing project. | isolation source: water | place: Pacific Ocean | collected 2012-04
ACATCCTAGTATCTTTTTTGGTACTAGGAACGGAACCTCCTCCCACCCCAACTCTTCAAGCCTTAGATCCTTTGTGGATATGATCTCCTCGAATCTAGGCTCTGATTCTATGAACTTAGATATTCTATGTTCATGATTTCCAATGCAGAATACAAGCTCAGGGTTATATCTCTTATCTTTTTTGGTTCCCTTGTTGTATTCATCTATCTGGTTGTGGAACCTGAGCATCCCATCGAGCCCAACGTCGATGTCCTTCCAGTAGGAAGCTCCGTTGAAGGACTTGCTACCCGGCTTGTCGAATGAGTTGAGAGAGTGCATGTCCCATAGATCTCCCAGATTCACGATGTAATCTGGTTTGAGATCTACCACCATCCTTCCTAGCCACTCATATCTATGGTTCGGCACACCCGGTTTGGCATGACTGTCTGGCACAACCATAATGGTTGGCCCTGTCTTTGGTTTCTTATCAGCTCTCTTGTAGGGAGGGGGAGGCTTTAACTTATGTATACCTCTCCTTATTCCTTCTTCTATATCACTTTTCTTATCCATAAAAAGAAAAAGCCCCCGATTACACGGGGGCTATCTCCTATTCCCTAATGGCATCTACAGCATCGCAATACATATCGATATCTATTAGATAATCGATTATTGGATCTGGTATGTCATCGTCCCTTAGAGACTCAATCGCCTCTAGGTTCGGAGTCGGGCAGGGTGGTATCACTACCTCTCTTTGTGGCCCTACGCAGGCGGCGCTCCCAATGTTCAATGAGCAGACGACGAGAAGGGCGAGGCCCCATAAGCTTTTCAACTCCACGGGAAATCCTATCCATCTTTTCTTCTGCCGACTCCCTCTCCGCATCCACCCTTCCAGACTTCTCCTTGCTCTCGCCCCAGAAGAAGGCGAAGGCAAAGCAAAGCACGCAGACGGATGCGATTGCAAAGAGAGTTTCAATCATCAGACGTTGCGAGCGTTACCAAAATTGCCGCCAAGCATGTTGATGATCTTCATTAGACCATCAGCGATAGCGTTGTCGCTACTATTGGGGGTCATCGTTGCAATGACAGCGAACGCACCCACCAGCTTGAAAGCGATATCCAGCATACTTCCAACATTATCAAGCAACCAATCCATTTACCTACCTCTTGTTTTGGGTTGAAACTCAACGTGGATATGATCTTTTTCAAGAACCACATCAAATTCTTCACCCAGCTCTTCGGCTAAACCTTGTGTGAATTCAGCCAAGTTATCAGATTCAATAGCCCAGGTTCTCAAGTCTGCTGCATAGCCAACGTAATGCAGAGATCCAGGCCCGTGCTTTCCATCCATGACGGACGTGACAACCATTTCCCTTATGCCGCGACTCAAGAAATAGCTGTGGGCAATGTTTATACCCATAACCATCTCAGGCTTTATGCCGTTGATGGATACTCCGTGCTTAGTTCTAAGTGACATTAATTTATATCCCTAAAGAATGGTATCGGTCCAGGCTCTAAGCTTCTCAAGGAGCTTGTCGAAGCGATGATGTCCTTAATCGACTTGTCGATGGAGTCCAGCATAGCTCTTTTCTGGTCATCTGAAATCTGCTGCGAGAGCAGAATGTTCTTTCGCTGCGCCCTAAGGTTGTTGATTCTTGTATTTATTTTCTCAACCCGAGGCTTCACAGCAAGGACATCTGAGTATCTTTCCATGATGTCTTTTTGAAGCTCAGGTTCGTTGCGTGCTGCATTCAGGGCTGCGCCAATTCCCCTCACTGAGAAATAGAAATCATTCCAAACCTGCTGCTGACCACTGGAAGCCTCTGCGCTCTGGAACAAACTCCCGATAAGAGGAAGTTCATCCGATCTCCAGTTGAGCATCACAGGCTTCCCGCGAGCAATGCTAGAGGTGAAGTCTGCAACTCCAAGTATGTAAGAACCTATTGTTCCTGCATAGCCATTGATGACATGCTCGACCTGAAGCGGGCTTACATTGAAGGTCTCACCAATCACTCTTGAGAATTCAGAAGTGTAGTATTTGTACTGGAGCGCGGGGGGTCTGTCCTCCATGTACTGAGGAACGACCGGCCTTCCGGTGTATAAGCTGTGGTTGAACACAACCTCTACTGCTGGAGCAAGTGCCTGCGGACCAGCCAACGGAATCTCGAATGCGTTTACGAGACCTCTCTTAAGTGCGTCGTAACCTTCATTGAATGTGTCATCTCCAGTTACTAAAGCTCTATACAATCTTTCAGGTATAGTTTTAAATATAAAGCCAGTCTCAAATGGTGTCGGTATCTTGACGCCACCGATGATCCAGTTCTCATCTCTTTCCGCCTGAGAGGCTGCCTTATATTCCTCATCATCCTGAGAAAGCATTGCGTAGGCAATCGAAGCCGCAGCAATCTGACCACCTCTGGCGAGGAAGGAGTTCATTGCCTTCACTTCACCGTCTCGGTTCGACTTGTACTGACCCCTGAGGGATCTGTACATCTGATCAAGGCCCTGGATTCTCGTGTTGAAGAACGGGAGGGCAGGCATGATGTAGCTGAGAACAGCGGAGTTCCCTCTTCTGGAGAAGTTCAGGGTTTCCTGAGCCTGAAAAATTGCTTCACTTTCAGCTTCCGCTCTATCAACACCCTTATTCAGTAAGTTCTGAAGCGTGTCCTCGTAGATCTCTAATCGAGTGGCTGCATCCGAAACCTGGGAAATATCCCCTAGCTTGTCCCAGACTTTTCTGAATGGCTCAGTAACAATCTCTGCGCTGTTCTTCTTAGTGGTCATTCCCTCTCTACGCATCTTACTCCTGAAGCTCTTTTCAAACTTCTTGGGCTCGAAAACGTAGTCATAACCACCGATGACACCGCCACCCCGTAGAATCTTGTACTCTTCGCTCTTCTCCCCGACTTCACTAGCGAATCGCTTCATGGTGTCTATGACCGGAGTCATATTCGCACCGGAGGTAGCCCACACAGACACCGAGTCTCTGAGCGGGTTCCTAAGGAGAAACAAGGGACTTCTCGCAACCATCTCTCTGAGGAGGTTGGCCGGTCCAGAGAAGAACGGATGGATGTTTACCTTGCCCTGGGTGAATCCCATTAAGGTTTCAATGAGAAGGTCATCATCCGTGGTGAAGTAGTTCTCTTCTCCGTTCACTCGCACAGTGAATGCGCCAGCAGGGACATTGCCCTTGGAATCAGGCTCAACTTTCGTGGCGATACCCACATCTACTGCATCGGCCATCACTCTCTGGGCAGCAAGGTTTTTAGAACCAGCCATCACAGCAGCGCGAAGGTTCTGCATGATGCCAGTGAGGGGATCAACTATCTGCTGATCTCCACCCTTCATCTTCTTGGGGGGACGCTGGTCGGTGAGCGTGGGGAAGAGACTTCTAAGTCTTCTGTTCGCACCGAGGGAGAGATCAACCCCTTCCGCTGAAAGGATCTGCTTAAACACCTCAGGAGAAACGCCTTCTATTCCCTCTGCATCCATGTCCATATTCCTATAGAAAGGAATATAGTCACCATACTTCTTGAAGACTCTGGCAAGCTCTTCATTGATGATGCCGGTAGCTTTCATCACATTGACCAGAGAGTCATTCCACTCCTCGTAGTCACTCTTAACTTGCTCAAACATGGGGAGAAGGTTTCTTCTCTTTATGTCTTCATTGATGGTCTTGATCTCAGTCTTGCTGAGAGGTGTGAGCATCCCATCCTTGATAATTCTCTGGGCTCGGTTAGCCACCATCCACATGCCCCAGTCCCTATACAGATCATCATCTGCTTTGAACAGGGGCTCTAGTGCTTGCTTCAAGCTCTTCTTGGTGTGGTCAACCCTGATGATCCCACCACGGAAGACAACAGCACCGTCGTTTATTCCACCAGCAGTAAGGCTATTGGTTCTGTCCGAGAGCATCGCCAGGGAAGCCGCATTCGTGGCGGCGCGGATATCCCTGTTGTCCTTCATCTTGAGGGCAGCAGCCTCACTTATCTTCTGTAAATAAGTGTACTGATCTACAAGCTTCATTCTCATGCGAAGTAGAAACTTCTTCAACTGGGCTACGTCGGGCTGGAACAAAGCCTTGTTGAAGGTCTCGAAAAATGTCTCTTCGTTTCTGGCAGGGAATATGTTTCTTAACTGCTCCATATTCCTCTGGACGCGAGGCTCCTTCTTCTTAACCTTAGACTGGTTAGATACGGAGAGCCTTTCGCCCGTGCGAGTCCCGTTGATGATCTCTTCAGATCTCTTGCTTAGATCAGGGTCTCTATCGAGAGCAGGACGCTTTTCCTGATACAGCTTCTTGACTATCGATATCGACTCATCGTCATAAATGACGAAGTTCCTCGCCCCCAGGGAACCAATCTCCGGAGTGAATCTGCCGACCCCGTAATGATGACCCTTAATTCCGTACTTGCTTAGAAGCTCTGAAGCGTATTGCTCTCTTTGTCCAAGAAAGGAAAGTGAGTCATAGAATGCAGCGGCTGATTCGTCTCCATCTTCGCCGTAGAGTTGATCAAACTCTTCAGACATATTCTCAGATTCAAAAGCTTTTCTGAACGCCTCCGCCACCTTTGGGTTCTGGTCTACTATGGGGGCGTCGTAATCAAACAAGTCGTCTACTTCAGGTATTTCTACCTCGTAGACCACGCCCTCATCAGTTAGATTCTCCCTATAGAAATCAGCAACCTCTACCAGATCAGAAAAATATAGTCCCCATCCTTTCTGCTGGGCTCCGTCTATGAATCGAGTCTGAAATTTATCAAATTCTATATCTGACCCGTGATAAGCAATAGCTAAACGCTCATCATTGAAGTTCTTTACCGCCCTACTTGTAAAGTCCATTCTGGAAACAGGGTTTACAGAGGGGATTCTCCACTGGGACTGGGGGCTACCCTGCGTGAGAGTAGGTGCAGGGGCAACGGACATTCGCTCGTCCTGAACTTCGTACTTGAAGTCGCCCTTTTCGGCATAGAAGAAGGTGTCAAACTGCTCTACTACCTCTTCTACTGAGTACCCGTACTCCTTAGCAATGTCCTTAATTCCACGAGCGTAGAGCCTTGCTCTTGCGGGAGCTTCCCTTTGCTCTTCGTCCTTCTTCTTGGTCGCTCTGCTGGCGGCGAAGTTGAATCCTTCAGGATTCTTTTCTCTGACAAGCTCCTTGGTTAAATCAAGTACCGTCTTTAGAACCCTGAGAGCGCCGGGGCCACCTTCGATGTCAGTGACATCCATGCCCCTCTCTTCATCAATGAAGACAATATTCCAAGTCTTGCCTTTGCCTCTAGGATCCTTAGCCAGATTAGCCAGGAAAGCGAAATAAGAACCAGCATTCGACTGGAATGTTGCACCGAACTTATCGCCAGTGTTTTTATCTACGATGTAGGTGTAGGGTTCAGCCCTATCCAACACCCTTGCAAGTCTTTCATCACTTGCATTTTCTAGGCTGGATAAAGAAGTAACCTCTGAATCGGCCAAGCCCTTTATTATATATACGCCCCTATCACCTATATTATTCTTGTCTCCTATCGTTCCAAATCGTTCATCCACCTCTAAGTCGTCTTGCATTTCAACGATATATCCATCCTGTGCAAGCGACTCCCAAACTTTCGCCTCCTCTAAAGTGATGGGATCGGAGGAGATGATGTATTTACCATCAGCAAGCAAAGGGTTGATAAATTCCTTGAAAGCCGGAACCATCGACTCTTTCAATTCGGAAAAATAAATCTGCCAAGAACCAAGGGGGACTCCCAATTCCTTTGATTTTTTATAATTTGTATAATTACCATCTATTTCTTCGTCCCCTTGCACAATGCTATCGTCCCCTGCAAAGTCCTGAGGGACAGTGTACATAGGTGAATTTCTGACATCCTTAATTGCAGAAGGATCAAAGACTGAGATCTCATCTCCGAAAGGAAGCTTCTCGTACATGCCGGTGACTCCGGCCTCTTTCAGTATCCTGTACGCTTCTTCAGGCTTTCCCTTTAAGTATTCAAAAAGATCTCTCGGGCTATCTGGCTTCCTGCCTTCCCCTCGGTAGTCCTTTCCAAAAATTCCTTTATTTTTATCAATAGCTTTTTTGAAGTCTTTCCACTTCTCAGCATTCACACCATTGCTGATCATGTTGGAGGTATCTAGTATTACTTCGCTGATAGAAGCGTTATCGCCTCCGTACTTAAGGAAACGACTTGCGCCTTCCTCAAGAGAGGAGAAATAAACTCCTTCTCCAAGAGGCATGACTCCGGGATACCTCTCGCCTGTGCCCTTGTATTTGGCTGGATCCCACTCTACGCCTGCCCTCCGACTACCGCCGTGATAGGCAATGATCTCTTTCGGGAGAGGCTCAAAGCGATCTCTCTGCTCAGGATCATAGGGAGGAACAGCGGCGAATCTTGCGTCTCTCTCAGCATCTTCCTTCGTGGGCTCTTCCTGAGTCTCGACAAAAGCGCCCGATAATTCGGGGTTCCTCTGGCCTTGGATGGTGCGAACTTCTCCGGCCTCTCTGGCTTGGATCTTCTTCATGCTGCTGATCACATCAGCCGAGGTCACGAAGCCTGCACCATTCATGGCGTTGTACATCTTCTCCATGAACACAGCGATTCGCTCAAGAAGAGTTCTGGGCTGACCAGCAATCCGCCTTCTCACCTCAGGGACGCTGTAATACTGCCGATACATCTCGGCAACAGCCTCTTCTAAGATGTAGTTCGTGTCTCCCTTGCCCTCGTAGTCTATGGCAGCACGCTCAAAGAATGTCTGACCGTCCTTGTTCCTAACGCGATACGTTGCGTTGGAAAGCACGTTCCATTCCTGCATGGTGAACAGGTCAAGATCTCTCATGGCATGAATAATTTCATGATCCATGATTCCAGCGACAGCGATACGAACCTCTTCGCTGGTCTTGGCATCCTTGATCTGATCTAAGCTGATAGCGATTCTTCTGAAGCCATCATCATTGGGGCTGTAAGAACCTTCGGCTGTTACGCCATCGCTTCCAATCTTGTCCTTGATTGTGGCAATAAGAGCCTTGTCGAGATTGGCTTCCTTAAGCTTGTTCTCGATAAGATCAAGAACCTCCTGCCCACGCTCAACCGGATACTCTTTGATCTCAGAAAGAACCTTCTCTCTCTTAGAGATTCGGCTCGGCTTCTGCGGACGCTGAATGTCGGAATCAGCGAAGATCTCGGCCATCGGAGGGGGTCTGAACAGGCGACCCTCTTCCTCGAAAAGCTCCTGTAGCTCCGCTCTCTTCTGCTTGCCTACCTCGTCAACCTTCTTGTCCCAGTTAGCGGCCCCAGGCATGGTTTCCTTGGCAAACTCAAGCTCAACCGAACTGGCGGTTTGGAGGTCTGGAGCAAAAGAAAGCTCAGTAACACTCGGCCTCCGCGCGCCAAAGGCTTCCCCGGTGTTCTCCAGCCTTCCAGTCTGCTTATCCTTCACAGCGAGTCCGGGGGAAAGGAACTGCCTCACGGCAAAGCCCTGACTCTTATTTCTGTCAGTGGAGTAAGCACCTCTTATCAACTTCGGTCGGACGCCAGTGTAATCAGGTGCTCTGGCTGTGTTTCTAAGGTACTCAGGGATTCCCTTAGAATCTTTTATTATCTTATCAAGCTTCTTCTTAGAGCCATAAGTAATGTTGCCAGTGGCCTGATCAGTTATGAAATAATTAGACTGATTTTCATTTAAGAACTTAGCTTCTTTGGCTGCTTCTTCTCTTGAGGTAGCACCACCGACTATCTCGCCGTTGCCATCCCTCACGAAGTAGCCGTTGGCCTCGACCACCTCAGTCACAACATTGCCTGCCGTGACACGCTTCTTGATGCCGCCCTCCTGGTCAGGGGTTGCCTTGATTACAGGTCTACCGTTCTTGTCTGTGATCGGTGCAAGATCTCCGCCAGTCTGGGCTGCGTCTTCGCTCAGAGTCGCTCTGAACACGAGCGGGGCAAACTCTCCCCTTCTCTGCATCGGCCTAGACTGGACGCTGGGCATGTCGCCCCTGATAATCGCGTCATCTATAAAAGACTGAAAGTTCTTTTCTCCAAACCTTCCAGTGATCTGCTCATAGTCTCTAAGGTTTATAGAGCCGTCCCTGTAAGCTTTTTCCATCAGGTCTCGGTACTGAGTCTCTGTGTACTTAGGCTTTCTGGCCTTTACATTGCCGTTCTTATCCTCGACGGCGTAGCCCCGCATCTTCATCTCTTCGATGATGGAAGAAGCAATGCTGTTGGAGCTTTCGGAATCAGTGAAATCTACAAGCTGATCTCTTCCCTTTGCCTTTGAATAAAACTTTTCATGCAGTTTTCTTCTGACAGACTCAGGAGTGAGCTTCGCCCCGCCCTTGAAACCAGTGATGACAGACTCAAGCTCTTCGGACGTGAAGGAGGGGACGCTTACGCCTTCTTCGGTATCGGCGTCGTAGTAATTCTGAACGGTAAATCCCGTAAGAATTGCACGCATTGCGCGAAGGGCATCTTGGTCAGCTTCATTGATGTCGCTGGTCTGACCGCCAGTGGTTCTGTAGACAAAGTTCTTAAAAGCTTGATCGTCGGTCTTGATGTTTCTGGAACCAGCAGCATCGACGACATCATCAACAGTGAGTTCTACGGAACCCTTGGCCTCCTGAACACCCTGCTCTATAAGCCTTCTATTCTCTACAGATTCCCTTCCCGCTTCATTTATTTTATTCTGAACTTCTCTTACATTGTCACCGTAGATTCTTACAGAATTATCATACTCAGACTGAAGGGATTGCTGCCTTCTGTTCTCGTAATCATTTCTGATAACTTTTTCTTGATCAGAAAGCTTTTCCCAATTATCGTAAGCTTTCTTATTTGCCCTGTAGGATCTAACGGTTCCATAAGAACCAAAGGCCCCAGTCATGGGGATCGTTCCTGCAACAGTGGCGATCATCTCCTCGACAAACTCAGCATCCTGAGGAGAAATAGAAAGCCCAGCCTGCGCTCTCTCTAGAACGGTCTGAGCTAACTCGGTGGGGAACTCCAGCGCCGACTCGGCAAAGCTGGCTCTGGCTGCTCCGGCGAGGGTGGGAGATGTTGCAGCCTTGGCGGTGGTCCCAACTGCTCCCAGAGATTCCTTCAGCGATCTGGCTGCGGCTATCTGCGGACCTCGGCCTATACCACCCGTGAGGGCGATAACGACGTAATCCATGCCAGCCTGAGGACCAGCAGCCAAAGCTGCGGTGAAAGAGTTGATCTGGTCCGGCGTGACCTGAGCCTCAGGATCATCCCCCTGAGCAACCTCATACTGTCTCTGGAGGTTGTCCCCAAAGAATTGAAGCGCAAGTGTTCCCACACCAGCAGCGGCTCCAAGACCAAACTTGGCAACCGAAGGGGGGAGTGCGACCGCAGCAGTTCTGAGGAAAGGGACAGCCTTGGACAGATAAGAAGCAACGCCCAAACCGAGTTCGGTCGAAGCAACCTTGCTCGCCACCATCGAAGGTGCGACATAGGGAAGGTTCTGCCCGATAGATTCTACCGAGAATCTGTAGGCATCAGGGATTGCACCAGTCAGCCCTTCTCTTTTATATGCTTCAGTTACATCTTTATATGTAACTGGAGCAGGGAGAGCTTCGGATACAGCTTCCCTTGTGGCTTTGTACTCTTTGCCAGCTTCGTCTAAAAGCTCTTGGCTTGAAAAGACATCGCCAAGGAATGTCTCCGGGATAGCTCCCAGAGATCCTACCAAACGCTCAACACCAGACTTACCAGCAGCGATAAAGCCACCAGTAAGACTTTGGTATCTATCTGTAACTTCAGATTTAGTCATGCCCTTTTCAAATACGACGATCTCGCCGTTTATTTCTACAGGCAAATCCTCATCTAAAATTTTTTCAGCCATTTAATTCAGCTACCCATGAATTCACGAAGCTTGTTTTCATTTCCGGACAATGCAAGGCTAGAAGGAAGTCCCTTACTTTCCATGAATTTCCGCATACCAATATTCGCATTTTGGTTATCGAATATTAGCTGCGTTAAGAGAGTGATATCTTCCGGAGATCCAAGTCCGGTGCCATACTTGCCGGATTCCAATGCGTCTTTAGCCAAGGCTCTTGCATCGGAATACCTAAGAGTGCGACCGGCTGTTTGCGCTTGAGCCGCTAAAAGGTCTTGCCGGAACGGAAGGAGTTCTTCATCCATCTCCAACTGCCTCTGCGCGAGAGCGTCCGCTGCATCCTGTCTTCTCTGCTCTCTCTCCCGGTCGTTTATAGCCATGTCGCGGTCAGCAAGACGCTCAACCTCGCCCATGCCAGCGATGCCAGCCTGAGCAATATCCTGACCAAGATTCTCTCCCTTGCCAGCAGCAAGCTCAAGACCGGCTCTAGTTAGGAACTGGAAGAACGGGTTGAACTCACCAGCCTTTGCCCTGTCTAGGAATCCCAGTTCTGACTCCAAGGCATCGGGATCGCCGTTACCGTCAGGAAGGTTCGATCCAAAGTCGGCTCCTAATCTGTCACCATCACCGCCATTTTCCGGAGTCGCAGGGGGCGTGGGAGCCTGAATTGCTGCCGCTTCATCGTCGCCTCCGACAAGAGAGGTCAATCCATAAGTTGCGGCTCCGACCGCAGGATAAACTCGGCCTCGCCCCATCCTAGTGATCAACTCTGCATCAGTTCTGGGAACCTGAACAACCTTTCCGTCTCTAATCGTTGTTCTCATTGCCCCTGGGGCGTTCAGTCTTGCCTCCATCTGCGCGGCTCTTGCAGCAGATACCTCTGCCGAAGAAGCCATAGGCGGAGCAGCTAAATCATCTATTTTAGATGCTGTCTTGGCAAACTTCGCCTTGCCCGCAGTCTGAACTGGATTTCTTAAGAACTTTATCGCCTTCGGACCCAATGCTTTTGCTATCCGGGCTGCTCCAGCGACACCTTTCAGGCCAGCACCAGCGGCCCAACCGGCAACAGGGAAAGCCATAGCTGCGAGAGCGGCTGTATCTATCCCAAGGATCGCAGCGTCAACAGGATTCTCCTTAACCCACTCTATAGATTCCTGAATGAAGCCAGGATCCTCTGCGGCCTCCTGCTCTTCAGGGGTCAGATCTGCGATCGGATCGGAGGCTACGACACTACCGCCATTGTCGTACTTCTGTATGAAACTACCAACGGAACCACCACCAGCCATCATCTGAACAGGGGGACCGGGGGGCGGTGCGGAAGCCATCTGGGGAGGGGGAGGCGCAGCAGGCATCTGGGGCGGGGCCTGGGGAGGCATCATGGAACCAATGCCCTGCTGGAGAGGGGCAGGCATGGCCGGGGGCATGGCAGGGGCCTGTCCCGTAGCCTGCTGCGCTGCGGCTATATACTCTTCCACCATAGGAGGTCTACCTACCCCCTCCTCTTTGATACGAGCATCCTCGGCTTTCCTCTCCAGATCTCTGTACTTAACTTCTGATAGAGCTAAGATTTCGGAAGCTGTGCTAGGGGTTCCCTTGGCATTTGCCGTAGCACCCCCTCTAGCAATTTGAGCAAGTTCCGGATCGGAAAGATTTCTAAAAAGCTCTTGTAGTTCTAAAAGGTTCATATTCATTCTATTGTCTTTCCCTTAGCATCGTAGTAGGAGCCAGCAGCGCCAAGTCCTGCGATTCCTAAGCCTGCGATTGTCTGACCGACACCGGGACCACCACCGCCGCCTCCAGTGGTTTGAATGGTGTTTCTTGCTGAACCAAATGGAGTCCCGGCCAACAGGGCGGTGTACCAATTCAACTGATTTTTTCGATGATCCCTCCGCTCTATGAAATCATTATATGCTTGGTCGATGATGGCCTGCTCCATCTCCCTTTGCCGAACGCCAGACTGCTGGAGAGCGCCAATCCTCTCTAGGGCCTGGGCCTGCTGAGCTGCGGCTAAATTCTGAAGCTGAGATCCTGCATCCAATCCAAGCCTTGCTCCAGCCTGCCTGTTCTGGACATCCTGACCAAATGCTTGCTGAGCTTGATCAAAGGCTCTAAATCGAGTGTCGGCCTCAAACTCCCTCATCGCCCGAAAGGCTTCATCAGAAACCTCGCCAGCCTCTCTGGCACCCATGAGAGTTCCCCTTCCTCCCATGATTCCAGACTGGATGGCTGCGTCAGACGATCCTCTCCTGGCATCTCCCAATGCTTCTTTATAGTTCTTCGCTAGGCGTTCTTGACCAAGCCCAAGCACATTCTCCAGATATGGATTCATGTATCTCCCGGCTTGATCAGGGAACATGGGGGTATCAAAACCTATCTGGGAAGCTTTTGAAGCAATGCCTCTGGCCTGATCAAGCTCGGGGCGAGCGCCCTGCGCGTGGAGATTCCTTAAATCTGTGAAGGCTTTGCGCTCATCCCCGGTAAAGCCAGCAACCTTTCGCTTTTTACCCCCAAGACCCTCCCTGGCTATCCCCCTACCGGAAGAAGCTATACTTGCCCAATAAGGCTTAGACCATTCAGGTAGATCTTGTATTACTCTTTGAGTTGTGTTTCCACCACCGCCACTACTACCCATTAGAATTCTCCAATCATATTCGCCAGAATCCCGTCATTGAGGGGAGCGGGCTGCTCGGTAGATCCGGTCTTTACAGATCTTATACCATCCATTAGCTCATAGAGCTTTGAAGCTCCATTCTGGTTGTTTCCATCCCCTAGATGGGAGACCACATCTGCCGGTACAACGAACTCCCCGCTGGATAGCGCCGCCTGCTGCGACCCATCGATCGATGCAGGGATGGTGTCGTCCATACCGCCTGCGATCCCGCCAATGTAGCCTCCACCGGCCTTCCCGATTATGTGGCCTCCTGCTGCTAAAATCCCCGCCGTTTCGTTAGGTGGGCCTTCCAAATCGAGGATGGTCTCCAAGTGGGCCGGTACTGACGGGGGGCCGAATGCTTCTAAATAACTTTGAGTAATGGTATTTCCATCAAGCGGATCCCCGGACAATCTGTTGTTGTATTCATAATCGATTCTGTCCTGAAGAGGCTTCGCAAGGACAGCCGTTATGAAAGCAAATCTACTCAGGCTAGGAGTCGAATCATATTCCTCATTTGTTGAAGTGAAGCTATCCGGAAACTCATCCCTAAGAACATCAAGGGCTCCATCCCAGCCTTCCGTCTCATCTCCTAGCAAAAACTGTTGAATAGAAAATACCTCGGGTTCTTCGGAGCCGGACTGAATGTCAGAAAATTCTTGATGAGCTACTGAATTGAGGTCATTCCCAGTGATCTGCGTAAAATCATTTAGCAAGCTAAGGAGTTCAGAATGAACTTCTTCATTCTTATACCAATCAAACCCGGGAGGATTGTCATTGGACCCATCGAAAATGTGTGAAATTCGCGGATTCCTACTGCGCTCTCGGTAGTCAGGAATTAGGTCGCTAAAAATGGACTGAGCATGTGGATTAAGAAAAACATGCCGAGACCAAGGGACGTTCCCGGTGGGTAAAAGCCACCCACCATCGGAACCTCTTGCGATTACATCTTCTTCAACATCCGATGGAGCATCAAACAAATTAACGGAGTTATACTCAAGCTCGTCGGTTGGAACCCCCTCTCCTGCTACATAATAAACGGTAACATAATTCGGAAGCGTGGGATTTTCGTACTGTGCGTCAGCGTCCCTGTCAGGATTTGGGCGAGTCCCTCTCTGCTCTCGGCGAGCAATCCTTCTTTCAGGTGGGGCCAGGTTAAACTCGTATTGACTAATTTCACTAAACTGAGACGGATTAAAAATAGGCGAATACCTGAATCCAGTTCTGACTTCTTCTGCTAAATCTCCCAAGCCAAGCTCAGCCTCTTCGTCAAAGTAAAGATTAAGAACGGAATCACCGGATTGATTGTAGTCAGTCTGAAGATCGTATACGCCATCTGCGGTTAGCGGAAGTTCCGTGATGTCTATCACGTTTGAATCATCTGGGTCCGACCCTGACGGTGCCTCATAAATGTTGGACGGGTAACCAGATACATCGACGACACGCTCTCCAGTTGACGAATCTATAATCCACCCTTGATTATTCCCGGTTCCAAACTCTTGACCAGCCTCCAAGGGGGGTTCGTGTTCACCTTGATTCCATACCACCGGGAATTGCCTATCCGTGTCCCAGCCTGCAAATAATATCTGATTTCCATTACCATCTACGAGATCAGTGGTAACAAAGCCAGTAGTACCAGTGGTACCTGTGGTTCCAGTGGTACCTGTAGTACCTGTAGTACCAGTAGTTCCTGTAGTACCAGTGGTACCTGTGGTACCTGTGGTACCTGTAGTACCTGTAGTGCCAGTAGTGCCAGTGGTACCAGTAGTGCCAGTAGTGCCAGTAGTGCCAGTGGTACCAGTGGTACCAGTAGACCCTGTGGTACCTGTGGTGCCTGTGGTGCTAGTAGTGCCAGTAGTGCCTGTAGTGCCTGTAGTGCCTGCAGTGCCTGTTCCCCACTGGAAGTCCTGAGAGGTATCACCGTCATCACCGTCACTATATTCCAACTGATCCCTTACGACGGTTAAGGTATCTCCATCTATTCTTAAAACTCTCCCGTCTTCATCCACAAACTCATTGTCTGCGAGGTACGGGACAACATCAAATCCATTGCCGTCCGCTCTTGGAACTCGGACGTAGGGTCTTAGCTGGTCGGTATCATCGCTGTAGAAGAATACTTCTTGATCATCTCCCCCGCCGGGGCCAGTGAGAGTTCCGCTTTCTAAATCTCCTAAGAGGGAGATCAGACGAATCGGATCTTGCATCAACTCGGCAGCAAGTCCCGGATCTATGAAGCCACCCTGCACGGCAGCGACAAGGGCATCTCCCAACTCTCCGGCCAATCCCCCTCTTGTCATGGGGTCTTCAACAATTTGTTCAGCGTCAGAAAGGGCAGCTTGGAATTTGAATTGATCTCCGTACTGGTTGATCAATCCAGCATGTTGATTAAGCTCGTTCGCTATCGCGTTGTACCTAGATGGATCATTTCTCTGCATCGCGTTCAGGTAGTCTCGCGTCGTTGAGTAACCCTGCTCCTCTGCTTCGATTGCTATGGACGTAACGAAGTCGTAAGACTCCTGCACGAGATTCATCTCGACGCCAGTCAGCATATCCCCTTCGTAGCCAACGGGAGTCCTGAACTCTGCTTCGGACCAATCCTGACGGAATGGATCTCTTTCGTTGGGGCCATAAACGGCTTCAATTCCTTCAGGCACAAGCTCTTGAGGATTAAGAAATCTATAGCTTAAATCTAAAGTAGAACCGAAATCATAAGAAAGGGGATCTTGATCTGGAAAATTCTGGGCAGCGATTCCTTCGCCTACCGGGATAACCCTTCCGTTAAAAATTATATTCCTCGGGTCTGCCTCCGGGAGAGCGTTTGGGTCGTCGTAACCTCCGTATGATTCAACATCACCGATATCTAAATTGCTTGGCAAGCCTAAGTTGCCAAGATCTAAACCTTCAAACATATTTGTGGGAAGATTGAAATCACTGTAATTTATACCCTGAATTCCATCGGGTTCGACGTTGGTTGGCATACCGCCATCAGTAAGACTCAATCCCTCGAATGCGTCTTCAGCTAAGGGGAACTCATCTTCAGTAGTGTTGGCATCAGTAGACATTTAATATCCTAACTAAACTATGCTAGAAGAGCCGGGAAGAGATCCTGCTTGCTGCTCTCTTCTTTTCTTAATCTTCTGATAGGGACTCTCTGGCATCTCTATGGGCCGGGGAGCAGGCGTGGAGGCTACTTGGAGCGGAGGAGGGGATTCTTCCCCGCCTCCCGCAAGCCCTGGCAAGGCACCAAGCCCCGATGCGGCAGCTTTCGCTAAACCGGCTTTGGATATTTCCCCAGACCCCGCGGCGGCTGCGCCACCCGCACCCCCAGCACCCGCAAAAGCGGCAACCCCAGTCGCACCGAGTCCAGCGCCCAAGGCCAGACCATTGAGAGCGCCCTTCTTGCCTCCTGCGATTCCACCGATCCCAGCACCTAAAGCCCCACCGCCAAGAGCCCCTACTGCCAACTTTCCGAGGAAGGGAAGGGCAGCGAACCAAGCGAAAGCCTCAGGGTTTCCAGTCTCAGGGTTAATAGTTACGGGACCGAGAAGCGACTGAAGTCCTTGAAGCTCCTGGGGCTGAATGTGCATGAGCATGGTGTCGCCATTGCGACCCTTGGAAGCAATTTCCCTAGATTGATCCACCATGCCATTGTTGGCATATCCAGCCACACCACCAGACTCAAGCTCCATAGTGACCTTATTGTAAAGATCCATCTCCGGAGAGGAGTGCCCAACAGGGGGATTCCCTATCTTCCCTCCCCCTGCAAAGCCGGGAGTGCGCTGACTCTCCATAGGCCCACCCTGGGGCTGTCCGTTGAGGGTGAGTCCTTGCCAGAGTTCTCCCATCCATCGGTCACCAGTGCCCACAGGTTGCTGCCGTTGCTGCTGGGGTCCAGCTTGAGGTCTGGCCTGAGGCATTCCCTGGGGCCTCGCCTGAGACTTGGCCGGTCCACCTGTAATCGGACCCAGCGGCGACTTGTTGGGCATCTGCTTCATTCGCTTGCCAGCAGCCTGTCTCTTAGCGAACTGCTTCGGGGAAGGGTCGTCTTTGGAAGGGAAGACACTACCCATTGTCTTGTTCTTGATGCCAGCATTAGGCATTGGAGAACCTGCAATGGGAGGCATTTCAGTTTTAGTCTGAGTCCCTGTAAGATCTTGATCTTCCGGCGTTTCAAACTGTCCGAAGCTTTTTCTCATCATTTCTTCACCTAGACAACTTCCGTTCCGAATATGTTCATTTGAATTGCGTCCGATGCGGAACAGCTCGCTTCTATCGAATCACCAGAAACAAGTCCTATCCCTAAAGAGAGAACATCAGTCTCATTTAGTGCAATAGCTTGATTGTTAAATATTATTTGCTTGTCAATATCAGATCCCTCATCGCTCGCTGATTTAACCCTTATCGAGTAAGTGGCTCCCCCTCCACCATCAGTCGTGCAACAAAGAATGATCGATGAAATTACAGCTTGCGAGTTTCCTCTCGCTGCGAACTGACCGCCCGAAGGGGTGGGAACTGTGTAAATAGTTGCCTCGGTATTCGTTAAAGTAGCCTGAGCTAATATCTTAAAGCCGTCAGCCATGAGTCACTACACCTATTGGTGGGAAGACCATTGAAAGCTTTATGATTTGATTGTTGTCCCGCTTATCTGGGACAACTTGGCTGACCACATTGACAGGATCACTAATCTCGCCACGGTAAGGATCGCGGTCTCTGTTGTAAATCTCATCAGACATTATCTTCTTCCATCCGGCTTGATGCGGATTCTAGAATCGCCAAGCTCCCAGCCTGTATCTGAGGAGCTGGAGTTGTCGTCGAATTTTACAGACATCGTTCGTCCACGAAGTCTTGTATTCACAAACTCCGTAGTACCGTCAAGCGTTAAAGATTTCGTTTTAGAAGTGCTAGATGAGGGGTAATTCTTCGCAGTTAGAGTTGCCGTTAGCTGCGGGCTGCCTTTTAAAGATCTAAAATCAGGGGCGAATCTGTCTGCAAACATCGACAGATCCCCATCTTCTATATCAAAGTAAGCACTCTCAATAAAGGAATTCATCTTGGAGCCGTCATCCATGTAACCATCTTCATGGTTATAAATGATGGATCGATTTATTCCATCGTACACGCCGGATTCGTAAGCACCCTTGTTGTATGCAGAGTTTGGTTTCTCGCGAAGCCCAGAGTCAGACCAAGAAGATCTAGACATAGAACCATATGCCCATGTGTTTTCTACATAATTGAATAAGGCATACTTGTCTGGTTCGGTGCTGCTTCCTGATGGATAGAACCAAATGATCTCATTGAAGAGAGAGTTTAGGGCAGAGAACACAACCTCTCTCTTATCGTAATTCAATTCTTCAAACACATTAGATAGTATAGAGCAGGGAACCTTTTCCACAGATCGTCCATCGCTCTGATAAAAATTGTTGTCGCCCATCCAGTACACAATTCCCCTACCGGGCTTGTGAGCATGTCTAGAGGAAATCGAGATATCATCTGCGATTTCTTGAAGGGAGAAAACAAAGTCTCCGCCTATGAATTGGAGTGCATACAAGGCACTGTCGGTCCAGACCAATATCTGCCTATTTGATATCGCTGCTGAAACAATTTTCGACCCCTTCTGGAGAGGGCCACCGCCAGCAGAGTTCTGATCTGTCATAGTCCAAGAGCCGGGTCGGTTTACGTCGCACCAGCGAATGAGCGTCGGATCGTAATTTCCGAATGTATCGGAACAACCGAATGCAATGATCTGACGAGAAGCTGGGTTGGTCATCAAGAAGCCCACTTCCTCAGGGACTCCTCCATGACCATCATCTGTTGACAGCCCGAGAGAGGACATGGGGACCGCATCGGCAAGCATGATCCCTGATGCGTATCCGTTCGCGGCCGAGGTCGAGCTAAAGGTGGTGCTGTATGGATAACCGCCACTCATCTTGAGCGAAGTGTTCCAGTAATACGGCTTAGATCTGTCTTTAGCCGCTATGAGGTCTTCACCAAACGTGTCGAGCGACCATACATTTAAGGCGTTTGTGCCATCAGGCATAGGGACTGTAGGATCGCCCCAGGCAGTCCAGTATTGATCCACGAGGAAGACCGAAGTTCCTGAAGAGTGGATAACGTCAGCGGTCCCATTTTCACCCCTGTCCATAGCGTCAAATCCAGATCCACCATTTACTGTGTACAGTATGATCTCAGACTCTATAAGCATCGTTCCGGTTTCGTCGTCGTCCCCAAAACCAGTAGTAGATGCTACGGAGGCGGTAGTTGCTCCGGCAGCAAGGCCAGAACTCAATGTAGTTGAGGTGGTGGCTGTCGGTATACCACCCCAGGTTCCTGCACCCCATCCACTGCACTCAGAGAATGTGGATTCAGAAGCCTGGATGTCTCGCATGATGATAGTGTCGCCACCTTGTCCGGAGCTTGACGTTCCGACCTCACCCACGGCAGCGCCGGATGAATGATCTGCTGATCTAGAACCAAACTGCGCTCTGTCGCAAGTAAAGGTGTACGGACCAGATCCAGATTCCCCGGTGAGTTTTATATATTCATCTCCAATTTTAACGTAGTCGCCGCTGTCTAGAGTGTTTACTGGGACAGTTATGGATGAAGAAGAGCTTGTGATGCCAGCACTAAGGGTCGTTGAAATTAACCCAGTCGGTGCAGTAGCTATTCGTATTTCAAAGTAATCACTTGTTAAAACTTTAGTAACCGGAAAGCTTTGCGTTGACTTTGTGGTGTCGTATCCGTCTACGGTGGGATGCCCAGGGTAAAAAAGATCGTCTCTATTTATTGTTCCAATACCCGTAAGGGCAGATCCGATCTTCAGAAAGTTTACAAAGTCTCCAGATACAAGACCATGAGCTGCATAGTGAATCAATACGGTTGTTGAATTTTGAACTAAAAATATTGGATCGCTTAGCTTCTGAAGCAAGAATGCTGCATCGCCAACCGAATGGGCAGAAGCTGTAGTACCAAAAGAGCCCCTTGCAATTGTTATTGCGTCACCAATGGCAGTATTACTACCACCCACAACCATCAACTCGTCGCCGACTGCGTTTGCGTCACTTCCCATTCTAATGACATCGCCGGTTGCAACAACGAAATCAAACTTGGCTGTTCCAGAAGCGTCAGTTATGTCATCAGTGGTGATCGTGCCTTGAGACTTGTAGTCCATCGGCGTGATGTCATGGTAAACACCACCGAGATCTACATAGAGTTTCTTGTCTGATCCGATTGCCATCAGGTTTGCACCAGCAATCGAAGACCAGTTCAATAGGGTTCTAGATATACCAAGGAACTCATTGCTGGAATACTTCGTCCAGCCACCGATCTTCTCAGGTCTTCCTTGACGGAATCTAATTAAGTCACAGTCATACCAGTTTCCTTCAGCGGAATACTGGGTTCCTTCTCTGTTTATGCCGGGAGGGAATGTGACTTTTCTGTAAGGCATTTTACTTCCAAGCCTTGATAACTAAATCCCACTTACTCTCGTCAAGCGCAACCTCGTTACCGTTAGCCTTGTGGAGAACATAGAGGCCGCCGTCTCCAACAGTCACCGTAATATCGTCACTTGATTCCCCATCAAAAGTAACCATTAAGCCGGTGTGTCCTGTGTCAAAAACGCTGGTACTCGAAACCAGTATATGATCACCAGTCGTGTACCCCTGTTCATCGGAAGTACACTTGAGATAACAGGTGACAATCGAAGGGATGGCGGAAAATGAAGTCGAATGCGTGGTTACGCTGCTCGCCGAAACATCAGTTTGCGTAACTTCAAAGTAAGCCCCGTCCCCATTGACCATGCCAGAATGGTAGATGCGACCCCAGTTATCGACGGTGCCGCTTCCGCCAGTCCCAGTTTTTGACTTAATTTCAATCGCGCTACTTCCGTCGCCCCTTATTCCGTTGCCGGTAGGGCCGGACCCAGAAGTAAAGTTAAGATACTGACCGCCGTCATCATGAAGATAAACACCGTGTTGATTCACAACAAACTGGAAGCTGTCGCTTCCGTCAGTTCCGTCAGTTCCGTAATCCTTAGCCTTGAAAGTGATGAGACCCTTGGAGTAAGTGCTAGAGGTTGTCGCGAAGACAATCCTAGAGTTGCTGGTACTTAGCCCTATTCCTCCCGTAGCGGAAGTGGAGTCAAGGCCGGATGAAATTGAAATCGTACCTGTTCCATTTGGAGCAACAGTTAAGTTTCCATTGGAGGCAGTATTGATAGCAAGCGCACCTGTCGAGGTAAGCGTTGGTGTTATAACCGATCCGGAAACGGATAAATCACCACCGCTAACGATGGCAGGAGTTCCCCACACCCCTGGGCTTACAGCGATTTCCATCCCCGTAGTCCCGTTAGACCTAAGACCAACGCCATTCGCACCAGTATTGGCGGCGTTGCCCATGAAGTTCAGATACCCACCATCTGAAAATCCGGACCCGCCAGTTCCGTAAACCCTGATCCCGGTGTTGTTTATAAAAAATCTGTTATTATCGGACCCAGTATCCCCTACAGTAAACCTGTACTGTGATGCGGGATTCACACCCGAGCCTGTACTATTAGTGTCGTCTACATTGAAAACGATCTGCTGCGCGTCCTCCCTTCCATTGTCACCAAAAAACAACATCTTTGTAGTTGAAACCGCTACGCTTTCGCTTGTCCTTAGTGGCGCGACGATCTGCCCGCTATAGGAAGCAGCGGTACTAGTTCCTTGCCTTCCAAGTGAAAGAACCCCGTTCACAGCAGCATTACCGTTACTTGCAACAGTGACAGTGTTTCCCTCTAATGCGGTGGTCCCGCCCCTAATCGTAGCCAACGCGCTGTTGGCAATTATAGTTAATGGGTTTGTGCCAGTGGTAGAGATATCGAGCGTGCCTGCGTTGTGAAGATCCGGGGTATCGACGGATCCAGCAGTTATCTCTCCGGAAGCTCCTATCGTAGTTGCGCCCGTTATAGCTCCGCTAAGAGCTAGACCTGCCGCAGACGTAATTGATGCAGAGCCAGTAGTCGCAATGTTCCCGGATGCGTTGATTGCAGCAAGGGTTGAAGTTCCCGTTGCAGAGAGGGTTGTAAATGCTCCCGTGTTTGCAGAATTAGCACCTATCGGGGTGGCATCAATTTCACCCCCTCCGATGTTGACCTTATCCATTACCACTTTGCCAGAGCTATGAGGAGTAATGGATATATCGCCGTTCGATGCCGTTGTGGTGATGCTCATCGCAGCATTATTAGTGACGAGGGGAGTTGTTACCGAGGTTGTTCCAGCAAGAGTTGTGAACGCTCCAGTGTTTGCAGAATTGGCGCCTATCGGAGTGCCATCGATTTCCCCTCCTCCGATATTCACCTTATCCATTACTACTTTGCCGGTGCCGTGCGGCGTGATGGATATGTCCCCATTAGATCCATCTACAATAGTCATAGTCCCGGTATTAGTATGACCAGTCTGAACTATAAGGTTATTATTACCATTGCTTTCGAGGGTAACATCCCCCGTTCCATCACCAAGGATTACCTTGTCTGCACCGATAAGGATTTCATTGTCAGTTTCGTTTGAGATGATTTCTGTGTTCTTTAAAGCGATCTTATCTACTGCAAGATTTGCAAAGCTGTTCGTTACAGTAGTTCCATTGACATGAACATGAGCTGCGTAGCCATTCGGAATTGTTGCGTCAGTACCGCCAACATCGATTATCAAGCTGTGAGTAGAGTCAAGAGCGTTTATCGCAATAAAGGATGTTTTAACACCAGTAGACGTACCACCTACTTGCAACGTAACCGTGTGGTCGCCACTAGCGCCTGTAAATCTAACTACCGAAGACCTGATCCTCGCATCTCCGGAAGTCTCGGATGCCGTCTCTCCGTCCGGCAAGTTTACAGTCGTGCTGGTTCCGGTGAGGGCAATCGTGGAAAACCCTCTTACGCCTTGCTCCAAAGCTTTAAGGTTATTGTTTGTAACATCGCCCCAAGATCCAGCCTTGTCGCCAGATCCAATAATCTCAACTGCAAGTCCATCAGTATAAGTAGAAGCCATTACTGAGCCGCCATTACGTTCGAAGTGTTATCCGAATCATTGAAAGAGGTATCCCTGAAGGTTCCACCTTGCATCACAACAAGAGCCTTCAGAGCTTCCATGAATTTCATTTCATAGGTTTGAATTAGATCAGGATCACCCTTCATAAAGATGTATGCCTGAGCGATGCACCCGTAGAGCAGGGCGTTCTTGGCGTGGGTGCTGAGCCAAGTCGTGCCGCCGTCAGCACCAGCCGTGATGGATGCGGGCTCGAAGTAGTAGTTGAACTCGTAATCATAGGCGGCGTCTGCAATGGGTGAGAAATTTACAGTCACCCGATTTGCGTTATCGACATCATTGTAAAATGAATAATACTTCGGATAACCCTGAGAGTTATCTACGGGCGCGTACTCCTGAAGGAAGTTGAAATCCTTAAGAAGTAAAAAGTTCCAGGGATTTGTCGTCGTACCATCGCCTAGCCTGATCTTAAGATACGAAGGGGAAAGAGGCCCCGTTACGGAGTCGGCTATTACACCGATCAGCTTGTCGGCCTGAGCGATATCTCCAACTTCCGTGTCCGTGTTGTAACCAGCAATACCTACAATGGAGTTGATCTTTTCCTCCGCTAACACAATGATATTGTCTCTTTGGGAACTGGTGCCCCAGGAGTCATTCTCTAGCCATTCATCGATGGCTGTCCGTAGTGTTGCGAGAGTAAAGGCTGCCAATTACTTCTTTCCCTTCTTCTTACCGAAATCCTTATAGATATTGAGATCTCGCTCTAGGTTCTTTTCTAGAGCCTTGCCGGATTTCTTCAGGCCACTCTTAGCTTTATCGTCCGCTTTCTTGAGGCCAGCCCTAGCTTTACGGTCAGCTTTCTTGAGGGCTGGCATACGAGCTTTGCCGTAGCCTTGGCCTTTAACAGAGCCGCCAGCGGCGAACTGAGCATAGTTTTTATCTTCATGCTCGATCGGGAGTCCCGTTCTCTGGGATTCCTGCATGGCCTTCTGATGTCCCGTTTCATCATATGAAAAGTGCTTGCTTCCTACCTTGGGCATTATTCTCTCCTAAAAATTAGGGTTATGGAAAGCCACAACCTCTATGTAGTGAATGTCGATGTCTCCAGCACCTAAGTCTCCCGGTCTGGCATCGAAGTAATCAAGTCTTATTGTCGTAACCGTGCCAGTCCATTCTGGATCGTCAGTCATGTCGAATACAACCTTGAATGTACTAGCCATGTCTCGGTTAGCCTGAACGAATCCGTCCGATGGCTGAGTGAGCTTGAAATAAGGAGCCCTGCGGCAAAGCTGCGATTTTGCCTCCGATATGCCAGAGACCGAAGGGTCCGTGCTGGTACTCCAGTAAAATTGTCCTTGGAAACCATCAGGTGGGTTTATGTCACCGACTTCCCTTAACGGGTAATTGTTTACGGTGAACTGAGTCACTACATATTTATATACGGAAGTGTCTATACTCAGGTAGTCAGGAGTACGAGAACCACCATTCCACCCTCTGTAAATATATGGGTCCCCAGAGGAATCATCTCCGACAAGATTCAACGCTTCTCTAGATTGATTCCAAGTTAGTGTTCCATTAACTGCCCACCAACCATCAATGCGAGTAGGAGTGGTTTGGGCTGTTCCAGTCGAAAAATCTTCCCTGTAGGCAGCCGGAAGATCTCTTCCGCTAATTCCACCAAGAGGTCTGGGGTTTCTCAAAGCCTGAGGATCATCGACCTTCACTCGACCCAGCATGTTCTGAGGCTGATCTGGATCCCAACACTCTGGGCAAACTAAAAGGTTCGTGGTAGCAAGGTTGACAGTTTCAGTCTTCAGGTCTTTCAAGTCGTACCTGAATCCGCATCTGTCACAAAAGCCAAAAGCTTTCTTGCCTTTAGCGTATGAACCCATTACTAGCTGTACCCTCCGGGGTAGAGCCTAAAGGGAGACTTCTCTCTATCTTCGTCTGCTGCGTACTGGAACTGCTCGTCATATACCTGCTTGAGCATCTGGATTCTCTGTCCAGCCTCAGGCTTCTTGAGGGCAATGTTGTAGGCAAGACCGGCCACTAGAGCGGGCCAAAATCTATCCGGCACATCCGGGTCATAGGTGCCGCCGGGACCAGAGTCTTCCATGCGACGGATGTAGGTATAGATGAGCTGGTAGCTCCCACTGTCCGGCCTGGGCCAGACGTTGAGCTTGATGCTCCCCTGCTGCCTGTCTACATAGATCTGAGTCGGTCTTCCCTTCGTGAGCTTTGATGGGATATTCATGAACGTGTTTCGGGAAATTCTGCTCAGCTCGTAATCAGACTGCTTGTCCGCAACTCCAGCATCAGTTCTCAAGATCGCGTCGAGTATCGAAACGGCAACCTTAGAGGACGTGTTGACGGCATCATACTGACCATCGTTGTCTGCTAAAGCTTGAGTATGCTCTTCTACACACCAGAGATTTATACCCCTGTTGGCCCACTCCATGAGCATAAGGTCAAGGCTTCTTCTAGCTGTGCGGAGGTCGTATCCAGAGACCATCTGGAGACCGGCGCGCTCGTAAGCCTCTTCTACTAATTCACCAACGTCGGGTGAGAATGATACTGCGCCGCTAGTCGCCACGGATGGCCTCCAATATCTCTTCGCTTGAATCTGCCTGTCGTCTTGAGATCTCCTTGATCTCTATTCTCATGTCATCAAGGAGGCGAGTATGGTGATTCACTTCAGTTGCTACGCGCTCAAGCTTCAACTCAGCGCGGGATAAATCTTCTCTGCCAGCAAGGCTGTCATGACCGTCATCGCTTGCGTGCCCCGTCTGCATTGAAAACAAGCCCCCTATCGCTGTAGCTATAAAACCAATAGAGGCCCAGAATGTAGTCGGGGTTACGGTGTGCATTATGCGTTTGCTCCACCTATGTAAAACAGAGAAAGCGAATAAGTATGATCTGTTGCAGTGGACGCGGTATCAGGAGCCTTGTCGTCTTTACCTATGTATATGCCATTGGGGAATAAGATTCCGTTACCCCCAATGGGAAAATTGAACTGAATCATGTTATATGCCATGGTATTAGAGAACGGAGAGAACTTGAAGAAAACATCGTCTTCATCGCTGCTCCCGCAAAGGTAGTAGCACCTATTATTCACGGCGTTTGAAGGAGTTGAACCAGCTCCTATAGCGAAAGAGCAAGAGACATAAATTAAAGAACACCTTCCATTTACTACTAGTTGAGGGTTTGACCCAGCAGTAGGAAAAGAAGTTGGATTATTGGAATAGTAGATACTGCATCGTTCAAGCATGGTTTCTCGCCATCACCTTAAGTTTGGTACACCAAATTTACAGTGAGTCGCATTTTTCCTGCTGATGGCGCTGGTGCCAACGCATTCACCTTTAGTCCGTTGGGAAAAAACAAGCCCCTGCCGGGTATTTGGAAAAACATCGAGTCGGGAACAGGGTTTGCTGAACTATAACCAACGACTACCTGACTCCGGGTGGGGACGAAGCCAAATACAACATTGTCATCTGAATCAGTAAGGTGGATCCTGGGGACATTCGCGATAGGTCCGGCAGCAATAGTAGTTGAGGAACCAGTGCCGAAGTTAAACGAACTGAAAATTGAGGAAAGCACAACCCTCTGACCGGAAGTAGCCACAACCTCAGTAGCGTCCATAGCGCCTGATGTCGTGGAAAATTCATGGGTGAAAGAATTGCAATTTCTAATTTTGATCATTTGTAAAAAACCGTAAATGAAGAGTAAGCCACAGTTGTTGATGATCTAAAAAAAATGTTCAATCCTTCGCTAACTCTTATGCAAGAATCTTCTTCCATAAAAGAAGAGTAAGGGACTAGGAGATCAAGTCCCACGCCGGCGATCGTTGGTCCCATAGCATCAAAAGCCATAATGGCACTACCAGAGCCACCATCGTAAAACTCCTGATAGAGAGAGTCTGAGCTTACGCTGTGGTTACCTTTCGTCACACCCGTTATGCCGTAAAGGGAAATCGACTTGGGAAGTCCGTAAGTTGCTCCTGAAAGATCAATAAACGAATTAGTAGAGGGCCCATCAAGAGCAATCACTTTAGTTTGAATATAAGCGGGAGACTGAGACATAACTAACTAACCTGATAAACAATAGAGGCAAAGCAAATCCCGACGCCCGTAGCCTGCACATAAATATCATTGCAATCCACAAGCACCCCTCCCGGTGAAAAACTTTCAACAGTGCAATTTGTTAAATCGGCGTAGGTGTTATAGGAAGCGGAAACAATTCTTTTTTGATAAAAACTTTGGCCTGATGCACTCGGATTAGAATCGTAAAAAGTAACTTTGCATTCCTCTAACGTAGTGTTACTAGAGGAAGCCGGGATAAAATAGGCAGAGAATATTTTAACCAGACCTTCTCCATTCATATCCAAAAGCTTCAACGCAGAAGTTTTACTCGCGTCTGCAATATTCAAATGAGCACTTAAGACATAGGAGCTTTCCATGATTAACCTTGGTACATCACTGAGATGCTCTCTATTTTAAAAGACTGTCCAACGTCTGAATTCGCTATGCTTAAAGCAAGAGAGTTGAGAATTCTAATTCCATTCGATGGGAGTTTAAAACCAAAATTAGAGATGAGGGCACCGTAGGTGGCCTGATGGGCGGCAGTCGAATCCGCACCATCATAAATTCTTATAATTTCATCAGTACCATCAAACATCTTTACTGTGAAAGAATTCGTCTTAGTATCGTTAGATTGATCAGAAACATTCAAGTAAAAAGACTTTAAAACTATCGGCCTATTGATGACGTTCACGATCCCATCGCCAGCTTCTATCTCAGAATCACTGTAGAAATTAACTACAGGGGTAGGGTAAACACTCAACTCAATGCCCTCACTATCTCCCAGACTCCAGTACCAGCAGTCCAGAAGGCCATGTCTTTCCTAGTGTCTGCCACTCTCTCAACAGGCCACTGGAGCCAGAACTCTCTGATATAGAGAGAAGCCATCGACAGATAAGCTCCGCCGAGA
>PVBE011265094.1_pt1 | contig 27461 bp, 24 predicted proteins | sample 1631181 | NCBI WGS metagenome assembly PVBE01 (sample SAMN08397723, study PRJNA350692) | Marine metagenome, whole genome shotgun sequencing project. | isolation source: water | place: Pacific Ocean | collected 2012-04
CCCATCAATCCAATTAGCGCAATTGAGGCAATGGGTTAGGAAGCATTTGGGCTAGTTATCTGGGACAGCCCCAAACTATTTAACGACTGGGCGATGAAGGCGTGCCGCGAGATGAAGGCGATATGCCTCGACCTCTCGGCGGAATTGGACTTCAAGGACGGGGATTTCTTCGATGACGTTCACACGGCGCCCAAGGGATCCGAAAAAATCGGCACCTATGTGGCGGAAAAGATGGTGCCGTACCTCAAGGCCGGGTCCAAAAAATAATTAGGGCGAGCGACTGGGCGGTTGTCAGTTGCTGAGATCGACCGACGGTCCCGGCGTCGGCCTGCCCTGAGTGACGGCCGCGTCGTACTTGCCCAGCCCTGACAGCATGGCGTCGGTGAACCAGCCGCCTTGGGCCGCGGTTGCCCCCGCCGCCCCCGCCGCTTGTGACTCCGATTTGCGGTCCTTATCATCGTCGTCTTCGCGCGGCGCCGCCCGATAGCGCAGCATGGCGAAGGCATCGCCTTGGCGCTTGCCTTCACTTAGGTGGGTAGTCGCGGCGGCCACTTGGCGGGCGGCGGCGGCCGGCGCCTGACCCCTGGCCGGGACGAGTGCAAGCGGCGGCGCCAGTGTCGGTGCCAGTGTCGGCGCCAGTGGCTCGCGCCGCGCCGGCGCCGCGATCGTCGCGCCGGCGAAGCGGTTGACGCGGGCGGTGGCGACGATGGCGTCCATGGTTGTCGCCAGGGGCTCGCTGGGGCCCCCGGCCGCTGTCTCGAAACGGGCTTCCGGCACTCCGCCCCGGGCGACGGCAATCTCGCTGGCCGGCTCCTCGTCGGTCAAGAGCGCGACCGCGTGCTCGCCCAGGTCCTTGCCGGTGCTTTCTTCGACGAAGACGTTGATCAGCGACGCCACGGCGCCGATCGGCCCGCCGAACAAGGTGCCGCCCATGACCCGGGGCCCCGCATCGATGGTATCTCCGGTCAGATGGCGATAGAGCGTAGACAGCACCGGGATGTGCTGGAGTGGGTTGATGATGTCGATAAAGTCGGAAAAGCTGAAACCGTCGTCGCCAAACAGAGAGAACGGCTTGTCGTCGCCGGCCGCTCGCACCGGAGCGCCGTCGGACGGCGTCAGCACCGCAAGTTGGGTCGGCGTGGCGGATCCAAGACCGCTCATGTTCAATCCTTTTCCCGTTCTTTTTTTGCTCTCTTATTGTTGACCCCTAACACGCAAGGCACGTGCCACATAAAAACATCGGAAATTCAATGAGTTAGGGCTAGCCAGGCGGACAAGGCCGCCCCGGCCCGGCAAATTCTGCCGCCACCTAGAGCAGGTGTCCGCCGCGCGCCGCCTTGGTGCGCAGGTAGGCCTCGTTGTGCTTGTTGGACGGGAAGGCGTGGCGCACCCGTTCGGAGACGACGACGCCCGAGGCCGCCAGGGCATCGACCTTGTCGGTGTTGTTGGTCATCAGGCGGACCCGGTTGAAGCCGAGGTGGCGCAGCATGCGGGCGGCCGGCAGATAAACCCGTTCGTCGGCGTCGAAACCCAGTTGTTCGTTGGCGTCCATGGTGTCGAACCCGCGGTCCTGCAGCTCGTAGGCGCGCAGCTTGTTGACCAGGCCGATGCCGCGGCCTTCCTGGGCCAGATACAAAAGGACGCCGGCGCCGAGACGGGCGATCTCGTTAATGGCGCCTTGCAGTTGATCGCCGCAGTCGCAGCGCAGGCTGCCCAAGAGATCGCCGGTGAAACATTCGGAATGAAGCCGGGTCAGGACCGGCTTTTCGGCATCGGGCTCGCCGATGATGATGGCCAAATGCTCAAGCCCGCCGTCGATCGGGCGGAAGGCGATGATGCGGGTGTTTTCGGCGTCGAGAAGCGGCACCCGGGCCTCGCTTACGGGTCTCAGCGTGCGTGCCGCCGTGCTCTCGTATTGAAAGATATCGCCGGCATCGACGACAAGCAGGTCGTGACGGGTCGCCCAGGCGGCCCGGTCCTCGGCCTCGGGGATGTCGAGGGCCGCCACCAGGGCCGCCGGCAACAGCCGGGCCAGCTTGGCGAGGCCGACCGCGGCGCTGTCGCAGCCGTGGGCCGGCGCCCAGGCGGCGCTGAGCGGAAACGGCGGCGGCGCGGCTAAAGACGACAGGGGATCGGCAAGATCGCGGACGGCCTCGGCCTCAAAACCGCCCTCGGCCGCCACCGTGACCACGGTGCCCGGACCGACCGGCGCCGGCCCGAGCGCCAGAACCCGGGCGCGCCGCGCCGTGATGGCGAGGACGGGAACGGTGCCGCTGTGGCGTTGGAGCTCGTCCAGGCCTTGCGGCGTGACCGCCTCGGCGGCCTGAACCAGGGCCGCGGTACCGCCACCGCCAAGAAGCGCGACCATGCGCCCGCGGCGCAGGTCGGAAACCGCGCGATCAACCGCCAGCAGCGAGACGGGCTCACGCGACGCGGGCATGGAAAGAACTTGAAAGCGTTGCGCCATGGCGTTGGAATCACAGGTTCAAATGTCGCGTCCATGGTAACGCGCCGGGCGCCAAATGTAAAAGCAACCGGCGCGCCGCCGGCAAATGGGAAATCCACCCTTTGCGGCGCCGCCCATCGGGCGTAGTTTAGGGTATGTCCTAACACGGAGGCTTGCGCGCGAACATGTCCACCGGCAAACGTATTCTCATCGTTGACGACGACGACCCGCTTCGCGAGATGCTGAGCGAACAGTTACAGCTCCACGAGGAATTCGTGACCGCCACGGCCGAGAACGGCACCAAGGCGCTTGAGATGGCGAAGTCGGATTACTATGACGTCATCATCTTGGACGTCGGGCTGCCCGACATCGACGGGCGCGAGGTGTGCCGCCTGATGCGCCGGGGCGGCGTTACCTCGCCGATCATCATGCTGACCGGCGCCAAGACCGAGGCCGACACCATCCTAGGGCTAGATTCGGGCGCCAACGATTACGTTACCAAGCCGTTCCGCATCGGCGTCCTGCTGGCCCGCCTGCGCGCCCACATCCGCCAGCACGAACGCAGCGACGACGCGGTGTTCACCATCGGACCCTACACCTTCCAGCCCGCCAACAAGCTCTTGCTCGACAACGAGAACAACGACAAGAAGGTCCGCCTGACCGACAAGGAGGCGGCGATCCTCAAGTACCTGTTCAGGACGTCGGACCGCGTCGTCGGCCGCGATGTGCTGCTCGACGAGGTCTGGGGATACAACGCCGGGGTCACCACCCACACCTTGGAAACCCACGTCTACCGCCTGCGCCAGAAGATCGAGCGCGACCCGTCCAACGCCCGCATCCTGGTCACCGAAGCGGGCGGCTACCGCCTGGTGCCTTAACCCAAGCGTGATACGGCACCGGCCCGCACCTCTTAAACGTGGTTCGGCACCAGCCCGCACCCCCGCCTTAGCGCGCCAAGGTCACGGTGACCGGCACGTGGTCCGACGGCGGCTGCCAGCCGCGCGCATGGCGCAGCACGGAGGCGTCGGTCAACTCGGGCTCGAGGGCCGCCGTTACCCAGATGTGGTCGAGGCGGCGGCCCTTGTCGGCGTTCCGCCAATCGGGCGTCCGGTAGCTCCACCAGGTATAGAGCGGCGCCGACGGCGGCACGAAATGGCGCACCGCGTCGATCCATCTTCCGGCCTTCATCGCCCGCTCCAAGTGGTCGATCTCGACCGGCGTATGGGTAACCACGCTCTTGAGCCTTTGGTGCGACCACACATCGGTTTCCAGCGGTGCTACGTTGAAGTCGCCGAGGGCGACCATGCGCGGCCGAGTGCGGTGGCGCACCCGCCACCAACGGGCGAGGGCCGTCAGGAAGTCGAGCTTATGGGCGAACTTGGGATTTGTGGCGGCGTTCGGGACGTCGCCTCCGGCCGGGATGTAAAGGTTGTGCAGCTCGACCGGCTCCATGCCGTCGGCGGCTACGCTTGCATAGACATGGCGGCAATCGTCCTTGCCGCACCACGAACGGGTGGCGCCATCGGCGAGGGGCAGGCGGGACAGAATGGCGACGCCGTTGTAGCCCTTCATGCCGTGGGCCAGGATGTGGGGATAGCCCAAATCTTCCACTGCACCGCGGGGAAACAGCTCGTCGATGACCTTGGTTTCCTGAAGACAGATCACGTCGGGGCCGACCGCGCGGACCAGCCTGGCCAGGCCGTCGAGGCGGCGGCGGATCGAATTCACGTTCCAAGTCGAGATGCGAAGAGGCATGGCCTTGGTATAAGGTTGGGCCGCCTTTCTGGCATCGAGGGAGGGGCGCGGTCAAAGAAAAATGGTGGCGCCCGGCCCTGGGAGGAAGGACCTGGGCGCCACCGGCTCCTTGGCGGGGCCAGCGGATGGCAGGGGAACCATCCGGGGCGGCTCGGTCTTGGGGACACGCGCCGCCCACTGAGTGTTAGGTGGTGGGAGAGGGCCTTGGCGTCAACTAATAATTGCGGGCGCCGGATTAATGCGGCGCATCAATCATCGGTCTTGAATTGGGTTGGATCGACGAAGCGGAACAGCTCGGGATCGAGGGGGGCGCCGAAGCGCGGGCCGAGAAGCGAGACCGTGGTTTCCACGCCCTGGGCGTCGGCGATGACCCACTTCTTGAAGGTCAACGGCCGGTCCCCGAAAATCAAGGTGAGGCTCCCCTCCCCGGGGTCGCCCTTCTTGACCACGGTGACGCGGAGCGTTTGGGCCGCGCGCTCGAAGCGGGTGACGGTGACGGTATCGGAAAGCGACACCCGCTCGGCCAGCAGAAGCCCCGCCGGGCTGCTGTCGATGCCAAGATAGCTCACCTGCATCAGCTTCTTGTCGTGGTAGACCAAGGAGCGTCCGGTGGCGACGATGAGGATTGGGACGGGAGGATCGTATTCGATGCGCATCCGGCCCGGCCGCCACAACGAAAATGTTCCTTCCGAATAGGCGCCCGTCGAGGTCACTTGCAGGAACCGCGATCGCATGGTCTCGATGGCGTTGAAATAGGTTTCGATACGCGCGATGTCTTGGCGGTCGACGGCGCTCAAAAGAGTATCCGGCGGCGCCGCGGCGGCGGCATCGACCAGGGCGGCGGCCGCTACGACGAGGCCGGCGACGAAATGGCGACGGACGAACGCCGTCAAAAGGTGCTTGGGGCCGGACACCGGTCAAACCGCATGGTCGCCACCATTGCCGATCAGAACCTCGCGCCGCCCGACCCGGTTGGCCTGGCTGACCACGCCGTCGGTTTCCATGTGCTCGATGATGCGCGCCGCTCGGTTATAGCCGATTTGCAGGTGGCGCTGGATAAAGCTGGTCGAGGCCTTGCCTTCGCGGGCGACCAGGGCCACGGCCTCGTCGTAAAGCTCGTCGCCCGGCTGGCCGCCGCCGGACAGGGCCGGGACGCCGGTGTCGTCTTCGATGGTCACGGCTTCGACGTAATCGGGCTCGCCATGGCTTTTCAGGAATGTCACCACGTTCTCCACTTCCTGGTCCGAAACGAAGGGGCCGTGGACGCGGGTAATGCGTCCGCCGCCGACCATATAAAGCATGTCGCCCTGGCCCAGCAACTGTTCGGCGCCTTGTTCGCCAAGGATGGTCCGGCTGTCGACCTTGGACGTGACCTGAAAACTGATGCGGGTCGGGAAATTGGCCTTGATCGTGCCCGTGATGACATCGACCGACGGCCGCTGGGTAGCCATGATCAGATGGATGCCGGCGGCGCGTGCCATTTGGGACAGGCGCTGCACCGCCGCCTCGATGTCCTTACCCGCGACTAACATGAGATCGGCCATCTCGTCGACGACGACGACGATGAGGGGCAGAGGTTCCATGCTCAGGGGCTGATCTTCGAACATCGGTTTGCCGGTTTCGGCGTCAAAGCCTGTCTGGACGTGTCGGGTCAGGATCTCTCCCTTGCGCCGGGCCTCCGCCAGGCGCTTGTTGTAACCGGCGATATTGCGCACGCCCAAGTGAGACATGGTGCGGTAGCGCTCCTCCATCTCGCGAACCGTCCATTTCAACGCTACTACCGCCTTGCCGGGTTCGGTGACGACGGGACTGAGAAGGTGAGGAATGCCTTCGTAGACCGACAGCTCCAACATCTTGGGATCGATCATGATGAACTTGCAATCATCGGGGGTCAGTTGGTAGAGGAGCGCCAAAATCATCGTGTTGAGGGCCACCGACTTGCCCGACCCGGTGGTGCCGGCGATCAACAAGTGCGGCATGCGGGCCAGATCGACAATCACCGGCGTGCCGCCGATGTCCTTGCCCAGAGCCAGCATGAGCTGGCCCGTGGCGCGTTCGAAGTCGCGCGACGAGAAAAGCTCGCGCAGGCGCACGATCTCGACCCGGGCGTTGGGCAGCTCAAGCCCGATGACGTTGCGGCCCGGAATAACCGCGATGCGCACCGAGACCGCGCTCATCGAGCGTGCGATGTCGTCGGCCAGGCCGATCACCCGTGACGTCTTGGTGCCCGGCGCCGGTTCGAATTCGTAGAGCGTGACCACCGGACCGGGCCGCACCTTGAGAACCTCGCCGCGTACGCCGAAGTCCTCTAGCACCGATTCCAAAAGCCGGGCGTTTTGTTCCAAGGAATCCGCGCTAACCGCCCGGGATGCCTTCTCTTCGTCCGCCGCATCAAGGTGATCGAGGGACGGCAAGTGGTATTCACCGGGCTGGAGGTCCAGATTTCCCTGGCGCGCCGCTTGGGCCTTGCGGCCTACCTTGGCGCGCGATTTTCTGGGCGCCACCAAGGCGCGTTTCTTGGCCGGACCGGGCGGGTCGGACGGGGTGTCGGCGCTCAAGGTCGGCTCGCGCCTCTCAAACAATTGGGCGACGCCACCGGCCGCTGTCTCTCGGCCTAAGTGGAAGACGCGCCCGCCGATCATGAATGCATGGGCCAAGGTACCACCCACACCCTTCCAATCGGACCACGACAAGCCCAACGCAGTAATCAAGGCCGTAATACCGAGAACGGCGCCCGCGGCGCCAACCGACCACGGCTGAATTTCGAAGACGCTCATTTCCCGGCCGAAGGCGAGGACATTTTCCAAAATCAGGTTCCCCACGACGCCGCCCATGCGGGTAGCCAGGGGCCAGGACTCGGGTAAGGGAAGCGCCGCCATCGCGGGAGCCAGCAGGATCATGGCCACGAAAAGCAAGACAACGCGCGGCCAGGTCGCCGATGGGGCCCGTTTTTTCATCATGCGCCAGCCCCAAACGACCAGCAAAAGGGCGGGCAAGCCGCCGGCCAGGCCAAAGGCTTGTAGGGCTAGGTCGGCGGCGTGGGCTCCGGCGGCGCCGAACAGGTTGTGCACGGGTGCGGCGGTGGCGCTGTTGAACGACGGATCGGCGGGTGTATAGGTGTTCAGCGCGGCACCAAAGACGGCGCCGGTCGCCAAAAGGGCGAGCCCGGTCGCCTCCCAGGCCCGGCGGCGGAGAAATTCGACGGCGCCACGCGGCAAGACCGCGCCGGCGCCCGTAAGAGGCTCGGAACGCGCCATCCCACGGTTTTAGGATACGAATGTTTAGATATTGTTAACGAACCCGGGCACTCCCCGCCCCTATTGGACGGTTTCGCCGTGCAGGTTGATGTCGAGACCGACAATCTCTGTCTCTTCGTCGACACGCAAGCCCATGGTGGCGTCCAGCCCCTTGAGAATGGCGAACGATACGATGGCGCAATAAACGACGGTGGCCAAGATTCCCTCTATCTGAGTAACGACTTGTCCCGGATTGCCTTCCATCAGGCCCTTGGTGCCGCCGATGGCCTCGAGAGCGAAGACGCCGGTCAGGATGGCGCCGACGATGCCGCCGACACCGTGCACGCCGAAGGCGTCGAGCGAATCATCATAGCCCATCATGCGCTTTAGCCCGCCGGCGCCCCAGTAACAAGCCGCACCGGCGACCAGGCCGATGATCAGGGCACCCATGGGATCGACGAAGCCCGATGCCGGGGTGATGGCAACCAGGCCGGCGACGGCGCCCGAAATGATGCCGAGCACGCTGGGCTTGCCGCGCAACACCCATTCGGCCGCCATCCACGATAGCGCCGAGGCCGCCGCGGCGACCTGGGTGACGGCCATGGCCATGCCGGCGGCCCCGTTGGCGCCGCCCGCCGAACCGGCATTGAACCCGAACCAGCCGACCCACAGAAGCGACGCGCCGACGACGCTGAGCACCAGGTTGTGGGGCGCCATGTTCCGCGTCCCGTAACCGCGCCGCCGGCCGAGCACGATGGCGGTCATCAGGCCGGCGACCCCGGCGTTGATGTGGACCACCGTGCCGCCGGCGAAATCGAGGATGCCGGCGCTGCCTAAAAAGCCGCCGCCCCACACCCAATGGGTCACCGGGGCATAGACCAAAACCATCCAGCCGCCGAGGAAAATCAGCATGGCGGAGAACTTCATGCGGTCGGCAAAGGCCCCGGTAATGAGGGCCGGGGTGATGATGGCGAAGGTCATCTGGAAGGTCATGAAGACCGATTCAGGGATCGTGCCGACCAGCGAATCCTTTCCCATGCCGGCAAGAAAGGCCCTGTCCAGGCCGCCGACGAAAGGATTGAGCCCCCCGCCGTCGGAAAAGGCGATTGAATAACCCGCGACCATCCACAGCACCGACATCAGGCAGGCGGCGGCGAAGCTCTGCATGGCGGTGGCGAGCACGTTCTTCTTGCGCACCATGCCGGCGTAAAAAATTGCCAGGCCCGGAATGGTCATCATCAAGACCAGCGCTGTAGAGGTGAGCATCCAGGCGGTGTCGCCGGAATCCAGGGCCGCTTCTTGGGCCAAGGCCTTGCCGGCGCCGCCCAGGGCCAGGCCAAGAGCCAACAAAAAGATTTTGCCTCCACGCATGCCAGAAACCTCCTCCTTGGCCCCAACCGGGACGCCATAACCAATGGCAATTACAAGAAACGTGCCAGTCAGCCGAAAGTGCTAATTATTCAATGCATTTCAGTGGACTATCTCCATTTTCCTAGGCTGGGGTTTAATTCGCTTCAAGGCCTAATCGTCTAATAATTAGGCAAATCTTCTAACGTGCCCAATTATTAGGCGATACGGTGTGAGGCCGCTTCGGGCCGGGCACCGCCACGCGGTTGGTCACGTTGGGACTGGACTCGGCCGGCCTTTAGCGCCAGATGTATGTCCCATGACTGCTAGAACACGCCCGGCCGCGACCCTTGACGCCGATGTCCTGATCGTCGGCGGCGGACTGGTCGGCGGCACGCTGGCTTGCGCCTTGGGCGGTGCCGGCATGGACGTCGTCGTGGTCGATCGCGAAGATCCCCAAACCGCCCTTGAGGCCGCCTTCGACGGCCGCGCGTCAGCCATTGCGCTGGCTTCCCAGCGCTTGCTTCGGGGCGTCGGCCTGTGGGGGGAATTGGAACCCCGGGCGGCGCCGATCCTCGACATCCGGGTGGCCGACGGCTCGTCGCCTCTATCGCTTCATTACGACCATGGCGCCGTCGGCGATCAGCCCTTCGGCTACATGATCGAGAACCGCGATATTCGCCGCGCCCTGGCCTTGCGCCTGGCGGCGCTGGAGAACGTGCACAATTTGGCCCCGGCGGCGGTCGCGGGCCTGGACCGCTCGCCCGGTGGTGCCGAGGCGCGCCTCGCCGATGGACGCCGGGTGCGCGCCGCCCTCGTCATCGGCGCCGACGGACGCGGCTCGCAGACGCGGAGCGGCGCCAAAATCCGCGTCACCCGGTGGTCCTATGGCCAGACCGCCATCGTTTGCACGGTGGCCCACGAGAGGCCCCACGGCAACGTCGCCATCGAACGCTTCCTGCCCGCCGGGCCGTTCGCCATCCTTCCTTTGACCGGCGATCGTTCGTCCCTTGTGTGGACCGAACGCGCCGATCTGGCACCCGCCATCATGGCCCTGGGCGCGGCAGAATTTGCGGCTGAGCTTGGCCGCCGCTTTGGCGATTTTCTGGGCACCTTGAAAGTGGTTGGGCCGCGCTGGTCCTATCCCTTGTCGGCCCAGTTCGCCTCCACCATCACAGCCCGGCGCCTGGCGCTGGCCGGCGACGCCGCCCAGGCCATTCACCCGATCGCCGGCCAGGGGCTTAACTTGGGCGTCAGGGATGCCGCCGCCCTGGCCGAGGTGGTGGTCGACGCCCGGCGCTTAGGGCTGGACATCGGTTCCGGGACGGTGCTTGAGGGATACCGGCGCTGGCGACGCTTTGACAGCTTGGTGATGATCGCCGTCACCGACGGTCTCAACCGGCTCTTTTCCAACAATGTACCGGCGCTCCGCCTGGCCCGCGACCTGGGCCTGGCCGCGGTCGAGAAGACGCCGCCGGTGAAAAAGGTGCTGATGCGTCACGCCATGGGGGTGCTGGGCGAACTGCCCCGCTTGATGCAGGGCGAGGCGCTGTAGATACCTTACGGGTCGCGGCTAAGGCCCTGGGTTTCCAGTTCGTCCAGATAGGCACGCCAGATTTCGTCCTGGCGTTGGCCCAGGTCGTAGAGTCCGGTCCACGAGTAAATACCCGTTTCGTGCAGGTCGTCGAAGACGATGCGGATGGCGTAGTTGCCCACCGTCTCGATTTTCATGATGCCGACATGGCGGCGTCCGGTAACGGTCTTCTTTTGGCCCGGGCCGTGGCCGCGAACCTCCGCCGACGGGCTTTCGACGCGCAATAGCTCGGCCCGAAGGCTAAAGGCCTGGCCGTCCTCGAAGTCGATTTCCAGGACTTTTTCGTCCCGCTTAAGTCGTATCTCGGTCGGCTTGACGCGGGCGCCGGGGGCACCGTTCATCCTTCCGATGCCTCGTCCAGCGACCGGGCTTCATCGACCAACATAATCGGAATGCCGTCGCGAATAGGGTAGGCAAGCCCGGCCTGGTCACTAATCAATTCCTGGGCCTGGCGGTCGAAACGCAACGGCCCCTTGGTCAAGGGGCAGACCAGGATTTCAAGAAGCTTGGGGTCAATCTCGCTGTCCGGCATGGAATAACCTCATTCGCTAAACAATGCTAACAACCGCCGTTCGGGCCCGTCAATGGTGAGCGTCGGTGGCCGCCTCGTCCCCCTCCAGGGCCGCCATCTCGATAAGCCCCGTCAAAAGCTCGGCCCTGGCTTCGACGCCGTTGGTTTCCAACAAGGCCTGTTTTTCTTCCCCCGCCAGGGGACAGATCATGGCCAGCGAGGTGACCAGTGCTTCGTCGTCGGTCTTTTCTATGGCCTCCCAGTCGGCTTCCAGCTCCTTGACGCGGAAATAGGTTCGAAGGGCATCGATCAAGCGGGGGCGGTCGACACGTATGCCGTTGCCCTCTTCCTTATCACCTGTGAAGGCGCCGAAGTCCGCCTTGACGCGGCGGTATCCGCCCACGGTTTCCACTTCGTCGACAATGCGGAACCGGCTGACACCGGTAAGGGTGATGAGCAAGCGGCCATCGTCTGTTTCAGAAAACTGGGTGATGCGCCCGGCGCAACCAATGTCGTAGACTGGGGCGTCGTCCGCCACCGGATGCGGCTCCGCACCCTTGGTCTGCACCATGCCAATGATGCGCCGGTTGCCGAGCGCATCAAGGGCCATGTTCAGATAGCGCGGTTCGAACAAGACTAAAGGCAGGCGTCCGCGCGGCAGCAGAAGAACGCCGGGCAAAGGAAAGATCGGCAGAGCCTCGGGCGGTTCCTCGGCGAAAGTGATGACGGAACCGCTCATGAAAAGAGGATCGACGACAGCCTGCGGCGGCCCGAAAGGGTGAGTTCATGGGTCGCGCCAAGGGCGTCGAAGATCTTGATCAGTTGCATTCGGCCCGCCCCATCGTTCCAATCGTTGGCGCGGCGCACCAGTTCCAAAAGGGACTCGACGGCGTCCTCGACCTGATCGGCGCCGTACAGGGCGATGGCCAGGTCAAGGCGCGCTTGATGGTCGTTTTCGTCGGCCGCCAGACGATCCCGCAAGGCCTGGGTATCGGGTGGCGCGGCATCGCCTTGTTCGGCCAACTCAAGGGCCGTGATCGCCGCCGCCACCGCGCTGTCGGCTGTCATCTCGTCGGTCAGGCCCGACACCAATTCCCGCGCCCCGGCCATGTCGCCCCCGGCCATGATGGCACGCAACAGGCCGGCGACGGCTGGGGCGTGATCAGGCTCCTGGGTCATGACTTCCAAATAAAGCGCCTGGGCGGCCGCGTGATCGCCGCTATCGAGGGCCGCCTGGGCGGCCTCCAGGGCTTGATCCAAGGGCGGCTTGGCGCCGGCCAGCAGGCGGTCGATGAAGCTTCGGATCTGGGTTTCGGGCTGCGCCCCGACAAAACCGTCGACGGGCTGGCCTTTTTTGAAGGCGTAAACGGCGGGGATCGACTGGATGCGCATCTGCGCCGCCAGGTCCTGGTTATCGTCGATGTTGATCTTGACCAGGCGGACCAGCCCGCCGGCCTGGCGCACCATCTTTTCGATCATCGGTCCAAGCGTTTTGCACGGCCCGCACCACGGCGCCCAGAAATCGACGATCACCGGCACTTCGTTCGAGGCCTCGATGACGTCGGCCATGAAGTGGGCCGTGTCGCTTTCCTTGATCGATTCCGATGGCGTGACGGCGCCGCCGGCCTCCTGCCCGTTTTCGCCGGCGCTCGGCGTTCCGTCCGGATTGATGATGATTGCCATGTTTGTCGTACCGTTTCCTGAACTTAGTGATTTTAATAAAGATGGACGCGCAGGACTGGCGCCGCAAGGCCCAACCCGATTACAGCGCCACGATGCGCGCCTCGCGGCCGGTCGAAGCGATGAAGGCAAGCAGGCCCTCGGGTGTGATGGTCGTCGTCGCCTCGTTGGTCAGGGGATGATAGTTGAGCCGTTCCTGGTCCATCATGTCAGCGTCCAGAACCACGGTGACCCGACCCTCTTGATCATTGATCAGGCCGAAAGGCGTGACCGCGCCGGGTGTGACGCCCAGGACCTCGCCCAGCAAATCCGCCTTGCCGAACGACAGCGTGGCGGCGCCGATTTGCCGGCGCAGCTCCTTCATGTCGATGGCCCGGTCCTCAAGCGCCACCACCAGCCACAAAACCCCTTTCTTGTCCTTGAGGAAAAGGCTCTTGCAGTGGGCGCCGGGTATGTCGCCGCGCAGGGCCTGGCTTTCGGCGACCGTGAAGACGGGTGGGTGGTGCTGGGTCGTTGTCTCGACACCCAGTTCGGCGAAGCGGGCAAACAGATTTTCAGGCGTGGCGGGCATGGACGCGAACTTAACCCGACCGTCCCCGCCGCCTCAAGACCCAAGGGCGATAAGGGGATGCCTGGAATTCCTTGCAAACGGTTGGCCAGGGCTTATGATCGCCACCGCGCCGCCGTTCGGTGCGGCATGCGGGCGTAGCTCAGGGGTAGAGCGCAACCTTGCCAAGGTTGAAGTCGTGGGTTCGAATCCCATCGCCCGCTCCATTTTTTCAAGCACTTACAAGATTTTCTATCTCAGTGCCGGTTGTCAGTGTGCCCAAATTGTGCCCTGAAGCGTTTAGGAACGGGATGGCCCTGTCCTGATAGTCGGGCGCTGTCGCAACCCTTCTTTTTCTTGGCATAGGCATTGATGTCAACGAGGTCCCAGTGCCTGGTGCGCGGCCCGAAATCACAATCGGGGAGCGAAATCTTGCGCCCAACGAAGGTTGTGGCGAAAGCCCAGAACATCAGGTTACCCTCGGCAATCTATGGTGTTTCCCCCATGCTTCCTGTGAAAAAAACGCATGCTATTGCGAATCTTCATTGTACTGACTATTCGGGGACTCCTAGGATCATGGAATGTTGCCCATTTCTACCTGATTACCACAGGGCACGCTGTAATTTCGCAGCTCAAGGCGATGATTGCCGGCCGGGACGCGGTGAAGGAGTAGGAGCGAACATCATGACGTTCAATAATCAGATCTGTTTTTGGATGATCGGAGTGACGGGGATCTTCCTGATCGCTTACATCCTCGCCAAGCTCATGGCTGGCTGACTGCCAGTAACCGATACAGCCTGAGAGCAACCCCGATTAAAAGAGGGGCAGCGGCGCCCGCCCGCCCGTCAGCTGGCGCAAGAAGTGGAGCTTCTGTGTTAGAACATCAATTGACATTGATCGCACCCTTCGGTTACGTCTGCCTTGAGGGGTAAAATGGACTGAAATCAACGGTCTTCAGAACGTCTACTCATAGCCGAGAAGAGACATTGATGGACGAACGAAGAACGAAGGATTTGCGGTGCTCCAAACCTTGATCCACCTCAAAGCATTAGATTTGGATAAACCGTACCTTCCATGGAATTGGAACCGATCGGAGAGATTTAGGATGAAACATCTTTTAATTGCGATTGGGCTTTCGGCTCTGTTGGTCGCTTGCGGCGATAGCGAGATGGTGACCAAGGCGAATAATGGCGATGCTCAAGCGCAGTTCGACCTTGCCATGGCCTATCGTGAAGGCAAGGACATCGGGAAGGACCTGCCGGCGTCGTTTAAATGGCTAAAGGAAGCCGCCAAGGGCGGACATGTCGAAGCTCAGTACGAAGTCGCAAGAGACTACGCCGTCGAGGCCGAGGGCCAACGGGTAATGGCCAGATTCGGTACACCCAACGCCATTATGGAATTCTCCCGGGATTATGGCTTCGCCGTTCAGTGGTTCCATGCGGCCGCGCAGAAGGGTCACGTCGGTGCCGAGTTAGAGCTCGCCAAACTTTACTTCGCCGGTTGGGGCATCAAGCAAAACGATGCCAAGGCAAAGGAATGGGCGGAGAAGGCCAAGGCGGACGGAAATAAGGATGCCGACAAGCTGCTGGCCGACATTGCCGCCGGCAAACGGCCCAAGCCCGGTTATGGAAAAGTGCGGGAAAATCCCGCCGGCTGAACCGGCAAGGCGACAATCGGTTCCTAAAATTAAAAACACCGATCCTGATCTCGACGACGGCGCGAGAGGACTAGGCAGACGGTCCCGGGGCGCCTCTCTCGTCGGCGCTGAGTATTCCGGGTACCGCAACGTCTGTTTCGGGTCAGAAGCAGACCTAATTGTCAGCCCCCAAGATGATTCGCCAAGCGCCCCAAAGCGGACGGAAATCAACGTCTACGGGGACTTATTCTTCATAGCGAAAAGAAGGCATCAGACACGTCGGAAAACAACAAATGATGATGTCATTTTTTCCGCAGTGTAAAATTCCGATAATGTATTAACGGCATATCGCCCTCCAACATACTACATGTAGTTATACATTTAGCATTTTCGGAGTTGTCTGGTCAATTTAAAAACATGATTCATTCAAACGATTCAATGGGTTATGTGAGATTCAAATATGACTCTCTTATCAATGACTTAGCCCCGTTACAGCTTCGGTAAAATAAGCATATGGAATAATTCCATCATTTCAGAACTGCTTTGTTAGTAGAGCCTACCAGATACCGTCGTTTCCGCGGACTAATTTGTCACCGCCCCAAACACCCTATGCTAAGTTGTCGAGTGAGCAGTTGTGAGGCCTCTCCATTACATGGCCAGTTCACGGAACCGTTCCGCGTCGCCGCCCATGGAGGACCCTGACCAATGAGCCGCAAGCGCAACCGGGCGGGTTTTGCGACCCGCGCCATTCATGCCGGCCAGGCGCCGGACCCGACGACCGGCGCCATCATGACGCCGATTTACGCCACCTCGACCTATGTTCAGGAAAGCCCGGGCGTTCACAAGGGCTTTAATTACAGCCGCGCCACCAACCCGACGCGCCTGGCCTTCGAGACATGCGTCGCCGATCTTGAGGGCGGCCACGCGGGCTTTGCCTTCGCGTCCGGCCTGGCCGCCATCGGAACGGTGCTTGAGCTTTTGGACGCGGGCGATCAGGTCCTTGCCATGGATGACCTTTACGGCGGCACCTATCGCTTGTTCGAGGCGGTGCGCCGGCGCTCGGCGGGGCTCGAATTCTCGTTCGCCGATCTTAGCCGGACCGAGGCCGCCGAAGCGGCGATCGGGCCCCAGACCAAGATGATCTGGGTCGAGACGCCAACCAACCCCTTGCTCAAGCTGGCCGATCTGGCGGCCCTCGCCGGCCTCGCTCGGTCGCGCGGTATCCTGGCGGTGTGCGACAACACCTTCGCCTCGCCGTGGTCGCAGCGGCCCTTGGAGCACGGTTTCGACATCGTCGTCCATTCGGTGACCAAGTACCTCAACGGCCATTCCGACATGCTCGGCGGCATGGCCGTGGTGCGCGAAGACGGCGATGTCGCCGAGCGCCTGAAGTTTCTTCACAATGCGGTGGGCTCTGTGGCCGGCCCGTTCGACAGCTTCCTGGCGCTGCGCGGTCTCAAGACCCTGGCCTTGCGCATGGACCGTCACTCGGCCAACGCCCAGGCGGTGGCCGAGTATTTGGAGGGCCACCCCAAGGTCGAACGGGTGCTTTACCCGGGTCTGGCCAGCCATCCCCAGCACGCCCTTGCCAAGCGCCAGATGGACGGCTTCGGTGGCATGGTGACGGCCATCCTCAAAGGCGGCTTGGACGAGACCAAGCGTTTCCTCGACGGCTGCCGGCTGTTTGCCCTGGCCGACAGCCTGGGCGGCGTCGAAAGCCTGATCGAGCATCCGGCGATCATGACCCACGCCTCGATCCCGGCGCCCCGGCGCGCCGAACTGGGCATCAGCGACAGCCTGGTCAGGCTGTCGGTCGGTGTCGAGGATTTAGACGACCTGATCGCCGAGCTTGATGTCGCCCTGGCCGCTGTTTGAGTATTTTGTGTTGATAGAGAACCGGCACCGGCCCGCTCCTCCACCCGACCACCCACAGCGTACAATGGCATTGGGTGGTCGGGTGGGGAGCGGGCCGGTGCCGTAACTTAGCAACATGGTCGATATTTACGTCGATGCGGACGCCTGTCCGGTCAAGGACGAAACCATCCGCGTCGCGGCCCGTCACGGCCTGCAAACCTATCTGGTCAGCGATGGCGGCATCCGGCCGCGCCACGATCCCATGGTCGAACTGGTCATCGTCGCCCAGGGCGCCGACGCGGCAGATGATTGGATCGCCAGCCACGTTCAAAAAGCCGACATCTGCATCACCAACGACATCCCGTTGGCCGCCCGCTGCCTGGAACGGGGTGCCCTAGCCATCAAGCCGAACGGCGATCCATTCACGGAAAACGGTATCGGCATGGCACTGGCCAACCGAGAATTGATGCAAAGCCTGCGCGATCAGGGCGAGATCACCGGCGGCCCAAGGCCGTTCAATAAGTCCGACCGCTCTGAATTCCTCAACCGCTTGGAAACCACCATACAGGCGGCCAAGCGCCTTTGATGACGCGAAGAATAAATCAAAATTCGAAGATGGTGGCGTGAAACGCCAGAGCGATGAGGGCGACGGCATAGAAGACCGTCGCCGCGCCGATGACAAAGAAGATGTTGGCGATGGTGCGCAACGGATACGTGTTGCGTTCTTTGGACCGGCGATCGGCGTCGCGCTTCTCCTCGCCGCCGACCACGGTGATGTAGAAGCGCTGTTTAAAGAACGGCAGGCTGACCCGGATGTTGACCACGTGACGCTGCCACGATGGATCCGTGACGGCGTCGTGGATGGCTGCCTTTTGGTCGTTGGTCAGGGTGTCCATGACCCACGGCGGCAACCGCTTGAACAGCCAGTTGCCTTGCATGGCCTGCACGCTGTCCAGGGCGGGTTGAGAATCGGCGGCCTGATCTTGGTTTTGGTCGGGTTGTTTCGCCTGATCTGCCACGGTCGCCCTCCCCCAAGTTGCGGATCACAAGTCCTTTTTTTTATCCTATTTGCATGGAATCGGACCCCAGGTCAAATTCAGTTGCGCCGACGGCATGGTATTCAGAGCCCTGATTTTATGAAATAACTTCAGACCCGTGACGACGGGTCCGGGCCGAGACGAAGGAGGTGACGGATGATGCAGAAATTGGAACGGCGTAAGGCCGAGCTGATCAAGAAGATTGTCACCAAAGTTCGATCGCGTGGAAGCAAGGGCGCCAAGGGGACCGTCAAGCAATTCGTCCGTCTTTATTTTGAGCACGTGCCGCCCCGCGACATGGTCGACCAAGCGCCTGAGAATCTGTTGGGCGCGGCGCTCTCCCATTGGGCGATGGCGGGCCGGCGCAAGCCGGGCGAGGCCAAGGTTAGGGTCTACAACCCAAGCCCGAAGAAGGACGGCTGGGCGTGCGACCATACCGTGGTCGAGATCGTCAACGACGACATGCCCTTCTTGGTCGATTCCGTGACCTCGGCCCTCAACCAAGAAGAGGTGGCGGTTCATTTGGTTATCCATCCCTTGATTCAGACGCGCCGCGACAAAAGCGGCCGACTGAGGGGGCTCAGTACCAACGGAATGAACGAATCGTTCATGCATTTCGAAATTGCGGCCCAGTCCGGCGACCGCCTGGACGCTATCGGTGCCGTCGTCGAGGGCGTGTTGGGTGATGTCCGCGCCGCTGTTGAAGACTGGAAAACCATGCGCGGGCGGATGAAGGCGATCATCGACGAGGTGGGACCGCGGCGCAAGCCGACCGCGGACCAAATCGAGGCGCGCGAATTTCTGCAATGGATCCACGCCGACCAGTTCACCTTCCTCGGCTATCGCGATTACGACGTCAAGAAAGTGCGCGGCAAAACCAAGGTCGTGATCGACGCGAAGACCGGACTGGGCATCCTGCGCGACCCCAAGGTATCGGTCTTCCGCGAACTCAGGACCCTCGGCGCCATGTCGTCCGAAAATCGGGAACTTGCCGCCCAATCCGATCTGCTGATGGTGACCAAGGCCAACCTGCGCTCAACAGTCCACCGCCCGGTGCATCTGGACTCCATCGGCATCAAGAAGCTGGACGCCAAGGGCCACGTGGTCGGCCTCAGGTTGTTCGTCGGGCTCTTTACGTCCAGTGCCTACCACCGCAGTCCGCGCGAGATCCCGCTTCTTAGGCGTAAGCTGCAAATAGCCTTCGACCGCACCGGCTTTACGCCGGGGAGCCACGACGGCAAGGCCCTGATCCACATCTTGGAGACGTTCCCACGCGACGAACTGTTCCAGATGTCGGACGAGCACCTTTACCTGACCAGTCTTGGTATCCTCAATTTGCAGGATCGCCAAGGGGTGGCGTTATTCATTCGCCGCGACGAATTCGAGCGCTTCTTGTCGTGCCTCGTCTTCATCCCGCGCGACCTTTACGACACCGATCTGCGCCAGCGCATTCAAGCCATCTTGGAAGGCTCCTTCGGCGGCGAGATGTCCGCCTATTACACCCAGCTCGAGGATTCACCCCTGGCCCGCCTCCATATGATCATCCAGACCCCGCCGGGGCGGATAAAGGCCTATGACGCCGACGCCATCGAGACGCGGCTGGTCGACGCGGCCCGGTCGTGGACCGACCTTATGGAAGACGCCCTGGTCCGCGAGCATGGCGAGGAGCGGGGCCTTGGGCTTTTGCACCGCTATCGCAAGGCATTCCCGCCGGGCTACAAGGAAAGGTCCGACGCGGCGATCGCGATTGCCGATATCGCTTGCCTTGAGCACACCATTGCCAGCGGCGAATTGGGAATGGACCTCTACCGGTCGTCAGGTGCCGCCGCCAACCAGATTCGCTTCAAGATCTACAACCCCCATCACGAGGTTCCCCTTTCCGACGTCCTGCCCATGCTTGAGCACATGGGGCTCAAGGTAATGGACGAGATTCCCCATGCCATCCAGCCCCGGGCCGAAGGCTTCGAGCAAATCATGATCCACGACTTCGGCCTTGAGACCCGCGACGGCTCCGAGGTCAACCCGGGCGCCGTGCACCAGAAATTTCAGGACGCCTTTATCGGCGTCTGGCGCGGTGAGATGGAAAGCGACGGCTTCAACGGCTTGGTTCTTGGCGCTGGGTTGACATGGCGCCAAGTGGTGATCCTCAGGACCTATTGCAAATACCTGCGCCAGGCGGGCATCCCCTTTTCCCAGGCCTACATGGAACAGACTCTGGCCAATCATCCCGGGCTGGCGCGGCTTATCGTTGATCTGTTCGTTACCCTGTTCGATCCCGCCGGGGCGGCAACGGCGGTCCGGCGCGCCCGGCGTATCCAAGATAAGCTCAACCAGGGCCTCGAATTGGTGGAGAGCGCCGACGAAGATCGTATCCTCAGGCGTTTTCACAACGTTGTTGAGGCGACGCTGCGCACCAACTATTTCCAGCCCGCCGCCGACGGAGGGCCCAAACCCTATCTGTCGGTCAAGTTGGACAGTCAGAAGGTCGACGACCTGCCCCTGCCCCGGCCCATGGTCGAGGTTTTCGTTTACTCACCCCGGGTCGAAGCCATTCACCTGCGCGGCGGCAAGGTGGCGCGCGGCGGCATCCGCTGGTCGGATCGGCGCGAAGACTTCCGCACCGAGGTCCTGGGCCTGATGAAGGCGCAGATGGTGAAGAACGCTGTCATCGTTCCGGTCGGCGCCAAAGGTGGCTTCGTGGTCAAGCGGCCACCCCCCAGTGGCGATCGCGAGGCCCTGCTGAACGAAGGCATCGCGTGTTACAAGACCTTGGTGCGGGGGCTCCTCGACATCTCGGACAACTATGCCGGCAGTACGGTGGTGCCGCCCCGTGACGTGACGTTGGGCGACGGCGACGATCCCTATCTGGTGGTCGCGGCGGACAAGGGAACAGCGACCTTTTCCGATATCGCCAACGGGATTTCGCTCGATTACGGCTTCTGGCTCGGCGATGCATTCGCGTCGGGCGGCAGCGTCGGCTATGACCATAAAAAGGTGGGAATCACGGCGCGGGGCGCCTGGGAATCGGTCAAGCGCCACTTTCGCGAAGTGGGAACCGACATTCAGACCCAGGACTTTACCGTGGTCGGCGTCGGCGACATGTCGGGCGACGTCTTCGGCAACGGCATGCTGCTTTCGCCCCGCATTAAGTTGGTCGCCGCCTTCAACCACCTGCACATCTTCGTCGATCCCGACCCCGATCCGGCCAAAAGCCTGAAGGAACGCCAGCGCCTGTTCGCCCTGCCCCGGTCGTCGTGGAGCGATTATAACGCCAAGCTGTTGTCCAAGGGCGGCGCCGTCTTCGATCGCCGCGCCAAGTCAATCACGCTTTCAGCCGAGGCGGCCAAGCAGTTCGGCGTCGAAGAACGCACCATGACGCCGGGCGAGCTGCTCGGCATCTTGCTCAGGGCGTCGGTTGACCTTTTGTGGTTCGGCGGCATCGGGACCTTCGTCAAGGCGAGCGACGAGACTCACGCCGACGCCGGCGACCGCGGCAACGACGCGGTGCGCGTCGACGCCACGGAACTACGATGCCGGGTCATAGGTGAGGGCGCCAACCTTGGCGTCACCCAACGCGCCCGCGTCGAATACGCCATGGCCGGCGGCCGCTTGAACGCCGATTCGATCGACAATTCGGGCGGCGTCGACTGCTCGGACCATGAGGTCAACATTAAGATCCTGCTCGATTCCGCGGTCGCCTCGGGCACCCTGACGGCGCGGCGCCGCGATGCCCTTCTCGCCCGCATGACCGACGAGGTGGCCGATCTGGTGCTGCACAACAACTACCTCCAAAGCCAGGCCATATCCGTGGTCGAGGCGCGCGGTACCGAGGTCTTCGACGACCAGGTACGCATGATGCGCATGCTGGAGCGCGCCGGGCGGCTCAACCGCGAGGTCGAGTTCCTGCCCGACGACGAAGCCCTGGACGAACGCCAGGCGGCGAAGAAAGGCTTCACCCGCCCCGAGATCGCCGTTCTCATGCCACACCTCAAGATCTGGCTTTACGACGAGCTTTTGAAGTCGGACCTGCCGGATGACCCCAGGTTGTTCGAGGACTTGGTGCGCTATTTCCCGACGCCCCTGCAAAAGACCTACCACGACACCATCGGCGATCACCGCCTGCGTCGCGAGATCATCGCCACCACCGTCACCAATTCCATGATCAACCGGGTCGGCGGAAGTTACGTCACCCAGCTCATGGAAAAGACGGGCATGACAGCGACCGATATCGCCGGTGCCTACATTATCGCCCGCGATGTCTTTGCCGTGCGCGAGACTTGGGTGGCCATCGAGGAGCTGGACAACGCGGTGCCCGCTTCGGTTCAGACCGCCATGCTGGTAGAGACCAACCGGTTGATCGAGAGGGGTACGCTGTGGTTCCTGCGTAACGCCGCAAGACCCCTCGACATCGGTGCCAACGTTGCCGTCTTTTGCGACGACGTGGCGACGCTGGCGGACGGCCTCGAAGACATCCTGCCGGACCACTACCGCGCCGATCTCGGTACCCGCGCCGCCGCCTATACGGATGCCGGCGTGCCCCCGGCCCTGGCCTTGCGTATGGCCGGCATGGTGAACCTGGCATCCGGGTGCGATATCGTGCGTCTGGCCGGAACCCACAACGCCTCGGTGCGCGACGTGGCCGAGCTTTACTTCGCCGTCGGCGCCCACTTCCACATGGGACGCCTGCGTGCCGCGGCGGAGTCCTTGGAGGCCGAGACCCATTGGCGGCAGATGGCGGTGGCGGCGCTGATCGACGATCTGTTCGCCAACCAGGTCGCGCTCGCCTCGCAGATTCTTGAAGGCACAAAGTCGAGGGCCGACGCCAAGGCGGCCATAGCGTCCTGGGCCGCAAAGCGCGGCGCCGCGGTCGAGCAAACCATGGCACTCTTGTCCGAGGTGTGGTCGGCCGACGCCATTGATTTCTCCATGCTTTCCGTCGCCAGCCGGCGGTTGCAGGCGCTGATCTAAAGCAAATCGTGAGCAAACGGAATCGTTTGCGACGACGCATTTGCGTAAAATCAATACGTTAGATCGTTCTCCATTCGCGCGAGCGATCGGAAAATGATCTAACCCGAGGCCATTCACGCCGCCGCATTTGGACGGCCGCCTGCTAAGCCATTGTTTTTTACTACTATTGGCATTCAAGGTGGGTGGAAGCGTGATCCGACCGAAGAATCCGGATTCATTGTGAAGAGATGTGGGCAAACGATCTGTGGAAGGCATTCATTATAGTATAGTTAGGACTAACTCGTAAAATATATCGACGAGTTCGGAAAAAAAGCGCGAATCATTCAAATGTTCAAGTCTTGCAGTAGGATAGTACGCCTTATTTATTTTTAAGTTCTTTTTATTTTTGAGATTACCACACTACTAGTATTGGTAGTGGATTCTTTTTTGGTGTTGTTAAATTTTCATAATCGGTTCTGCTGGTTCATTATTCGGCAACAATTAAACCGTAATTTCGCATCGCCTGAACACATAAATATGCGTTATGGCGCCGAGGGACGAGGCCATACAGGAAGCTAAGGCCCAAGGAAGCCGTTCAAGGATTAGGAGGGGGGTATGGAAGAGTTCAGATTCGAGAGGGTCAAGGTTATCTTGGGTGAGGTCGATCGTAATACGCGCGATGGATTAAAAAGCGCCCTATACCATTACGGGTTTCGGAACGTCGTGATCACCGACAAGGCCTCGGTGATCAACGAGACGGCGTCGAACGACGAGGCGGACCTCCTGATTTGTAGTACCGACTACGAGGATGGCGACGTCCACGACCTGATCCATAAAATCAGGCATCACGAAATCGGGTCCAATCCATTCGTGTTCGTCATCACGCTCATCGCCGAGCCCTCGAAAGAATTGATCCGCAAGGTCATCGACTCTGGCTCCGATGATATCTTGGTGAAACCGATTTCCTCGACAACGTTGTACGAGCGGATCATCAAGCTGACCCGCGAGCGCAAACGCTTCGTCGTCACCAGCGACTACATCGGACCGAACCGGCGCAAGAAGTACCGGCCCGGATCAGAGAAGATTCCTGAAATTGATGTTCCGAATTCTCTCCAGTTCATGGCCTTGGGTGATGTAAACACAGCCCAATTGCAAGGAGATATCGAAAGGTGCTCCAAATTAATCGACGAGTTGAAGATAGAACGCAACGCGGTTCAAATTGACTATCTGGTGAAACATATCCTTTCTTCCGATACGGGAGACGTGGCGGAGGCGGAGGTCACATCGCATTTCAATCGCTTGGCGTCTGTGTCAGAGGACATTTGCTATCGTCTTGAACGCCTTGATCACGCCAAGAAGGACGAGAAGGGTTTGTTGTGCCGGCAGATGGTGGACGTAGCCGGCAGGTTGCGCGCCGACCTCCCGTCTCGTGATCCGCAAGATATCGATCTCCTTGGTCAATTGGCCGAGGACATCATGCGCGTCTTCCATTACAAAAGAATTGCAGCCTAGCGGAGCCCTGGACGCGCACCGTCGATCCGAGGGTCGAAGCGCGTAAAGCGCTGTTGTTCCCTGAGCAATTCCGCCCCGTTGCCGCCGCCATTGATTTCTCCATGCTTTTCGTTGCCTCTCGCCGCTTGCAGGCGTTGATCTAGATCAACGTATGGCCGCCGATGGTCGGCATAGCATGCTTGCCGGCCACTCATTTATGAGATGCGGCCCTTAAATAATTCGGGCTGCGCGCTGCGGCGCCAAAGAAAAATTCGATGCGTGGGAAGCTTCCGGGCCGTGAAACCGCGGTCCACCAAAACAGGGGGAATGTAAAGTCATGTCGCAAAAATATGATGCGATTGTTGTCGGTGGCGGGCACAACGGCCTTGTCGCCGCCCATTACCTAGCCCAGAGCGAACTGAAGGTTCTCGTTCTCGAGCGCCGCTACGTCGTCGGCGGACCTTGCTGCGCGACCGAATTCTTTCCCGGCTACCGGGGCTCGGTGTGCAACTCGCCGGGCTCGTTGGAGCCGAAGATCGTCTCGGATATGGAACTCGAGCGGTTCGGTCTGACATTCGACAGGCCCGACCCCTCCTTGATCCACCCGTTTCCCGACGGCCGGGCGTTCATCGCCTGGCGAGAGAAAGAGCGTGTCAATGAGGAGCTCCGCAAGTTCTCCGAAAACGACGCCAAGGTCTATCATGAGATCGTGAACACGTGCACCGAATTGGCGAAAAAGCTTGAGCTTTCGTTGTTCGAGCCGCCGCCGAGCCTGTCCGATCTGTTCTCACGCCTGCACACGCCCGAGGACGAAGCCACTTTCACCACGCTGTTGTTCGGCAACGTCAAGGACTTCTTGGACGATCGGCTGGAAACTGACCAAGTCAAGGCCGTCCTTGCTTGCATGTGCATGTTCGGCGGTAACTACCCGCCGTCGGCGCCGGGCTCGCCATTTGTTTTGCTGCAACGCCCGATGTCCTTGGCTTCGATGAGTATCGAGGCCGACCATGACCCCAGAAAGCAGCCACTTCGGGGCTCGACCGGACTGCCCAGAGGGAGCATGGGCAGCGTCACCGAGGCCATGGAGCGCTCGATCATGGCCTCCGGTGTCGAGGTTCGCACCGAAGCCGACGTGGCCTCGATCAAGGTCAATGAAAACGGTCGGGTACAAGGCGTCGTGCTTGCCGATGGCGAGGAGATCGACGCCGGCATGGTGATTTCCAATCTTCACCCGAAGACGACGCTCCTCAATCTGGTCGAACGCCAGCACGTCGAAGGGCCTTTGCGGACCCGGCTCGAACAGCTCAAGGTTCGCGGCTGCGCGTTCAAGGTCGCCTTGGCCCTCAACGACGTGCCCAGATTCGCCGCCGCTCCACCCGACGCGGTGGATGCCTTCGCGTCGTGTCAGTACCGCATTGCCCCGGACATGGAGTACCTGGAGCAATGCGTCAATGACGCCAAGTCCGGCATCCCGTCGCGGTCACCCCGCCTCATGGGCCTGACGCCTTCCATGGTCGACCCCAGCCTCGCCCCGCCCGGCAAGCATCTGATGTCGATCAGCGTCTATTATGCGCCCTACCAACTTCGCGAGGGGGATTGGACGACGGAGAAGGAGCGCTTCGGACAGCGGGTCATCGACACCTTGGCCGAATACGTCCCCAACCTCAAAGACATCATCGAGGACACCCGTTTCGACAGCCCGAAGGACCTGGAGGACGAATACGGCCTGGTTGAAGGTCATGGATTGCACGCCGACATGTCGCCGGGCGGTATGTTCTCGCTCAGGCCGGTGGCCGGACTTTCGGAATATCGCACGCCGGTTCGCGGCCTGTACCTGTGCGGCGCGGGGACCTGGCCGGGCGGCTTTATCACCGGCATTCCGGGCCACAACGGGAGCCACCAAGCGCTCGGCGATTACGCTCTTGGCCTCGACAGCAAGGAGTTCGCGAAGAAGCTTGAGCCCGAATACCGCGCCCCGCACTGAGGTTCTCCAAGGGCATTCGTCACCAACGAGGTGTGATGCGCTGCGGCGCTTCGAACGCCCCATTGACGGCATGGGCCGCGTGTATCAGGCTTACTGAGCCTGGCATCAATCGAGGATAATACCCCATGGAAATGCGCGGTTTGGGCAAGACGGGTTTCGACGTATGCGCGCTTGGTTTTGGCGGCGCACCGGTTGGCTATCTTGAGACGGATCGCCGCGAAGTGGCCGAAATTCTCAACACGCTCCTCGATCGAGGTATCAATCTGATCGACACGGCGGCCTCCTACCGGGGCTCCGAAGAGGCGATCGGCGAGGCCATCAGTCATCGCCGCGACGACTATGTGCTGGTTTCGAAATGCGGTCAGGCTTTCGATGACATCGAAGGGCCGGCGTGGTCGTCATTGGCCATCGAACAGACGGTGGATCGTTCGCTCCGGCGCCTCAAGACCGGCCATATCGACGTCATGCTGCTGCATTCATGCGACCTGGAAATCCTGCAAAATGGCGAGGCCCTGGGCGCGTTGGTCAAGGCACGCGATGCCGGCAAGATCCGCTTCGTCGGCTATTCCGGCGATAACGAGGCGGCGGTCCATGCCGCCGGACTGGACGATGTGGCCGTTATTGAGACCTCCATCAGTATTTGCGACCAAGCCAATATCGATACCGTGCTCCCCCTGGCACGACGTAACAATATCGGCATCTTGGCCAAACGGCCGATCGCCAACGCGGCCTGGAAGGATGTTTCCGACCAACGCGGCATCTACGTCAATTACGCTAAAACCTATGCCGAGCGCCTGGCCAAGATGGCAATCACGCCGGCGGACCTGGGCTTCCCCGGTGAGGTCGGGGCGGCATGGTCCGAGATCGCGTTGCGGTTCACCTTGTCGCAGCCGGGCGTCACCACGGCAATCGTCGGCACAACGAAGACATCGAACGTCGAACGTAACTTGGACGTCCTGTCGAAAGGGGTGCTGGCGGAAAACGTCGTTGCTGATCTGCGCCAAGCGTTCCAGCGTGCCGAAACCGCCGCCGGCGAGCCTTGGCCGGGGCTGACGTAGGGCCGATACGAAGGGATTTTAGCGTTTCGCCACAAACGTATCGTCGTCGAACGGAACGAAGTTCGCCCGCGTCCTTTATGGCTCTCCCGGCGGTCTCCCGACGCTCCACTTGGCATAACCCCTAAGATCGAAAAAGCCGACGATGACGGCGCTTTCCTCGTCTCGGATCGCCTCAATGCAATCGTGTGTCAATGCTGAACCCAGGCGGCTTACTGCCTTGCTGATCCGCCAGCTGTTCTCGCAAACTTCGTCGGGGAGGATATCTCACATGAAAAAATTATGGGGCTGTCCCAGATAACCCATTTTGGGGGTTATCATGGGAGCTATGCGGAAGAGCC
>PVBE012308044.1_pt1 | contig 27457 bp, 21 predicted proteins | sample 1631181 | NCBI WGS metagenome assembly PVBE01 (sample SAMN08397723, study PRJNA350692) | Marine metagenome, whole genome shotgun sequencing project. | isolation source: water | place: Pacific Ocean | collected 2012-04
CGGCCTTTTGCGTGGCCGTCTTCGCCTTCGTCTTCGTCACCGTCTCGGCCCGCATCGTGGGCCTCATGGGCGTGACCTCCAACCCCACCTCGGGCATGGCCATCGTCACCCTGCTCGGCACGGCCACCCTGTTCTACGCCATGGGCTGGACCGACGCCGCGGGCAAGGCCGCGGTGCTCACCATCGGCACCGTGGTCTGCGTGGCTGCCAGCATCGGCGGCGACATGTCCCAGGACCTCAAGTGCGGCTTCCTCATCGGCGCCACGCCGGCCAAGCAGCAGACCGGCGAGCTGCTCGGCGTCATCGGCTGCGCCTTCATGATCGCGTCGGCGGTCTACCTGCTCGGCACGCAGTACGGCTACGGCGGCAAGGACTTCCCCGCGCCCCAGGCCACGCTGATGAAGACCGTCATCGAGGGAGTGCTCTCGGCCAACCTGCCCTGGGGGCTGGTGCTCACCGGGTCGGCGCTGGCCATCATCGCCTCGCTGCTAGGCGCGCCGGGCCTCGCCTTCGCCGTGGGCGTCTACCTTCCGCTGGTCACCATGACGCCGGTCTTCGTCGGCGGCTGCCTGCGGGCCTACGTCGAGATGCGGGCCAAACAGGCCGAGCTGGACCCGACACCTCAGACCGAGCGCGGCGTGCTGCTCGGCTCGGGGCTCATCGCCGGCGAGGGGCTCACCGGCGTGGCCATCGCCCTGTGGGCGTTTCTGTCGGGCGCGCGGCCGCCTGGCCTGGGCATCGACCTTGGCGCGGCAGGGCCCGTGGCCAGCGTCATCGGCTTCGCGGTGCTCGGCTACCTGCTGGTCTGGGCCTCGCGCAAGGGCGCTGACGACTCACCGGAGGTCACCGGGTGAGAGCAGCGCTGCTCTGCCTGCTGACGGTGGCCGGGCTGCTGATCTCGGCCCCCGCGCGGGCTGACAGGCAGGTGGCGCGGGAGCTGTTCCTCGAGGGCAACCGGCTGCGCGCTGGGGGGGACCACGCCGCCGCCCTGGCCAAGTATCGGGCCGCCTACCGCCAGGTGCGCAGCTACAAGATCGACCTCAACATGGGCCTGACCCTGATGGATCTCGGGCGCAAGGCCGAGGCCGCTGTCACCCTGGAGCGCTTCCTCCGGCGGGGGGCCAGCCGCTCCCCCGGCTACATCGTGCGCCTGGCCCACAAGCGGCTCGCGCACCTCAAGCGTTCCCTGGCCAGCGTGCGGATCCAGTGCACGGTCGCCGGGGCCGCGGTGTTGGTCAACGGCCGGCTCCGAGGGCGGACGCCGCTGTACGAGCCGCTCTACTTCTCCGTGGGCGGCGTGCCGATGACGCTGGACATCAGGATCCACCGGCGGGGCTACCTGTCGCGGACCTTCCGGCGGGTGCTCCGCCCGGGGCGACACGTGGAGCTGGAGGTGCGCATGCGCCCCGGCCGACTGCCCGGCGCCAGGGACCAGCTGGACCTGACCCCCGACCTGGGGCGTGACGTGCCCGACGCCCGGGAGCAGCTGGAGCTGGACGACGACCTCGGGCCGTGGCCGGCCCGGGAGCAGATGGAGGTGGACCTCGACGCCGGCGATCCCATCGCAGTGACAGAGCGCCGGCGCAAGACCATCTGGGGCTTCGCCCTGCTCGGCACGGGCCTGGCCCTGGCGGTGACCGCGGGGGTGCTCTACGGCGTGGGCGTCAGCGACGGCGACGAGGCGCACGCCCTGTACAGCCAGGCCACGGCGCAGACAGACCAGTCGGTCATCGACGGCCACCGAAACGACGTCCTCGCCGCGCGGTCCAAGGTGGCGGCGGGCAGCGCGCTGTTGGGTGTGGGCGTGGTGGCCGCGGGGGTGGCGGTCTACCTGCTGGTGACGCGGCCCGAGGCCCCCGGGCGGTACGCCTCGCGGCCGGCGCTGGGCATCACGCCGCTGGCCGGGGGCGCGGCCATCTCCCTTGGAGGGCGGTTCTGATGAGATACCTCGCGTGGGCCTGGCTGGTGCTGCTGATGACCGGAGGATGCGACTCGCTCTGGCCCCTGGACAACCCCCACGACCAGCGCCGATGCGACCCGGCCTGCGCGGAGGGCATGGTCTGCCTCGACGGCGAGTGCGAGCCCCGGCAGGTGGGCGGTGACGCCAGCCCCCGGGACGGGCGGCCCGCGGACGGTGCCCCGCCGGACAGGCCTATTCAGCAGGACAAGCCGAAGCTGGACAAGCCGAAGCCGGACAAGGCGCAGCCGGACAAGCCGAAGCCGTGCGGTCCGGTGAGCTGCAACGGCTGCTGCCGCGGCGGCCAGTGTCTGCACGGCAACACCGGCGGAGCCTGCGGCAAGGGGGGCCTGGCCTGCGCGGTCTGCCCCGCGGGGCACGGCTGCGTGGGTGGTCAGTGCAAGCCGACCCAGTGCGGACCCCACACTTGCAAGGGCTGCTGCCAGGCCGGCAAGTGCCTGACCATGGTCTCCAACGCGGCGTGCGGACAGGGCGGCAAGTTGTGCGTGGTCTGCAAAAAGGGGCAGACCTGTCAGACCGGCGCCTGCAAGCTGGACAAGGCCAGCCAGTGGGGCGTCGCCGTGGTCAAGGCCGATATCAAGTCGGGCAAGAAGTGGGACAACCCGCCGCAGATCGCCCCTGATCCCTTCATGGAGCTGACGGTGTGGAAGCTGAAGGGCAAGACCACGGTCAAGCAGAACACCTATAACCCTGTCTGGAACGAGCTGGTGCTCACCACCTCGGCGAACAACTTGCTGCAGCACGGGATCAGCTTCAAGGTCTTCGACCAGGACCCCGGCCTGGACCAGGTCATGGCCAGCTGCAAGGCCTCGGTGTCCGAGACGGTATTGCTGGGGGGCAGCGGCAAGATCACCTGCGGCCCCGACATTCAGTCGGTGGTGCTGAAGTTCAACGCCAAGTGAGGTGGTCCCGGCCACCGAGGAGGAGCGTGATGCGCGTACAATCCCCCCTGATCGTGTCAGCGGTGCTGCTCCTGACCGCCTGCGCGCCCGCGACGCAGACCAAGGTGGCGTCACCAGCGGAGGTCAGCACCGGCTCCACCGGCGGGCCGGCGCAGTGGGCGCCCACCTCGGCGCCGGCCGTCCCGCCCCAGGCCCGGCCAGTGGTCGCGCTGCTGCGGGCCCTGGCCACCGGCGAGCGCAAGGCCATGGAGCAGGAGGTCTTCTCCCGGCGCATGGTGGCCAGGTGGCAGCGCAAGAAGGGCGACTGGGACCTGGTGCTGGCCTGGTACCGCGCCATGCCGGCCACGGTGCTGGCGCTGTCCGGCAAGCGCCAGAAGTACTGCAAGACCTGGTACGCGAAGATGCCCCGCGCGCGGCTGACCTACGCCTTCGAGGGCGGCGCACAGAAGGGCAGGGTCATCGTGTTGCACCCCGGCGGCATGAACATCACCGCGGACTGCAAGGTGGTCGCCGGCGACCCGCGACACCCCCGGGAGTGGATGAGCCTGCGCGTGGTGCAGGAGGGGGGCCGCTGGTGGGTGGACGAAAAGTAGGGGAGCTGCGCCGCCCCCACGCCCTCACGCCCCTCCCCGGACCTGACCTTTGTACTATTGGTCTCCTCGCCCCCCTGATTTTCAGTAGTTACACCCTCCCCGGACCTGACCTTTGTACTTTTGTCGTTTCGCGGGCCTGGGGGTTCACACCGCACACGGCAGTTTGCACGGATGGCAGGAAAGCCACCTTCCTGCCAGTGATTTCAGCAGGTTGGACCCCTCCTTCTACGCATTTCCGCTGGTACGGATCCTGCTCAGGTGGAAGACATGTCCAACGCCGCATATCTCCGAGTCCTTTTGGTGGTACTGGCCGCCCAGCTATCAATGCCCATGGAAGGCTCGGCCCGCCCCCGCGCTTCCCGGGTACAACGCGCTGCCACTCACGCCCGCGAGGACCTGGCCCGTTCGCCCGGTGTGCGCCGGCTCTTCGGGCTCTCGTCGCAGCAGATTCGCGGCCACCTCTCGCGGGTCAAAGTCGTCTCCGGCGCGTCACGCTACGAAAGCCGCGGCTGGGCCCGCCGGGGCCGCCGGGGCAAGGCCGCTCGACAGGCCAAGTCTCCGAAGCGGGACATCATCGTGCTCTCCTCCTTCCTCGGCACCCGCTCCGCCGCCGGCCACGAGTCGAGGCACGCGCTGCACCACGCCGTTGCCTCCAACCTGTTCGCGGCGTCGTCGTCGCGAGTGCTGGCCTATACCCTACGCCGGGTGGAGAAAGGCGTGCTCGGGGACAGGGCATTTGTCAAACAGATCCGCAGCAAGGGAACCGACGCCCAGCGCAAAACCCTGCGCACCCTGGAGCGCCTGGCCCGCGGCTTCCAGCGCGGCGGTAGCCCGGCCCGCATGCGCCGGCTGGTGAAACTGGCCAACGGTCGGGCCGGAGCCCTGGGCGCCCTGGTCTACCAGCACGCATACTACGTGGATCCCGGTATGTGCGAGGCGGCGGCCAGCCACGGCGACCGCGGCTTCACCCGCCTGGTCACTGGCCTCAACGGCCTGGCCGGTCGCGGTGGCCTCGGCCGCCTGCCCGGCATGTCCTACATGGCCGGTTACGGCAACAAGAAGATGCAGCAGCAGTTCCGTCAGGCCTCTCCCTGGAAGAAGGCTCTGTTGGTGCCAAAGGCGAGTTACGACCGCGCGAACTACTTCAAAAAGCCCTGATTAGACCGCGGATACTCGTTAACTCGTGCAAATAACATAGTTAATATTCAAATCGTAGGACCGTCCCCGAAAAGCGCAAGATCGTAGGACCGTCCCCGAAAAGCGCAAGATCGTAGGACCGTCCCCCTACTTTACCAACAAGGTGGTGGTGTGGAGCTTGGTGGTGGAGGTGGTGGCCAGGCGGAGGGTGCCGGGAGTGCGGGGGATGGTGCCCTGCCAGGTGTTTGATGCGGGGGCATGGGGGAAGGCGATGGTGGCGTTGGCCTTGCGGAAGAGGGCGGTGGCGCGCTTTGCATCCTTGAGGCCGTCGGCTTTGGGCACCTCGAGGCCGGCCGGGCGGAAGCTGACGTGCAGTTTGGTGGCGCCGGGCGGACGCTTGGCGCTCCAACGCCAGCCGTCGGCCGTGGCCTCGAGTCTGGCGGTGAGCGGCTCCGGCAGCCGGATGGTCGTGGCCGGATCCCCCAGCAGGGCGTACATCAGCGCCTGATCCCGCCGCAGCTTGCCGGTGTTGATCTCCGGCTCCAGGGAGCCCTCCACGTTGGCCAACATGCGCTCCATCAGGATGCTGCTGTCGGCCATGGCCGCCCGCTGGGCCGACAGCCAGAGATCGCCCAGCCGACGGTGCCGCCCCTTGAGCGCCTGCAGCGTGTTCTTGCCGGAGAAGTAGTTGGTCAGCGGGTGGGACTCGGTGGTGGCCGCCACCACCGCCACGGGCCCGCCGGCCAGCCGCAGCAGCGACTCCGCCAGACAACGCCCGGAGCCGGTGAAGTCACCGGAGCTGCAGGAGAAGAGCACCATGGGCGGGGCCGGCTCGCCGCTGGCGAGGTCGGCGCGGGCGTCGCTGGCCGAATAGTCGATGCTCTTGCCCCTGAAACGCAGGGAGTGAAAGCTCTCCACCGAGGCGTGCCCCATGAGCACCGCCAGGGCGCCGCCCCGCTTCAGCTCGCGGTTGAACAGGCGCGCGTGGTGCGGAGGCCAGCCGCAGAGGGCGTGGGCCGGATCGGCCGAGATGGCCCAGTAGGAGGCCCAGGCCGGGCCGTGCCTGCGGGTGGCCTGCAGCAACAGGTTCGTGGTGAAGGTGTCGACCATGGCGTTGTAGCCCGGGCTGCCCGTCCAGATCAGCACCCTCAGGTCGGCGAGCCCCGGGCGCCGCGCCTCCCGGGCGAGGACCTTCTTGATCAGGCGCCCCAGCGCAGCGGTCGTGCGCACCGGCAACCGGCCCACGGGCACGTCGGGGACGAGGTCGCCGTCGAGGTCGCCCCACAAGGCGTCGGCGGCGAAGGTCTGCCGCTGCACGGACCGCCAGCGGTAGAGCCTCCGCCGTGGGCTGGCCACGCGCCAGGGCTGCTGGCCGGCGCCCCGCACCTCGTCGCCCACCAGCAGAATGTAAGCCGGCCTCCGCCCCGCGACCTTGATCGCAGCGCCGGGCGCCTCCGTGGAGATCTTCACGTCGAGGCAGCCGTCGTACCGATGGTCGGCCAGGGGCTGGAGCGCCTTGACGAACATCGGCCGCGTGACGACGAGCCACAGCGGCCGCGGCGTACGCTTCTTCGCCGGCTTCGCCGGCTGCTCCTCGGGCGGCTCCGCCTGCGCCCGCGCGACCGGCGCCGGTTTGTTCTTCTTGCACGCGGTCAGCGCGGCCACGACCACCGCCGCCAACAGCGCACCCCGTGGCGAAAGACGCGTCATCCTACTTCAGCACGGCGTCCAGAAATGCCAGCGTCGTGCAGGTGCCCCGGCGCAGGACCGGCGCGCCGTGGAAGGGCGGGTGCCCATGTCCGACGCTGGTCACCTCCACCAACAGAGCCGGCACCCCCACGCGATCCAGCGCCGCCTTGAACCGCCGCGACTGGCCGATGGGCACCATGGTGTCCAGCTTGCTGTGCACCAGCAAAAACGGCGGCAGCCCGGCCTTGACGTGGGTCATCGGCGACGCCAGGGCCGCCGCCGCGGGGACCCTGGCCGGGGGCGCGCCGAGGAAGGTGGTGACGATGCCCTTGACCTCGTCGGTCCACTGCTCGAAGACCGCCGGCCGCAGGTCCAGGGGAGGGTAGAGGGACACCACGCCCCGGACCTTGATCGGTGCCTTGCCGCTGGGGCAGGGGCCGTCCAGGCGGCTGTCGCTGCCCGTGGCGGCGGTGAGCGCGGCCAGGTGCCCGCCCGCTGACAGGCCCACCAGCGCCACCCGCTTGGCGTCGACGTTGTAGTCGGCCGCCCGGGCCATCAGGAAGCGCACCGCGCAGCGAACGTCATGGGCCGCGGCAGGGAAGGGGTTCTTCGGCCCTGGCCCGGCCAGCCGGTAGCTGATGGTGGCAGCGGCGTAGCCCCGGTTCACCATCATCTTCACCTCGTCGGCCAGCTGCGCCCGGTGACCGACGCTCCAGCCGCCGCCGTGGATCATCACCACCAGGGGCTTGCGCCCCGGGCTGCTCGGCCAGGCCACGTCCATGGCCAGGCGCTGCCCGCCGACCTCCTGGTAGGCCACGTCGGCGGCCACGCGGAAGCTCCCCTCGCCGGGCATCGCCGGCAGGGAGCAGGAGTCCACCGTCGCGAGGGACAGGCCGCCGGTGTCTCCCCCCCGGGGAGGTTTCGCGCCGTCGCAGCGCGAGCACGAGGCCAGCGCCAGACAGCTCAGTATGGTGAACCATTTCCACATGCCTCAGATTAGAGTACAAATGACGCCACCCCCGGTCGATGGAAAATGAAGGCTCTGCTCAAACGGCTCCAGGCGATCCTCCCTGCTGATCCCGCCACGGCGGGGCTGGTGGCCCTGGCTGCCCTGGCCGTGGTGGTGCTCTTCGCCTTCGTCTTCGCCGAGGCCGTGATCCTCGACGACACCACCTCGGTGGCGGCCTGGTGGACCGCACTGCCGCCCCTGGGCGTGGTGCTGGTCATGGCGCTGGCCGGCTGGCGCGCGGCGCGACCGGGCATGGAGCCCCGCCCCCTGGCCGTGCCTGGCCGCAAGGAGATCTGGGCCCTGGGCGCCATCCTCGTGCTGGGCGCTGTGCTGCGGCTCTACGACCTGGGCGGCTACCCCGCGTGCGTGGACCTCGACACGGCGATGAACGGCCGCATCAGCCAGACCCTCTTCGGCGAGCTGATGCGCGGCGAGCTCACGCCGGTGCTCCGCCGCTGGGCCGAGGGCAACGAGACCGCCTTCCTCTATGTCCAGGGCGCCTTCATCCGCCTCTTCGGCGTGTCGGTGGCCTCCCTGCGCCTGCCGTCGGCCATCGTCGGCGTGCTGACCATCGCCGCGGTCTACCTGCTCGGGCGGCAGCTCTTCTCGTCCCACGCCGGCCTGGCCGCCGCCTTCCTGCTGGCCATCTCGCCCTGGCACATCGACATCTCCCGCTCGCCCAAGCGCCCGGTGCTCACCCCGCTGTTCATCGCCCTGGTGCTCTACTTCCTCTGCAAGGCCCTGCGACACCCGCCCTCGCGCCGCGCCCTGCGCGACATGATCCTCTGCGGCGTGACCCTCGGCGTCGGGCTCCACGGCTACGAGGCGTTCCGCCTGGTGCCCCTGGCCGTGACCGTGATCCTGCTCGGGGTCCGCCTCAGCCAGCGCCGCCTGGGCAAGGGCCTGGTGGAGCTGGCCGTGGTGGCCACCTGGGCCATGATCATGACCCTGCCGATCATCGTCTTTGCGCTCAAATACCCGGGCGTCTATTTCCACCACGTGACCAGCGCCTCGGCCGTGGGCAGCCCGGACCAGGGCTCCCTGAGCCAGCTGGTGGCCAGCGCGCTCACCGCCGGGCGGTTCTTCCTAATCGGCGTGCCGGTGGAGCCCCGGGCGCTGGACATACTCTCGGCCCCGCTGTTCATGGTCACGCCGCTGTTCCTCTTCGGTCTCGTGGGGCTAATGGCCGCCCGGCAGGGCCCAGCAGCTCACCGCCGGATCAACAGCGTCGCCATGGTGGTCACCCTGGCGGTCATGGCGGCGCCGATCCTGCTCACCACCCTCAACCTGGCGCCGCGCCGATTCACCGGGCTCATGGTGCCCTACTACCTGCTGGCCGGCGGCGCGCTGGTCGGCATCCTGCGCTCCGTGGCCGGCCAGGCCGGCTGGGGGCGGCGCGTGGCCCTGGGGGCCGGCGGCATCTGCCTGGCGCTGCTGCTGCTGGCCGCGGCCAACATCATCCCTGGTATGACCGAGCAGGTGGAGGGGGCACGCCAGGTGCGGGCAGCGCAGATCCTCAAGTACGCCCTCAAGCGCGCCAGGCTCGGCGAGGTCTACCTGGCGCCGGGCATCCGCGACAACCACTACGTCGCCCGCTTCTTTCTGACCCACCATCGCCTGTGGCGCCTGCCCGCGGCGTGGCCCTTGCCCCAGGGGCCGCTGCGGCGCAGGGTGCTGGTGATCACCGACGGCGAGCGCTGGCGCGGTGAGATGCACCGGCTCTACGGCGCCCAGCCGCGGCAGGTGCCCCTGGAGCTTCCGCCCGCCGCCGGCGAGCCACGGGACAGGCAGGCCACCATCAAGCTGGAGGTCTTCGAGCTGGACCGCAAGCGGGTGCGCAAGCTGCGGGTCCCGCCCGCGAGATTGGCCCGGGGATACACCGGCCAGCTGCTGGTGCCGCGCCCGGGCCTGTACCGCTTCCGCACCCCGGGCCGGGTGCGGGCGAACCTGAACCTCGGCGGCATGAACCGGCGGCTGGTGGGCGGCAAGGGCGAGCTGCGCGCGGGCCTCGCCGGCGGCCTGCACCACATCTCTTATCAGCCCACCAGCGGCGCCGGGCACCTGCAGTGGCGGCCGCCGGGCGCGTCTACCTGGGCGCCGGTGCCGGCAGGTCAGCTGTGGCAGCTGCCGCCGCGCTCGCTGCCCATGGCCCCGCGGGTAGCCTCCCGGGCGCGGGCCGGGGCGTTTTACCACCTGCCCGTGGGGCCCGAGGGGGCGCAAGACCGCCTCTACCTCCAGGCCATGGCCCCCGGCAAGGTGGTGGCCATGCTGGACATCAGCGAGCTGCCGCTGCGGCTGTGGCGCGGCCGCGAGGCCACTGCTCTGGACGCAGCCCCGCTGGAGGCCCTCGGCGCCCCGCGGGCCGAGTACTATCGCCAGGGCCACCAGCTCGTCTCCCACCGGCTGGCCGCCACGGAGAAGCACGTCTTCGTGCTGGCGCGCCACCTGGGACGGATCATTCGCTACGACGCGGGCGGCAAGCGCGGCGAGGCCCTGGAGGCCCGGCTGGGCCACCCCACGGACATCGCCGCGGCGGGCGGCCTGCTGCTGGTGGCCGACGGCGCGCTGGACGCCGTGCTCGCCCTGGACCCTGGCGGCCAGGCCGCCCCGCGCACGGTGATGACCAACGTGCGGCCCGTGTCCCTGGCCGCACGCGGCGGGCGGCTGGCCGTGCTGGACCGCGGCCGCCAGCGCATCGTCGTACGCGGCCTCGGCGCCGCCGGCGTGGCGCCGGTGTCCATCCCGCTGCCCCGGGTGGACGACGACATGACCCTCTCCATGACCGTCGGCGGCCAGATCGTGCTGACCCAGCCCCACCAAAAGCGGGTGCAGCTCTTCTCCCCGGCGGGAGAGCTGCTGGCCGAGCGCGACGACCCGTGCTTTCTCGACCGCCACGTGGACCTCGGCAAGCCCCTGGCGGCTCAGCTGCAGGGCGGTCGCCTGGTGATCATGGGCCTTTCCGAGGCCAAGGCCGGCCCGATTCACTTTGGGCGTGGAAAATAACGTCCAAAGGTCGGAAAATCAGGGCACGGATATAACCGAACGAGGAGGACGGAAGATGAGCACCAGAGCCGCGTGGATCACAGGAGCGCTCGTGCTGACCCTGCTGGCCCTTGCGGCCTGCAGCGACGACACGACGCCGGCGGGGGACAGCGGTGTACCGGACCAGAAAGCGTCCGCCGACAGCGAGGCCGCCGACACCGGCGGCACCTGCGGCCCCGGCGCGACGCTCTGCTCGGGCAAATGCACCAACACCGACAACGACAACAAAAACTGCGGCGCCTGCGGCAGCGCCTGCAAGGCGGGCGAGGTCTGCGCCGCGGGCACGTGCGCGCTCTCATGCCCCGCTGGCTTTTCCAGCTGCAGCGGCTCCTGCGTCAACCTCAAGAGCGACGCCGCCAACTGCGGCAAGTGCGCCGCCGCCTGCAAAAAGGGCGAGGTCTGCCTGGCCGGCGCCTGCGGGTTCTCCTGCCCCTCGGGCTTCTCCAAGTGCAGCGGCCAGTGCGTCAACACCGACAACGACACCAAAAACTGCGGCGCCTGCGGCACCGCCTGCAAGGCCGGCGACGTCTGCTCCGCCGGCTCCTGCTCCGTGTCGTGCCAGAGCGGGCTGACCAACTGCTACGGCACCTGCGTCAACCTCAGCAGCGACATCGCCAACTGCGGCAAGTGCGGCAGCAGCTGCAAGCCGGGCAACGTCTGCTCCGCCGGCGCATGCAAGGTCTCCTGCCAGACAGGGCTGACCAACTGCAGCGGCGCCTGCGTCAACACAAACGCCGACAACAACAACTGCGGCAAGTGCGCCAACGTCTGCAACAAGGGCCACGTCTGCACCTCGGGCGTCTGCGCGCTGACCTGCCAGACGGGGCTGACCAACTGCTACGGCACCTGCGTCAACACCAACACCGACCTGGCCCACTGCGGCGCCTGCGGCAAGGGCTGCAAGCCGGGCAACGTCTGCACCACCGGAGCGTGCAAGGTCTCGTGCCAGTTCGGGCTCACCGACTGCAGCGGCTCCTGCGTCAACCTCAAGGGCGACGCCGCCAACTGCGGCGCCTGCGGCACCGCCTGCACCGGCGGCAAGGCCTGCAAGGCCGGCGCCTGCGCCTACTCCTGCCCCACGGGCCAGAGCCTGTGCACCAACAAGTGCGTGGACATCACCTCGGACCACCAGAACTGTGGCAAGTGCGGCAACACCTGCGCGGCCGGTCTGTTCTGCACCTCTAGCGCCTGCGCCCCCTACTGCAAGACCGGCCAGACCAACTGCAGCGGCTCCTGCAAGGACCTGTTCACCGACAAGGCCAACTGCGGCAAGTGCGGCAACGCCTGCAGCTCGGGCCACGTCTGCAAGTCCGCCGTGTGCGCGGCGCCGGTGAGCTGCGCCGCCATCCTGGCCGCCAACAAAAACGCCAAGAGCGGCACCTATTTCATCCAGCCCAAGAATGCGCCGATCAAGGTCTACTGCGACATGCAGACCGACGGCGGAGGCTGGACCCTGTGCGCCAGCCTGACCAAGGGCTACGTGCCGCTGCACTTTATGATCACGCAGAAGATGTACGCCTTTCAGGCGCGGCTCAAAAACAGCAACGACTAAGCCTACACCAGGGAAGCGCCGTCGAGGTCGACCTCCAACTGGGACAACTCCGAGGCCCTCAACTACGGCCAGTTCTGCCAGGCGATGACCGGAGTCAAGACCACCTGGCTGCAGGCCAAGCTCTACAAGTACGACAACTCGACCAGCCTGGCCTCGACCATGCGGGGCAAGGCCTACGACATGACCAAGACCGGCACCTTCTCCGGCAATCTCTTCGCCGAGTGGTTCAACAACAAGACCACCACCAGCTACAAGCACCTGTCGGGAGACAAGCTCAGCTACTGCGCTTCCAACCAGGGCACCTCCACGGCCGACAAGGGGTTCCACACCGGCGGCTACGTCACCAAGATCATGGCCTGGGGTGCCTGCGGTACGATCAAGACCTACTCCAAGGGGTTCAAGCACGTGTCCACCCAGCCCTACACCCACAGCCAGGATCCGTGGGGCTACTGGACCTGGGGCACCAGCGCTCGCGGCTCCTGCTCCGGCTGCACCATGAAGTGGGACAGTAGCGGCGGCTACGACCGGCTGGCCTACAAGCAGACCACCATCCTCAACAACCTCAAGCACTCCTTCTGGACCGGCGTGACCTACCCGCGCAAGGGCTGGTCCGACTGCACGGCCAACGGCAACTGCGACTATCGCAATTCGGGCTACGGGGTGTGGTTGTTCTGGGTGCGGTAAGGTCCTGACCTGGAGCTACTCGAAGGTGCGCCCGGCCTTTAGCCAGGTCGCCGCGTCGCCGTACTTTTCGAGCACCACGTCGGCGGGGGTCTTCTTCTGCGCCACCAGCTCCCGCGCCGGGTCCAGAAAATGCGTGGCGTCCACGCCGTCGGCGAAGCAGGTGGGCAGGCCGCGGTGGGCCAGCTGGAGCAGCTCCTCGAGGATCTCGCAGACGTGCTGCCCCTTGACCGTGGTGTCGATGCCCTCTTTGGACAGCTTCAGCGGCAGGGCGCGGTAGTCGTCCTCGCTGAGGTGCTCGAGCAGGCTGCGGGCCCGCATACGGGAGCGCTCGCAAAAGAGGATGCCGCAGCAGAAGGCCAGCACCGCCGGCAATATGGCCGGATCCTGGGTGTCCACGCTGCGCAGCTCCACGGTGTGCTTGAGCCGCGCGTCGGTGAAGATGGTGCTGTTGTGCAGGGCGAAGTCGTCGAAGGTGGCCTCGCGCCCGCCGAACCCCTCACGGTTGAACTGCTCGAAGGTCATGCCGCCGGACTCCGCCAGGCCGTCGTCGGTCTCCACGAAGAACATCGGCGCGCGCAGCACGTGGTCCAGGTAGTCGTCGAAGCCGAAGCTCGGCCTGGTGAAGCCGGGCACCGGGCCCTCACGACACGGATCGGTGTTGCACCAGATGGGGGCGCGGTATGAGCGAAAGCCCGAGTCCTGCCCGTCGACAAAGGGCGAGTTGGCGAACATCGCCGCGGCGAAGGGGGCGACGTAGAAGGCGGTGCGCAGGAGCTTCTCGCCCATGGCGCGGTCCCTGAAATCGAAGCTGACCTGGATGCTGCAGCTCTGGCGCATCATGCGCCGGCCCATGGTCCCGGTGGTGGGATAGTAGGCGTCCATCATGCGGTAGCGCTCGTTGGCCGTGACCAGACCGATCTGCTCCACGGTGTGTACCGGGTTGACGCCGCCGTAGAAGCAGTGGAAGTCGAAGCGCTGCTGCAGCTCGTCCAGCAGGGAGAGGTACCGCTCGAACTGGTCCATGGCCTCCATGAACGAGGCCTTGGGCGCGCTGGAAAACTCCAGCTGTCCCCCCGGCTCCAGGGAGAGCAGCCCGTGGTCCGGCAGGGACACCTTGGAGGCCGGCGCGCCCGGGTGGGGGGCCTGCACCTCGCCGCCCGTCAGCTGCGCCGCATGCTGCAGGATGGCCCCCAGCCCGTGGGGCCCCTCGAAGCCGAGCGGGGCCAGGGACTCCCGTTCGAAGCATTGGATTTCATATTCGAATCCAACCATCGGCTGGTACGGCTCGTGGGGGGCGAACTCACGGTGCATCTCGTCACGGGTGATCATGCCTACATCTCTATCAGATACCCTGTGCCGAGCAAGGGGAAGTAAGGGCCCCCCGGCGTGTCCCCTGCCGACGGTGGGAATCCGCGGTGGACTCAAAGTCCAGTGTCCCCCCGGGGCAACCCCTCAGTACCTTTCTGTTTCTGCGAGTCCCCGCCCACCCCTTGACATTGGAGATCGCCACCAGTAATCGTAATGGTGAACAAATTTCGGGTTTACCCCGCCAGGATTCCGAAGGATTCTGCGGTCCGAAATTTCCAGTCATTTCACGGCCGCGGATGGTAGTCCTTTGAAACAAAAAAGAAAAACAGGCAAAGCCCAGGACGACGGTCAGCTCTCGCTGATGCTGCCCGCCAAGTCGGCGGAGTCCAAACCGATCAAGGGGAGCAACGGCAAGAAGGCCACCAAAAAGGCGGCCAAGAAGGCCACCAAGACCGCCGCGCCCAAGACGGTGACGGCCAAGGCCGACAAGCCCAAGGTCGCGGTGAAACCGCCGAAGCCCAAAGGTCGCAAAAAGAAGAACGGCACCCGCCGGGTCACCGCGGAGTCCATGGCCTCCAAGCAGCGGGAGATCTCGGTCAGCGAGTTCTTCACCAAGAATCGCCACCTGCTCGGCTTCGACAACCCGGCCAAGGCGCTGCTGACCACAATCAAGGAGGCCGTGGACAACTCCCTCGACGCCTGCGAGGAGGCCGGCATCCTGCCCACGATCAAGGTGGAGATCATCGAGATCCGTGAGGACCGCTACGTGGTGGTGGTGGAGGACAACGGCCCGGGCATCGTCAAGGCGCAGATCCCGAAGATCTTCGGCAAGCTGCTCTACGGCTCCAAGTTTCACCGCCTCAAACAGAGCCGCGGCCAGCAGGGCATCGGCATCAGCGCCGCCGGCATGTACGGCCAGATGACCACCGGCTGGCCCGTGGTCATCTCCTCACGCACGTCCGCCCGCCGCCCCGCGATCCAGTTCAAGATCATGCTCGACACGGCCAAGAACAAGCCGAACATCATCGAGGAGAAGGAGCTGGAGTGGACCGTGCCCCACGGCACCCGGGTGGAGATCAACCTCCAGGGCACCTACAAGGGCGGCAAGCACAGCGTGGACGAGTTCCTCGATCAGGTGGCCATCGCCAACCCCCACGCCGAGCTGAGCTACATCCCGCCCAAGGGGCGCCCGCCGGCCCACTACCCCCGGGCCGTGGACGAGCTGCCGCCGGACCCCTCCGAGATCAAGCCCCACCCCCACGGCGTGGAGCTGGGCGCGCTGATGAAGCTGCTCAAGGAGTCTCAGCACCGCAACGTCTCGTCCACCCTGCAGAACGACTTCTCCCGGGTCTCGCCCCGGGTCGCCGAGGCCATCTGCGCCATGGCCAATGTACGGCCCAAGGCCTCGCCGCGGACCCTCGGCCTGCCCGACATCGACCGCCTGTTCAAGGCGATCCCGAAGGTCAAGATCATGGCCCCGCGCACCGACTGCGTGGTCCCCATCGGCGAGGACGCCATCATGAAAGGGCTGAGCCGCGAGATGGACGCCAACTTCTACACCTCGGCCACCCGTCCGCCGGCGGTCTACCGCGGCAACCCGTTCCGCGTGGAGGTGGGCCTGGCCTACGGTGGATCGCTGCGCCGCAAGAAGAAGGGCGCCGACGAGGCGGCCCTGGTCAACGGCAAGAAGGCCGACAAGGCCCAGGGGCCGATCACCCTGATCCGCTACGCCAACCGTGTGCCGCTGCAGTACCAGCAGGGCGCCGGCGCCATCTTCAAGGCGGTGGTGGAGTGCGGCTGGCGGCAGTACGGCCTGCCCCAGCACAAGGGCGGCCTGCCCATGGGGCCCATGGTGCTGCTGGTGCACCTGGCCTCGGTCTGGGTGCCGTTCACCTCCGAGAGCAAGGAAGCCGTGGCCCACTACCCGGAGATCATCAAGGAGATCAAGCTGGCCATTCGCGAGTGCGGGCGCAAGCTGGCGTCCCACCTGCGGCGCCGGGAAAAGGCCCTGCTGGAGCGCAAGCGCCGCAGCATCTTCGAGATGTACATCGGCGAGCTGGCCACGGCGTTGTCCAATCTCACCGGCGTGTCGGGCAACCGCCTGCAAAAGCAGCTCACCGAGATGGCCGTGCGCCACACCGGCGGCATAGAGGCCGCCGCGGAGGGGGGCGTGGCCACCGGCGAGGGCGTGACGGCCACCGACGGCGACGCCGAAACCACCAGCGAGGAGAAGTAAGATGAACGCGAGGTCTCGCAAGACGGCTCAGAAGCTCATCGCCCTGGGCAAGCAGGTGGTGGAGGAGGTGCGCCTGGACGTGGACCCCAGAGTGTCCATCCCGAGCCGCAGCATCGGCAACGTCAACTTCAACAAGAAGAAGTCGATCATCGAGCTGGGCGACCAGGTCCAGCAGCGGCAGCTGTTCAACGTGGGTCAGGCGCGCAAGTTCATGCAGACCTTCCTCATCGCCAACGCCTGTCACGAGCTGCTCAAGGAGTCCAAGACCACCAGCATTCGTGATCTGTACTACATCACCAAGCACAGCATGGCCGGCACCAAGCAGAACACCTTCGAGGAGCAGGACGAGAGCGACCCGATCATCGAGGATCTGGAGGTGACGGTGGACTCCCTGCGCGAGGAGCTGCACCTGTTCGCCTCCAACAAGGGCGCCATGGTGGGGCCGCTGACCCTGGTGGACTCCGGCGACACGATCAACCTGCGGCGCATGGGCTCCGGCGGCTGGTCCGTGCCAAGCATCGTCGAGGACAACATCGTCCAGTTCAAAAAGTGCGAGGCCAAGTTTATCCTGCTGGTGGAAAAGGACGCGGTCTGGCGGCGCCTCAACGAGGACAAGTTCTGGAAGAAGCACGGGTGCATCCTGATCCACGGCGGGGGACAGCCTCCGCGCGGTGTGCGGCGCCTGGTCTCGCGCATGCATCAGGAGCTGAAGGTCCCGCTCTACGTGCTGGTGGACAACGATCCCTGGGGATTTTACATCTACTCCGTGGTGAAGCAGGGCAGCATCAACCTGGCCTACGAGAGCCAGCGCATGGCGGTGCCTTCCGCCCGCTTCATCGGCCTCTCCTCGGCCGACAGGGTCAAGTACAAGCTCCCCGACAACGTCACGATCAAGCTCGACGACAAGGACGTAAACCGGGCCAAGCAGATGATGGCCTACCAGTGGTTTCAGCGGAAGCAGTGGCAAAAAGAGATCCGCACCATGCTCAAGTCCAAGGTCAAGCTGGAGCTCGAGGCCCTGTCCGCCAAGGGGATCAGCTACATCTCCGAGGAGTACCTGCCGAAGAAACTCAAGGACAAGGACTGGCTGGCCTGAGCTAACCCCTCGCCCTCGCCCCCGCCGTTGCCCTCGCCCTCCCCAGTGATACGGTCCTCCACATATGTTCTGGTAAGGAGCGAACCATGACCTTCCGCGCGATCTGCGTTCTCACCGTGACGCTGGCCCTGCTGGCCGGCTGCCAGAGCAAGCCCGCCCCTGCCTCGAGCCGCGACGTCCAGCTGGTGGGCAACGCCACCTGCCCCGTGTCGGGCAAGCCAGTGGGCGGCACCGCCGCCGCGCCCACATTCCACTCCGACTACCGGGGCCACCGCGTCGGGTTCATGTGCCCCAGCTGCAAGGGCACGTTCGACAGCGCTGACGACATGAAGAAGGAAGACTTGCTGCGCAAGGCGCTGGACAGCGCGGAAAAAAATAAGGGAGTGAGAAGGTAAGGAAGTGAGGTAGCTCTCTGTGTGGGTGTAGCTCTGGCACTGATCACATTCGTTGGGCTCTGGGCCCCAGACTCCGGGCTGCAGTGCCGGCCCGAGATGCGAGGCCATTGGGCTTCTTGTGGGGGATTAGGCAACTAGCCGTGCAGTCAACGGCGACCGCCGTGCAGGTCTTTGGGTATCCGTCCGAGGCAGCCCTGGAGATCACCGCAGAGACAGGACGCGCCGGCTGGGACGGCTTCTTTCCTGTGGATTACGCCGATGCGGTGGGCTGGCTCCTGGAGCTTGGCGGGTGACCCGACAGCACCTGTGCTGTCCTCGTACGCTGGTCCACCGTGACTCGAAATCACGCACGCAACGCGTGGTACACCACCCGCAGCATGCGGCTCACCGAGGGCGCCTGCTCAAAGCGCGCCAGCGCCTCGCCCACCCGGTGCGAGGCCCGGTGGGTGGCGAACCAGGGAGGCCGGGGGAAGGCCTTGAACGGCCCGTAGATCACGCTCTTTTGCGGCCGCTCGAACATCAGCGTGTTGTGCACCACGCCGCGCCCGCTGCCGATGTCCTCCAGGGTGTGGCCGGGGTAGGCGCCCCAGGTCGTGTAGCCGAGGCCGTAGCTCAGCGCCGCCCAGTGGTTGACCCCCACGCTGCCGTAGCGCAGGTCAGCGATGGCCTGCTCGAAGATTGAACCCAGCTGCCGCTGGATCTCCGGGTGCGCCAGCACCACGCAGCTGAGCGTGCCCCAGACGTGCTCATTGACGAACTGCACCGCCTGGCGCAAAAAGTCGCCGCCGATGCCGGACAGGGCGGTCTCGGCCAGCACCCCGCACCAGGCCTCGCGCTTGAAGACGATGTCGTCGGTGTTCTCGGGATCCACGCCGAAGATGGTGGTCCACGGGATGTAGCCCTGGCGCCGATCGGAGAGCGGGTGCGCGTCGGGATGGGCGGCGAGGAACTCCTCGTACTTCAGATCGCTGCCCGGGTAATAGGCCTCGCGCTGGGGCAGCGACACCAGCACCCGCTCCACCCGCTCGAGGAACTCCTGGCGCTGGGGCCAGTCCCGCGAGGTGATCAGCAGCTTGGCCGCGTTGCAGTTGAACGAGCCGTTGTTGGTCACCATGGTGGCCACGTTGTGGGCCTGAAAGTCCATCTCCTCCACGGACCACTCCCCCGGGGTGATGATCACCGGCGTGACGCAGCCGAGTTCGCTGGTGATCGGCTTGTCAGTCAGGGGGGTGCCGGCCGCGCGGTTGGCCTGCTGTTCGTCCCCCGGCGCGCCCCAGACGATGATGTCGTGCACCTTGTCCGAGCCGGTGATGTGCACCTCGTCCACGTCGTGGTGCTTGACGAGGTAGTCGCCCACCTCGCCGCCGCCGTAGACCACGCGCAGCACGTCGGTGCGCACCAGGGGCGCGAAGGCCCGCTCGATATACGGCCCGAGGTAGCCGTTGACCGGGTTCATCTTCAGCACGCAGACCTGGTTGTCGACGAAGAGCTTGTACAGCACGTCCATGGGGCCGATGGAGGCCACGTTGCCCGCGCCGAGCACCAGGGCCACGCCGCCCTCGCCCGAGGGGCGCCGCTCCACGTAGGTGCTCGCCATGGAGTCCAGCACGCGCTCGCTGTCTTGCCCCGGCTCCATCCAGACCTCGGCGCGGAAGCCGTTGAACAGCACGCGCTCGTAGGTGTCCCGGGGAAAGACCGTGGCCACCACCTGCCCGTCGCCGCGGGTGCGCAGGTCCCCCGGAGCAGCCGCTGCCCTACAGCCACAAGACCCACGCCGGCACGCTGAAGATCGACTGCCTCTACTGCCACACCAACGCCACCAAGGGGCCCAACGCCACGGTGCCGCCGGTGTCCACCTGCATGAAGTGCCACCAGGAGGTCAAGCCCAAGGACAAGGACGGCAAGCTCAAGCCGGGCGTCAAGCTGTTGCTGGAGCACTGGCGCAAGCGCGAGCCGATCCGCTGGACCAAGGTCCACGTGCTGGCCGACTTTGTCTTCTTCGATCACAGCCGCCACATGGCCGGCGGCGACATCACCTGCCAGGAGTGCCACGGCAAGGTTGAGACCTTCGAGCACATGCGGCGGCAGTACGGCATGAAGATGAGCTGGTGCCTGGACTGTCACAAGCAACCCGTGGAAAAACGAGATCTCAAGGGGCGCCTGGTCAAGACAACCCGCGCGCCCATTCACTGTTCAACCTGTCATCGATAGCGAGTAGAGCGAACAAAGAACATGCGGGGACCGGACAAAAAGCAGCGCGACGAGCAGCCCGACGGCGAGATGAACCGACGCGACGCGGTGAAGATCCTGCTCGGCGCCACCGCCGCGCTGTCCATGGGGGTCACCGGCTGCGAGCGCAAGCCGAAGCGACAGATCATCAGCCGGGTCACGGGCCCGGAGTACCAGCAGCCGGCGCGCCCGCTGTACTATTCGTCCACCTACAGCGACGGCTCGTTTCCCTACGGCATCGTAATAAAGACTGTGGACGGGCGCCCGATCAAGGTGGAGGGGAACCCGGACCACCCGGTGAACCGCAGCGCGTCCAGCTCCATCATGCAGGCTGCCACGCTGTCGCTCTACGATCCGGATCGCATGCGCGGGCCCCTGGTCGGGGGCAAGGCGTCCACCTGGAAGGCCGTGGACGCCAAGGTCACCGCGGCGCTGGCGTCGGCCAAACGCGTGGCGCTGATCACAGGCGCCGACCTCGGCCCGTCCGAGCGGGCGCTGATCCAGCGGCTCGCGGCGCTCAAGCCCGGCCTGCGCCACTTCGTGCACGAGGTGGCATCAGATCATGCCCGGCGGTCCACCTGGGCGGCGATCCACGGCAGCGACGGCGAGCTGATCCCGCGCCTGGAGCGGGCGCGGCTGGTGCTGGGCCTGGACTGCGACTTCCTCGGCGCCGATGGCGTCACCCTGGAGGCCATCCGCGGCCACAGCGTCGCCCGCTCGCTGACGGGAAAGGGCAGGGCAGGGGACCGCCTGCCCAGGTTCTATGCGCTGGAGTCGGTGATGACCGGCACCAGCGCCAGCGCGGACTACCGCGCCCGGCTCAAGCCGTCGGCCATGGCGCCGGCGGTCAACGCCCTGCGCAAGGCCGTGGCCGGCGACGCCGCCGAGCTGACCGCCATCGCGACCAAGGCCGGCGTGCCGCAGCAGCTGTTGACGCGGCTCGTGGCCGATCTGTCGGCCAGCAAGGGCGAGGCCGTGGTGCTCGCCGGCGGGCACCTGCCCCCCGCGGTCCACGCGGCGGCGGCGCTGCTCAACGCCGAGATCGGCGCCCACGGCAAGACCCTCACCTGGTGCTCCACGCCGCCGACCATGCCGGTGACCGAGCCGGCCGCCATGGCCTCGTACCTCAAGGAGGGCGCCGACCTGGTGATCCTCCTCGGCGTCAACCCGGTGTACGACTGGCCCGGCGGCGGCTTCGACAAGCTGCTCGCCGGCGCCAAGCTCACCGTGGCCCACGCCCTGACCCTGGACGAGACCGCGGCGGCCAGCAGCGTGGCGCTGCCCAGCGCCCACAACCTGGAGTCGTGGAACGACGCCAACCCGCGCCAGGGCGTGCACAGCCTCTGCCAGCCGGTCATCGCGCCGCTGTTCAAGGGCCGGCAGGAGGCCGAGTCGCTGCTCTTTTGGGCCGCCTCGCTGGCGCCCAAGGGGGATCCGCTCAAAAAGACCGAGGACTGGCACCAGTTCGTCAAGGACCGCTGGGCCGGCAGCGACCTGGCGCCGCGAGCCGCCGACGGCCTGCCCCTGGCGCGGCTGCGCGGCTGGGAGAAGGTGCTGGCGGCCGGCGGTGTGTTCAAGCCCGCCGTGGAGCCGGTGCCGTCGCTCAACAGCGCGGCCGCCGAGAAGCTGGCCGGCGTTGGGTCGACGGCCGGCGCTTTCGAGGTGGTCATCCGACCGCACCACGCCCTGGGCGATGGCCGGCACGCCAACAACGCCTGGCTGCAGGAGCTGCCCGACCCGGTGACCAAGCTGGTCTGGGACACCGCCGCGGTGGTCTCGCCGGCCACGGCCAAGAAGCTCAAGGTCAAGGAGGGGCACAACCTCGACATCGGCGCGGGCGGCCGCTCGCTCAAGGTCCCCGCGGTGGTGGAGCCTGGCATGGCCGACGGCGTGGTGGCCCTTTCCCTGGGCCACGGTCGCCGCCGCGGCGGCGAGGTGCTCAAGCTGGCCGGCGGCGCCAACGCGGCCCTGCTGCTGGGGGCCGGCGAGTCGGGAGCCCCGCGCCTGCTCACCGCGGCCACCGTGCGCCGCGTCCGGGGCAGCGTGGAGCTGGTGCGCGTGCAGAAGCAGTTCTCGATGCACGGCCGGCCCATCGTGCTCGAGGGGACCCTGGACGACTACCGCAAGGACCCGGCCTTCGTGAAGAAGCTCAAGCACATGCCCGAGCCGGCCGAGCTGTACGAGGACGTGGACTACTCGGGCAAGCACCACTGGGCCATGACGGTGGACCTCAACGCCTGCGTGGGCTGCAACGCCTGCGTCACGGCCTGCCAGTCCGAAAACAACGTGCCGGTGGTGGGCCGCGACCAGTGCCGGCTGGGCCGCGAGATGCACTGGCTGCGCATCGACCGTTATCTGTCCGGCGACGCCGACAACCCCACGGTGCACACCCAGCCGATGATGTGCCAGCAGTGCGACCACGCGCCCTGCGAGAACGTCTGCCCGGTCAACGCCACGAGCCACAGCGACGAGGGGCTCAACGACATGACCTACAACCGCTGCGTGGGCACGCGCTACTGCGCCAACAACTGCCCCTACAAGGTGCGGCGGTTCAACTACCTGCGCTTTCAGGAGGACCGCCTGCGCGACCCGGTGCAGGAGCTGGTCTTCAACCCCCAGGTCACGGTGCGCGGCGTGGGCGTGATGGAGAAGTGCTCCTTCTGCGTCCAGCGCATCAACGGCGCCAAGTTCGCGGCCAAAAACGCCAAGAAGACCCTGCGCGACGGCGCCGTCCAGACCGCCTGCCAGCAGGCCTGCCCCGCCGGGGCGATCCACTTCGGCGACGACAACGACGACCGCGCCAGGATCATCAAGCTGCAGAAGGACCCGCGGGCCTTCAAGGTCCTCGAGGAGCTCAACGTCCAGCCTTCAGTGAGCTACCTGGCCCGGGTGCGTAATCGCAAGGGCGCCAGCAAGAAGAAGACAGGAGGCCACGGGTGAGCCGCGACGACACATCCCTGGCCCCGGCGCCGCTGTTCACTCGCGAGGTCAACTCCCGCTCTCTGGACGACGACATCTTCACGCCGCTGGAGTCGTTCCCCACAAAGCGCTGGTGGGGGGCGCTCTCGGTGACCAGCCTGATGGGCCTGCTCTTTTTCGCCGCGGTGAGCCAGACCGTGCTGGTCGGCATCGGCACCTGGGGCAACAACAACCCCGTGGGCTGGGCCTGGGCCATCACCAACTTCGTCTTCTGGATCGGCATCGGCCACGCCGGCACGCTGATCTCGGCCATCCTCTTTCTGCTGCGGCAGAAGTGGCGCACCGGCATCGCCCGCTTCGCCGAGGCCATGACCATCTTCGCCGTGATCTGCGCGCTGCAGTTCCCGCTGCTGCACACCGGCCGCCCCTGGCTGGCCATGTTCTGGCTCATCCCGTACCCCAACGACCAGGGCGTCTACCAGAACTTCCGCTCCCCCCTGGAGTGGGACGTCTTCGCCGTGACCACCTACTTCCTCGTCTCGTTGATGTTCTGGTACCTCGGCCTGATCCCCGATCTGGCCACCGCCCGGGACCGCGCGCGGCACTACCTGCGCAAGCTGATCTACGGGCTGTTCTCCCTGGGCTGGAGCGGCAGCAATCGCGCCTGGATGCACTACGAGAAGGCGTACCTGCTCTTCGCCGGGCTCTCCACGCCGCTGGTGCTTTCGGTGCACAGCATCGTGTCCTTCGACTTCGCCGTCTCGGTCATCCCGGGCTGGCACACCACGATCTTTCCCCCCTACTTCGTGGCCGGCGCGGTCTTCTCCGGCTTCGCCATGGTGGCGACGCTGATCATCATCATGCGCCGCATGTTCAACCTGCAGCACATCATCACCGACAACCATCTGGAGTCGATGAACAAGATCACCATCGCCACCTCGATGATGGTCGGCTACGCCTACGGCATGGAGTTTTTCATCGCCTGGTACAGCGGCGTGGCCTACGAAAAGTTCGTCTTCATCAACCGCGCCATGGGCCCCTACGCCTGGGCCTACTGGACCATGGTCAGCTGCAACGTCTTCGTGCCCCAGCTGCTCTGGATCCGCAAGATCCGCCGCAGCGCCGTTTTGATGTACCCCGTGGTGCTGCTGATCAACGTCGGCATGTGGTTCGAGCGCTTCGTCATCGTGGTCACCAGCCTGCACCGCGACTACCTGCCGGTGAGCTGGGACTACTTCCGCCCGACCTGGGTCGACGCCAGCCTGTTCATCGGCAGCATCGGCCTGTTTCTGACCATGGTGCTGCTCTTCTGCCGCTTCCTGCCCACGGTGTCGGCGGCCGAGATCAAGGCCGTGGCGCCGGGCGCGCAGCCGTCCCACGGGGGGCACCATGACTGAACAAGGTGACCGCGTCGTGGGCCTCGCCGGCCTGTTCGACAGCGCCGACGAGCTGCTGGACGCCGCCAGGGTGGTGAGTGACGACGGCCACCGCCGCTGGGACTGCCACACGCCGTACCCCGTCCACGGCCTGGACGAGGCCATGGCCCTGCAGCCGTCGCCCATCCCGTACCTGACCATCGGCGCGGGGTTCGCCGGCCTGGCCACGGCCATCGCCCTCACCGGCGGGCTCAACACCTTGCACTACCCGATCCTCATCGGCGGCAAGGCGCTGTTTTCCTGGCAGGCCTACGTGCCGATCTTCTTCGAGATGTTCGTGCTCTTCGCCGGCATCACCACGCTGCTGGCGGTCTTTTTCTTCTGCCGGCTCTTCCGCTGGCACTCGCCCCTGCACGACTCCGGCATCATGGAGGAGGTGACCTGCGATCGCTTCGCCATCGTCCTCAACTCCACCGACGAAAACTACATCGACAAGCACTGCCGCCCGCTGCTGGAGCGGGCAGGCTGCGCCGACATCCGCCTCCTCGTGGAGGCCCCTGACGACGAGCCGACCCTTTGAGCGCCAAAGGAAACATCAAGCGCTGGCGCCCCTCACGCCGGGCCCTGCTGGTCCTGCGCGGCACCCTCGTGGCCGTGGTGCTGGCGGCGTTCTTCCTGCCGGTGGCCATCGTGGCGCTGCCCTGGATTGAGTTTTTCAACGACATGGCGGCCCAGCCCATGGCCCGCAGCCAGATGACCTACGGCCGAACCCACGGCAAGAAGCTGATGACCGAGCGCCCGGCGGTGCCCGGCACCGTGCCGCGCAACGGCCCGCTGACCTACCCCTTCAGCACGCCGGAGAAGGCGCCTGGCAAGAAACTGGACAAGGCCGAGCTCGACCTGCGCACCGCCCGCTGGGCCGGCAAGCACAACACCAGCCCACGGCGCCGCACCGTGGCCAACATGAAGCGCGGCCAGCAACGCTACGACATCTTCTGCAAGACCTGCCACGGCTCCCAAGGAGACGGCGACGGGCCGGCCACCGGCCAGGACCGCTTCCCGGCGCCGCCGTCGCTGCACACCGACAAGGCGCGCGCCTACCGTGACGGCACCATCTACCACATCATCACCCGGGGCATCGGCAAGATGCCCGGCTACGCCGACAAGGTGGAGCCCGCCGAGCGCTGGGACATCATCGCCTATTTGCGCGCGCTGCAGCGGGCCAAGAACCCCAAGCCCAAGGACCTGAAGAAGTGAGCCAGAGCAGCCACAGCGATCCCGCACGGGACGTGCCCGCACCCGCCGGCAGCCGCTGGGTCTTCCAGGCCGGCGTCACCCTGGCCCTGCTCGGCCTGGTGCTCACGGTCGTGGGCCTGCTCTTCCCCGACGGGCTGCGCCGCACGGCCTACGGCCACCTCATCGGCTTCGCCTTTATCCGGACCGTGGTCCTCGGCGCCACGCTGCTGGTGGCCCTGCAGCACCTGACCAAGGCCATCTGGTCCGTGGTGGTGCGCCGCGTGATGGAGATGTTCTCGGCCCAGATCTGGCTCGTGGCGCTGCTCTTCATCCCCGTGATGGCCATCGCCTGGGTCGGCCACGGCACCGGCATGTTCCCCTGGCTGGATCACGACTACGTGGCGACCAACCACGTGCTCCACGGCAAGGAGGCCTACCTCAACCTGCACTTCTTCACCCTGCGGGCCGTGGGCTACTTCGCCATCTGGCTCTTCTTCGCCCGCTTCTTCGTCCGCCGCTCCCTGCGCCAGGACGCGCAGGCGGGCCAGACCTCGCTGACGCACTCCATGCGGCGGCTGTCGGCGCCCTTCGTCATCCTCTTCGCCGGCACCATCACCTTCGCCGGCATCGACTGGCTGATGAGCCTGGAGCCGCTGTGGTTCTCCACGATGTTCGGCGTGTATCTCTTCGCCGGGGCCATGGTCAGCGCCCTGGCCGCGGTGACCCTGACCTCGATCAAGCTGATGGACAGCGGGCGCATGGGGCGGGACCTGATCAACCACAACCACATCTATAACCTCGGCACGCTGCTGTTCGCCTTCACCGTCTTTTGGGGCTACATCGCGTTTTCGCAGTACATGCTCATCTGGTACGCCAACATGCCCGAGGAGAGCTTCTACATCGTCCAGCGCGTCAGCGGCGGCTGGGTCGACGTCAGCGTGGCCCTGGCCCTGGCGCGCTTCGTGCTGCCGTTTTTGGCGCTGCTTTCGCGGCGGGCCAAGACCGATCGCCGGCGCCTGGTGATGATCTCGGCCTTCATCCTCTTCGGCCAGATCCTGGACCTCTACTGGCTGGTGGGGCCCCAGCTGCACAAGGCGGGGCCGGTCATCGGGCCCCAGGAGATCGGCCCGGTGATGATGTACATCGGCCTGATGCTGCTCTCACTGGAGCTTCGATCCCAAGGAGGGCCCGGAGCTGGCCCGCATGAAGCAGAAGAACATGATCGGCGCCATGACGCGCCGGCCCATCGACGAGGGCTCCTGGCGCTTCCTCACCGGCGACGAGGCCAACATCCGCCGCCTGGCCGACGCCGTGGGCTTCAAGTACACCCGCGACAAGAACGGCCAGGACTTCATCCACGGCGCCACCCTGACCTTCATCGGCAAGGGAGGAAAGGTCGCGCGCTACCTCCAGGGCACGCGCTTCAACCCCGCCGACTTCGACATGGCCGTCATCGACGCCTCCAAGGGCAGGGCGCGCTCCTTCATGAAGAAGATCCAGCGGCTCTGTTTCGCCTATGAGCCCGGCAGCCGCTCTTACGTGCTCAAGGTCAACCGCATCATCCTCGGCGTGACCATGGTCTTCGTCGCCGGCTTCGTGGTCTTCCTCGTCGCCGCGCGCACGCGCCGCAAACCAGACATGGGGCAGGGGGCCTGATGACCACCGAGGCACACGCGGAGGCGCGGCCGATGCAGGCGGACTATCTCAACGCGTCCCCCGGCCTGGTTTCGTGGCTCACCACCACGGACCACAAGCGCATCGGGCTGCTCTACCTGGTGATGATGGTCGCCTTCTTCATCGTCGGCATCTGCATCGCGGTGACCTTCCGCCTCGAGCTGTTCTTCTCCGGCGAGCAGATGTTCGGCTCGGACACCTACAATCGCCTGCTCACGCTCCACGGCGTGATCATGATCTTCCTCTTCGTCATCCCCGGCATCCCGGCGGTGTTCGGCAACTTCTTTTTGCCGATCATGATCGGCGCCAAGGACGTCATCTTCCCCAAGCTCAACCTGCTGTCGTGGTACTTCTACGTCATCGGCGCCGTCATCGCCCTGCTCTCGGTGGCCCTCGGCGGCA
>PVBE011029082.1_pt1 | contig 27456 bp, 29 predicted proteins | sample 1631181 | NCBI WGS metagenome assembly PVBE01 (sample SAMN08397723, study PRJNA350692) | Marine metagenome, whole genome shotgun sequencing project. | isolation source: water | place: Pacific Ocean | collected 2012-04
GAACGGCCCAGCCAATTCCTGATCGTCGGCGGAGACGGCAAGCTGGGTCGCCGTGCTGTGACCTCCCTGCAATCATCGAATGTGCCGGTGGTTTCCACTTCGCGAAATCGCCAACTTGCCTGCCAGCCGGGCAGATCGTATCTCGACATCCGAGAGGCGCAATCTTGGCAGCCGCAATGCGAGGCGACGGTGGCCATCATCTGCGCTGGTATTTCGTCGATTGTGGCGTGTCAACGAGATCCTGATGGAACCCGAGCCACAAATGTCGATGGCATTGCCGCGATCGCAACCCGCCTCGCTGATCAAGGTTGTCAGGTAATTCTGTTGTCATCCAACCGGGTTTTCGATGGCATCCGAAGCGACTATTGCGCTGACGATGGAAGAACTCCAACTACCGAATATGGCAGGCAGATGGCTGAAATCGAGGATCGTATCCTTGATCTCGGCGGGCTCGGCACTGTCCTGCGCCTCACCAAAGTACTGAGCCATGATGATGTACTTTTGTTCGGCTGGCTTCAGACGCTGGCAGTGGGAGGCAAGATCGAAGCCGCCAACGACATGGTGATGGCACCAATAACTGCAGATTTGGCCGTGCGCATCCTCGTTGAACTAGGTGCTATGGGGGCCCAGGGGATTTTCCAAATGTCGGCCAACCGGGATTTGACCTACCTCGAAGTCGCACGGAAACTGGCAGCGGCGGTGGGCGCTTCGGACACGGCTGTCGAATCTGTGCCGCACTCCGTCCTTGCTGGGCTCAGTGACGTTGCAAATGTGCCAGGCTTTGCCCCCTCCCATTCAACGCTCGATTCGACCCGGATCGGCAAGATAATCGGCATTCCTCGGCCATCACCGGAAGAGGCCATTGTTGGTGTGATAGACGATTGGCGCGGTCTTGAACACCCCTAGCCTCGGCCGATGAACGGCAACTTGGTGGCCACCGTAGTGGGGAATTGGACATTGGCATCGGGCGTCAATCCAGCCATGTGGAGCACCGCAGCTGAGTTCTCCTTTTAGCTAATCGCGTCGGTTTCGAAGTAATCCTTGCGCGCCCGTTGTCAGGGGAAAAGCCGACCAAAAGAGAGGCCTGATACAGAAGTGCCGCCACCAGACTTCGGTGCCGTATTGCCGGTCGGCCACAGCGGGCTCGATCGCCTTCTTGGCGGCTTGCACTTGCTCTAGCTAGCTCTACCCCGTTGTTCGCCAATAATGAGGCATCAACGACTGACATCGACAACTGCTGGCCCACTTGACGGCGGGGCCCGGCGCCACTCCCGCCGACTGCGGCGCCAGGTATTTCAAGGGATCTACCGCCTTGCTGCCCTTGCGCAGCTCGAAATGCAGTTGCGGCTCGGCCAGGCCGCCACTTTGGCCGGCCCGGCCGACAGCCTGTCCGCGGCGCACTTTGTCGCCGCGTTTGACCAGCAGCGCGCGGTTATGGGCGTAGGCCGACATCCAGCCGCCTGAGTGCTTGATCAGCAACAGGTTGCCGAACCCCCTGAGTTCGTTGCCGGCATAGGCGACGACGCCGGCAGCGGCTGCTCGCACCTCGCTGTCGGCCCGGACCGCTATGTTGATGCCGTCGTTGTGCAGGCCGCCGGGCTTGGGGCCGAATCGCGAGATCAGGCGGCCTTGCAATGGCCAGGCGAAGCGGCCTTTGCGTGGTGGCGGCTTGGCCAGTGGCGGTTTTCTCGCGGGGGGCTTGGCCCGCGGCTTGAGTGAAGGGGTGCCGGTGGTCGTGGTAGCAGATTGGGTTCTGGGTTTGGCCGGCCGCTGGGCCGTTCTGCGAGCCGGCACCTCGGGCGCCGCTGCCAAGGCGGCCCGGCCGGGCAGCCTTAGATTTTGCCCGGGACGGATGGTGTAGGGCGGCGCCAGGCGATTGGCTCGTACCAGGCTGGCCATGTCGACGGCGTAGAGCCGCGAGATGCCGTAGACCGTATCGCCCTTCACCACCAAGTGCTGGCGGGTCACCGGGATTTCCAGTCGTTGTTCCTGGCGCAGGACGAACGGTGCCCTGAGGCCATTGGCGTCGATCAGGGCGCGGGTCGAGACGCCGTGGCGCCGCGCGATGCGGTAAAGCGTGTCGCCCTTGCGCACCACCGCCATGACGCCGCTGGGCGCCTGGCTGGCGCTATCGCTTTGTTTGGTCAGTCCTTTGTGGATCACCGGCGCCGGTGCCGGGCGGCTGCAGCCGGCCAGCATTGCCGCCAACAACAGCGCCAGTGACACAACCACTCCAAATCTCAGGGTCTGCCCCCTATTCATGGCGCGAGAGTATGTTGCTGAGGTCACCGGATCAACGTTGTCCGGCGCAATTTCTACCTGTTTTCGGCTTCTGCCGTGCCGGCCACCAAGGGTACGAAGCGCACCGGCAGCAGATCGTCCTGTTCGAAGCCTTCTTCAGTACGTCGGATGCGCACCACGGACTGGCCCATGATGCCGCGGCCCAGCGGAATGATCAAAATGCCGCCGACCGCCAATTGGTCGGTCAAAGCCTGGGGCAGCTGGTCGGCCGCCGCCGTTACCATGATGCGCTCGAAGGGTGCCTGTTCGGGCCAGCCTAGGCCGCCGTCGCCGTAGCGCGTGGTGATGTTGTGGTAACCCAGGCGCTGGAATCGCCGTTCCGCCTGGCGCAACAACGAGCGATATCGCTCGACAGTATAGACCCGGCGGCAGAGTCGGCTGAGCACCGCCGCCTGGTAGCCCGAGCCGGTGCCGATTTCCAGCACCTTCATGCGCTCGCCGACCTCCAGTACCTCGGTCATGAAGGCAACCACGTAGGGCTGGCTGATGGTTTGGCCCTGCTGGATGGGTAGCGCCGTGTTCTCATAGGCCTGGTCGACGAAAGTGCCCAGCACGAATTCCTCGCGCGGCACCCGTTCGACCGCCGAAAGCACTCGCGTATCTTTGATCCCCGACTGACGGAGCTCCATGATGAGGCGGATTTTGGCTGCGTCTTCGCTCACGTCAGTGACTTTTTCAACGCCCTGACGGTGGCCCGGTGGGTGAGGTCGAGCTGCAAAGGCGTCACCGATATGCCGCCGGATTCGACCACGCCCAGGTCGGTCGTCGCCGGGTAAGGGGTGCCGAGGTTGCGCCTATATCCGATCCAGTAGTAGGGCTGGCCGCGGGCATCGATGCGCGGATCGATGACCAGGTCGCCGGTATCGCGCTGGCCCTGCACGGTGACCCGAGGATCGCCGGCCTGGGCCGCCATGACGTCGGGGAAGTTGATATTGATCAGGGTGCCTTTTGACCAGCCGGCAGTCAGCAAGCGGCGGATCAGGGCCGGTGCGAGCTGCTCCGTGGTAGCCCATTTGACCGACTGGCCGGGCACCACGGCCTGGCTCAGCGCGATCGAGGGAATGCCCACGATGGTCCCTTCCATGGCCGCTGCCACGGTGCCCGAATAGGTCACGTCCTCGCCCATGTTGGCACCCCGGTTGACGCCGGAAAGCAGCAGATCAGGCCGCTTATCATCCTTGAGCACATGATTCACCGCCATCAGCACGCAGTCGACCGGCGTGCCGCGCACGGCAAAGCGGCGCCTGCTGAGGCGACGGATACGCAGCGGATCGTGCAGCGACAGGGAACGCGAGGCGCCGCTTTGCTCGAATTCCGGCGCCACCACCCAGACGTCCTTGCTGATGCTGCGGGCGATGCGTTCCAACACCTTTAGTCCAGGTGCCCGGATGCCGTCGTCGTTGGCGATGAGAATACGCAAGTCGGATGATGTGCCCGTCTTCGAGGTCTTCTTGCTGCGTTTAGCCATTGGCAGTGATCACTTCTTGTCCGAGATAGGGGCGCAGCGCCTCGGGCACCAGCACCGAGCCGTTGGCCTGCTGGTAGTTTTCCAAAAGCGCCACCAAGGTGCGGCCGACGGCCAGGCCGGAGCCGTTTAGCGTGTGTACGAAGCGGGTGCCCTTCTTGCTGCCTTCGGGGCGGAAGCGCGCGCTCATGCGCCGGGCCTGGTAGTCGCCGCAATTGGAGCAGCTAGATATTTCGCGGAAGGTGTCCTGGCCGGGCAGCCAGACCTCGATGTCGTAGGTCTTCTGCGCCGCCCCGCCCATGTCGCCGCAGCTCAGCGTCACCACCCGGTAGTGCAGCCCGAGGCGCTTGAGCACTTCTTCGGCCGATGCCGTCATGTGTTCGTGTTCCTCGGTCGAGTGCTCGGGATGGGCGATGATGACCATTTCCACCTTGGTGAATTCGTGCTGGCGGATCATGCCACGGGTATCCTTGCCGGCGGCACCTGCCTCGGAACGGAAACAGGGCGTATAGCCGGTGAAGCGTAGCGGCAGCTCGGCCTCTTCGAGGATCTCGCCGCGCACCAGGTTGGTCAGCGGCACCTCGGCCGTGGGGATCAGCCAGAAGCCCTCTTCGGTACGAAAGAGATCGGCGCCGAACTTGGGGAGATTGCCGGTACCAAAAAGTGCCTCTTCGCGCACCAGCGTCGGCGGTTTGACTTCGAGAAAGCCATGCTCGCGGCTGTGCAAATCCAGCATGAAGGAAGCCAACGCCCGTTCGAGCCGCGACAGCGCGCCGCGCAGCACCACGAAGCGGGCGCCGGACATTTTCGCCGCGGCCTCGAAATCCATCAGCCCAAGGCCCTCGCCGATTTCGAAATGCTCCTTGGGCTGGAAGGTGAATTCTGGGCGAACGCCCACCCGGCGGATCTCGATGTTAGTGCTTTCGTCGAGCCCCTCTGGAACGTCGTCGGCCGGCAGGTTCGGCAACGCCGCCAGCATCTCGTCGAGCTCAGCCGACGACGCGCGCGAAGCGGCCTCGGCGTCCCTTACTACGTCCTTGAGGCGGCCCACCTCGGCGATTTGCCCGGCTGCGTCCTCGCCGCGCTGCTTGGCCGCACCGATCTCCTTGGAGGCCTGGTTGCGGGCCTCGTTGAGCTTCTGCAGCTCGGTCTGCGAGGTCCGCAGCTTTTCGTCGAGCGCCAACACCTGGGACGACAGCGGCTCGTTGCCGCGGCGCTGCAGGCCGCGATCGAAAGCCTCGGGGTTTTCGCGAATCCATCTAATGTCGAACATGACAGGGCTCTGGGCGCAGGAGTGAAGGGCTGCCCGCCAGGGCAACGAACGAGCGAGTTATATACGGCAGATCCCGGCGACGCAAAGCCGGCTGGGGCCGTCAGACGAGATCAATCCTCGTCGTCTTCGGGGTCTTCATCTTCGTCGTCATCGTCATCTTCGCCGTCGTCATCGTCATCTGCTGCGTCTTCTTTCTCGCGCTTGCGCTCGACCAGGCGCGCAGACCAGATCGAAATCTCATAGAGCCCGATGATGGGCAGCGCCAGGCTGATCTGGCTGAGGGGATCGGGGGGCGTCAGGATGGCGGCGGCGACAAAAGCCAGGACGATGGCGTAGCGGCGCTTGCGCTTGAGCCCCTCCGAGCTGGTCATGCCGACGCGGGCCAGCAGAGTGATGACAACCGGCAACTCGAAGCTGATGCCGAAGGCAAAGATCAGGCGCATCACCAAGCTGAGATATTCACCGACCTTGGGCAGCAACTCGATGGCCAGCTCGTCGCCGCCACCGAGGGACTGGAAGCTGGCGAAAAAACGCCAGGCCACCGGCATCACCATGTAGTAGACCAGTGCTCCGCCGGCCAAAAACAGGATCGGCGTGGCCACCAGGAAGGGTATCAGGGCGCGTTTTTCGTCCTTGTAGAGACCTGGCGCCACAAAGGTCCAGAATTGGGCCGCCAAGAGGGGAAACGAGATGAAGGCGGCGGCGAAGAAGGCCACCTTGATGTTGGTGAAAAACTTCTCGTGCAGCGCCGTGAAGATGAGGCGACGGTTCTCTTCGCCCTCCCACAAATTGGCCAGTGGTGCGACCAGGAAATTGAAGAGATCATCGGCCACGTAGAAGCAGGCGAAAAAGGCCACGATGAAACCGGCAATCGCATAGACCAGCCGGCGCCTGAGCTCGATCAAATGATCGAGAAGCGGCATCTTGCTTTCTTCGAGGTTTGCTTCCGTGGCCATTGGCGCTAGCTGCTGGCTTGCGGCTGGTGCGGTGCGCCACCGTCGGCATCGGCATCAGCATCGGCAACTTCATCGGAAGCGGAATCGGTCGGTGCCTCCATCACTTCTTCGATCGGTTTGGTATCCCCGGCCACCGCCTCATCGATATCGAAATCGAAGGCGCCATCGAAGCTGCCGCTGGGATCGAGAGTTTCTTTCATCTCGGCGTCCAGGTCCAAACCGGCTGTATCGGTGACTTGCTTGCGCAGATCGTCGAGTTCGGACTCGCGCACCATATCGTCGATGGTTGATTGGAAATCGGCGGCCATGCCGCGGACCTTGCGCACCGCCATCATGATGGTGCGCAGCACCCGCGGAAGCTCCTTGGGACCCACCACGATAACCGTGATCACCGCCACGATTAACAGTTCTGGCCATCCGATATCGAACATGGCGGCGCGACCGTTGCTTGAAGGACGGACCGCTCAGGCCCACTGATCTCAGGTTTTGGCAGCCTGGTCTTTGCTGTCGCTCTCGACCGCCGCCGAGGTATTGGCCTCGATGGCCTTGGCATCGCCCTCGGCGACCTCGGTGTCTTGTTCCTTGACGCCCTTCTTGAAGGCTCGGAGCCCCTTGCCGAAATCGCCCATAATGGCAGAAATCTTGCCGCGGCCACCGAACAGGATCACCACCACGGCCAAGACGATCAGCCAGTGCCAGATACTGAATGCACCCATTCTCGCTCTTCCTCGTGCAGCTCCACCGGAACGGTGGGCCTTATTTATGTATGTCTCTGTGGGACGGCGGACAATGGCATAATAGACCCCTGAAGGCAATGAAGACAAAGGCTTAGCGAGAAGATGGGACGGTCGCCGATCTCAGCATGTCCAGCCGAAACGAGCGCAGAGATCAGCAGGCATGGCCTGGCTGGCGGCGAGGCTTTGCTCCGGGGTGAAAACCTCTCGCCATTCGTCGACTTGGCCCTTGCGGAAGTGGGTGCTGCGGTCGCGTGGTGGCGCTGCCCGGGCCGCCGTTGGTGCCTCTTCGAGTCTCCCCAGAAGAATCAGCGTCCGGGCCCGGCGCTCGTGGGCCAACACCAGATCGGCATTCACTTCAATAGCCCCGCAAAATGCCTCACAGGCCGCCTCGAGTTCGCCGCATTGCAACTGTGAAACGCCCAAATTGACCAGTGCCACCGAGTTTTCGGGATCTAGTGCCACGGCGCGTTGCGACAGAGCCGCGGCCTCCATCGAGTTTTCTGCGCCAGCAATCAGCAGGCCCCCTAGGTTGACCAGCGCCAGTACGTTTTCGGGATCAAGGGCGAGGATGCGGCGGTAAATGCGCTCGCCTTCGTCGATGTCGCCAGCCGTAATTCGGTTTTCGGCCGAGCGCAGTTTTTTGCTGAAATCAATATTTGCCACGGTACCGGGTGTTGGTCAGGCCGGGTCGAGGGCGATCAGGGTGTCGTCCTCGTTTGCCTCTTCGTCGTCGTCTTCCTCCTGATCGGCAGCTTGGGCTCGGGCCTCGGCCAATACCGCCCGGGGCGGTTGGGCCTGCAGCATTCCCGCTGCCTTGAGCTCATCCAGGCCGGGCAGGTCGTCGACCGATTCGAGGCCGAAGTGCTCGAGAAAATCGTCGCTGGTGCCCCAAGTGGCCGGCCGGCCGGGGCTGCGTCGCCGCCCGCGTAGCCGCACCCAGCCGGTTTCGACCAACAGATCAAGGGTGCCGCGGCTCAAACCCACCCCTCGGATCTCTTCGATTTCGGCCCGTGTGACGGGCTGGTTGTAGGCGATGATGGCCAGCGTCTCGACCGCCGCCCGCGACAGCCGCCGGGGCATGGTGACTTGACGCTCGAGCAGGAATTTCAAGTCCGGTGCCGTGCGCAGCGCCCATTTGCCGGCCACCCGCACCAGATTGACGCCGCTTTTGGCATAACGCTCGCCCAACGCCGTCAGCAGCGCCGGCACTTCGGCGTCTTCCGGCAGGCGGACCGCCAGGCTGGCCTCGTCGAGCGGCTCGGCGGCCGCGAACAGCAGCGCCTCGACCATGCGCAGCAATGCCTTTTCCTCAGTCATCGTCGTTTCCGCCTTCGTCTTCGCTTCCGGCACCGCTTTCGCCCTCACTGTCACGATCGATGCGGCGCAGATAGATGGGCCCGAACATCTGGCCTTGACGCAGATCCAATTGCCCCTCGCGTGCCATCTCCAGGCTGGCCGAAAGCGTTGCCGCTACGGCCGAGCGGTATTCCGGGCCATGGCGGAATTCGGGCGGCAAAAAGCCCTCCAGGCGTTCCCAGTTGGGCAAGCGGCCGAGCATGCGCTGCAAGCGCTCGGCAGCTTCCTCGACCGTGTAGAGCCGGCCAAACGGCAGGCTCAGTGGCTCACCCGGCGTACGCGTGCGCTGTTCGGCATAGGCGCTCAAAAGCTCGAACAGGCTGCACTCGTATTCCGAAGTGCGGATCACCCTAATACCCTCGGGCATGCCGCGGGAAAATACGTCTCGACCGACCCGGTCGCGTGCCATCAGCCGGGCTGCAGCCTCGCGCATGGCTTCCAGGCGCTGCAACTGGAAGGTCAGACGGGCCGCCATCTCAGGGCCGCTAAGCTCGTCTTCGTCCTCGGGCTCGGGCAGCAAAAGTCGTGATTTCAGATAGGCCAGCCAGGCCGCCATCACCAGGTAATCGGCGGCGATCTCCAACCTCAGCCGCCGCGCCTCGCTGATGAAAGCGAGATACTGTTCGGCCAGATCGAGAATCGAAATGCGGGTCAGATCGACTTTCTGGTTGCGCGCCAGCACCAGCAGCACGTCGAGCGGTCCCTCGTAGCCCTCGAGATCGACCACCAGCGGTGCTGCGGCGTCCATCCCTGTGGCCACCGGAGTGATCGGCGGCGCCCCTACGTCAAAAGGTTCTTCGCTGGTCAATATTGCTCCCGCCAAAATTCTATGTGTGCCCCGTCAGCACAGCGAGGGAATTATAGAGGAACTCGAGCGGCGGCCAAATGATGGCGCCCAATGGATCGAGGGGATAGCCGAGCTGTTTGCCCGCCATGGGTAACACCACGATGACGGCAATCAAAATGAGAAAACCGAAGCGCTCGAGGCGGGCCAGGCGGTAGGCCAAGGCATCGGGCAATAGGCCGACGGCAACACGGCCGCCGTCGAGCGGCGGCAGCGGCAGCATATTGAATATCGCCAGGATCAGATTGACTAGGATAGCGTTGAGCAGGTTTTGCCCCAACCACTGCGCTGCCGCCGGTGGCAACAGGTTGACACCATGCAGCAACAGCGAGGCGGCAATTGCCAACACCACGTTGGTGGCCGGCCCGGCCGCCGCTACCAGCACCATGTCGCGGCGCGGATGCCGCAATCGGCCCGGGTTGACCGGTACCGGTTTGGCGTAGCCGAAGGGAAAGCCGACGCTGAGTGCTAGGATTAGCGGCAGTATGATGGTGCCGAAAGGGTCGATGTGACGAAGCGGATTGAGGGTGATGCGGCCCTGGCGGTGCGCCGTGTCGTCGCCCAGCCGCCAGGCCACGTAGCCGTGCGCCACTTCGTGGAAGACAATAGCGATGACGATGGGCAGTGCCATCACCGAGATGGTATGCAGGGTCTCGTTCATGGCGCCTCGGCGCTACTTTGGACTAGCAGGTCTTGCAGCCGTGTTTGTGCCGCCTCGGCATCGAAAGGGGCGGGCGGCTCGAGCCTGGCTCGTGCCGCCAACCAACGTTCACGGGCGGCCTCGCCAAGCGGTCCCACCGCTGCCGCCACGGCCGCCATCTCGTCGGCTTTGCCGTTGCAATGCAGCGCCACGTCGCAGCCCGCTGCCAGGGCTGCCGCGGCACGATCGCCAAGACCCCCAGCCAGGGCCGACATCGAGAGATCGTCGCTGATCAGTAGTCCCTGAAAGCCGATGCTGCCGCGAATGACCTGATCGATCACTGTTTGGGATGTGGTGGCCGGCTGGGCCGGATCAAGCGCTGTGTAGACGACGTGCGCGGTCATGCCCAGCGGTGCATCGGCCAGAGCCCGAAAGGGCGTGAAGTCGGTCTCCTCAAGAAGCTTTCGGGGCGCTTCGACCACGGGCAGCGCTTCATGGCTGTCGACAGCGGCTCGGCCGTGCCCGGGCAGATGTTTGATCACCGGCAGTACGCCGCCTGCGAGAAGGCCGCTCAAGACGGCGGCACCGAGGTCGGCGACCACCTCCGCTGTGTCGGCAAAGGCCCGGTCGCCGATGATGTCGTGGCCGCCCGCCACCGGCACGTCCAGAAGCGGCAAGCAATTCACCGTGATGCCGAGATCTGTCAGTTCAGCCGCCAGCAGGCGAGCGTTCAGCTCGGCAGCCTGGTGCGCCGCCTCGGGATCGCCGGCCGCCAGACGACCGAACACCGCCGCCGCCGGAACCGCCCGCCAGACCGGTGGGCTCAGCCGCGCCACCCGGCCGCCCTCCTGGTCGATCAGCACCGGGGCGTCGGTGCGGCCCACAGAGGCGCGCAAATCCTCGACCAGACGCCGCACCTGCGGCCGGTTGCGGCAGTTGCGGGCGAACAATATGAAGCCCAGCGGTGCCGTCCGGGCGAAGAAATCCTTTTCTTCGGACGTCAGGCGCTCACCGGCGCAACCGAATACGACGGCCCGTGGCAACTGCTCAGGGTCGGACAATCAGGCAGCCCACCTTGCGCTTTTGGAGACTGGCGCACAGCGCCCGGGCCGCCGCAGCGTCCGCCAAGGGACCGGCCTGCAGGCGGTGAAAGATGCCACGGGCACCGAGATCGGCGCGCACGACGCTGGACTTCAGATCGCCGATCAGATCGCCGTGGGTCTTGAGGAGACGCTGCCAGCCGCCTTGGGCCGTGGCCGCCGAGCGGTAGGAGGCGACCTGGATGCGCCAGCCAGCCGCGGGGGGCGGGGGTTGCACCTTTGCCGCCGGTGGGGGTGCCGGTGGCGGTATTGCCACCACTTTCTCAGGCTCTGGCGTCTTTTCCGGCTGGGGAGCCGGTGTCGCTGCTGCCTTTTTGACCTGGGTTGACGGTGTTAGGGACGTAGGTGGCTTGTCGGCTGCCGGCAAGGGTGACGTTGGCGGTGGCGGTGGCGGTGGCGGAGCCACACTAACTGTTTCCCGGGGGGCCTCGACAATTTTTGGCACCTCGGCCACTTGCGGTGGCGCCGGCACCGGGGTCGGCACGGTGATCGGTTTTGTTGCCGGGGCCGCGGGCGGCTCAGCTGGTGGCGCCGCTTCGCCGGCATCGCGGATCTCGGCCAGCGGCGTCGTTGATTTGTCCTCGCTGTCGCTAGCGATCATGGCAGCGCTCGTACCCTGGGGCTCAGCCGTTTCGTCAGCCTCGCTTAGGCGCTGCACTTCGGCCGCCGGACGCTCTCCGGTTAGGCGATCGTAGACCCCCTTGTCTCGGTGCGGTACCGCCATGCCACCCGGGTCCAAGGGCTTGATCTTGGTTGGCTTGGTGGAGCTGCGGATCAGCGGCGGCGCCAGTTGCATGCCGTGTCGCACACCCTGTTCGTAGGCGAACCAGATGCTGCCGCCAAAGATCGCCAAGACCACAAGAGACAGCAAGCCGCGCAAGAAAGAACGGCCACCGCCACCGCCGCCGATCTCGGGGTCGTCCTCTGGTTTCAGCTCGTGTTCGGCACCGAGGCGCAGGTACTGCGGCGGCGGATCTATCGGTGGGATGGGCGGCGGGGCGGCGGAATCGGTGTTCATTCAGCGCATCTCCTCGACCGGAGTGACTCCCATGACCGCCAGGCCCGAAGCGATAACGCTGGCCACGCCACCAACCAGAGCCAGGCGGGCCGCGGTCAACGCTGCATCCTCGGCAATTATGAAGCGCAGGTCGTCCTCCCCTTTGCCCCGGTTCCACAATTGGTGGAAGGCGGCGGCGACATCGTGCAGAAAAAACGCCACGCGGTGCGGCTCGTGCGCTGCCGCCGCGCTCTCGACGAGTTGCGGCCAACCCGCGAGCAACTTGATCAAAGCAAGCTCATCCTCATGGGTCAAGAACGAGAGTTCGGCTTGTGGCAGCGGCCGGGCAAATGCGGCCGCCGCCTGGCGTAGCACCGAGCAGGCCCGGGCGTGGGCGTATTGCACGTAAAAAACCGGATTGTCACGCGATTGCTCGGTCACGGCGGTGAAGTCGAATTCGAGGGGCGCGTCATTGCGCCGCGTCAGCATGATGAAGCGCACCACGTCTCGCCCCACTTCGTCGACCACGTCGCGCAGCGAGACGAAGCTGCCGGAGCGTTTCGACATCTTCACCGGCTCGCCGCCACGGCTCAGCTTGACCATCTGGCAGAGCTTGACGTCGAGTTCGACGCGGCCCTGGGAAAGTGCCGAAACGGCGGCTTTCATGCGCTTGACGTAGCCGCCGTGATCGGCGCCCAGGACGTCGATCAGGCTGGCAAAGCCGCGTTCCACCTTGTCCCGGTGGTAGGCCATGTCGGTAGCGAAATAGGTCCAACTACCGTCCGACTTGGCTATCGGCCGGTCGACGTCATCGCCGAAGTCGGTGGCGCGGAAGAGCGTCTGGGGACGGGGCTCCCAGTCGTCGGGTCTCTTGCCCTTGGGTGGATCGAGGACGCCCTGGTAGATCAAGTTGCGGGCTTTCAGGTCCGCAAGGGTGCTCTCGACCTTGCCGTCCTCGACCAGGGCGCGCTCCGAGGAAAACACCTCCTGGGTAATACCCAGCGCGGCCAGATCCTGGCGCACTAATGCCATCATGGCTTCACCGGCAAAAACACCCAGCGGTTCCAGCCAATCGCTCTCGGCAGCCCTCAGCCAGCGTTCGCCATCGCGCTCGACCAGCGTCTCGGCCACCGCAACCAGGTATTCGCCGGGGTAGAGACCTTCGGGAATGGTGCCGATCTCTTCACCCAGGGCCTGGCGGTAGCGCAGGTGAAGCGATCTCGCCAGGACATCGACCTGGGCCCCGGCGTCGTTGATGTAATATTCCCGCGTGACCACATAACCGGCCTTCTCCAGCAGCGCCGCCAAGGCATCGCCGAACACCGCGCCGCGGGCATGTCCGACGTGCAGCGGGCCGGTGGGATTGGCCGAAACGTACTCCACGTTGACCTTCTCGCCGCCGCCCAGATCGGAATTGCCGTAGGCCGGTCCGGCCGTCAGCAATGCGGCTAAATGCCCTTGCCAGAAAGCCGGAGTCAGACGCAGATTGATGAAGCCCGGTCCCGCCACTTCGGCGTTTGCCACGTCATCGCGCCGGGCCAATCGCCCGGCCAGCGGCTCGGCGATGTCGCGGGGCTTCCGGCCGGCCGGCCGGGCCAACGTGAGGGCCGCATTGGTGGCCACGTCGCCATGGGCCGGATCGCGCGGTGGCTCCACCACCAGGGCTCCCAGGTCGAGCCCACGAGGGAGCTCGCCGGCATTCGTCATATGTTCAAGTTCTTTATGAACCATAATTGATAAATCTTTGAAAACGTTCATTTAATTTATACTAGATTTTTGCGTAAACGTCGAAGAGATGATTGTGTTCGTCGGCTGCAAATCGGTCCGTCATGCCGGCGATGAAGTCACAGGCGAGGCGCGCGGTTGCGGCCGATCCGGGCGCACCGGCCTGGATCTGCCATTGGGTTGGCAGGCATTCCGGTTCGGACAGATATAGGGCAAAGAGTTCGCCGACGATACGCCGCCCCTTGCTGGCCATGCGATTGATTTTGTAATGGCGGTACATGTTCTGGAAAAGAAAATCCCTGAGCGCTCGGCTTTCCTCGGCCAATTCCTCTGAGTGGGCCACCAGCGGCCGGCCCAGGGCGCGGACGTCAAGGGCGTGGGCCGGTTTTTCGGCGGCAATGCGGCGGCCGGTCTCGGCGATGGCGTCATCGACCGTGCGGGTGATCATGCGGCGAATGGTTTCGAAGATCAGCCGTGAGCGCTCGAGCCCGGGATAGCGTTCCATCACTTCGGCGAACAACGGCCCGATCAGCGGCACTTCGGCCAGGTCCTCGATGGAAAAAAGCTCGGCCCTGAGGCCATCGTCGATATCGTGATTGTTATAGGCGATGTCGTCGGACAGCGCCGCCACTTGGGCCTCGGCGCCGGGATAGCTACCCAATTCCAGGTCGTGATCAGTGACATATTCGGCGATAAAGGGGGGGATTTCCGTAGCATCCGGCCCTGCTGCCAGCAATGGCCCATTGTGTTTGACCACACCCTCCAGGGTCTCCCAAGTCAGGTTGAGACCGTCGAACTCGGCGTAACGATGCTCCAGCCGGGTCAGCACGCGCAACGCTTGGACGTTATGGTCGAAGCCACCCCAAGGCTGCATGGCCGTGTCCAGCGCGTCCTCGCCGGCATGCCCGAACGGCGGATGGCCGAGATCGTGGGCCAGCGCCAGGGCTTCGGCCAGATCCTCGTTCAGACCCAATACCCGACTGATTGAACGGGCAATTTGTGACACTTCCAGCGAATGGGTGAGCCGGGTGCGGTAGTTGTCGCCCTCGTGGTAGACAAAAACCTGGGTCTTGTGCTTGAGGCGGCGGAAGGCGGCGCTGTGAATGATGCGGTCGCGGTCGCGCTGGAATACCGAGCGAGTCGCGCTCTCAGGTTCGGGGTGGCGCCGGCCGCGGCTGTCCTCGGGCCGACAGGCGAATGGGGCCGGCGATTGGGCGAATGCGCCAGGGACTCGGTTCATGGCCGGAAACTAGCCCGGATTTCCCTCCAGGTCACGGCCTGCATCACGCATGTGTAGCGGGGCGCAGCAAAGCCAACGCAAGGATTGACTTTGCCGGCCTATTTCCTACATAGAAAGTCGGATATAGGGTATGCTGTAGCGGCAACCAGGAGAAAACGCATGGCCGAGGCCGGCAGCGAAATTACGCTTCCTACATTGACTGAGAACGCCGCCGCGCGCATCAAATTCCTCATGTCGCAGGAAGACGAAGGTGACGCCGCGGTGCGCCTGGCCGTCGATGGTGGGGGCTGCGCTGGCTTCCAGTACGGCTTTTCTTTCGACCACACGGTAGCCGAGGACGACATTGTGGTCGAACGTGACGGTGCCCGGCTGGTGGTTGACAGCATGTCGCTGGAATTCTTGCAGGGCGCCGAGGTCGATTTCGTAGAGGATCTGATTGGCTCGGCTTTCGCCGTCAAGATCCCCAACGCCACCTCGACCTGTAGCTGCGGCACGTCCTTTGCCGTATAGGTGATGCAGTTTCGCTGACCTGCAGCAAACCACGGCGCGCCGCCCGGTCATGAAGATCGCCACCTGGAACGTCAATTCGGTCAAGGCGCGGCTTAGCCACGTGCTGGACTACCTGCGCCAGGCGGCGCCGGATGTGCTGCTCCTGCAAGAGCTCAAAGTAGTCGACGAGGCCTTTCCGGCGCTGGAGATCGAGGATCTGGGCTATAACCTCGCCGTGCACGGCCAAAAGACCTACAACGGCGTCGCCATCCTCAGTAAACATCCCCTTGAGGACGTCGAACGTGGCCTTGCCGGCGACCCAGAAGACGAACAGGCACGTTATGTCGAAGCCAGCGTCGGCACCCTGCGCCTGGCTTCGATCTATCTGCCCAACGGCAACCCTGTTGATAGCGAAAAATTTCCCTACAAGCTGGCCTGGATGGAGCGCCTGACGGCTCACGTGCGGACCCTGCTGGACCTTGAGGAGTGCTTCGTGCTGGGCGGTGACTTCAATCTTTGCCCGAGCGATGCGGACGTTCATGACCCGGCTGCGTTCGCCGACGATGCGCTTTGTCGCCCGGAATCGCGGGCCCGCTTTCGCGAACTCATGTACCTGGGTCTGACCGACGCCTACCGGGCGCTGCACCCCGATCGCATCGACTACACCTACTGGGGCTACCAGGCTGGCGCCTGGGCCAAGGACCAGGGATTGCGCATCGACCATCTGCTGCTGGCGCCGCAGGCCGCCGACCGCTTGGCCGGTTGCGATATCGACCGCACCCCGCGGGGCTGGCAGAAGGCTTCGGACCACACTCCGATCTGGTGCGAGATCGAGGACTGAGCCATGACCGGCCTGGCCGGCAAGCGGGTCATCGTTACCGCCGGCGCCAGCGGCCTGGGCAAGGCCATCGCCGAGGACTTCGTCAGCCACGGAGCCCGGGTGCTGGTCTGCGACATCGACGAAGGCGCCTTGGCAGCCCTGGCCGGGGACAACCCGGCGATTATCGGCAGGCTCGCCGACATCGCCGACGAGAGTGATGTCGAGAGTGTTTTGGCCACCGCTGGCGAGACCTTGGGCGGCCTAGATGTGTTGGTCAACAACGGCGGCGTCTCCGGCCCTACGGCCGGCATCGAGGCTATCGAGGCGGCCGACTGGCGTCGCACCATGGCAGTCAACCTGGAGAGCCAGTTCCTGTTCATTCGCGGTGCCGTGCCGTTGCTCAGGGCCGCAGGCGGCGGCGCCATCGTCAACGTCGCGTCGACGGCAGGTCTGATGGGCTATCCGCTGCGCAGTCCCTATGCCGCCTCGAAGTGGGCGGTCATCGGCTTGAGCAAAACGTTGGCCATGGAACTCGGGCCTGATCGCATTCGCGTCAACGCCGTTTGCCCGGGCTCGCTGACCGGGCCGCGCATGGATGGTGTTATCGCAGTCGAAGCCGAGGCCAAGGGGCTGACGGCCGAACAAGTCCGGGAGATCTATCTGCGCCAAACCTCGATGCGCACCTTCATCACGCCCCAGGAAGTCGCCGCCATGGTCGTCTACCTTTGCAGCGATGCCGCCCGCAACATCACCGGGCAAGCCATATCCGTCGACGGCAACAACGAAACGCTGGGTGGCTAACCTGGATTGCGGCCGACCGACTTGACGTAGTGGCGCAACGCCGACGAGGTGCCGTAGCTGGTTTCGTCGTTGTCGGTCTTGGCGTAGGCACGCTTGAGGTTGGGCAGTACAGGATGGCCCTTGAGACTCGAACCGGCGTGCGCGATCACCGATTCGCCGGGGCCGAGCCGGCGCGGCCAGGGCTTGTTGTCGTGCAATAACGGCTCGTGCAACGCCACCTGCGGGCTTTTGAAGCGGCCGGTGAAGCCGACTTCGGTGATTGTCACCGCCTGCTCGCCACGGTTCACCACCTCGACGCAAAGCCCGACTTCGGCCACCGGCTGGCGGCGAATGGCCAACAGGTCCTTGAGGCGCTCGGCGATGGCGATGGCATCGTTGGAAATGGCATAGGCGATCTTGGGCCGCACGCTGAGGCGCAAGCCGTCGGTGCGTGACGGCAAAAAAGCCGCCAGGCCGCGAGGCTTGGCGTGGGGCCGTTTGTTCATCGCAGGCCTTCGAGCCTGGAGAGATCACGCACAGCGCCCTTGGCGGCGCTGGTGGTGAGAGCGGCGTAGGCGCGAAGGGCGGCGCTGACCACACGGTTGCGGCCGTGGGGAAGCCAGGCCTGGGCACCGCGTTCCTCCATGGCCTGGCGCCGGGCCGCCAGTTCCGCCTCGTCGAGGTCAGCGTTGATATTGCGGCCCGGGATGTCGATGGCGATGGTGTCGCCGTTCTCCAACAAGCCGATGTTGCCGCCCTCGGCGGCTTCCGGCGATAGATGTCCGATCGAGAGACCGGCCGTGCCGCCGGAGAAACGGCCGTCGGTGACCAGCGCACACTTGGCGCCCAGACCCACTGACTTGAGGTAGCTGGTGGGATAGAGCATCTCCTGCATGCCCGGCCCGCCGCGCGGCCCTTCGTAGCGGATGACGACGACGTCGCCGGCCTCGACTTGGCCTCCCAATATGCCGGAAACCGCGGCGTCCTGGCTTTCGAAGACGCGGGCCGGTCCGGAAAATTTGAGCACGCTTGCATCGACGCCGGCAGTCTTCACGATGCAGCCTTCCTCGGCCAGATTGCCATAGAGCACGGCCAGGCCGCCGTCCTGGGAGTAAGCGTTCTCGATGTCCCGGATGCAGCCGGCCTGGCGGTCCAGGTCGAGATCGTTCCAGCGCTTGTCCTGGCTGAAGGCCTCGATCGAGAACCGGCGCCCCGGGGCGGCGCGAAAGAAGGTTTCGACCTCGCTGCTGGGGTCGCGTCGCAGGTCCCAGGCGTCGATGGCCTCGCCGATGCTGGCAGCATGTACCGTCGTCGCCTGGCGGTTGATCAGGCCGCCGCGATCGAGCTCGCCCATGATGCCGAGAATGCCGCCGGCCCGATGCACGTCCTCGACGTGGAACTGAGCGGTGCTGGGTGAAACCTTGCAGAGATTTGGCACGCGGCGTGACAAACGGTCGATGTCGTCCATGGTGAAATCGAGCTCGGCCGACTGGGCCGCCGCCATCAGGTGCAACACCGTGTTGGTCGAGCCACCCATGGCGATGTCGACGGCCATGGCGTTCTCGAAGCCAGGCAGACCGGCGATCTGCCGGGGCAGCACGCTTTCGTCGTCTTCCTTGTAGTAGCGCCGGGTCAGATCGACGATGCGCCGGGCGGCCTCGAGAAACAGCTCCTTGCGATCGGCATGGGTTGCCAGCAGGGTGCCGTTGCCGGGTAGCGCCAGACCCAATGCCTCCGTCAGGCAATTCATGGAATTGGCCGTGAACATGCCGGAACAGGAACCGCAGGTGGGGCAGGCCGATCGCTCAATGGACAATACCTCGGCATCCGTGAGCTGGGGATCGGCGGCCGCCACCATGGCGCCGATCAGGTCGACCTTTTGCTCGCCCTCGGGGTCGGGCTTGCCGGCCTCCATTGGTCCGCCGGAGATGAAGATGGCGGGAATATCGAGACGCAGCGCCGCCATCAACATGCCGGGTGTGATCTTGTCGCAGTTGGAGATGCAGATCAGCGCGTCGGCGCAATGGGCGTTGACCATGTACTCGACGGAATCGGCGATCAATTCGCGGGACGGCAGGCTGTAGAGCATGCCGTCGTGGCCCATGGCGATGCCGTCGTCGATGGCGATGGTGTTGAATTCCTTGGCCACGCCGCCGGCCTGCTCGATCTCGCGGGCCACCATCTGACCCAGGTGCTGCAGATGGACGTGGCCGGGAACGAACTGGGTAAACGAGTTGGCAACGGCGATGATCGGCTTGCCGAAATCGTCGTCCGTCATACCGGTGGCGCGCCAAAGCGACCGGGCGCCCGCCATGTTGCGGCCATCGGTGGTGGTGCTGGAACGGTAGGGGGGCATTCTGGCCAGTCCTCCAAGACTGATTTTTCGTCTAGTTATTGATAGTTATTTATCCCGGATGCGGATCGGCTTCAACAAGTGGACGGGGTGTGATGGCCGTCCTGGCCTTTTTCGCCCTCGTGCTGGTATCGTTCGGCAACTCCCAAACACGGGGCGTGGAGGACATGGCGCAGCAAAGCAAAAGAAAGTTCGGCGGGGTCCGCTGGAAGGAGCGGCGCAGCGACCAGCGCCGTCTCGACCTGTCGCGCCGGGGCGATCTGGACCGGCGCGACACCGGGCACCCGGCGCCGCTCGACGTCGTCGAACAGCGCATGGGAGAACGACGCCAACGCCAGGATCAACGCGTTGGCGAGCGCCGCCAGAGCGACGGCGGACGCATCCTCTTTGGTGGCATCTCGGCGCTCTATTGGATCATTGCTTTGATCGCCGCAGGTGCCATCTTGCTCTGGCTTGTTCTCTGGTACGATCACCTGACAGGCGGCGCGCTGCTGATGGATTCCCCGACCCTGCAGGATCCCCTGGAATCGATAAAGCTGAAGTAAGGTGGTTGGTTTGCTCAGGCCGCCGGCAGGCGTTCCAGGGCTGAGGCTAGTTTTGTGCGCGCGTCCTCGGCTTCGCGGCGGCGCTCGCGCTGTTGCTCGATCACGTGCTCCGGTGCCTTAGCCAGGAACTTCTGATTGTCCAGCTTGCTGGCGAAGCGGCTGATCTCGTTCTCTGCCTTGGCCAGTTCGCGTTGCAGCCGAGTGCGCTCGGCGGCCAAGTCAATGACGCCGGCCAAAGGCAGCACCAGCATGGCTTCGTCGAGCACGATCTGAACCGAACCGGGAGGCACGGTGCCGTCGCCGGCCTCAGCCGTCTCGAGACGCGCAAGGCGCAGGATTTCCGGCTTGCGGGCGGCCAGGCGGGACAGGCTGGCGCTGCTGGCGCCGTTGACGAGCAGCGGAATCTTCGCCCCCGGCGGCACGTTCATTTCACTGCGCACCGCCCGCACCTGGCCGATCAGGCGGATGGCCCAGTCCATCTCGGCGTCGGCCTCGGCATCGACCAGGTCGGCAGCCAATTGCGGCCACTGGTCGGTGATCAACGATGCCGCGTTGTCGCCGCTCAGTTGCTGGCTGATCTCCTCGGTGATGAAGGGCATGATGGGGTGCAAATAGTGCAGCAACTGGTCCAGTGCCCAACCGGCGGTGGCCCTGGTTTCCGCTACCGCCGCGGCGTCGTCGCCCTGTAGCGCCGGTTTGATGAATTCGACGTACCAGTCGCAAAAAACGCCCCAGGTGCTCTGATAAAGCGCGTTGGCGGCTTCGTTGTAGCGGTGTGCCTCGAGAGCTTCGACGACCCGCTCCCCCAGCCGCACCATCTCGCCGACGATCCAACGGTTGGCGGTGATGCGACAGGCGGCCGGATCAAAATCGGCGGTCGCCCGGCATTCGTTCATCTCGCAGAAGCGGGCGGCATTCCAGAGCTTGGTGGCGAAGTTACGATAGCCTTCCAAACGGCCCGTCGACATCTTGATGTCACGGCCCTGGGCGGCCATGGCGATCAGCGTGAAACGCAGTGCATCGGCACCGTACTGGTCGATGAGCTCGAGGGGGTCCATGACGTTGCCCTTGCTCTTCGACATCTTCTGGCCCTTTTCGTCGCGCACCAGGGCGTGGATGTAGACGGTGTGAAAGGGCACCTCGGCCATGAAATGGATGCCCATCATCATCATGCGGGCGACCCAGAAGAAGATGATGTCGAATCCGGTGACCAAAACGTCAGTGGGGTAGTAGCGTGCCAATTCCGGCGTCTCTTCGGGCCAGCCCAGCGTCGAGAAGGGCCAGAGCGCCGAGGAGAACCAGGTGTCCAGTACGTCCTCGTCGCGGCGCAACTCGACCGATTTGCCATAGTGCTTCTCGGCCGCCGCCAGGGCCTCGGCTTCGGTCCGCTCGACGAAGATCTCGTCGTCAGGTCCGTACCAGGCCGGAATCTGGTGTCCCCACCAGAGCTGGCGCGAGATGCACCAGGGCTGAATGTTGCGCATCCACTCGTAGTAGGTGTTCTCCCACTGCACCGGCACGAAGCGGGTTTTGCCCTGTTCCACGGCCTCTATGGCCGGTTTGGCCAGGGTGGCGGCGTCGACGTACCACTGATCGGTGAGCCAGGGCTCGATGGCGACGCCGGAGCGATCGCCGTAAGGCACTACGTGGCGCTGCTCCTCGATCTCGGCTATCAGGCCCTCGGCCTCCAGGTCGGCCAGTACCTTTTGGCGGCCGGCGTAGCGCTCTAGGCCTTGGTAGGGTTCCGGTACCGCGTCGTTCAGGCAGGCGTCGCGGTCGAAAATGTTGATCAGCTCGAGATCGTGGCGTCGGCCCACTTCGAAATCGTTGAAATCGTGGGCCGGTGTGATCTTGACCGCGCCTGAGCCCTGCTCGGGATCGGCATGCAGGTCGGCCACGATGGGCAGGCGGCGGCCGACCAGCGGCAGCACAGCGTGGGCGCCGATAAGATCGGCATAGCGCTCGTCGTCCGGGTGCACGGCCACGGCGCTGTCGCCCAGCATGGTCTCGGGCCTGGTTGTGGCAACCACGATGAAGCGTCCGGCCTCACCCTCGATGGGATACTTGAGGTGCCACAGTTTGCCGTCGACCTCGCGCGGCTCGACCTCGAGGTCGGAGATCGCCGTGTGTAGCTTGGGATCCCAGTTGACCAGCCTTTTGTCCTTGTAGATCAGGTCCTGCTTATAGAGCTCGACGAAGACCTTGCGCACGGCCTCGGACAGTCCTTCGTCCATGGTGAAGCGCTCGCGCTGCCAATCGCAGGAGGCTCCCAGGCGGCGCAGTTGGTCGCTGATAAGACCGCCCGATTCCTCTTTCCACTGCCAGACCCGGTCGATGAATGCTTGGCGTCCCAGATCGTGGCGCGACAGGCCTTCGCCATCGAGTTGGCGTTCGACCACCATTTGCGTCGCGATGCCGGCGTGGTCGGTGCCGGGCTGCCACAGCGCGTCACGCTGGCGCATGCGTTCGAAACGGATGAGAACGTCCTGCAGCGTGTTGTTTAGGGCGTGGCCCATGTGCAGGCTGCCGGTGACGTTGGGCGGCGGAATGACGATGGTAAAGGTGTCGCTCTCGCGCTGGCCGCAAGCAAAGGCGTTCTGGCTCTCCCAGCGCTCGTATTGTTTGGCCTCCACATCCTGGGGCCGGTAGGTTTTTTCCAGCATTGCCGCCGTCTTTCCGCTTGATGTTGGATTGCGAACCGCCGCCCCGGTCGGGGCGCCAAAGTATTGAACGCCCCTCTGGGGCGATGGCTTCATATACCAATGTCGGGAACGGGGCAAATTGCCCCGGACCAGTGGTCTTTATTCTTCGTCGGCGTGGCCTGCCAGCTTATTGATTTCGCGTTCCACGGTGCGTTCGACGATGGCGTGCAGGTTGCGATCGAGCCAGTCCTTGAGCAGCGGTTTGAGCAATTCCTTGACCAGTTCTTCAAGGGTGCGGTGGGCAGCGCCCAGTTGTACGCCTTTGACCTGGGATACGGCACCGGCGAAATTGACGAAAGCGGTAGCTGCCGCTGCCGCCGTCTCGTTCGACATGGTATGGCTGGGCTCTTCCTGGGCCGGCGGCAGCTCCTCCATAAAGGACGTCAACTCAAGGATGTCGGGGGCAGCAGCCACAGGTGCGGGTGCCGGTATGGGCTGGGGAACAGGCTCCGGCTCGGGTTCGGGCTCGGGTTCGGGTTCGGGTTCAGGAACCTCTTCGAACACCACTTCCGGCTCTGCTTCAGGCTCGGCATCGAACATAGCGTCGATGTCAATTTCGGGTTCCGGTTCAGGCTCCGGTTCAGGCTCCGGTTCCGGCTCGGGCTCCGGTTCCGGCTCGGGCTCTGGTTCCGGTTCAGGCTCCGGTTCGGGCTCGGCGACTTCCTCTTCGCCCTCGTCCTCCGGTTCGCCGTCTTCGGAAATAATGCGTCGGATGGAGGCGAGAATTTCCTCCATCGTCGGTTCTTGTTGGGCAGTCGGATCGCTCACGGCCTAACCCATATTTTCATACCCGGCCCGCCGCAAACCTACGGCAGGACTGGGTAAATTGCCAGAACATCCGACTGGCAAGCGACCAGGAGGTTGTTGCAAGTGGGTGTTTCTCATCGCTCCTGCTCACTCGTCACCGGTGCGGCTCCACCAGAGATCACGAACCGAGCGGTAATGTGACTCTGGATCGTAGGTTTCGACCGGCAAAGCTAGTTTCCTGGCGGTCAAGCCGCCAATGGCGCTGAGCAGATCGAAAGACGCCACGGTTTCGTTGCGTTCGGCCACCACCAGGCCGACCCGGGCATCGAACAACTCCTGCTCGGCATCGAGCACGTCCAAGGTGGTGCGGGCGCCGACCGCAGCCTCCTGCTTGACCCCTTCGAGGGCAATTTCCGCCGCCTGAACTTCCTTGCTGCGGGCCTCGATCTGGGCCTGCGCGGTATTCAGCGCTTCCCAGGCCTGTGTGGCATTCTGGATCACCTGGCGCCGCGCTCCGTCGATCTCCAACCGGCGTTGGCTGGCGATCTGGCGGCGCTGGCGGACATTGGAATAGGCAGCGCCGGCCTGATAGAGCGGCACGCCGATCTCAAGGCCCAGGAAAGCCGATTTGGTGCGGCCGTTACGCGCTGTCGATTCTTCGCTACGCGTGAGGTCGCCGACCAACGACACGGTGGGCCATAGGCTGCCCTTGCTGACGGCGATGCCGTGGCGTGCCGCCGCCTCGGCATGGCGGGCGCTCTTGAGGGTCGGATTCTGGTCCTCCGCCATGGTCGCCGCGGCAACTTGGGTCTGGGGTAGGCCGATCAAGACCTCAGGCGGCTGCAAGGCCGTTGGCTCAAGTCCCACGACCCGGGTATATGTGGCCCGGGAAGCCGCCAGATTACCTTCCGAGCGCACCCGCTCGGCAACCGCACGTGACAGCCGGGCTTCCGATTGTGCGACATCGGTGCGGGTGATCTCGCCGACCTCGAAGCGGTCCTTGGTGGCTTCCAATTGGCGGGCCAGAACTTGCACGTTGTTGCGATTGAGCTCGAGCACCGCCTGATCACGATAGACGTCCATGTAGGCACTCACCGCAGCCGCCAGGACGCCTTGTTCGGTGGCCTCCAGATCGGCCCGGGCGGCCCGCACTCGGGCGTCGGCCAGCAACGTGCCGTTGACCGTGCGGCCACCGCGGTAGAGCGGCTGCTCCACCGAAAGCTGGGTCGACAGCGGCGTCAGCGGTCTATTGTCCGTCAAGTTGGTATCAAGGCTCTTCTTGCCGCCGCTGGCGGAAAGCGAGGCCGTTGGGCGCCAACCCGCCAGGGCTTGCGGCAGATTTTCGTCGACCGAGCGAACCTCGGCGCGCTTGGCGCGCAAAATCGGATTGTGTGCGTAGGTCGTGACCAGGGTCTCGGTCAGCGTCTCGGCCCATACCTCAACGCTACCGACAGCCATGGTCAAGACCGCAACCGCAACCCCCAAAGCGGACCCCTTCATTCAGCCTTCCCCAAACTCATGCTCCCACGCCACCGGGCACCAACCGACAAGATCTCTTCCGGGTCATTAACATTGCATCACACCAGTGGCCACTTATTGGGCCCTACATACTAGATATAGTACGGCAGCGCCACCGACTTTACAATATCAATGATCGAAATCAGAGCAACAGGAAATATTTCGCCTATCAAGAGAAATTAATCGAATTTTCTCTAGGACGATTTTCGGAGCAAACCTCAATAAGTAGGCAAATTTGGATCCACCTCTCTCGCCCATGCGTCGATACCGCCCGTCAGATTGACGGCGTTGGACAGGCCTTGTGCCCGTAGCCAGGCCACGACCTGAGCACTGCGCAGCCCGTGGTGGCAGAATACGACGAGGGGACGGTCGTGGGGAAGTTCTGCCAACCGGTGCGGTATCTCGTTCATGACCACGTGGCTGGCGCCTGGGATGGCACAAACTGCGACCTCCCAGGCTTCACGTACGTCGAGCAAATATATCTTCTCGTTGTTGCGGCGTTGCTCGGCCAAGTCGCTGACCGCAATTTGTTGGGGATAGCCGACTTCGACATGACCATGCATGGCGGATCTCCGTCACAACATAGAACTGGTGCGACAAACGAATTAAGGCGTAACGGAGTCTTGGCCAGACGACAGCGTCACCGTTGCCGCTTAGAAAGAAAATCCAGCCTTAGGCGCGAAGCCCGGCAGCACCGGGACTGCGGCGTCACAGATGTCGTGACTGCTGAGATCGCCGTGCTGATATTTGAACACGCGGATTCTGCCGACGCCGTTTTCCACGACTACCGCTGCCAGCCGGCCACCCTCGGCCAGTTGTCCGGTCAAGGTCTCCGGAACCTTGGTGACGGCACCGTTGAGGATAATGACATCGTAGGGCCCCTGGCCGGCGATTCCCGCCGCCAGGTCGCCCTCGACTACGACGGCGTTGTCGGCGCCCAGGTCGGCAAGTGCCTGGCTCGCCCGGGCGGCCAACTCGGCGTCACTTTCAAGCGCTACCACCGAGGCCGCCAGATCGGCCAGCACGGCCGCCGAGTAGCCGCTGGTGCAACCGACGTCGAGCACCACGTCGTCGGCTTCCACAGCCGCCGCCTGCAACAATCTGGCGTATACCAGTGGCTCCATCAAATAGCGCCCGGGCGCCACCTCGATGTCTTCGTCGAGATAAGCCACGGCGTTCAGGCGCGGGGGCACGAAGAGCTCGCGCGGCACGCTCTGCAAGGCCTCGGCGACCCGCGGGTCACTGACGTTGTTGGGCAATATCTGGGACTGCACCATGTGCAGTCGGGCAGCGGCATAGTCTGACATCGGCATTTCCCCGGGCAGGCTTTCGCCGGTTTATAGTCGGCCCTTGCCAGCTTGACAACAGAGACCAAAGCGCATGCCCCAATGTGGCTGCCACGGCGCCGTCTTGACCCTACCGGAGCGGCGGCCTATACAGCGCCGAGTGCTGCCGTGGCGACGGCGGTTCCCCGGCCAGGTGGCGGAGTGGTTACGCAGCGGCCTGCAAAGCCGTGTACACCGGTTCGATTCCGGTCCTGGCCTCCATTTTCACGGCGTCCTTCCTGACGCTCCTCCCGACGGTCTTCCCGTTTTGCGGCCCCACCAGACCGCCAGCCGCCGCCGACCGCGCCGCACCCAGGGCACGTCGACCGAGAGCAGCAACAGGCCCAACGGCAGCATCCAGAAGCCCAGCACCGGCAGGATGCCCAAGATGCCACCGATCACCAGCGACACACCGGCAACCATGCGCAGCTTTCTCGAAGGGTGATCGCGCAGCCGCCGGAAAGCGCCGGCAATAGGGCTATTGTGCTGGTCGGGTGGTGTCGCTTGGGCCATGGTTTCCAGCATGGCGCCCTCAGACGATCGGCGCAATTCCCCGCGGGGGTGAGCGATGGATCCACTGGTAGCGGCGTTGGTCTTGCCGGCGGCAAAGCTTGAGCTATCCATGGGGAACGTTTCCATACATCAAATGTGGTGGTTTAGATGTGATCTGAATAGACGCGTCCGGTTCACGACTTGTCGATATTGTTGAATTCCTGGATAAGGGCGTAGTCGTCGGAGGAGACGTACTCTTCGACCCGGCCAGCACGTTTCTCGAGGTCGGCGAACTTGGCCCGCAGATCGGAGAAATCATGTCCGCCATGCGGCGATCCGGCGGTGGTCGAGGGCGCGCCCTCGTGGCTCGCTTGGCGGGGTGTTTCGTTGTAGACTTGGCGCGAGGTTTCTATCGCCCAATCGAAGGCGGCCTCGATCTTGCCGGGATGACTGACCCAATACCATGACGCCAGGAAGGCAACGATGGCCAACGGCGCGCTCATGATGAACAGCATCACGAAACCGACGATCACCACGCTCTTTGGGACGCCGAACTTCCTGGTCAGGCCCCTGATGGTGCGGCTTATGAAACCGACGGGTCGGTAGCCATACCTGGCGCCGCGTGAATGCCGGGGTCGGCGACGACCACTCATTTGTTCCTCCATTCGGCGGCATCGGCGTCGAGAATGGATTCGAGGGCCTCGATCCGTTCCTCGAGACGTCCGGCTATCTCACGCATGCGGAGTAGTTCCGATCGCTCGACCACGGTCTGTCCCTGGCCGGCGCCCGCCTGGTTCATCTGCTTCCATTTGGTGATGTGGTGAAAGATCACCCAAAGGGGTGCGACGACCGACAGGAAGATGACCAGAGGGACGAAAAGATCGTCGATAAAACCCATGATTGTCCTCGTTTATCCGAACCCGCGTGCGACTCCAAAGGCGATGATCAAACCTGTTACCGCTCCTTGGCAAGCTTGGCTTTCATCTCGCGCAATTCGTCCTCGACCTCGGTTTCCGCCGCCAGATCAGCGAATTCGTCATCCAGGGATTGC
>PVBE010372373.1_pt1 | contig 27452 bp, 23 predicted proteins | sample 1631181 | NCBI WGS metagenome assembly PVBE01 (sample SAMN08397723, study PRJNA350692) | Marine metagenome, whole genome shotgun sequencing project. | isolation source: water | place: Pacific Ocean | collected 2012-04
AGGGCCGAATGGGCCCTCCTTTGCACCGTCCACAACATCCTCAAGCTGGCAAAGACCGCCTGAGCGCACTTCGCCTCATATCTCTTCCCGCCAAATCAAATCCCAAGCCGCCGAAAATCATTTCTCAGACAGGCTCCTAGCGTGATATTTCGGACGAGCTTGTTCATAATGAATGGTACTGGGATTGATTGGTGCTGGGCAAATATCCGGGGGAAACCAGACAGGGTCAATATCAGGCGATAGCGTCGGCCGAGATTTCCCATGTCGTGATGGCTGCAACCGGTCGCTCCGCCCACTCAGTGCAGATCCCCCATGTCATACCGAATCCGAATTAATCATTCGGATTCGGAATCATGGTCCCGATGCTCAGCCAAGATCGGCCTGGCACAGGCGATCCTGCCATCGACGCCTCGGCGGCGCCGGGCGTTTCGCCGCAGTGGCTTGGCCGGTTATTCGTGCGCCGCCGCGGCGGCCAGAAAGCCCTTGAAGTCGAGATCGGCGTTAATCACGTCGTCCATCAGGAAATAGATCAGTTCCTTGCGCAGGCTTTGTCGTGCCGTTTCGTTCTCGGCACTGTTTCCCGCCAGCATGAGCATGGTGTCCATCTTGTCGTCGAGGCCCATATGGTGATCGCGGTGTTTTTGAATTTCGGGATAGCCATAGTGCTCGAGCAAGGCTTCCTCGCGTTTGAAATGCTTTTTGGCAACCTCGACGAATTCGGGGACCAGCTTCACGCAGTCCTCGGGGCGGCCCTCGTCCAGCGCCTGGACGACAGCGTTGATGAGATCGACCAGGCGGCGATGATCATCGTCCAGGAGCTGGTTTTCGAGTTCATACGATGGTGTCAGTTCGACCATTGATTCAGCCATTTCAATTGGTTCCGGGAACTTGCCGGGCTCATGCCTGGCCGAAAAGAAAGACGTGGCGCCGGTCGATGCGGGCGCGAATCTGCCCCTTTTCGGCGGCGTCGAAAGTGCCGGACACGCGCGCCTGAAACTCGGTGCCACGGTTCTCACCCTCGCTGAACCGGCAGCGCACCAGACTGGAGTTGCCCAAAAGGTGGCTGGAGACGATCTCCACCGGTGTGCCTTCCGTGCCCCCGTCGCCGTTGCTCAGCACCAGGCCTTCGGGGCGGATCAGCACCCTGACAGCCTTGCCATCCTCGAAACTGTCGCTGCTGATCGCCCCGAACGAGCTTTCGATGCCGCCGTTCAAGACTACGCCTTCGATATGGTTCATGTGGCCGAACAGTCGGGCCACGTATTCGTCGACGGGCTTGTAGTAGATGTCGGCCGGGCGCCCGGCCTGCAGCACGCGGCCACCACTGCCCATGACCTTGATGCGGTCGGCCATGAACATGGCCTCCTCGGGGTCGTGGGTGACCATGAGCGTCGCGACGCCGCTTTGGCGCAGCACGCTGAGCGTTTCCTCGCGGATGCGCGCCCGCATGTTGGTATCGAGGCCGGAGAAGGGTTCATCCAGCAGCACCAGCCTGGGTTCCGGTGCCAGCACGCGGGCCAGGGCGACGCGTTGCTGTTGGCCGCCCGACAGCATGTGGGGATGTTTTTCCGCCTGGTCCAGCATGCCCACCTGGTCGAGCATTTCCAGGGCGCGTTGGCGGGCCTCGGGCCGGGGCCGGCGGAAGAGCCCGAAGGTGACGTTGTCGAGGATCGTCAGATGGGGAAAGAGGGCGTAGTCCTGGAACATATAACCCACGCGACGGTGTTCCGGCGCCAACTGACGGCCGGGCTCGGCCACCACCTTCTCGGCGATGGTGATCTGGCCCTTTTGCAGCTTTTCCAGGCCCGCGGCGAGGCGCAACAGTGTCGTCTTGCCGCAACCCGAGGGACCCAGCAGGCAGACCAGTTCGCCGGCCGGAACGGTCAGCGAGACGTTGTCCAGCACCTCGACGCCGTCGTAGGCGTGATGGACGCCGTGAACGTGTAGACCTTGCATTTCCCTACTCCTCTTGCCCCTGATTCTGTTCCGGGCCCGGCCGCGAGCGGCCGATGGCCAGGCTCAGCAGCACCACCGGCACGATGCCCACGCCGACGATGCCGAGCGCCGCCAGGGCCGCTTCGCCAAGCTGTTCGTCCGAGGCGTACTGGTGCACGAAGGTGGCCAGCGTCGAGAAATTGAAGGGCCGCAGAATGATGGTCATGGGCAGTTCCTTCATGCAGTCGACGAAGACCAGCAGCACCGCCGTCAGCAGGCTGGCCCGCATCAGCGGCAGGTGGACGCGGCGCATGGTGCTCATGGCGCCGTGGCCCAGGCTGCGCGAAGCACCGTCCATGCTGGGCGTGATTTTGCCCAGGCTGGCCTCGACGGTGCCCAGCGCCAGGGCCAGGAAGCGCACCAAATAGCCGAAGGTGACGGCGGCGATGGTGCCGCTGAACAACAGCCCGGTGGAGATGCCGAAGCTCTGGCGGGCCAAGGCATCGATGCGGTTGTCGAGAGCCCCCAGCACCACCATGACGCCAACCGCCAAAACGGCGCCCGGCACCGCATAACCCATGCCGGCCAGCCGCGTCACGGCCCGCAGCAGGCGCCCGCCCTTGAGGCGCACGCTGTAGGCCATGACGATGGCTACGACGACGGCCATGAGACCGGCCAGGGCCGAGAGTTTGACGCTGTTGGCGGCGTGGACCAGGATCTCGGCCGAGAGGGCGGCGTCGAAATGTTGCAGCGCCAGCGAGACCAGCACGCCGGTGGGCAAGAGGAATCCGAACAGCACAGGGATCAGGCAGGCCGTGGTGGCCAGGGCGGCACGGCCGCCGCTCAGGCGGTAGCCGGGCAGGGCCTGGTACTTGGTCGTGGTGTGATGGAAGCGCTGCTTGCGCCGGGCAAAGCGCTCGGTCAGTACCAGGACCATCACGAAGAGCAGCAGCACCGAGGCCAACTGGGCCGCCCCGGCGACGTTGTTCATGTTCATCCAGACGTCGAAGATGCCCAGCGTGAAGGTGTTGACGGCAAAGAAATCGACCGTGCCGAAATCGTTCAGCGTCTCCATCAGGACCAGCGACAAGCCGATCACGATGCCCGGCCGGGCCAGCGGCAGGGCGACAAAAAAGAAACTCTGCCAGGGCCCCCGGCCCAGCACCCGGCTGGCCTCCAGCACGCCCACCGATTGCTCGACAAAGGCGGCCCGGGAGAGCAGATAGACATAGGGGTAGAGCACCAGCGTCATCATGGCGGTGGCGCCGCCCAACGAGCGGATCTCGGGGAACCAGTAGTCGCGCCTGGTGGTCCAGCCGAAAATCTCGCGCAGCGTCCCTTGCGCCGGGCCGGCATATTCCAGGACATCGGTGTAGACGTAAGCGATGACGTAGGCCGGCATGGCCATCGAGAGCAGCAAGGCCCATTCGAAAATGCGCCGCCCGGGAAAGCGGCACATGGTCACCAGCCAGGCCCCGCCGACGCCGATCAGCAGCGTGCCCAGGCCAACCCCCAGCATCAACTGCAAGGTCGTGGCGATGTAGCCCGGCAGCACCGTCGAGGCCAAGTGCGACCAGATGTCGTCGCCCGGCGAAAAGGCCAGCCCGATGACTGCCGCGATGGGAACCATAGCGGCCCCGGCGATGGCCAGCGAGGTGATGGTCCAGCCGTCGAGCGGCACGGCCGCCATTTTGTGGCTTGCGGCGATGGACATCAAATTCCGTGCCGGCATCCCGCGGCCGGGCTCAGCGGTTGAAAGCCACCTGATCCATGATGCGCGAAGCCGTCGTGCGCTGCTCCGCGACCTGGGCCAGGAAGGCCTGGTCGGCCTTGAAGCTGCCCCACGATGCCACCAGCGGATGCAGCGGCACGCCCGGCTTGACCGGGTATTCGAAGTTGCGCTCGGCATAGATCTTCTGCGCCGTCGCGCTCGACAGGAACTCGACCAGCTTGAGGGCGTTGGCCCTGTTCTTGGAACTCCGCGTGATGCCGGCACCGGAGATGTTGACGTGAGTGCCGCGATCTTTCTGGTTGGGGAAGATGAGGTTCACCGCGGCGGCCCACTTCTTCTGCTCCGGATCCTTCTCGTTGGTCGCCATCTTGCCCATGTAGTAGGTGTTGCCGATGGCCACGTCGCAGACGCCCTGGTAGACCGCCTTGACCTGGGCCCGGTCGTTGCCCTGGGGCTTGCGCGCCAGGTTGGCCCTAAGTCCCTCGGCCCAATTCGTGGCCGCCGCTTTGCCCTCGGTCATGACGATCGAGGCCAGCAGCGAGACGTTGTAGACGTGCTTGCCGGACCGGATGCAGACGCGGCCTTTCATGTGCGGCGCCGCCAAGTCCTCGTAAGACGTTACCTCGCCCGGCTTGACCCGCTGCTTGTCGGCGAAGATCACCCGGGCCCGATTGGTCAGGCCGTACCACAGGCCCTCGGGGTGGCGGTATTGGGCGGGAATGTTGGCTTCAAGAAGCGCCGATCGGACCGGCTGCAACAGCTCCGCCTTGGCGTGGTTGTGCAGATTGCCGATGTCGGCGGTGAGCACCAGGTCGGCTGGGCTATTGGCACCCTCGGCCTTGAGGCGTTCCAGCATGCCCTTCTTCAAATAGACCATGTTGACCTTGATGCCGCTTTGTTTGCTGAAGGCATCGAGCAAGGGTTTCATGAGGAAAGGTTGGCGCGAGGAATAAAGGTTGACCTCGCCGGCCCAGGCGGCGGTCGTCGCCAAAGTGGCGCCCGCCAGCGCCACGGCAACAACGATACGGTACGGTGATTTCATGATCGTCCTTTCCATCTTCTAGGCTGATTCAAAATCAAACCAACAAATTCATGATGTTCTGGCAACGATAAGAACCATTTCAAACAGACTGAGATCAATCTCCAGTCATCGCTCCAAACGCTAATGCGGATCACCCGCAATCGCAATTGATAATATACTCAGCCGGACCGAGTCAAGGATCAGGTGCCGATGTCGGATCTGTAGAGAGCCGCCTGCCCGCGATGGTTCCGGCTGGCTGCCGGCGTGGATGCCTCAAGCGATTGCCGCGGCAGGAATCTTCTTGAAACTTGCGAGGTACCGGGGGGAGAGGGGCCGGCTATGTAGATCCCTGAGGCGGTGCGCAAGAGGCATCGGAATTGTCGGCAGCGTCCGAACAGCCGCAGCCGCCGCCACAACCGAGGCCTGCGTTGGGACCGAACTTGCGCCAGGTCGCTCGTGAAATGAAGACCAGGCACGAGAACAGCACAAGGCCAAGCACGATGTATTCGACCAGTTGGTCTTCCATCAGGCAAACACTCCGCCAACGGTGATGACCGAGAACGCCAGCAGCCAGGCCAGGCTCATCGAAAAGGCTACCGAGAAACCGACCCAATGCCAGCCTCCGGCTTCGCGGCGGATCACCGCGATGGTGGCCAGACAGGGCGCATAAATCAGCACAAACACCATGAAAGCCAGGGCAACCAGCGGGCTCATGCTGGCGGCCAGGGCTTTGCGCAGGCGGCCCGATTCCTCGGTCGCTTCCTCGCCCTGGGCATAGATGACGGCGTAGCTGGCGACCACCACTTCCTTGGCGACGATACCGGTGAGGATGGCGGTGGTGTCACGCCAGTTGAAGCCAAGGGGTCCGAACAGCGGGGTGACGGCGTGCGCCGTGCGGCCCAGGTAGCTCTTCTCGAGATGCTCGCGGGCTTTCTCGTTCTCCAGCTTTGTGATGACGGCGTCGCGCTGCTCGCTTTGGGGCTGGGCCTCCAGGGTGGCGATCTGTCCGTCGTAGTCCATGCTCCAGGGCACTTCCTTGGGAAAGGCCTGCAGGAACCACAAGACGATGGAGCCGACCAGGATCACGCCGGCGATCTTCTTGAGAAAGTCCGACGCCTTGTCCCACATATGGTAGACCAAGGCGCCCAATGTCGGCAGGCGGTAGGGCGGCAGTTCCATGACGAAGGCCTCGTCGCCGCCGCGCACCACGAAACGGTTGAGGAACACCGCCGCGCCCAGGGCGATAACCATGCTTAGCATGTAAATCAAAAACACCACGGTGCCGGCCCACTGGGCAAAAAAGGCACCGGCAAACAGGATGAACACCGGCAGGCGGGCCGAGCAACACATGAACGGGTTGACCAAAATAGCGATCAACCGCGACTTTTCGCTTTCAATCGTGCGTGTCGCCATGATCGCCGGCACGTTGCAGCCAAAACCCATGACCAGGGGAATGAAGGCCTTGCCATGCAGGCCGAAGGCGTGCATCAGGCGGTCAAGCAGGAAGGCCGAGCGCGCCAGATAGCCGCTTTCGCTGAAAAAGGCGAGGAAGAAGAACAAGATAACGATGTTGGGCAGGAAGATGATGGTGCCGCCGACGCCCGCGATGATGCCGTCCACCAGCAGATCCTTGACCATGCCATCGGGCAGCACCCCCGCCACGGCTTCGCCGATCAGGGCCACGCCAGCGTCGATCCAGTCCATGGGATAGGCGCCCAGGGTAAAGGTGGTCTCGAACATCAGCCACATGAAGAACAGGAACAAGGGCAGGCCCAGGGTGCGGTGCAACAACACGGAATCCAGCTTGCGTGTCTGGCTCATCCGCTTTTCCGGGCTGATGGATATTTCGCGCGCTTCCGAAAGCAGGCCGTGGATGAAGCCGTAACGCGAGTCCGCAAACATGGTTTCGACGTCGTCGCCGTGGGAATGGGAGAGGTCTAAACGTTCACGGCGAATCATCTCGATCAGCAAGGCGTGGTCACCTTCCTGTCGCAGAATTTCATCATCGCCTTCCAGTAGCTTGATCGCCAGCCAACGGCTTTGCTCGGACTCGAGCGCACCAGGATGGAGTTCCGCCACCGCGTTTCGCACCTTTTCAATGGCACCTTCGAGATGGCTGTCATAAGGGACCTTCATCGGGCGGTCCTCGAGGGCTCCGCTTTCGGCAATCGAGACGACGGCGTCCAACAGCTCTTCCACGCCCTGATCCTTGGTGGCGACGGTCTCTATGACGGGACCGTCCAGCATGGATCCCAGCGCCTTCAGATCAACGGTGTGGCCCTTGCGGCGCATTTCGTCGGCCATGTTCAAGGCATAGACCCGCGGGCGGCCCATTTCGATCAACTGCGAGGTCAAAAACAGGCTGCGATCGAGGTTTCCGCCGTCGAGGACGTTGAGGACGATATCCGGGCGCTCGGCATGGATAAAATCGCGACCGATGCGTTCTTCCGGGGATTGCGAGGTCAGCGAATAAATTCCGGGTAGATCAACCAACTTGAAGGTCCAGCCCATGTGCTGGATATCCCGCGCCCGCTTGGACACGGTCACCCGCGGATAGTTGCCAACCCCGTCGTGGGCGCCCGTGAGACAATTGGAAAGGGTCGTCTTGCCGGAGTTCGGGTTACCCACCAGGGCAACGGTAACCATTCTGTCCTTCACTGCTAGTCCCCCTCGATTGACAGTGTCATGGGGCGTTTGAGTTCATCCGGACCGAGCGAGCTCCAATCCTCTGGTCGGCGTAGGATCTTGCCAGCCTCGGCACTTTTTGCCCTTTTTGTACCCTTGGTGGGCGCCTCAATTCACCAATTGAGAAGCATTCCTAATAAGGTTAGAATAGGTTTGCGAATGAATGTCAATATCCTTTCTAGGGGTATTGAGGTAGAGAGGGATCGTTCCCGACCCAGGCTTGACATTGGCCCGACCCGGGCCACACATAGGCCTGCGAAGTCGGGGATTCCACGACCCGCCGCCGGTGCTGCCCGGTGGCGGGAAAGAGCGGGGCCATAGGCTTGGAGGCAGTGGTGGAATTGCTCGGCAACATTCTTGGGCTTTATCTGGAAGCCGCGCCGTGGCTGCTGTTCGGGCTGGTGATGGCCGGCGTGATCAAGGCCTGGATGCCGGAAACCGGGGTGCAGCGCTGGATGGCCGGCGAGGGCCTGGGCGCCACCGCCGGCGCCGCCCTGCTGGGGGCGCCCCTGCCCATCTGCTCCTGCGGCGTACTGCCGGCGGCGATCGGCCTGCGCCGGGCCGGCGCCTCACGCCAAGCGACGGTTTCCTTCATGATCTCGACGCCCGAAACCGGCATCGATTCAGTGGCGGTGTCGTATGCGCTCTTGGGGCCGTTCATGGCCGTGGCCCGCCCCGTCGCCGCGGTTGCCAGCGCCCTGATGACGGGCCTGGCGGTGGGTTTGGTCAAGGAGGCGCCTGATAGGGCCAAGCCGGCGGCAGCGGCGGCAGCGGCGACAGAGGCGGAGACTGCGTCGGGCTGCGCCGACGCCTGCTGCGGCGAGGCGGTTGCCGCCCCGCCGGCTGCATCGGGCCTGGCCGGAAAGCTGCGAAAGGTTGCCGATGGCGTGCGGTATGCGCTCACCGACATCCTCGACGATTTCGTGCTCTGGCTCGGCATCGGTCTGGTGATCGCAGGCATCGTCACCACCTATGTGCCCGGGCAGGCCCTGGCGGAGTGGGGCAGCGGCCCCTTGGCCATGGGTGTGATGCTGCTGGCCGGCATCCCCATGTACATCTGCGCCACCGCCTCGACCCCGCTGGCCGCCAGCCTCCTGCTGGCCGGCGTCTCGCCTGGCGCGGCCATGGTCTTCCTGCTGGCCGGGCCGGCCACCAACGTCGCCACCCTGGCCGTCGTCAGGAACGAGATGGGGACGCGGACCATGGTGATGTACCTGGTCGGCATCTGCCTCACCAGCGTCGCCGCCGGCCTGGTGGTCGATGGCCTGGTCGCCGGCCTGAACGTCGATATGGCGGCGGAAATGGTGGAAACCGAGTTCGTGCCCCAATGGCTGGCGCTGACCTCGGGGGTAGTGTTGGCACTGCTGGTGTCGAGGCGCTTGTTCAGCCGGATCGGGCCGGCGCTGCTGGGCCGGACTGCTTAACCCGCATTTCTCACCGGGTCACGGCCGGCCTGGTCGGGTTTGTTTTTGCTCGCGCAATCGTCAGCCTGGGAGCAGCCCGGGCAGCCGTCCGAGGTTCCCGAAGGCAAAACCTGGCGCTTGACGTGGCGCACCACCAGGACCAGGCAAATCGCCAGGACGACGCCGAGAACGACCATTTCGATGGTTGCATCCATGATCGCCTCCCCTGCTACTGCGGTCAGCGGCCCATCAATCTTCGGCCTTCAGCATGACCTTGCGGGCATCTTCGTTGCGCAGGCTGAGATTGTAGCCGAGGATGGTGTAGACGCGCGGATCACCCATCGGCGCCGTGTGTTCCAGCGAAACCTCGACACCCGAGACGACGCCCATGGCCGACAACCGGCGTTTCAGCGAAATACTGCTCTCGATACCACCGACATAGCCCTTTTCACCGGGCCGCAAGTCGGCCAAGGTGCGGCCGTTGGCCGACCGCTCCAGAACTTCCCCGCTGCTTCCCACCGTGTTCATCGTATACCCCTGTATCCTCCCCTGTATCCAAGGACAAACCCGTAATCTCCGCGCCTATCTCCAGACATCCAACGGAATGCGAATGATTGTCGATAACGCGAATTACATCATGAGCAAACAGCACCAGGAGTCAAAGGAATATTGACCTGACCCTGGTCAGGAGGGAATACGCGCTAGGTTCCCGTCCCGGGAATGATACCGCGTTCCTCGAGATAGGCTCTGAGATCGAGAGGGGAGTCCGTGGTCAGGAATTTCTGCCAGTCGAAGTCGGGATATCTCGCCATCAAGGCCTCGACCAGCAGGCTTTCGTCCGACGCCTCTCTGGCCCGGCGCATCCTGACCAGGCCGTAGATTGCCGCCAGGCCGGCCGCACCCAGCAGGATCGGCCCCCAAGGCCCGAGCCCCAGGCCGAGATCCAGGCCAAACCTTTTGCCGCTCCAGATGCTGCCGGCGGCCAGCCCCGCCTTGCTTCCCGTGGCGTCGGCGCCGACGGCGGCGGACTTGGCCGCCGAGCCGGCCGCCGCGGCCTTTGCGCCGGCCCCGCCCTTGGTCGTCACCGCCGCGGCCTTGAGGGGGCCTACGACCTTGGCATCGGCCATGTAGTCGAGCCGCTCCGCCAGGGCACTCAGTTCGCCCGGGGATTTCGTTGCCAACAACTGATTCAGGGATACCATGCACGTACCAGGCAATTTTTCGACCGCCGTCAGGGCCACAGTAAGCGAGCCGGCGCGCTACAGCATCGGTCTTGCCAAGAATGGCGTTTGCCGCCATTTTTCCCCTGCGCGGGCGCTGAGTTTCTTGGCGTTCGCAGCAACTTGCGGGCTAGCCGCCGCGGCGCGGGTTCCGGGAACCGGCGGTGACCTATCCGACCATCAGCGACTTCGTCACCGCCGTGCGCAACGCCGCCGGGCGGTTCGCCAAACTCGAGGTCAAGCCGGTCGTCGACGACAACGGCAATCCGGTGTTCGTGGCCGGTAATTTTGCCGCCGTCTTCAAGGCCACAGTGGCGCCTGGTGACCAGTTGGTGGCGATCAAGATGTTCACCCGCGATTTGCCCCAACTCCAGCGCCGCCAACAGATGGTGGTCGACCTCGTCGAGCGGCTGGGGGCGAGGCACCTGGTCGATATCGGTTTCATGCCCGACGAGATCTTCGTCACCTCGATGATCGCTTCGGGTAATGAATTCCCGGTGGTGCTGATGCCCTGGATTGAAGGCGAGACCATGGGCTCGGCGGTCAAGCGTCTTTGCCACAAGCTGCATGGCAAGGGATTGGCGGCGTTGACGCGGGCCTGGGCCAGCATTTGCCTCGACATGCTCGGGAAGGGTATCGCGCACGGCGATTTGAAGCACGACAACGTGCTGGTGACGCCCCAGGGGCAGCTCCGGCTGATCGACTACGATTCCTTCTTTGCGCCGCCGCTCAAAGGCCTGCCATCGGTGCTGCTGGGGGGCAACAGCTTTCAGCATCCGCGTCGCGACAGCCGCCATTTCGACGCCACGCTCGATCATTTCTCGATGCTGGTGTTCGCGCTCTCGCTGCGGGCGCTGACCCTGGACCCGGGACTTTATGAGACTTACAACACCGGCGAGAACTTCATTCTGAGCCGCGAGGATTTCGTCGCCCGGGCGCCCACTGCGCTGACCGGCCGGCTGCTCGAAAGCTCCGACAGCCTGGTGCGCAAGTGGACCGATCTGCTGCTCAAGATCCCGCGCTCGGGATCGATCGCGGTGCCTGGGATGAAGCAGGTTTTACGCGACGCCCAGCGGGTCACCGAGGAACCCGTTTCGGGCAGGCAGGGCGGAGCGTTCTCTTTCCTCGGCAGGTGAAGGCGGAGATGGCGACAGCCCGCTACAACTGACAGTATTGCGCTCTGTCCCTGAGCACCGCCACGGCAAGGGTGCGGCGCTCGTTTCGGTCCCGCTCCAGTTCGATATCGACGTGAGGTGGATAGGTCGGCAGACTGACGAGCCGCTTTACCACCCAGATGCTTCGCGGCTGCCCAACCCTCTCGAATCGGGTTCCAGGTTGCAGCGAAGCATCTTTAGCTATGCCCACAGCCATGGCGTTACCCTGGCACGGGTCTTCGAGAGGTACAAGCCTGACACTGATCAGACGGCACAATTCATGAATTTGGTACCGTGCGTACTGGCCTACCCTCCGAATTGATCATTCGGATTCGGTATCAGTCCCGGCTTCGCGCGGCCGGCGTTTCGGCCCCGAGCTCGGCCCGACGTTGCTCCGCGATACGGTGCATGGCCTGGCCCATGTCCTGGTTGCTATCCATCATCCTGCGGAAGTCATCGGCGGTGAGTTCGAGGAGCTGACAGCTCGAGTCGGCTACCACGGTGGTGGTGCGAACATCTCCGGAAAGCAGCGCCAACTCGCCGAAGAAATCGCCGGCCCCCAACAGCACCGATGGTGTCAGCGCCACCCGCACCTCGCCCGAGGTGATGAAGTACATGCAGTTGGCCTCGTCGCCCTGGCGCACAATGACCTCGCCGGGAACGGCCAAGCGGGGCCTCAGGATGCTGACGATTTCGGCGATGCGGACGGCCTCGAGCTTCGAGAACAGCGGCACCTCCGCCACCATCGACCAACTGACGACGAAGTCACGGCTGCGTACCGCCTGGGCGAAGCCCGAGGCCAGGATGCCGGCCGGCATGGCGAACATGCCGACGCCCAGCAGGGTAACGACGGCGCCCAACAGCTTGCCCAGCGGGGTGATCGGCGCGATGTCGCCGTAACCCACCGTGGTCAGGGTCGCCACGCCCCACCACATGGCGTGGGGGATGGAGGCGAAAGCTTCGGGCTGGGCCTCGCGCTCGACCAGGTAGACCAGACTCGAGGCGAAGACCAGCAACACCAGCATGACCGTGCCGGCAGCCAGCAAGGCGCGGCGTTCGGCGTAGAGCACCGCCCCCACCAGGGAGAGCGCGGCGGAGTGCCGCGTGAGCTTGAGGATCCTGAGCAGGCGAAATACCCGCATGAAGCGCAGGTCGACGGCAAAGAACATGGCCAGATAAAAGGGCAGGATCGAGATCAGGTCGATCAGCGCCATCGGCGTCAGCATGTAGCGCAGTCGCGTCGACCAGGGTGCCTGATCCTGGCGGCCCGGTTGCTCGGTGGAGGTCCACAGACGGCCGAGATACTCGACCGTGAAGATCACCACCGAAATCGTTTCGAAGACCTCGAAGAAGCGCTGATAATCCGTCACCAGATCCGGCACCGTCTCGAGCACGACGGCCGCCACGTTGGCGGCGATCAGGCTGACGAGCAGGATTTCCGAGATCTTGGCGACCGGATCGCGGGCTCTGACGCCCTCCAGGATTTCATAGAGCCGGGTTTTGAAGTCCGCCGCCATAATTCATTCTCTGGCCGCAAAAAAAATATTCCAATTCACACGAACACTTGTGGGATGTCTTTGCCGCTTTTGAAAAAGGCTTCGGAGTCCCTGCCTGGGGAAACAATAGAACAACGCCGCTCGCTATCCCAGAGGGCTAGCCCGCATTTCTCACCGGGTCACGGCCTGCGTCGCCCCCAGGTGATGCGATCCGGAAGGAAAAGGTCGATGAGCGTAGTGGGACTACGCTCTTCGACCTTTTCCGTAGCGGGCGCGCGGTTGGGGGCGACCCTTCGGACGGCGCTGTGGCGCCGACAGGCTGCGTTGCGCTGCTTGCCCGATGTCCCACATCGCGCGGCGTAGCGCGCCTACCCTGTCGACGCCACAGCGACGCGCAGGCCATGACCCGGTGAGAAATACGGGCTAGATGACGCTAACGCGAGCGGCGGTAGAGGATGGTGTAGATGCCCAGAAAAAGGCCGATCATCAGCAACGAAAACACCGTCGACGCGGTGCCTAACGCAAACAGCGTCGGGCGGATGCGCTGGGTCATGGAGGCGTTGATGTCGAGCGGCAGAGTATTGAACTCGCCGGCCAGCAACGTGGTGCGGGCGAATTCGTCGTAGGAAAGCGTGAAGCCGAAAAGCCCCGCGGCCACGATGCCGGGCGTGATCAGGGGCAGCGTCACCTCTTTGAAAACCGTCCATTCGCTGGCGCCCATGTCGCGGGCCGCCTCCTCCAGGCTCGAATCGAAGCGGTTGAAGACCGCCATCATGACCAGGAAACCAAAGGGCAGCGTCCAGACCACATGCACGCCCAGCGCCGAGGACCACCAGTTGGGCGGGATGCCGACCTGCTTCATCAGCGAGGCCAGGCCCAAACTCAGCAATATGCCCGGCACCATGAGCCCGGCCATCACCGTATAGAAGAGCACGCCGGCGCCGAAGAAGCGCTTGCGAAATGCCATGGCCAGCATGGTGGAGAAGAGCGCCGTGATGACCATGACGATCAGTGCCAGCATGATGGAACGGCCCATGGCGCCCTGCAGATCGCCCACCGTCGAGGGCTCGATCAGCTTTTCGTACCAGTAAAGACTGACGCCGCGCATGGGAAAGCTGGTGCCGCCCCGCCGCCCTTGGAAGGAGAGCACGAACATGGCAATCATGGGCCCGTAGATGAAGACCAGAAAGATGGCGTAGTAGACGCTGTAGCCGCCCTTGACGAAGGCCTTGCGCCGGCGCTCAGGCGTCCAACGACGCTTCGCTGCCATCTCCTACAACTCCTTCCTGATGTCGACGAGCTTGAGGATGATGACCACGCCGATCATCATGCTGAGCATCAACATCAGCGCGTTCACCGCCGCGAAGGGATAGTTGGCGATGGCGTAGTAGTTCAGGATCACCGTGCCGGTGGTGCTGGTCTTGCCGCCGTAGACCACCACGGCCGTGGCGAACTCGCCCATAATCATAACGAAGATGAAGATCATGCCGATGGCCACGCCGGGCAGCGACAAGGGCCCGATGATCTCGCGGAAGATCTGCAAGGGCGTCGCCCCCATGTCGCGGGCCGCTTCCAGGATGGCGTTGTCGATCTTGGCTAGGGAAAAGAAGATCGGCCCGACGCACAGCACTACGTAAAGCTGCACCAGGGCCATGGTGTAGCTGAACTCGGAATAGAGCAGGAAGGTCACCGGCTTGTCGATGACATCGATGGAGAGCAGGAATTTGTTCAACAAGCCGCGCCGCCCCAGCATGGGCATCCAGGCCACGGCGCGGATCAGGTAGCTGGTCCAGAAAGGCACCATGCAGACGAGAAAGAGCGCCAACTGCCATTTGAAGGACTGCACCTGCATGGCCAGGAAATAGGCGATGGGGTAGCCCAACAGGAGGCACAGCGCCATCACCACGATGGTGAAATAGAAGGTTGAGCCCAGCGTGCGGATAAAGACACTGGGCTTGAGATAGTTGCGGTGCTCGGCCTCGAAGAAGCCTTCGTTGTAGAAATAATCGCCGTAGTATTGCAGCGTCAGGTCCGGCGTCATGCCGCTGCCGGTCGAGGTCCAGAAGCTGAAGGTGATGATGCTAAGAAGCGGCACCACGAGAAAGATCAATAGCCAAAGCGCCGCCGGGGCAATCAACCAGCCCACCGGAAAGCCCGCCTCGCGGCGGATCTTGCGGGCTGCCTCGATGGCGCCCGAAGGTACCGGCTGGATACCGATCAAGCCCGAGTGCTGCGTGGGTGCGGGTTGCTGCATCACCTGGTCATGGCCGTCAAAAAGACGGGCCGGCGCGGTGCAGCCGCCCGGCCCGCCGATTACCCCCGGGCCGGGGCCCGGGGGAACTTCGTGATCAGGCGTTGAGGAACTCGGTCCAGCGCTTGACCAGGTAGTCGTTCTCGTTCATCAGCGAGTTCCAGACGGCGATGTTCTTGAAGCGGTTCCAGTAGGAGCCGCCATCACGAATCTCGCCCTTGGGAACGATGATGGTGCCGAAGGGATCGGGCAGCTCCTTGGCCGCCGGCTTGCCCTCGTACCAGTAGTCCCACTCCGCCGGCTCGAGATGCTTTTTGACGTTCTCGGGCACCGACATGTAATAGCCCTGACGGGCAACGAAGGCTCCGGGCCAGCCGCTGAGCCACCAGTTGATGTACTCATAGGCCTGATCGAGCCGCTTGCCCGTGGTCTTGGCCGAGATCGAGAGGCAGCCGTGCCAGCCCCGCATGCCCTCCTTGAGGAAGGCGTATATGCACTTGACACCCTCGGCCTTGATCGCCGTCACCGCCGGTGACCACATGCTTTCCAGCACCACCTCGCCCGAGACCATCAGGTTGACCGACTGGCCGAAGGTCTCCCAGAAAGCGCGGAAGTGGCCTTCCTGCTTCTTCTTGATGAGGAAATCGATGAGGAAATCGATCTCCTTCTTGGTCATGTTGCCCTTGTCGCCGAACTTCATCAGGCCCAGCGCCTCGACGCCCATGGCGGCGTCCATGACGCCGATCTGGGGCACGTTGAGGAGCGCCACCTTGCCCTTGAAGTCGGGACTGAAAAGCTCGGCCCAGCTCTCGATCTTGCGACCCGTTTCGTCGGGGTTGTAACCGAGCGAATCGGCGTTGTGCCAACCCGGCAGGGCGGTGATGTAGCGCGACGGGCCTCTGACCCGATTGCCGCTGGCGTCGACCCAGAGATGGCGGAAGGGGGCATCGCCCTGGCCCTCGTTCGATTCCGGCGTCAGCTTGCCGGTCTTGGCGAGGTCGGTGACCTTGTCCCATTCCTTGATGCGCTTGGTGTCGATGGGCTGCCAGACCTTGGCCGGCACCATCACGTCGAAATCGTTGTAGTAGCCTTCGGCCACCTCGTATTGGTCGTTCTGGTTCAGCATCTTGCCGAACATGGCGCCATAGCCCAGCGCCTGGCCCCGCACCGGGAACCCCAGGTCCTTCGAGGCCCGGCCCTGGATCTCGTTGATGATGCTGACGCCAAGGCCGACGCTGCGCACCGGGTCCGCCGCCTGGACGATTGCGGGAAAGCCTGCAACTGCCGCTCCGGCGGCCACTGCGCCGGCGGTGCCGACGGTGCCAACGAACTCGCGCCGCGTCAGGCCCTTGATCTTCGTGTGGGTTGATTTCGCACCAACCTTCGCCATCATACCCCCTCCTGTGGATTCATTTTGCTGCTGCGTCCTCCCTTGGGACCTGGAAATGATACTCTAGACGCAAGGGAATGGAAACGCCGTGAACCGGGGAGGCTGAGGTGAGCGTACTGATCAAGAACGGCCGTATCGTCACCGCCGTCGACGACTATCATGCCGACATCTTCGTCAGCGACCAGAGCGTCGACCTGATCGGCCACGACCTGGCCATCGAGGCCGGCACCGTGATCGACGCCCGTGGCAAGCTGGTGATCCCCGGCGGCGTCGATCCGCACACCCATCTGGAGATGCCGTTTGGCGGCACCGAGACCTCGGACACCTTCGAGACCGGCACCCGGGCGGCGGCCTTCGGCGGCACTACCTGCCTCATCGACTTCGCTATCCAGACCAAGGGAACCTCGGCGCTGGATGCGCTCGACACCTGGCACGCCAAGGCGGCCGGCCGCACGGCCATCGATTACGGCTTTCACATGGTCATCACCGACATGCCGGAAAGCCGTGCCCCCGAGATGCGCCGCCTGGCCGACGAAGGCGTCACCAGCTACAAGCTTTTCATGGCCTATCCGGGCGTGCTGCTGTCGGACGACGGCACCATCTTCCGCACCATGCGCCAGGCCGGCGAAGACGGCACGCTGGTCTGCATGCACGCCGAAAACGGCATCGTCATCGACGAGTTGGTCAAGACGGCCCTGGCCGGCGGTCACATCGAGCCCAAGTACCACGCGCTGACGCGCCCCACCCGCCTCGAGGCCGAGGGCGTGCACCGGGCGCTGGCCATCGCCGAGGTGGCCCGGGCGCCGGTCTATATCGTGCACCTCTCGAGCTATGACGCCCTGCAGGAGCTGCGCCTGGCCCAGGCCCGCGGCGTCATGGCCCACGCCGAAACCTGCCCGCAATACCTGCTGCTGGACATCAACGATTACGACCAGCCGGGTTTCGACAGCGCCAAGTTCGTCCTGACGCCGCCGCTTCGGGAAAAGTGGAACCAGGAGGAGCTTTGGAAGGGGCTGCGTGGCAACGCCCTCAATGCCATCTCGACCGACCACTGCCCCTTCTGCCTGAAGGAGCAGAAAGAGCTGGGGCGCGAAGACTTCAGCTTGATCCCCAACGGCGGCCCCGGCGTCGAGAACCGCATGAGCCTGATCTACCACTACGGCGTGGGCAAGGGCTTCATCGACCTCAACCGTTTCGTCGAGCTGACCTCGACGGCGCCGGCCAAGATCTTCGGCCTCTTTCCCAAGAAGGGCACCATCGCCGTGGGCTCGGATGCCGACATCGTGATCTTCGATCCCGAGCACGAGGAGACCATCAGCTACTACAACGCCCGCACCCACCACATGAACATCGACTACAACGCCTACGAGGGCTTCACCGTCAAAGGCTTCACCGAGACCGTGATCTCACGCGGCAAGGTGGTCGTCGACCAGGGCGAATATTTGGGCCGTCCCGGCGACGGCCGTTTCCTCAAGCGCGGTCCCTACGGCGGCTTCTACCACAACACACGGTCCGACATGCGCACCGGCACGCCGCCGCAAGCGTTGTCGCGGGCGGCCGATTAGGGCGGGCGAACAGCAAAAAAACACCCCCTCCCCGGCCCTCCCCAGCAAGCGGAAGAGGGAGCAGGATGTGATGACGGATGGAGAAAATTAGATGCCGGCTGTGCCGGCCGGCCGGGCCGGGCGGATGATCTTCAAGAGCCAGAAGATGACGCAAAAGATGCCGGTCAGCACGACCAGGGCGACGACGGCCGCCAGCCGCGTGCCGAAGCCGGCGCCCAGGTCGTAGCCCGGCTGCAAAAGATAGACGCAGAGGATCTGCACCGCCTGCAGGGTGGCGCCGCCGCTCATCAGGATGGCGGTGAAGGTCGATCCCCGGAGCGAGCTCAGCACCATGGATTCGACGCTTTGTTCGGCCACGATGTGCACCCGATAGGCGTGCCAGTGGTAGGCGCAAAAGCCGATGATGCCGATGATCAGGGCGGCCCAGAAGATGGCGTTATCGAAGCTGATGCCGTTGATCACCAGCGTGAACAGGGTCTCGAAGGGCCCATAGAAAAAAAGGAATATCAGGACGACGATGAAGACGACGAAGCCGACGAGCGTCCAAAACCACTGCCAACCGCCCATGGTGTCTGTGCCCCCTGTCTTTCTTTCCTGCCCCGCGATACCAACCGCCGATTTATAGCCGATCGAAGGCTGGGGTGAAATCCCCGAGACCGCCCTACTCCGGCTCGGGCGGACGCCGTTTGTGCCAATCCGTCGCCTGCTCGTAGGTATGAGCGGCACGCAACAGCGCCCCGTCCTCGAACCACTTGCCGGCCAGCATCAAACTGGTCGGCAGGCCGTCGGCCGTGAAGCCGCAAGGCAGCGCGATGGCCGGCTGCCCGGTCAGGCAGGCCAGGCGGGTGAAGTTCGAGAGCACGGCGCGGCCCTCGACCTCACGGCCGCCGACCTCGAGATTGCCGGTCTCATTCGAGACCGCCGGCAGCGGCGTGGTCGGCGTGGCGATCAGGTCTATGTCTTCCAGCAGCGTCGCCATCTCGGCCCGGATGCGGGCCTGGTCGCGGCGTGCCTTGAGATAATCGACGGCGGAATAATCGCGCCCGAGCTTGAGCCTGGGGGTGACATCGGGCGAGAGCTTGTCACCCTGCTCGATCACCCGGGTCTCGTGCACGGTGTAACATTCAGGCAACGCGAGGGCGTTCCAAACGTCGGAGAACTCGGCGGCGAAAGGCGGGTCGATCTCGCGCACTTCGGCCCCCAGTTCGCCCAGCAGGCTAATCGCCCGGCCCACGTTGGCTTCGATATCCGGGTGCAGGTCGTCGAAAAAGACCCTCTTGGGCACGCCCACGCGCAGACCTTTGAGATCACCCTCGAGCCCCGTGGTGTAATCCTCGATCCGGGCATCGCGCGTCGACGGATCGCGCGGGTCCGAGCCGGCGATGGCCTGTAGCAGCATCGCCGCATCGCGTACCGTCCAGGCCAGCGGCCCGCCGTGGTCGAAGCCCTCGACCAGCGGGTAGATACCGTGGCGGCTGGCCAGGCCGTAGGTCTGCTTGAGGCCGACCACACCGCAAAAAGAGGCCGGAATGCGCACCGAGCCGCCGGTATCGGTGCCCAAGGTCCCGGGCACCAGCGAGGCCGCCACGGCCGAGGCCGAACCGGCACTGGAGCCGCCGCAGGCACGCTCGGGATGCCAGGGATTGCGCGCCGAACCAAAATGCGGGTTGATGCCCACCGGCCCGAAGGCAAACTCTTGCAGGTTCAAGAGGCCGACGATAACGGCCCCGGCCTGGCGCAGCCGGGCAACGCTGGTGGCGTCTTCGGCGACCGTCTCGGAGAAAACTTGCGAGCCGCAGGTGCGCTCGGTGCCGGCCACCTGGAAGAGATCCTTGACCGCCAAGGGGACGCCGTGCAACGGCCCCAGCTTGGCACCCGCCGCCAACGCCGCCTCGGCCTCGCGGGCCGCCGCCAGCGCTTGCTCGGGATAGACCGAGATGAAGGCCCGATAGTGGCCATTCAGCCGTTCGATGCGCGCCAGCGAGGCTTCGACCGCCTCGAGCGGCGAGATTTCGCCGGCGGCGATGCGCCGGGCCAACTCGGCCACGCCGAGACGCGTCGGTTCCTGGTTTGCGCTCATGCCGCCGCTCCGGGTACGGCGACGATCAGCAAGATGCCGTAGACGATGACGAATATGGCGTCCTTTATGGCCGGCACGGTCTGGTGATCGGAGCCGCGTGTGGCGATCAGCGAGATGATTTCCAGCACGAAGAAGATGATAGCCAGACCGAAGAAGGGCCAGATGGTGCTCCACCAGGAAAGCTCCTCGGGGGCCTTTACTTCTTGTACCGCCTGCCAAATCAGCAACAGGATCGGCAGCGCGACAAGGTAGGCGTAGGCCACCAGGAATCGATACCGCGTGAGCTTGCGATCGACCAGCCAGAACACCAGGAAAAAGAGCACAAGGCCCAGAAAATCCCAGAACATGGCGTCATACTTGTCGCCGGCTTGGGACTGGTAGAGGTTCAAGAATCCGAGGAAAAGAAGGAACGCCAGGGCGTCGCAAAATAGCCATTCGCGCACCGTTTCGGCGGCGCCCTTGGCGCTCCAGGCCCGGCTCGCCTTGTCCAGCAGCAGCACCAGCGCCACCGCCATGGTGGCGGGATAGACCAGGTAAAGCACCAGCGTGTACTGGTCGGACGGGGGCAGGTAGATCCAGTTGAGCAGCAAAAAAGCCAGTGCCAGGCCCAGCAATCCCAACAGCCGAAGCGCCGAAGGCGTCTCAACCGCTGCCTGTGCCTCAGCCGCCGACTCGGCCGGCGCTGTCACCACGACCTGGGCCACGGCAGCCGCCTCGCGGGACTGGCAGTGCAGACGCACGAACACCGAGATCACGAACACCGCCAAACCCAGCCCAGCGGCCACCAGCATGACGATGAGGAAGATCAGCGAACGCAGATCGAGCTGCCAATCCGCGGTGGCAAGGAACTGCCAGACCAGGATGGCGCCGACCAGTAGCAGCAGCCCGGCAGCGAGTATGAATTCGTACCAGCTTGGCGAATAGCCGGCTTCTTCGCCCTCGGCGGCGGCGAGAGCGGTGGCGGTGGTCCGCCGGGCGTACTGGGCAATGAGGTAGATGAGGAACGCCAGCACGCCGACCACGGCGATGGCGATCATCACTTCGACGAAGATCAGCGAGCGCTCATCCATCAGGTGCGTCCATCGCAGTACCCCCTAGGAGCTGCCCAGAAGGGCGCCGGCGCAGCGCCGCAGGCTGTCGTCGGCCGCCGCCTCGAGGCTGCGCCCCAAGGTCAAGGCGCTGCCGCCCGGCGCCCTGCCGGTCTCGCGGGCCTGGGCGCCGTTGGCGCGTATTTCACCGACCACCTCGACGCTGCCGCCGTTTTCGCCGTGACTGATGATGTCGAAGGACCAATCGTCGCCATAGGCTTGCTGCAGGCGTTTTACGATTTCGGTCGTGGATGGCGCGGGCGGGCTGGGCGGCGAAGGCAGCGAAGACGGCGCCGGGGTTACAGCGGCCGGCGGCGCCGGCGCCGGGGCTGGCCTTGGCGTTGGCGCCGGCAAGGGCTCAGGCGCCACCGCGGTGCCGTCCGCCATCTGGCGGCGTAGCGCCTCGGTGGCGCTGACGTCGACGCTTTCGCTTTCCAGATCGACGACCACGCCATAGATCTCGCGGGCCTGTTGGGGCGTGCAGAAATCGTCGAGCACGTCTTCCAGCACCTTTTCCGCCGGCCGTTCCAGGGGCTCGCCGTAGCCGCCGCCGCAGGGCCCGTAGAAAACGTGCACGTCGCCCTCGCGCACCCGCATTTGGGAGAACTTGGCCGGCATCTCGGTGCGCTTGGTGGGGTCGGCGATATTGAAGATCTCGACCCGGCCAGTGGCCCCGGGCTGGCCGCCGAAGATGCCCCAGGGCGGATCCTCGTGGCGTTCGTTTTCGTGGGTGATATAGCCATCCCCCAGCAGGCGCTGGGCCTTGACCACGCCGAAGCCGCCGCGCTGGCGCCCGGCGCCCGGCATGGCGTCGTCGCGCAACTCGTAACGGTCGCAGATCATGGGCAGGTGCATGGCCAGATCTTCCAGCGGATTGTTGCGCGTGTTGGCCATCAGGGCGTCGATGCTGTCGGGCCCGTCGGAGCGTGGCCGGCCGCCGTAGGAGCCCTCGTTGACCTCGAGGAAAACCCAATAATCGCCGCCTGGACGCACCCCGGTATAGGCCACGAAGGAAAGCACAGCCGAGGAGCCGGCGATGATATCGTCGGGCAGCACCGGCGCCAGGGCCTTGTAGATCAGGTCGATCATGCGGTTGATCTGGCTGAAGCGGGCCTCGGCGGCAGCCGGGAAGTTGGGGTTGTAGATGGATCCCTTGGGGGCGAACACTTTGATAGGCCGGAACGAGCCCTGGTTGGAGGGCACCTTGATTTCCGAGGTTTCGGCATCCAGCAGCAGCGAGCGGATGGCGCAAAAGCAGGCCACCTTGGTCGAGCCCTCGAAAGGCACGTTGAAGCCGGTTTCGACCTGGTCGGCGGAACCCGTGAGGTCGATCTCGATGCCGTCGCCTTCGACGCGGACGCAGACCTTGATGGGCAGGTTGACGCCGCGGTTCCGGCCGTCGTCGTCGAGGAAGCCTTCGGCCCGGTACTTGCCGTCGGGGATGGCGGCGATGCGCTGGCGCAGCACGCGTTCGGTGTAGGCCATGAGCTGCTGCGTCGCCGCCAGCACGGTGTTCAGGCCGTAGCGCTCGATCAATTCCTGGAAACGCCGCACGCCCAACCGGGCCGAGGCGATCTGGGCCTCGATGTCGCCCTGGAGCTGCGGTGCCGCCCGGCTGTTGCGGCCGATGAACTGCCACAGCGCCTCGTTGCGCTTGTCGCCCTCATATAGCTTGGTGCCGGCGAACAGCATGCCCTCGGCGTAGACGTCGGGGATGTCGATGATCAGGCCCGGCGTGGCCGCCCCGATGTCGAGGTGGTGGGCCGTGTTGGCGGCGAAACCCACCAACTGCCCGGCGTGGAAGATGGGAATGACGATGCCGATGTCGGGCGAATGGCTGGAACCGTGGTAGGGGTGGTTATGGATGACCACGTCGCCCTCGTTCCAGCGCCCGCCCTGCAGGGTCTGCTGGATGCCCTCGAGATAGCCGGGCAGCGAGCCGATATGCAGCGGCGTCGATTCGGATTCGCAGAGCGTGTTGAATTCCTTGTCGAAAAGCCCGGCCCCCAAATCCTGCGATTCGCGGATGATCGAGGAAAACGACATGCGATAGAGGATGTGGCCCATTTCCTCGGCGATGGTGTCCAGCGCGCCCGAGATGACCTGCAACGTGATGGGATCGAGATCTGTCTCTGCCATCGAACCGTTCCCTAGTTGCCGCGGCTGATGCGCAGGTTGCCGTGTTCGGTAACCTGGGCGGCATGGCCCGGCGGCACCAGCGTGGTCGAGTTGTGCTGGATCAGGATGGCCGGCCCGGGCACGCTGTGGCCGGCCCGTAACTGGCCGCGGTCATAGCGCGGCGTCACGATGGTCTGGCCGTCGTCGAAGGTGGTTTCGCGGCTGTAGAGCAGCGCCCCCTCGATGCCGACGCCGTTGGCCTGTGCCAAACGCGCCACCTCGAGCGGTGTTACGTGTTCCATGCCGATGACGCGGGCGGTGATCAGTTCGACCTCGCCCTCGTCGAAGGCGTAGCCGTAGTCCAGGCGGTGCTGTTTGTGGAAATTGGCGACGATGTCGCCCGTGTTGCCGGGCGTGATCTCGGCCTCGGGCATGGTGGCCCGAAGCTCGAAGCCCTGGCCGGCATAGCGGCACTCGGCGATGCGTTCGAAGTGCTGGTGCTCGGCCGCCACGCCGTCGTTCTCGAGGTCGCGCCGGCATTCGGCCAGCAGCTCGGCCACCAGCTTGTTGATGCGCGCCAGGCTGTCACCATCGGTGTGGCTGAGCGAAGTGATCAGAGAGCGCGCGTGCTCGTACTGCATGTCGGTCTGCAAAAGACCCATGGCGGCGGTGATGCCCGGTGCCACGGGGACGATGACGTCACGGGCCGCCACCGCTTCGGCCAAAGCTACGCCGTGAAGTGGCCCGGCACCACCGAAGGGCATCAACGAGAACTCTCGCGGATCGACGCCGCGGGCCACCGAATTGGAACGGATGGCGAGCGCCATGTTGGAATTTATCACCCGGATCACGCCCAGCGCCGCCTCGGTCACGGAGACCCCCAGCGGCCGGGCCAGCTTATCCTCGACCGCCCGGCGCGCCAGATCGGCGTCCAGCGGCAAGTCGCCGCCCAGCATCTGGTCGGCATCCAGACGCCCCAGCACCACCTGGGCGTCGGTCACCGTCGGTTCCTGGCCACCGCGGCCATAACACGCCGGCCCCGGTTCGGCCCCGGCCGAGCGCGGCCCGACGTGGAAACCACCCGCCTGGTCGACGAAGGCGATAGAGCCGCCGCCGGCGCCGATGGTCACCAGATCGATCATGGGGATCAGTATGGGATGGCCGGCTACGTAGGAATCGCGGGCGTTCATGATCTTGATGCGGCCCTCGGGGATGGTGCTGATGTCGGCCGAGGTGCCGCCGATGTCGACCGTGATGACGTTCTCGGAGTCGCACAGGCGGCCCTCGGAACGGCCGCCAATGACGCCGCCGGCGGGGCCCGACATGAGCATGGTGACGGCGCGCCGCGAACAGCTCTCGACGGTCGAGATGCCGCCGTTGGACTGGATGATGCGCAAGTTGGCGTGAAAGCCCTCGGCCCCCAGTTTGTCCCGCAAACTGGTCAGATAGGACGCGGTCTGGGGCCCGATAAAGGCGTTCATGGCGGCCGTCGAGAAGCGTTCGTATTCGCGCAGCACGTTGGCCACTTCGCTCGACGCACTGACGAAGACGCCCGGCATCTCGCGCTCGACGATCGCTTTGGCCTGGCGCTCGTGTTCGTCGTTGAGGAAGGAAAAAAGAAAGCCGATGACCACGGCTTCGAGGCCGCGGCGCTTGAAGACCTCAATGGCCGCCCGCACCTCGTCCTCGTTCAAGGGCGTCTCGATGTGGCCATCGGGCGGCAAGATGCGTTCGCTGACAGCGATGCGGTTGCGGCGCTTGACCAGGACCCGGTTCTGCCAGGGCACCTCGAAGTGGAGAGAAAAATTGTGCGGCCGCTTGTGCCGCCCGATGTGCAGGATATCGCGAAAATTCCGCGTCGTGATCATGCCCACCTCGGCACCGCGGTGCTCGATGGTGATGTTGGTGGCGACGGTGGTGCCGTGGACGATGAGCTCGACGGCCTCGGGCCGGGTGCCAGCCATCTCGCAAAGTTCATTGAGGCCCTTGAGCACGCCGATGGACTGGTCCTCGGGCGTCGACACGACTTTGTGGAAGAAAACGCCGCGCTCCGATTCCAACACCAGATCGGTGTTCGTGCCGCCGACGTCGACTCCTACCCTGGCCATGGCCGCCTCAGTCGTTGCGCAGCTCGAGGCCGTCGAGGTAGTCGAGGACGGTCTCGACGGGCTCGACGTCGCCGAACTTGGCATCGATGTCGAAGAGGTTCCATTCCACGACGCCTGCCACCCGGTCGCCCACCGCCTGGCGCACCACGATGGGCCGGAAGCCCTCGGCAATGGCGTCCTCGGTGGTGTGGCGCACGCAGCCGGCCATGGTGACGCCGGTGATGATCACGGTGTCGACCTGCCGCGCCCGCAGGAATCCGGCCAGATAGGTGCCATGGAAGGCGCTGGCGCGTTTCTTGACGATGACCTGCTCGTCGGCCTCAGGCGCGATGCGGTCGTCGATCTGGCAGTCCTCGGAGCCCAATTGCAAGAGCTCGGCCGGGATCTTCTTGTGCCACAGCCCCATATCGGAATTGGGCCCTTCGGTGACGTTGTAGGCGGTTGTCGTATAGACGATGGGGATGCGCTTGGCCCGGGATGCCGCCAGCAGATCCTGCACGGCGGGGATGATGACGTCCATGTTGTCGCAAGAAAAGGCGTAACCCGGCCGCGTCCAGGCGTTGGCCAGATCGATGTTGATCAGCGCCGGGCGCTGGCCGAAGCCAATGCGGCGCTGGAAGCCGCGATCCTGGTAGAGCTCGGAATCGGCGGCGAAGATCTTTTCCAGGGCCTTGGTGATGTCGTCGGACATGGCGCTGTTCCCCCCGGTGAATGACCCCCGAGGCTAGCACCGGGCGGGGCGGCGAGTCGATGCCGTGAGCGGCCCGTGACCGCTATTTGGTGCCGTACATGCGGTCGCCGGCATCGCCCAGGCCCGGCAATATGTAGCCGTGGTCGTTGAGCTGACGGTCGATGGCGGCGGTCACCATCGGCACGTCGGGATGCTCGGAAACGAAATTCTCGATGCCCTCGGGGGCGGCCAGCAGGCAGGCGAACTTGAGCCGCGTGGCGCCGGCCTCCTTGATGCGGCTGACGGCGGCCACGGCCGAGTTGCCGGTGGCCAGCATGGGATCGACGACGATGCAGACCCGGGCCTCCAGGGCCTCGGGCGCCTTGAGGTAGTATTCGATGGGCACCAGGGTCTGGGGGTCGCGGTAGAGGCCAACATGCGCCACGCGGGCCGAGGGCACCAGGTCGAGCATGCCTTCCAACAAGCCGTTGCCGGCCCGCAGGATCGAGACGAAGCAAAGCTTCTTGCCCTCCAGCACCGGCGCCGACATCTCTTCCAGCGGCGTCGTGATGGTGGTGTTCTTGAGCTCCAGGTCGCGCGTCACCTCGTAGGCCAGCAACAGGCTGATCTCGCGCAGGAGCTGGCGGAACTGCGCCGTCGAGGTATCCACGGCGCGCATCAGCGTGAGTTTGTGCTGGATCAGCGGATGATCGGCGACTGTTACGTTTTCATGCATGGGCTGTCCCCCCTACGAACGCCTCGATAGATTTAGAACAGCGTGCCGTCGCTGTCGACTGCGATGGGCGGCCGGCCGCCGCGCATCGAAGCGGCCAGGCGCCGCCCGGCGGCCCAGCTGCCGCCCTGCAACACGGCGCCCAGCGGCAGCTCGGCCGGCCCCAGACCCAGGCGCTCGCGGACCAACGGCGCCAGCCGGTCCAGCAGCGCCACCGTCAGCGCCCGCCATTCCACCACCAGCTCGCTATACGCCGGCCAGGTCTGGGTGAGTGTGGCGCTGTTTCGCGCCTCCAAGACGCCGCTATCGATAAAGAGGCCGCCGTTTCTGTATTCGGCCAGCCCGGTCAGGCCGTCAGGATCGGTGATCGTCAGTCCCGCATGCTGCAAGGGCTCGATCAGCGAATAGCTGAGCCATTGCGAAAGCTTGTGGAAGGGGATTACGCCGCCCGGCGCCTGGGCATGGCAGCCCACGTCACTCAACGCCAAACCCTCGAGCACGGCAACGAGAATTGCCCGGGCCGGCAAGCGGCCTTCCTTGGCCTCGCCGACGAGCTGGTCATAGAGCTCGCCGGGCCGCGATCCCCGGGCGGCAAAGGATCGGCCGAGCCCATTCAAAACGGCGGCCCGTCCGACCAGTCCGACCAGTGGGTTCTGATCCGAGACCTGGAAGGCGCGGCCGAGATCGGCCGCCGTGAACGCGGCCAAGGCGGCCACGTCGGCGCGCAGGGGATCGCTCTCGGGATGCTCGCTGAGGCTGCCGGATGCGAAGAGCCGCAGGCTGGCCAGCGCCAGGCCCTCGGA
>PVBE010264010.1_pt1 | contig 27432 bp, 21 predicted proteins | sample 1631181 | NCBI WGS metagenome assembly PVBE01 (sample SAMN08397723, study PRJNA350692) | Marine metagenome, whole genome shotgun sequencing project. | isolation source: water | place: Pacific Ocean | collected 2012-04
AAATACGCAAGCCCTAAACCAGCTTGTGCCTGGGCGTCGTCTGGAATTAATGAGAGCATTTTAATTGCTGCTTCTAATTCGCCCCTTTTAAGTAACATCCAGCCATCTAGTCGTGTTTTTTCTGTTGGGTCAATAACTGAGCCCTGCTCTATAGAGTCGATAAGCAGTTGGACAGAATCCATATCGTTACCAAGCCACACAGAAATCCATGCGGCCTGAAGATAGAGTTCAATCACCTTCTTTATTGATTGTTGTCCCTGTTCTTTATATAGATTTGCAACAGCAACAATTGATCCAATTGCAGAATCAAGTGAAGATCGCGTTATTGATTGGTTATTTTGATCTGCGTAAATTGCAGCTCGAGCCGTAGATAGTTTGGGGACAAGGGGGGCGTGTATTCTCGCAAGTTCAAGCGGTGTTAGTCGTGGCTGTTGTTGGCGGGTTTGCTCTCTGTATTTTTTGTCGACAGATATTTGCCTTGTGATAATATTGTCAAGAGCGCCTACACCGTCGCCTGCTGCCCATTGGCACAAAACAATATCTGCAAGTAGACCATCACTAATCTTTGAGTCGTCGCCAGCACTGCTTCCAAGAATTATTTGGTAAATCGCATTTGCATCTTTGTAATCGCCATACGCCACGAGAAACTCTGCAAGTGATACCTGAAGTGTTGTGTCTTGAATATTTGAGAGCATGGCTGCCGAAAGTAATTCGACGCGGCTAAGGTGGTCTGTGGTTTCATCTCCAAAAAAACCCGCAGCGAGAACCATCGCTTCTTGGTTCGCTGGATCAAGCGCTACTGATTCTGCGAGCCACCTCGCAAATTGGTCGGTGTTTCCAGCCCGCCTCTGCAAAAGCGCGGCGTCAAACGAAATTCGAGAAGCGATTCTTGAATCAAGTTGTGCCCCTTTACCGTCTGTGAGAAGTTGTTCGTACACAGATATTCTCTGGTCAACGGTATTGGCTCCTTTAATTGCATCGCGAAGACGGGCAAGTTGTAAAGATGTTTCTTCTGGAGAGACTGCAAGCAACTTTTGAATTGTCTCTTTTTTTAAATCTGGCAAATCTGCCATCTGGGCAACTTCTGCTAGTGCGCGCAAAATACTACTATTTTGCGGGGACAATTTTGATGCCTCTTTAACAAGCGAAACTGCGGCCATAATTGCTCGTGTGTCAAGAGGGTCTGACACGGTAGCTTTTCTAGCGGCCCGAATGAATTCCTCTGCAAGGCGAGCGGAGACCCCTGGGATGGGGGTGTCCAAATCCTCCTGGGCACCCGTTGAACTGAGCGTCATAACGAGGGTGGAAATTATGAGGGTGGAAGGAAAGAGTCGCATAGGCGGGGATGATATTCCAATTAGAGTGGTGGTGCCTGTTTAGACAGTACTGGCGAACTTGAAAAATACCTTGTTTCAATGACTACCTCTTCGCCACCAAGTTGTGTAAGTTACTGTATTCTAGCGCATTAATTAAGGGTTTATTACTATGTCAAATATACGAACACTGCTCCTTTGCCTTTCTCTTTCCGCCTGCTGTGTGGCCATGGCCCCACCTAGATATAGAATTGCAAATATTGTCAACAAAAACTCATTAACGGATGACGAAAACAAGCGCATTACACAATATGCTCAGGGATGGGCGGAGGCGCTAGATACGAGCGACACCTCCGGGTTGCACTCTGCAAGACAACGGCTTATTAGCCCGCTTGAACCAAGCGCTGAGATGTCGCCGTATGTTCGTTCTGTTTATTGTGCGGGCGTAATAGATGGAATAGAACCACTACTAGATCCGAAAAATACAAATGAGATGGGACTTGTGAACGCCTTACAAGTCCTCTCCGTAATTGGTAACGAGCAAACTTCAAGGTTATTATTAAATAGCGCAGACAGTACAAAAGAAATGCGGGGCTCTGCTCGTCTTTGGGCTTCTATAGGTCTTGGAAAGTCATTTACTGTCGGGGTGTTGCCTCTGCGAAAGGTTGAGAGAGATGCGAATCGGCTTGCAAACTACATCTCAATTGAACCAGAATGGTTCGTCATCGCTGAGCAACTTTCTTCACTCACAAGTCTTCAAAAAATCCCGAACCTAAATACAAATGAACAAGAAAAATTTGACGAGATGTCTTTAGAACTTCAGTCAAGTGCGATTGACAGTCTTGTAAAAAAAATTGGGAAATCGGGTTCTGCAGACGAAAGAATGCTTGCGATCAGCATAGCGCTCCCTTCTATTCGGATTCAATTAATTGATCCAAACATTTATGTTCTCGCTCGTGATTCCGCACAAAAGGCCTTGCTTCAAACACTGAGCGACTTGGTGTTGGTGTCAATCCGGCACGCGGCGACTGCAAAAGAAAACGACATGTTGTTCAGCGCCTATGGTCAGGCTATTAATACTGCGGGTTTAATGGTTGACCGTGAGCTTGATCTTGCTGATGATTCAAGGGTTTCTCTTTTAGAACTTTGGAACAACGAAAACACTGTTGCTATTTCTGATCGTGTTGCCCAGTGGAACAAACTTTCCAAGAAGTAACTTGCGGTGTACCGACTTTTAATACCAATCGCCCTTGTTGTTGCGGTTGTTGTTTATGCCCTAAGCATAGACAGGTCAAAACCTAGAGCAGATTTTGTTTTTGTAAATAGTGGCGACGTGTTTACGCTTGATCCTCAACGCATGAGTTGGCTAACAGATATGCAGATTGCGTATTGTTTGTATGAGGGGCTTGTTCGTTGGAACACAAGCGATTTCTCTGTTGAACTTGCTGCAGCAGATACAATGGATGTTTCTGATGACGGGCTTCTATATACATTCCACATACGCGATGGTGCGAAATGGAGCAACGGCGCACGAGTGACTGCGCATGATTATCAGTATGCGTGGATGCGCCTGTTAACACCTGACACCGCATCTGATTATTCGAACTTCTTTTACTGCATACTTGGAGCAAGAGAATATTGGGATTGGCGAGTGGAAGAACTTAACAACAACAGGGTCTTTTCATTAGAACAATTAGCAACAGAATTTAGTTCGCGGGTTGGAATAACTGTTGTAAGTGACAAAATAATTGAAATTGAGCTTACGCGTCCTGTTCCATATTTTTTAGACATGCTCGCTCTTGCTGTTTGTAGCCCTGTTTACAAACCCTCTGTCGAGGGGTGGTCTGTGGAAAAGGAAAAGCAGCAACAAATAATTCGTGATGGATGGCACTCTGTAACACCGCCTAGTATTGCAAACAGAAAGTGGATAGATATAGACAGTGTTTCGGGAAGAATTAAACAGCAATATTATTGGGCAAGGCCAGAAACACTTGTAAGCAACGGACCGTTTGTACTTGACCAATGGAGGTATAAGCGTGATATGTGGCTCTTGCGAAATCCGTATTACCACTCACCTAAAATAACCTCATTAAACTCCATCCAAAGTGTTGTGATTGCAGATGCAAACACGTCGGTACTCGCGTTTGAGGGCGGGCAGGCCGATTGGCTTAGCAGTGTAAATGTTGACTATCAAGCAGACATGCTCGTAGAAAAGAAGGATGGAGAGAGGGAAAACATCCATACTTTTCCAACGTTCGGAACAGATTTCTTTTCCTTTAATTGCAGACCTGTTTTGACAAACGGAAGCAAAAACCCTTTTTCAATTCCGGAAGTAAGGCGTGCATTTGTGCATGCAACAAACCGTGAAACAATCGTAAACCACGCCACGCGGCTCAACGAGCCTGTCGTGAACAGCTTTGTCCCCCCCAACTCCATTGATGGATATGGCAATGTGAGTGGAATTGGGTTTGATCCTAAAAAAGCGAAGAAAGAACTCAAGCTCGCTGGGTGGGAAGATCGAAACGGGGATGGGCTCGTGGAGGACTCCGCCGGAACTGTCTTTCCAACCGTTGACCTGTTATATACAACCAATACTCCTAGGTATAAGTGGGTTTCATTAGAATTACGGGATCAGTGGAGAAAAACTTTGGGGGTTCGTGTTGAATTGCGAGGAACTGACAATAAGTTTTTTAGTGAAGATTTGCACTCTGGAAATTTTATGGTTGCGCGAGGAAGGTGGTACGGGGACTATGGTGATCCAACTACATTTTTAGATGTGTTCCGAAGTGACAATGGTAACAATGATCGTGGGTATGTAAATCCAGAAATTGACGCTGCGCTTGATGCTGCTAATCTTGAGCGCGACCCAGAAAAACGCATGGCAATGCTTCGTGATATTGAGGAAGAACTCTTTACAAAAGAGGTGCCAATGCTTGTTATTTGCCAGCTTTTGCAGTTATATATGTATAATCCAGAACACGTCTCTGGGCTCACCAAACACCCTCGACTTGTGCAACATCTCTGGAGAGTAAACGTTTCGGATTAACAAACCTCCAATATTTTTTATACCACAGAGAAACTAAGCAACGGGACAGGTCCTAATTGGTCTGCGAATAAAGAGTGCCTGTCTCTAGCTACTTGTGACAGCCCAACTGTTCGCCAACACAAATATAAATGCCAAAATGCAATTGTCATTAAATTAATTGTTATGTCAACAATTTGGGGACTATCCCGTCGGTCTTGGATCAAGGAATCGATACACCACATCAACGGCGAGGTTAAATAAAACCAAAAGCGCTGAGTACACAAGCACTATGCCCATTAAAACGGTTATGTCTTTTCCAAGAACGGCATCTACAAAATGTGTTCCGATTCCTGGAATTGCAAACACTTTTTCTATTACAAACGATCCCGTCATGGCAGCCGCTGTCGCTGGGCCAAGATAACTTACGACTGGGAGCAGGGCGTTTTTCATCGAGTGTTTTAAAACAACCGAGCCCTCAGAAACACCCTTTGCCCTTGCTGTTCTTATGTGATCGCTTCTTAGTTGTTCGATCATTCCTGTTTTTGTAAGTTGTGCAATATATGCAGCAAACGGTAAACTTAACGCCACAGACGGCAACACAAGATGCCTCCAGGTTCCCCACCCACTAATCGGAAACCATTGCAACCAAACCGCAAATACAATTAATAGCACCACGCCAATAACAAACGATGGCAAACTAATTCCAATAATTGCTACGAAAAACGAAGCCGCATCAAGCCAAGATCGCGGTTTCATAGCACCTAGAACCCCCGCCGATAATCCAATAAAAACAGCGAGGAGTATTGCACACAATCCAATGGTCATTGAAACTGGTAGCTGTGCAATTAAAATGTCGTTTACCGTCCAGTTTTCGTGGCGTAAACTTGGGCCAAGATTTATTACGGGCCCATTTCTCTCTCCAGAAAGCCAAGCCAGTCCAGATGCCTTCCATATATAGTCGCCATAAAAAGAAACTGGATCGTCAAGGTTGTACTGCGCTTGCATTTGCTCCACCACTTCCTTTGGTGGACGCCGCCCGTCTTTCTCAAGCGGGTTGCCGGGGATTTGCCAAGCCAACAAAAAAGTTACGGTGTAAACCGCAAACAAAATAAATGGGAGTTGCACAAGTCGCCACCCAATCATTTTGGATAACGACTGGCGTTTCATTTAGACGCCGTACTGTGCCTGGTCACCGAGTTGTTCAGAAATACGAATAAGTTGGTTGTACTTCGCCGTTCGATCACTTCGACACGGCGCGCCTGTTTTTATTTGCCCACAATTTGTTGCAACCGAAATGTCTGCAATCGTTGTGTCTTCGGTCTCGCCACTTCGGTGGCTAAGAACTGCGGAGTATTTGTTCTCTTGCGCCATTTTTACGGCTTCAAATGTTTCGGTCAACGTTCCAATTTGATTTACCTTAATCAAAATTGAATTTGCACAGCCATCGACAATACCTCGCTCAAGAAATTTGGGGTTCGTTACAAACAGGTCATCCCCTACAAGTTGAATAGTATCGCCTAGGCGTTGCGTCATCTTTTTCCAACCGTCCCAATCTTCTTCGCCAAGCCCATCCTCGATTGAACGTATCGGGTAGCGGCCACACCAGTCTGCCCAAAGATCAATCATTTCTTCTGATGAAACAACCTTTTCTGGCTCGCTGCTGAAAAAACAATACCCCTCCTTGCCCAATTTTTTTGCTTCGGACACAAGCTCGCTTGTTGCTGGATCAAGAGCAACAAAAATTTGCTCGCCCCAAGAATATCCCGATTTGTCGACAGCTTCTTCAATAACTTTAAGGGCGTCTTCGTTGTCGGACAGGTTTGGAGCAAAACCACCCTCGTCACCAACGGCGGTTGACATGTTTCTATCGTGCAACACGTTTTTAAGCGTGTGATAAATTTCAACCGCCGCGCGGAGACCTTCTCCGAACGTATCAAATCCGCAGGGCTGAATCATAAATTCTTGAAAATCTACCGTGTTGTCAGCGTGTTTGCCGCCGTTAAGAATGTTGAACATCGGTACTGGAAGTATGTTTGATTCCTCGTTGAAGTATTTATAAAGCGGAACGCCGAGCGAGTGTGCAGCGGCGTGTGCGGTTGCCATTGAAACCCCAAGCAACGCGTTTGCGCCAAGGTTGCCCTTGTTTTCAGTTCCGTCAAGGGAAATCATTGTGTGGTCAATACCTTCTTGATCTCTCGCGTCCATACCAACCACTGTGGGAGCAATGGTGTCGTTGATATTTGCAACGGCGTTGTTTACGCCCTTGCCACACCAGAGTTCGCCTCCGTCCCTAAGCTCAACCGCCTCATGCTCTCCGGTACTAGCGCCACTTGGAACTGCGGCTCTTCCAAAAGCGCCGTTTTTGAGTTGAACATCGCACTCTAGGGTTGGGTTACCCCGTGAGTCAAGTATTTGCCTTGCGTGTATATTTGTTATTGTTGTTGCCATGTGGGAATCATACAATAGCATGCATGAAACAAACTGAACTTGAAGTGGCCACACTTGTTTTTCTTGAACATTATGATGGGCCTTGCCCACACTGTTCGTCCCATCTTAAAAGAATACATTCAAACCAATGCTCTGAGTGTGGGGGAACGTTGGCTTTGTCGTTAGCAAAACCATTCCGCTGCACACCTTGGCTCTTGTTCACTTTCGGGCTGATTTCTTCAATTGGTGTTTGTGTTGATCAGTTAGGAATTTTTTTCGCCGCAAGGTTATATCAGGGATCACCGCTTGTTTGGAAGTGGATTTTGCCAGAGCTAATTCTTATACTTGGACTTTCGGCTGGGTTGGTTTTTTGGTGGAAACTTCGGGTTTGGGCGCAAGGACTTGGTGTTGGGTGGGGGCGTGCCATAGGTCTTGCTGGAATACTCATGCCGCTGTTTTGGTTTAATGTTTTGTTCTGGGCATTCGTGCTTACACTTTAACTTTGAACGTTGGTTGATCGCCGCGCAACACCTTGTCAATGTCCTTCACAACCCAGCCCATGTTTATTGAAGCGGTGTTCGTTTTACAAGCAATGTGTGGATAGAGCGTGGCGTTTGGAACGTGCAACAACGGATATTCCGGAGTTATGGGCTCGGGATCGTGCACATCGAGAACAGCCCTTGCTTCTGGGCTATGTGTTAAAAAATCAGTCAACGCATACGCATCAACTATAAATCCACGAGAAGTGTTTATAAACAGAGCGTCCTTCTTCATTTGTCGGAACATGTTTGTATCACACATGTGTTTGTTGTCTTTTCGACCATCAACATGTATTGAAACAACGTCACTTTCAAAAAGAAGTTTTTCAAGCGCAACCTGCGTGCTGCCGTGTGTGTTCTCAATATCCAGCACGTCGTGGTACAACACATGAAAACCCAATAATCTCAACATCTTCCCGAGACGACCTCCTATTCTTCCGTAACCGATTATTCCAACAGTGGTTTCCATAAACTCTTTTGTTGTCATGGACGCGTCGCGGATCATGTTCCATTCTTGTTGGTTAAGTGAACCAGGGGCCTTGTTTAGATTTCGAAGCCCAGAAAGCATTGTTGTTAAGACAAATTCAACAACAGACTCGCTATTTGCCCCAGGGGTATGTACAACAGTAATGTTTTTTTCTTTACACAAATCAAGGTTGATGTTGTCAACTCCCGCCCCCGCTCTCCCAACAACCTTCAGTTTTGATGCCTTGTTTAACATCTCCCCGTTTACTTCTGTGTAAGTGCGAATAGCAAGTCCTTGCGCCTGGGGTAATAATTCTTCAAATCGGAGAGAGCCAACGGGGCAAATGTGTAAATCACACCTCTCTGCAAGCCAATCACTGCACACTTGAGGGAGGTTCTCGGTTTGAATAACAGTCGGTTTCATATGTATATGGTAATCGTTTTGGTTTGCTCTTTACTTACAACGTTCATACAGTTTGGAATTGGCTACAGAAACGCGAAGAAAAACAGCCTATGACTGTCGCGCCGAAATCCTAAACGATCCGCTGGGTAGTTTTTAAGCGTACGAATGCAAGCCCGAGATTGTAAAGTTAATAATAATCCAATTGAACAACATCACTGCGCAGCCAATCAGCGCAAGCCACGCTGTCCACAACCCCTTGTCCCTTACTTTAACTCGCGCGTGAATGAGCACGATGAAAATTATAAAAGTATTGAGTGCAAATGTTTCTTTTGGATCCCAACCCCAGGGTCGCCCCCAAGAGTGATCTGCCCAAATTGCGCCCATGACGATTCCTGCCCAAAGCAGGATAAATGAAAGTTCAACGAGAATCATTGTTGCACCATCAAGTACCGAGCCCATATTGTTTGAAAGCGCGGGCTTGTTGCCAGGTCTTACTTCAACAAGCGAGGCGACGCCACCAGCGCGTGCATAGTCGTCTTGGCCGTTTTGACCACGCATTTTCTGTATAAATCTTCGCATTAAGTAAATAGCCGCGACAACGGCGGCAACAAAAATTAAACAATAGGCAAAAATAATAAAGTTCACGTGAATATATAGCCAGACATCGTGCAATACGGGCATTTTGTTTGATATGTGTGGATTCAACTCTAGGGGATAGAGTCGAACCGCTAGCAGCGCAACTATTGCAGAAATAGCCGCTCCTAAAGAAAATACGTATTTCATCGATGATTTACGAAGAATAATTTCCATTAAAAGACCAAACACCCCGCCCATCCATGCAGCGGTTGTAATGGCTTCAAACATGTTTGCATTCGGAAATCTTCCAGAAACATACCAGCGCCATACCACTGCAATTGTATTAAGTAAAACGGCCAATGCAAAAAACGCAAGCCCGAGTTGTCCAACACGTCTAAACCTGTAAACAAACGCCATCAAAAGAAGAATGGTGCTCGCCAAATATACAAGCCAAATGCTCGTGAGGTTTCCCATACGAAAATACAGGCTCTCCAGTTTTAATTTGCCTGCTTCGGGGTAAATTTCGCTACCTAATCCAAGTGAGGGTAAAAGTTGTGATAGTTTTAGTAGTTCGGCGTTTACAGCTGTAGCATCACCTGTCTTCCATGCGTCGACCATGATTCCCCACGACTCGATTATTGCTGGATCTGAAACACCGTCTAGTGTTGTCCACTGTTCATCGAACGAGCCGCTCGTTGGAGGAACTATTTTAAGCACTGACCAAAGATTTCTCGGATCACTAGCCCCTATCGAACTATCGATTGTTTCAACCGGTGTTGCAAATCGTCTAACATCTTGTCTAAGTCGACCTAAAAGCGATCGAACCTTTGGTTGTCGTAATATTTCACGAGAAACCAAACCGGTTTTCATGAATGCATCGGCGCGTTCTTTTACTGACGGTTCCTCTGTTTGAAGCTCTCCGATAATAGCGGCGCGAAGACCTTTATGTTTTACATAAATGATTGACTCGCCCATATACCTTTCTGGTCGAATCAACATATCAAGGTATGTAAAAGTTGGGCTTTGGTCTTCAAACTTTCGAGGGCCCATTATGTATGGCATAAATGATCGAGCAAATGTTTCGAATGATTTCACCCTGCCGTTTGTAAAGACCGCGACGTTGTCGCTCCATGGAGTCATCTCCACCTGTGTTTCAAACGGTGTTTCTTCTGTTGCGAGTGTGTAAGACGAAAACAAGAATACAAAAAGAGTCGCTAAAAATTTCACTTTGAAACCTCCGCATATACCGACTGTTGACGCTTTCGTTTAATCATTGGCTTCACATAAAATGCCCAAATCATTCCAGCAACAGTAAGACAGCAGCCGAGCAGCATTGGGAATACGCCATGTCTGTTTCCAACACCAAGTACTGTGTAGTTGAGACCTTGTGAGGCATTGTCTGGGGGATCCCATTGCGATTGGAAAAACCAAAAATCTCCGTAGGCCTTTGGATCGTTCACGCTCACCTCTAGCGCTGAGTCGGTTCCGTCTAAAAAGGTGACAACGCTTCGCCAATTCAAAATACTAGAGGTTGAGCCAGTAAATCCCCCAAGATGCGAGTCCACTTCAAATGCTTTAAGTGCAACTGGTGTTGGCAACCCTCTCCGTTGTCGGGAGAACATCATCTCAATGTTCTTTCCGTTTGGCAGATTCAGAATTGTTGGTTTATATTGAAACCTTCGCACCAACTCTTTTGGTGATTCAAAAGCATAGTGGTGATAGGGTAGCCATGTTGAAACCGTACCTTCGTTCGAGGGAATAATTACCCGTATCATCGAATACATGTTGCTCGCACTTGGATCACGTTGTGGGGCCGGAACAACCATTGGTCTTGTGTCTGAGAACGTCCTTGTTTCCGCGCGATCAATCGTAATCGTCACATCTTCAGTTAACGGGAAGGGTTCGCCAACCACAAGTAACGCGGATGTTGGGGTGTCGCCGTTTATCGTCGTGAGCAATCTGTAGGAGTTGTCTTCTATGCCACCAACAATTGTGATTGGGGCGGCCCCTGCCGAATAGGTCATTTTAATCTCATCATCAATAAATTTTGCTGATGAATGTTCGTGCTGTGCGCCCTCGATAACATCTCTGTTCATGGACGGGTTGTCAAACACCCACCTCTCCCACGTTTTATCCCCGCGGCGCAACTCAACAATAGCGAGCGACACAACCCTTCCGCCTATGTTGAGATTATTTTGTACAGATTTAATTTTATATGCATATTCAGAATTACCGATTTGTTGAAACTCTTCGCTTGGTGTCAGTTTAATCGCATGCTCTGTATCAGCAATGGTTGCGTTGATTGCCGGCAACAGTGTTTTTTCAAGTCCATACAATTCTTCTTCGCTTCCAAGCCAACGGTATGTCATTAGTGACGAATCGGCGGTGTTTGAGTTTGGGTCAAAAGCGTACATTTCAACAGACTGTACCGCCTCATTCCCTTTTTGAAGTGTCACCCAAATTGTGGGAAACAGTTCTTCGCCACCCGAAGTTGTTCGTGATTCCATAAAAGCGTAGCGCAAATAACTATTAACAATAAGGTTGGAGCCAACTGGATCGCTTTCCGCTGGTTTTACTTGTATAGACAGGGGGTGCAACTCGGGCGTTGTATTTCCTGCAAACCAAATGTCATCATAGCCGGCTATATAGTCATTAAATCGAGGAAGGTTGTTGATGGGTCGCTCAATCCATGGGGTTAGAGGGGCTCCATCCTTGGATAGTTCGCGCAAGTAAATTGCACCGCTTTGAGTAACAAAGAACTGATCTTTTGCGTCGTATTGCAATGACATTTGAAGAGATTCGTCAACGAGCGCCCTGCCTAATGTGTTTTTTGCACGAGACATGGGTTGGCCAGGGTCATCGCCTTGCACAATGTCTTCTGTGTATTCCGGGTAGTCGGCAATAAGTTGTCGCAAAAAAGATTGTTCTGGACCCTGCACAGAAACGGTCACAGTATATGCAAGTGCTCCAGCGTCATCACCGGACATGAGTTCCCAAGAAGGATTAATGTCTGTAATTGTGTAAGAAGTACCGTCTATCATAATTGAGTTTGCCGGAGTAGCCACCATAGAAACTGGCTTGCCGCCTGGTACCTGAATTTCTACAACTCTACGAGAAACAAGAACATCACCCTCTGTTTTTTGTGAAAAGTACACCATGCAGCCAAGAACCATCACGATGACTCCGCTGTGAATTGTCCAAACTCCAATCGTTAAAATATTAAGTTTGATTTTTCGAATGGTGACGATGCTCATGTTCAAACAAAGAATTGCCACAAGCCATTTGAATGGCCACCAGTGGAACCATTCGAATTCTGTCATTTCAAGCCCTCGCATCTCACGCAAGTTTACCCAAGCAGTTGGTTCCCAAATGGCAAAGCTAATAGGCGCGCCAGAAGAACCAACGGAGCAATAGATGAATAGCAGAATCAGCGTCACAATTCCAAACCAAACCGTGGTAAACAAATCAATCAATGTCAATGCAAGTAGGGTGGGAACAACGATGTACCACCAAACCGAGCCCGTGGTTCCAGTTCTCCAAAACAACAACAATGACGCAAACAGAGGAAGCAGCCAAAGTAAACTCCCCGGCCAACGAAAGAACGGGTGTGCGGGCTGTTTCATCTGTTTATCTCCCGCTGTACTCGTAGACGCCTCGACCAGACTTGTCGCCTAAGTGGCCTTGGTCGACAAGTTCAACAAGTTTTTTGCTAGGCAGGTATTTTGGATTTTCATCGAGCCCGTTGTACATTACCATCATGATGTCGTGGCACACATCTAAACCAATGTAATCAGCCAACCGAAGTGGTCCCATTGGAAACGCGCAACCGAGTTTCATGATGGAATCAATGTCTTCTGGCTCGGCAACGCCATCTGTCCAGGCGTGAAACGCTTCGTTAATCATGGGCATAAGAACTCGGTTGGAAACAAATCCGGCATGATCGTTTGCCGGAACTGGAATTTTCCCCATTTGCTCAGATAGAGTGATCGTTGCCGTTGTGGTTTCTTCGCTTGTGTTCCTGCCTTTAATTACTTCTACCAACTTCATAACGGGGACTGGGTTGAAAAAATGCATGCCAATAACACGGTGTTCTGCTTCTGGAATCGCGCTTGCCAGATCTGTGATTGAAATTGAGGACGTGTTTGTTGCAAGAATAACTTTTTCCCCAAACGTTTCAAACATTTGTACAAATATTGATTTTTTGATGTCAACATTTTCAGTAGCCGCTTCCACTGCCCAGTCGGCGTCCGACGCGTCGGACATTGTAGATACATAGGAAATGTGTTTCTGTGCGGCGTCAGACTCGTCTTGAGTCATGCGTTCTTTTGAAACAGAACGGGCAAGTTGTTTTTCGTGGTATGTTTTTGCTCGACCAAGTTGATCTTCGCTAATGTCAACGACAATGGCATCGATACCGCTCATTGCAGCCGCAAGTGCAATGCCGCTTCCCATTGTTCCCCCACCAATGATGGCCATTTTATGTACAGACATTTAATCGTTCCAGTTTTTAAGTTCTTCGCCTGTATACCTTGCGAGCGGACGGATAATTCGGTTGTTTTGGTGTTGTTCCATAATGTGTGCACACCATCCAGTGATTCTCGCGACAACAAAAATTGGTGTGTATTGTGGAACCGGGATTCCCATGGCGAAATAAGTCATGCCGCAAGGAAAGTCAACGTTTGGATGAATTTTTTTATCGCGAAGCATAATTGCCTGCACCTCGTCGCCAAGGTCAAACCATTTTTTTGCTTCTGGATTTGCTGATTCAGCATACTTCAACCCCCAGTCACGAAGAATTCCGGCGCGGTGATCTCCATTTTTATAAACTCTGTGACCAAATCCCATTAGTTTTTTCTTTGTTTCAAACGCGTGTTGCATAAACTTTTCGGTAGTTGACCCACCCTCGACTGCAGCCATGATTTCTTGAAGCATTTCCATTGCCGCCTCGTTAGCGCCGCCATGGAGATTCCCCTTTAAGGCGCCAATACCGCCACAAACACAGGAGTGCATATCACCGTTTGTTGACGCTATAACTCTGCTTGTGAATGTCGAAGCATTAAAATCATGTTCAGCGTAAAGAACGAGTGACACGTCCATCACTTTCGCTTCGGCTTCGTGCGGAACCTCGCCGCTCATACACCAAAGAAGGTTTGCTGCATGACCAAGACTTGGGTCTGGGTCAACAGGAGTTTTGCCATCTAGTGCCATCTGGTGTACGCCAATACAGGTTGGTATTTTGGCAAGAAGATGCATGGATTTTTGCAAATCTGCTTCAGCGCTGTTGTCCTCACACAGTGGGCAAAGGTGCGACAAAAGCGAAACCGCTGTTCGAAGCACCCCCATGGGGTGTGCCTCTGGCGAGTTGTGTGCAATATGTATAATTGCTTCTTTTACACTGTTCGGAATAGCGCGCATGGATGCGAGTTCTGATTTGAACGATTCGAGTTCTTCGGAAGTTGGTTTGTGCCCAATCAATAGAAGGTGCGCAACCTCTTCGAATGTTGCATTTGCTGCAAGATCGGCAATTTCATAACCACGATAAATTAGTTGGGTTTGATTCACCAAACATACTGAGGTGTCGCCAATAACTTGACCCGCAAGTCCTCGTTGATCGGCCTGTTTGGATGGTTTTTCTTCTGTCTGTGACATGGATTTCTTTCTGTTTTAGTCCCGAGAGTTCGACATTCGCTGAACCCCCCATACTATCAGAATCTGGAATCTCTGGCTGTATTGGGTCCTTTTCAGTTTAGCCGACTGTTAAAACTCCACGGCTCACCCGGAACATATCCAAGCAAATCGTAAAGTTCTTGTCTGGTTTGCATTTGATCTTCAAAACCTTCCGCCGACCACTCTTTGTGGAGTTGTTGAAGCCCACGGGTAATTGCACCCATCGCAACGCGCTGGAAAGTCACTGGATAAATTACAAGGCTGTACCCCATTTCACCAAACTGCTTTGCTGTTATGTGTGGGGTTTTTCCAAACTCAGTCATATTGGCAAGAAGTAGACCGGGGCATTGATTTGCAAATTCTGCAAATTCTTCTTCGCTACGCAGACCTTCGGGAAAAATCATGTCGGCGCCGGCCTCACGGTATGCGCTTCCCCGAGCAATCGCTGCGTCAAAACCCTCTACACCGCGAGCATCCGTTCGAGCAATCAATATAAATTCCTCAGATGTTTTGTTTTCTGAAGCTGTTTTAATTTTTTGTTCCATTGCGGATTGTGAAACCAGCGTTTTGCCATCAAGGTGGCCGCACCGTTTTGGAAATTCTTGGTCTTCGATGTGCATTCCAGACGCACCGTTTCGTTCATACTCAACAATCGTTCTTGCAAGGCATTCTATTTCTCCGTACCCCGTATCCGCGTCAACAATGACTGGAAGGTTGCTTGCGTTTGAGACTTCTTTGATTGTGCGGCACATTTCTGTCAGTGTAATAAGCCCAACGTCTGGATATCCGGAGGCGTTCGCGGTTGCTCCGCCACTTATGTAACACGCTCGAAAGCCCGTTGCTGCAACTGCAGCGCCAACAAGTCCGTTCCACGCGCCAGGACACATCACCACTCCCTGTTCCATTGCATTGCGAAGATTGCTGGCTTGGATATTCATTGTGTGTATTTTATCGCATTGGGGGGCTGCTTGTTTGTAACACTTGACATCGTTAAAAACATCTTCGCGGCTGCAATGAACAACACAACGCCGAGTGTAACCCGAAGACCCTGGTGCCCAAGTTTTTTGCTACCAAAAGACGCCCCTGCAAAACCACCGACAACAACTGCCAACACCAGTGGTGCGACGAAATTAAAGTCAACAGGAATTCCGGCGTGATCCACGGCAACTCCTCCCAGCCCAGAAATTGAGTTTACTAAGATAAATGGTGCACTTATTGCGGCAGTTTGTTTTGCGGTTGTCCAACCCAAAAGAAGAATCAGTGGGCTTAAGAAAATACCGCCACCAATCCCTATGATGCCGCTAAAGAACCCAATAGCCACACCAGCGATCAAAACCACCAACAAAATTGGTTTTTTTGTTTGTTCATTTCCTTTAACTGGGACAAAAAGTCGAATTGCCGCATATAGCAAGACAACCCCAACAATTGGTTTGTATATTTGGCTTGGGATTTCAACGTACCCGCCAACAAACGCTGCGGGTATGCTCGCGCAAACAAGTGGAATAAATAAATCCTTTTGGAAAGTTCCCGTAGAGACAAACTTCCATGTTGCAATTGTTGAAACAACAACATTTAATATCAGTGCTATTGGACGCATCTGCTCTGGGGCAATTGCTGCAATTGCAAGTACTGCGAGATAGCCAGAACCACCGCCGTGCCCAACGGTTGAATAAAGGGCCGCCATAACAAACACCGCCACTGATATGAGTGCGATTGTCTGGAGTTCCATGTATGTATTTTACGGGATTACGTGTGCGCCGTTTTGGTTTATAAAATGTATCTCTGGGATTGTTCCATCGCCTTCTTGTATAAAAAGAATTCCATAAATGTTTTCTGCTTCAAATTTGCCGGGTGGAACTGGAGTAGATGTTGGGTTTGACGGCAACCAACTTCGCACACTAGCTTCTTTGTCTGCGTCAACAAACAACTCCCAGCCAGCAACTCCTAGCTCAGCAATTTTGTTTGATGCGGTTTTTTTTGCTTCCATGTTCGAAGATGTTATTAGGTCGCTTAGAACCAGTATTTTTCCTTCTGGTACTTTTGATTCCATAAGGATTGGCGACGGTTCAACGTCTGTGTGGTTTTTGTCAATAAACAGTGACGCGCCTCCTGCAATGAGAATTAGCAAGAAAAAGAGCCCGAATGGGCTTGTTTTGTATTGTTGTGGTTTAAAGGGACCGCCACCTGTTGATGGTGTTGATTTTGATGGCAGACGTCGCACGCCCGCTTTGGGCGGGTCTCCACCCATAGATGGAAGGTCGGCTGGACGAACTCCAGAAACTGTTTTTGCACGAAGAACGGTCTCTACATCTCGTAACATTTCCTCAACGGTGTTGTACCGTTTATCGTAATCGGCCATGGCTCGACGAACAATCCAGCGAATACACTCTGGGCTTTCCTTGTTGAAATCGCTCAGGCAACCGTGTGCTGGGAACGTGTTTTCAAGCATAAAATATAAAACTGCTCCGGCGCCAAACACGTCGAATTTTGAGCCGTCCACCTGGTGTACCTTTACACCCCGCATTGCCTGCCTAACAAGCTCTGGATCTCGGAAATATTCTGTACCGTGGGTTGTCAGCGTCATCGCTGAAGCAAGGGGCGTTACCAAACCAAGGTCGACAAGGTGCGCAGAACCGTCGTGAATAATTATATTGTCTGGTTTAACGTCTTTGTGCCAGAGCCCCGCTTCGTGATATTCTTGCAGTGTGTGTAACAAATTGCGACTGTACGACAGAATCGTTTGCAATTGCGTTTCAGAAAGTTTCCTTGTTTTGTTGTGCAACTTATTTGTTACCACACCTATGTGTTCACCCGCGTGATATGGCATCGCATACCAAAACCGATCGTTGTCGAGGTGGTGTTCAACAACAAGACCAAGTTTTTTTGCTGCCTCCATCGCACGAGACTCTCGAACTATTTGTGGAAGTTGCGAACCGGCGGCAATCGCAAAACTTTTTATTACAACCGTGTTTGGGGTGGATGTTGATTTAGCAATATATATTTTTGCCCCGCTTCCACCAGTTGGAAGAGAGCCAACAATCGAATACCCATCGAAAGTGTTTACTGGTGTATCGGTTTGGTTGGCCCTGATTGGCTGGTGGGGCGCGGTAGTTTTAATCCCAATCACTCCAAGTGGGTTATCGATAAATACTGCTACAGTTCTAGTATACGCTTCGAAAAACCGACGTTTTGCAAACCCTAATTCTAGGTGAACGAAATCCCAGCGCGCGAGAATGACGAATATAAGTGCGCGTAAAAGTTTAACAACACCAACAAACAGAGCTGTTGGAATTAATATCACATCTCGAAGTTCCTGAAAAACAAACCGAATTAGTCGCCCTGTAAAAGTAAACGCGTGACCAATAAGTGGAATTACAACATAGACCGCGAACAATACGACGCCAACAACTCCAACAACTGTTCCAAAACATGTGAAAAGCGCTGTGTCCACTACCTATTCCTTTGGCTTTCTTGTTCGAGAAACACTTGGTGTTGGTGGTATGTTTCGCTAACAGCGGCATCAAACTCCGCGTCGTTTCCGCCCATCCCAGCGGTTGAGGGTTCGCCCTCTTCATCCGAAGTAAAACTATATTGCATGACGACCTGCATGATGGTTTGTCTTAGATGTTTTCGTATTTTTGACACGTGTCTACTTACCGTTGGCTCGCTTATTCCTAGTTGCGACGAAATTACTTTTCCGGTTTTGTTGTCTAGCACACGCATGCGCCAGACCTGGAAACAAAGAAAATCGACTTCTGTCTCTGTTCTTCGGATTGCAGAACAAATTTTTGCAGCAAACATTCTTTGTTCAAAAATTTCATCTACTTGTGGAAACGCGCTCTTTGAATCTATGCGTTCGTCAAGCGACAGAGGTTTTACACCGCTGCCGCGTTTTTTTGCATTTCGTCGATCCATTTCGTCTCCAAGCAGGTGCTTTGCTATAGAGAGTAGCCATGTACTAAACCGCGCACCTCGGGTTGGGTCGTACCTGTCAATACATTTTGAAAGTTCAGCAAGGGTTTCTTGTGTGAGATCCTGTACGGTTTCAACTCCAACGCGTCCCCTGCCCCACTTTTGAAGTTGAAACCGAATAGCTGGGCCAAAATCTTGCCACAATTCAAACCAAGCCGCCTCGTCGCGCTCGCGAAGTCGGCGCACAAACGTCGTAGTTAGGGCGTTCATTGGCACACTTCCTTGTTAGGAAACCACATGTGTGAATTTTACATGGTGCGTCCTAATCACCACGGGGGCATAGTTGTGAGAGTCCCAAATCAGTGTGTCTGCTGTAGCTTTGTGCGCAATAAACTCCATTGAGACCCATTATCCTCTAAAAATTTTATTCCTCTGGGGATTTTTCTGCTTTATGGGGGGCCTGGTGTCTGAAATGTTGCGAACGAAATCTCCAAGAACATTGAAGCCACGGAGTGTTTCTGTGCAAATTTGTTACAAAGGAGGTTGCCATGGGCGCCACATCACGTTTTATTGTTCGCTGGGGAATCATTGGGGGTCTTGCCGTCGGTGGGATTACACTTCTTGTCGGCCCGCAGCGAGTTATGGCTTGTATAGACCAACTTCGAGAAGAAGCAAGCACTGTTGTTGAAAATTTAGTTGACGATCCAGTTGCTTTGCGAAGACAACTCGATGAATTATCAAGCCAATACCCAAAAAGAATTGCAGAAGTCCGAGGTGAAATATCGCGACTTGATCATCAACTTGAGCAGTTTATCCGAGATGAGAAAATTGCAATTCGAGTGATTGAACTTACAGACATCGATTTAGAGATTCTTCGAGATCTTGTTGAAGATGCTGAGTCAACCACAGATACGCGAAGCAGGCCATCCATTCGTTTTGAAGGTGTTCGTTATGACCTTGATGGCGCATACTCTGAGGGAAGAAGAATTCGAACAGTTAAATCAAATTACGAAGACCGACTTGCATCTGATCGTAGACAGGTGGAACTTATGGATGAACAAAAAAATAGACTGGTCTCTATTCTTGAAAAAATTGAACATGAACATGAAACTTATCGCGCGCAGCTTTGGCAACTCGACCGAGAAATAGATGCCATTGAACGAAATGATCATATTATTGCAATGGTCGAACAACAACAAGAAACGCTTTCTGGATTCGACCGATTTGGCTCTGCTGGAAACCTCGGACAGGTTCGATCACGTCTTGCAGAAATCCGAACTGTTCAAGAGAGTACCATTCTTGCATTAACAGATTCTGGTACTGGTTCTGATTATGAAACACGTGCTCGGTTTGATACGTCAGAGCAAGTGTTTGAAAACCCATTCACACAAACTGCTAAAGAACCGAAGGAAGCCGTTGTTGGCCCCTACGCGCTATTAGAAATGGGTGATTAATTCAATTTAACATAAAACCCCGTTTGTTACGGGGCGTTTAGCACGGGCGGCGACCGTTGGGTCGCCGTCTTTTTTATACACCCATAGTAACGCTAGGATAGTACCAAGAAAGAATGTTTTGCCACGACTCGCCGCGTCCAGCGAGTACTTGGGCGCCGTATTGACAAAGGCCCACGCCGTGACCAATTCCAAAACCATCAAGCTGAAGGCGAGAGCCAACCTTTTGGCCAACAAGGAATGAGGACCATATCTGATCTGTTACTTTTGGCAATGAGTCTATTGGAGCGTTGACAGCACGAACAAAATCGCGAGCGGAAACCGTACAGGTTTCGCCCCGGCGACCAGACACAGAGATTTGGGTTGGGCGCCCGTGTTGGTTATGTGCGAGTGGTTCTATGGAACGAATCGTATGAATGTTTGTAAGTTCTGGAAGATTCAACTTGTTTGCACAAGCGTTGAGCCGTTTGCGCAACACCCTCGCAGAACGCCTGGCGGTCCATTTGTGAATAGCAAGCGTGGTACAAAAATCTTTTCCTTCGTGACCATGTAGGGGCAACATGTCGTGTTGCTCCGCTCCGCTAATTGCGTCTGTTGCGGTTGCTGCAAGACCGCCACAGCACGCGCTGTAATAGGCGGGAATTATTTCGTTGTTCCACGTAAGGACAACCCCCGTTGTTTTTTGCACCGCTCGATGCGCAACGTCAAGTGTTACGTCTCCTAGAAACATCTGCGAAGACGGACCATCGGTCACATCGTAATGGGATGTTCTTTTTCGCGCGAGTTGTTGTGCTATCGCATAACTTCGTGCGGCGACCGCTTGTGCAGCAAACGTGTCGAGGTGCCAGTGGGAAAAGAGTTCGCCAGCGATGACACCCGGTAAATATTGCTCAAGTGGAACGTGTGCAACAACATCAAGAGACCGGTTTTCCCTTGGGTGCAACACTATTGTTCCGGTAATTTGCTTTGTATTTCCAGCAATAACAACCGCTGTCTTTGGTTGAATATCAACTGTCTTTGGCAAGTTCCCAACATTTTTAATCGTAAACGCGTTGTTTCCTATAACCACCCTGTTAACAGACTTGCCAATACGGACACGGACTGGACTTGGTTTAATGCGTGTTTTTGGGAGTTCTGGTGCGTGTTGTTTGCCGCAAGAAACCATGCTTCCTACAACAAACACCCCAGAAGCAAGAACAAACTCGCGGCGATTGCATGATTTGGTATGAATTGTGTGTTCTTGCATCTTTCCCTATAGTGTATCGGTGGTACATTGGTTGTAAGGAGGATTTTTATGAATTACCAAATGCTTTCTTTTGTTGGAGCTACTCTTGTCATCGTCGTAGGATTTGTGTTAATCGTCGCAATTTTTGTGATTGGGATTTTTAATGGGCTTGTTGGTCTTCGAAATCGCGTTAAAAACGCATACGCGCAAATCGATGTTCAGCTTAAAAGGCGATATGACCTTATCCCAAATCTCGTAGAAACAGCCAAGGGATATATGAAGCACGAAAGTGAAACACTTGAGGCGGTTATTAATGCTCGAAACCAAGCCGTTTCGGCGGCTTCGGCAGCATCCAAAGACCCAACAGCCGCTGGCGCCATTTCGGACTTGGCGGGGGCAGATGGAGCTCTTACCGGAGCTCTTGGAAAACTCATGGTTGTCATGGAGGCGTATCCAGACCTCAAGGCAAACACAAACATGTTACAGGTGCAGGAAGAGCTTACTTCAACCGAAAACCGTGTGGCTTTTTCAAGACAGGCATACAACGATTCTGTTCTTGGGTACAACAATAAGCGGGAAATGTTTCCGTCTAATATTGTTGCCGGAATATTTGGATTTAAGTTTGCGCAAAGTTGGGAACTTGATGACGAGGTGGCAAGAGACGCGCCAAAAGTTAGTTTTTAAACGAGCGACAACATGAATTTTTATGAGCATCAAGACCGTGCAGAGAGACGCACAAAGTTTATCGTGTTTCTTTTTGTTCTTGCGGTGTTGTGTATCGTGTTGATTGTTGTCATACCGGTTGGTTTGGCATCAGAGTGGGAGCCGGCGGTGGTTGCCGTTACAGCAGTTGTTTGTTTACTTATTGTAGGAATTGCCACACTTGTAAAACTTGGCCAACTTCGTGGCGGTGGGAGTGTTGTTGCAGAAATGATGGGCGGAACACAGTTACAACGGGGTGGATCGACACAATCAGAGAAACGGGTGCAAAACATTGTGGAAGAGATGGCAATCGCAAGCGGGATGCCTGTTCCTCCTGTTTATATTATGGAAGATGACTCCATCAATGCGTTCGCTGCTGGTTGGTCGGTAAACAGTGCAGTAATAAGTGTTACCCGAGGATGTATAGAAAAATTAAATCGAGATGAATTGCAGGGTGTTATTGCACATGAGTACAGTCATATTGCGCATGGTGATATGCGAATAAACATTCGGCTTATTGGTGTTATTTTTGGAATTATGGCGCTTGGTATTACGGGGTGGATACTCGCTCGATATGTTGGCCCAGTTGTCTTGCGGTCTTCGGCTAGGTCTCGGTCAAAAGAGGGGGCTGGGGGGGCGGGAATCGGACTTGCAATTATTGTTTTTGGTCTTTTTCTAGCATTGTGCGGATTTGTTGGAACGTTATTTGGACGACTGATTCAAGCCGCGGTTTCTAGGCAAAGGGAGTTTTTGGCAGACGCTTCCGCAGTGCAATACACAAGAAATCCAAGCGGAATTGGTGGTGCTCTTAGAAAAATTGGTGGTCTTACGCCAATTTCAACGACTCGGGGTGATGCGAGCCAATGTAACCATATGTTTTTTTCTCAAGCAATGAAGGCCATGTTTGCAAGCCACCCACCAATAACAGAGCGAGTCGCCAGAGTTGAGGGTATTGATGTTTCACTGCTTCCGGAGGTGGTGGTTGGGGCGGCAACAGTCGGAACAACCTCTAATTTTTCTTCTTCTGTTGTTAAAAAAAGTGTTAGTGCCGCCGGTGTGGTTGGGGGCGATTTTAAACTTAAAGCACAGAACGCACTCTCGAAAATAGGCGAAACAACATTAGCCGCTGTTCGCGACCCATGGTCCGCCCGCCTTGTAATGTTCGCGATTCTTTGCAAAGATGGTGATGAGGGACAACAAAAAATTCTTGCAAAAAACTTGTCTGTTGAAGAGTTGGTTGAGGTAAGGAGGTTGTTGGAGGTTGTTCCAAAAGACGGCGATCTGGGACGTCTTCCTTTGATTGACCTTGCTGCTCCAGCACTGCGACAACTTGGCAAGGAACAAAAGAAGACGTTTGGAAACATTGTGTCGTTACTTATAAAAAGTGATGGTGTTGTTGATTTGTTTGAGTGGGCCTTTGTTGCAGTTGTAAAGCGGCACATATTTGGCAGTAAAAAACACAAAAGCAACGGTGCATTAAAACACAGACTTTCTAGCGCATCTCTGGTTATTGGGGCTCTTGCGTATGGGGGAAGCGCTTCTCAAAAACAAACCAATGACGCGTTTAAGGCCGCGGTGTCATCGCTTGGTTATGTTGATTTAGGAATTCCAGACAAGGCCTCATGTTCCGTTTCTAATATGGAAAATGCAATACAAGATTTATTGTTGCTTAAATTCATCGAAAAAGAACGGTTGCTTCAGGCGTGTGTGGTTTGTATTACACATGACGAAAAAATCACGGTAACCGAAGCGGAAACGTTGCGAGCGATTGGGGATTTGCTTGGCTGCCCTGTTCCGATTTTTTAGTCGTCGAGTCTGCGAAGTTCAAGACCAAACGCTTTAAGGCCATCGTTTATTTCCACAAGACTTGTTGAGCCAAAATTCTTAATTCCCATAAGTTCTGCCTCTGTGCGAATTGCGAGGTCGCCAAGTGTTTGTATGTTTAACATCTGGATGGCTTTTCGCGCCCGAACAGAAAGGTTAAGAGATGATACCGGTTGTTTCAATACCTGTTCTGGTGCGTGGTTCAATAGTTCTTCGTATCTATCTTGATGAACACGGCTCACTTGAGATGTTTCAGCGCCTTGCCCAAGTCGAAGTCCGCGAGCGGTCAACATGTGTTTAATTTCAACAAGTGATGTTTCGCCAAAGTTTTTGTAACTCAAAAGCTCGTTTTCCGACACTTTCAACAGGTCGCCAAGAGTGCGGATTTCCATTTTCTTTAAACAGTTTCGAGCGCGAACAGATAGTTCAAAATCTGTTACTGGCGTGTTCATCATTGCGGCGGTTTTTGCCGCGTCGCGCGCGATTTCTTCATCGTAATACATGTCGGTTGAAGATTGAACATCAACGATGTAAAGACGCGCTCTTTTGTGCGAGGGGTCGGTGTCTAGAATCTGTCGAAGACATTTTTCGGCGGCATTTAAATTTCCGCGATCTTCATAAATTACAGAAAGGTTTAGCAGGGCGTTTATGTGTGGCTGTTCTTTTGTTGTTAGCCCTTCATATACATTAATTGCTTCTTGTTCTTCGCCAACAAGGTCGAGCAGATATGCGAGGCGAAACATGTGTGCTGGATTTGTTCCGCACGAACATGCCTGCCGAAGCTCTTCTACCGCCTCGTATCTTCTTCCCTCTTTTTCAAACACTACAGATTGTTCGTAGTGCCTGTCTGCTTGTTGTGGGTTTCCACCGCCAATTACTGTTTCTAGTCCGCTTTGTTGATTCACTTTGTTCTACTCCGTCTCGGTTTACAATTACGCGATTTGAAATTGTACTAAAATTTAAGCTAAATTGCAAAACATGGTTTGTTTTAGGTTGTATTACTCGGGCGGATCAACCAAGTCGCTGATTGCTGCGTCTGCTTCAAGGGCCGGTGGTCCAATTGTAAGTGGGGCCGCCCTGCCCGCCTCTTTGGCTGTGTCTTGGCCCAAAAGGTCAATTGAGCGCCATCCTCCACGCTCAAACCGAATCGCCATTGTTATACCAATAAGTATTATGTATACAGAAGCGGCAATCCACGGCCCAATAGATCCTAGTTGTGGAAAGAATTCAATTGCCACCCAGCCCCCTCCAACAATAAATACCCAACTATAAATCGCAGTAACTATTCCGGGGAACACGGTGTCGCCAGCCCCGCGCAGGGCGCCCGTATACACTATTCCAAGAGCGTCAACAGTTTGAAATATTGCAACAACTATCAGCATATTTGCTCCAAGTCGAACTATTTCTATCCTGTCGTGTGGGGTGTATTGATCGCTGCTAATAAACATTTCCATAAACTCATATCTAAAAATAACAAAGACTGTTGCACAGGTGGTCATGTACACCGTTGCAATAGAAACTCCGACCCGCGCTCTTGAAACTGCAATGTCTGGTTTTTTTGCGCCTATGTATTTTCCAACGATGGAATTAATTGCAACATTGATACCAACAGCGGGCATAAAGCTCAGTTGTAAAAACGCAAGAGCAATCCATCCAGCCGCCATGTCGTTTGTTCCATAAGAACCAACAAACACCGTCATAAAAAGTGCCCAACAAATTATTTCGTTACCCCATTGAATAGATCCTGGCCAGCCAATTTTAAACATTGATTTAATGGTTTTGAAACACGGTTTCCACCCCGCTCTGGTTGCATATTTGTTGTTGAATTTTGGTCCAATGAAAATTGCAAACGGGATAACCGTTTCCATAAACATCCCAATGACAGTTGCTATGGCTGCCCCCTTCAAGCCAAGCTCTGGTGTTCCTGGAATGCCTGGTAAAAATCCATCTATCCCGTTCTCGCCAAAAATTAAAATGTAGTTTGCTGTTACGTTCACTATATTTGCAACAATTGTTGAAACAGTAATTATTTTAGGCATATGCATGCCTAAAAAGTATTGGGTAAACCCACGACCAATCAACAAAAAGAAGCTGCCAACAAGCATGTATGTTGCGTACATGGATTCAAGTGATACGAGTTTTGCGTCGCTTGGATCTGGGTTGATGAATTGAAAAACAAACGGAACAACAAAAATACATGGAACTATTATTGTTATCCAACAAACAAGCGCCATCCAACCAGCGTTCCACGGATATTTAGACCCGTTGTGTGGCTCCCCTGCACCAAGGTGTTGGCTCACAAAAGTATTTACAACCGTAACAATGCCCATAATCGTGGCAATTGCTGCAAACGCCCAAGTTCCCGCGTTGCCCTGTGCTGCAATTTCCACTTTGCCTATTTGTCCAACCATAAGTCGGTCTGTAAATTGCATAACCGTAAAGCTGGTCATAGTAAGAATGGTTGGCCACGCAAGTGACCACACCTCACGAATTGCAAATCGCAGCGTGGTGTTGTCCTTTTTTTGTTCTTGCAAAGGGGCTACATCACCCATGTTGTTCGGATGTATCCCAGCGGCCACGTTTGGGGGGAACGCTCTCGCCCTTGTCTGCGCTAAGGATTTGTTGGATGGTTCCTGCGGTTAACGATGCAGGGTTGCCTTGCCAACGAACAATTCCGTCGCTACTAATTACCATCGCAAGTGGTATGGCTCTACACCGAATTGCGTTTTGCATTTTTTTACTCGTGTCAATCGCCACGCCGTATTCCATTGGTGTTTTTTCCATAAACGCGTCTACTTTTGATTTGTTCTCCGCGGTAACACCAACAAACGCTACATCGTCGCCAAATTGTTTTGCAAGTTCATTGAGGTGTGGAATTGATTCTCTGCATGGCGGGCACCAGGTTGCCCAAAACTCCACTACGCGAACTCTGTCTGAAACGCTGGTCTCGTTGGCAACCCACTCTTCAATGTAAAACGTTGGGGCGTTTTTTCCCTGCATATTGTTTGATCTTCCGGTATTTTTGCTGTGCTTGGGATATTTCGCGGGTTTTTCCTGGGACTTTGTTGATGGTTCAAAGGTTTTTATTTTTATATCAGAATCAAACGGCTTTGCAAGCAAATCGTCGATGGCGCTGGTCAATCCTTTTGCCCCAAGCCCAACGTGTTGTACTGCTCCATTTCTATCAATCACAATATTTGTGGGGTGTTTATAAAAACCAAATGAGTTACAAACTGCGCCGGTTGTGTCTATTAGAACAGGGTGTGAAATTTTCTTTTTTTTAATATACACTTTTGCAGATGTGTTCTTTTGGGGAGTGTGGATCGACAATAGTATTACTTCGCTTGGGCTTGTTGTTTGGGCAACTGCTTTTGTTACTGTTTTGATTGCAATTCGTCCATTACCGCTATGGTTTGTCCAAGACTGTACAACAACAACCTTGCCATAAAATTGTTCCCATGTGGGCGCTTTGGTTTCGCTTGGCAAAATCCAGTTTGCGTTTTTTGGAAATGGACGCGGCGCAAATGTGTGCATTTCGGCCATCGTGTCTCGGTCAACTTGTTGGAGTGTTGTGTCTTGCCACTCTTTTGGTGTTTGTTGAACTAGCGCGCAAACAATAAGGGTTGTTGTACTTAGTAACATGTTGCCTCTCCTTTAAGGATAAGGGGACAGGTTACCAGTTTCCTATCACATGGAGCAAGTCTAAAACATCAATTGTTCCATCTGGAACAACATCTTGAGAACAATGGCTCGCACACAACCCCCACTCGGAAACAACAGCTAACACATCTGTAACGTTAATAATACCGTCGCAATTAACGTCTCCAATTGTTCCCGTGCCACCAGAAGACAGAATTTGCACATCATCTATGTTCCAACCAGAATAAGTCCAGCTGCTATCGG
>PVBE012743282.1_pt1 | contig 27427 bp, 18 predicted proteins | sample 1631181 | NCBI WGS metagenome assembly PVBE01 (sample SAMN08397723, study PRJNA350692) | Marine metagenome, whole genome shotgun sequencing project. | isolation source: water | place: Pacific Ocean | collected 2012-04
AGTCCTCGCGGATGTCCACCGGGAGCCACTTCTGGAGGGCGACGATGATTGGCGAAGCGACGTAGATCGACGAGTACGTTCCGACCAGCACGCCGACCACCAGAGCGATCGCGAAGTCTTGGATGATCGGGCTGCCGAAGATGATCAGGGAAGTCACCGCGAGCAGGGTCGTCACCGACGTCAGCAGGGTGCGGCTGAGCGTCTCGTTGAGCGAGATGTTGATCACCTCGATCAGATCCCGGCGCGGGAACCGACGGAGGTTCTCCCGGATTCGGTCGTACACCACGATTGTGTCGTTCAACGAATAACCGACGATGGTGAGCAGCGCGCCGATCGTGGGCAGGCTGAACTCACGCCCGAAGATGCAGAACACGCCGATGGTGATGGCGACGTCGTGGGTCAACGCGACCACCGCGCCCGGCGCGAAGCTCAGGTCGAAGCGGAAGGCGATGTAGACGAGGATCAGAGCCAGCGAGAAGAAGATCGCCAGCAGGCCCTTGCGACGCAGCTCCGCGCCGACCGTGGGGCCGACCATCTCCACCCGCTGGACGGAGAAGTTGGGCTTGCCGTCGGCGCCCGTGCCGAGCGCGCCGGCCAGCTCCTCCTTCACCCGATCGGTGAGGCCGGGGTAGCTGATCTCCCACGCGTTGTGCTCGACCTTGGACTCCTCGACGGTGACGCCGGCTTCGAGCGCGTCGAGCTTGCTGCTCAGCTCCGCCGCGGTCATCGGCTTGGTCGCCGTCGCCCGCATGCTTACGCTCTGGCCGCGCTCCCACTCGAACCGCTTCCAGGACTCCTCGCCGTAGTCGGCCGTGAGCTGGGCCGCGGCCGCGTCGAAGAACTCGTCGGCGCCGAAGTTGACGGTCTCGACGCGGAGCAGGAACTCCCGGCCGGTCGATCCGAACGACTGCACGTTGTCGTCCTCCATCCCGATGGCGCCGAGGCCGCCGCGGATGTCCTGGACCGTGACGCCTTCGGCGACCTGGACCTGGATGAGGGTTCCGCCCGCGAAGTCGACGCCGTACTTGGGCGCGAACGGCAGGTCGGGAGACATCGTGCCCGCCACCGCGATGAGCGCGGAGATGGAGACGAGAATGACGGACACCACGGCGAGCGGCTTGCGCTTGCCGAGGAAGTCGAGGTTGAGACCAGGCTTGACGATCTGCATGACTAGATGCCGATGGAGAGGCGCTGAACGCCTCGGCTATGGGTCTGCCAGTCGAAGATGAGTCGCGTCACCACCAGGGCCGTGAAGACCGAGGTGATGATGCCGACCATCAACGTGACGGCGAAGCCCTTGATGGGACCGGAGCCGTAGCTGAAGAGCACGGCGCCGGTGATGAACGTGGTGATGTTGGCGTCCAGGATGGTCCAGGTCGCCTTCTCGTACCCGGCGGCCACCGAGGCGCGGACGGACTTGCCGGCCAGCACCTCTTCGCGGATGCGCTCGTAGATGATGACGTTGGCGTCTACGGCCATGCCTATTGTGAGGATGATCCCTGCGATGCCGGGCAGCGTCAGCGTGGCCCCGAACGCGGCCAGCAGCGCCAACAGCAGCACCATGTTCAGGATGACCGCGACGTTCGCGATGATGCCGGCGCCTCGGTAGTAGAGGACCATGAAGGCCAGGATGATGACCAGCGCGATGAGCGCCGCCATGCGGCCCGCGGAGATGGAGTCATCGCCCAGCGTCTTGCCGACCGTCCGGTTGTGGAGGATCTCGATGGGGGCCGGCAGCGCGCCCGCCTGAAGCACGATCTTCAGGTCGTCCGCGTCCTGCAGCACCCGGGGGTCGTTGCCGTCACCGAGGGTGATGGAGGCGACGCCGTTGGGGATCTTCTCGTTGAAGACCGGCGCGCTGTTGACGTTGTTGTCCAGCACGATGGCCATGCGCTTGCCGACGTTGTCGCCGGACAGCTTGGCAAAGATGCGGCCGCCCTCGTCGTCCAACTCCATCCGCACGTACGGCTGGTTGAACTGGTCGCGGCTGACCGAGGCGTACTCGACCCGGTCGCCGGTGAGATCCACCCGCTTGTTCACGAGGTAGGGCTCCTCCCGCAGGAGGCGCTGAGAGATCTCGTCGAACTTCTTCTTGTGGAAGATCTCGGCGTCCTCCGGGAGCTTGCCGTCCAACGCCCGCCGAAGCGCGATGTCGGTGTAGTTGGTGCCCAGACCGGCCGCTTCGACGGCGGCGCTGACGACGCCCTCGACCCGGGTCTGGGGCCACTCGTTCTCGTTGTAGAGCATGCGGGACTCGAGCTGGGCGGTCTTGCCGACCAGGTCGATGGCACGCTGCGGGTCGTCCAGGCCGGGGAGCTGCACCGTGATTCGGTCCACGCCCTTGGTGAGGATGAGCGGCTCGGTGACACCGAACTCATCGACCCGGTTTCGGATCGTCTCGACCGCCTGCTGCAGCGCCGTGTCCTTGACGTTGGCGGCGTAGTCCTCGGTCAGGTTGAACAGCAGCGCGTCCTTCTCATCGATGGTGCGCCGGCCCGCGAAGACGTAGATGAACGTCTTGTCCACGACGGTGGCGCGCGCCTTGTCGTGGTCGCTGGGCTGGACGAACAGTGCCATCTCGGAGCTGTTCTCGAGCCGCTTGCCCGAGCAGGTGATGCCCTCCTCCTCGATGACGTTGCAGAGGTCGGAGACGCCGCGGTCGGCGGAGGCCTCCAACGCCTTGCGGAGCTCGACCTGAAGCTCCAGGTCGATGCCGCCCTGAAGGTCCAGTCCGAGGTTCAGCTTCTGCTGCGGGAACACCTCCGCCCACGACGGCGCGACGGTGTGCGCGTCGGGGTGGTCCGAGCCCGGGGCCTTGGCCATGTGGTCCGCGAGCGTCTGCTCCGCGGCGGCCTTCTCGTCCGCGCCGAGGGCGGCCTCGACCTGGGCCGAGAGCTGATCGCCGCGGTTCTTCCACGCCTCGATCTCTTCGGCCGTCGACCACGCGCCGAGCGTCCACACGAGCCACGCCATTGCGAGGAGCGCGGCTGCCACGGTCGCGGCGAATTTGAACTTCCAGGTGCCGTCCATGCTTCGAATCCTGCTGCTGCTACTTGGCTTCGGTCGCCGCCGGCGTCTTCGCCGGGGCTTCCACGGTCGGGTCTCCGACCATTGCCACCTTGTCTTTCAAAAAACGGAGCTTGGTGCCCTTGCCGACCTCGACCGTCACGGTCTTGTCGTCGACGAGCGCGACCTTGCCCATCATTCCGGAGGTCATCACCACGGGGTCCCCCTTCTTGAGGGCCGACACCATGGTGCGGTGGTCCGAGGCCTGCTTGGTCTGCGGCCGGATCACCAGGAAGTACCAGATGCCGATGATGCTGCCGAAGAAGAACAGCAGCTCGAAACCGCCACCACCCGCGGGCGGGGGGGCGCCTTGGGCCTGGGCGTGGGCGGTGCTGATGAAGAGGTCGAACATGGTGTCTCTCAGGCCCTTTGCGCCGACGGGGGTCGGCCCGCCTCGTCGCGCTGCTGCGCTTGCGCGAGGAGGTCCCCGAAGGTGCCGTCCTCGATCGAGGCTCGGATGCGTCGCATCAGGTCGAGCCAGTGGTGCAGGTTGTGGATGCTGTGAAGCCGCGCGGCGAGGCCATCCCCGGTAACGAACAAGTGCCGCAAGTAGGCGCGGCTGAAGCGTTGGCAGACGGGGCAGGCGCAGTCGGGGTCGATGGGACCATCGTCGTTCCGATGCTTTGCGTGCTTGATGATGATCCTTCCCCTGGAGGTAAACAGGTTGCCGTTGCGGGCGTTTCGGGTGGGTAGGACACAGTCGAAGAGGTCAATGCCAGCGGCGACTGCCTCGACGATGTCTTCGGGGTACCCAACGCCCATCAGGTACCTGACCCGACCCCTCGGAAGCCGCGGGGCGGCGAAAGCTACCACCTTTCTCATGGCTTCGGGAGACTCCCCCACCGAAAGGCCGCCGAGGGCATATCCGTCGAATTCGAGGGCTGCGAGGCGGTCCGCGGACTCCTTGCGCAGGTCCTCGTCCAGGCCCCCCTGAACGATGCCGAACAGGGCCGGGCCGTTCACCGGATCCCGCTCCACGCGGACGGCTCGAGCGGCCCAGTCCATCGACCGGTTCATCGCGGCGCGCACCTGGCCGGGGGTGCCGGGCAGCGGCGGGCACTCGTCCAGGACCATGCCGACGTCCACGCCCATGTCGATCTGGGACTGCACGCAGGACTCGGGCGTCATGCGCACGCGGTCGCCGTTCCAGGGGTTGCTGAAGGTGACCCCGTCGTCGTCGATCTTGCGGCGGTCCGACATCGAGAAGACCTGAAAGCCCCCGCTGTCGACGAGGATCGGCTTGTCCCAGGCCATGAACGAATGCAGCCCGCCGCGCTCGGCGATGTACTCGGTGCCGGGCCGGCAGATGCAGTGGAAGGTGTTGGACAGGATGATGTCCGCGCCCAGATCCTCCAGCTCCCACGGGGTGATCCCACGGACTGCCGCGTGCGTGCCCACGGGCATGAACGCCGGGGTCTGAACAGTGCCGTGAGGGAGCTGCAGCTGACCGCGTCGGGCCTCGCTGCCGCCGTCCTCGGTCAGCACCTCAAAGGAAGAGCATTGCGTCGCCATAGCTGAAGAAGCGGTAGCCCCTCGTCTGGGCCTCGGCGTACAGCTCCAGGATCCGCTCCCGGCCGACGAACGCGGCCACGAGCATCACCAGGCTGCTGCCGGGCGTGTGGAAGTTGGTGAGCAGCGCCATCGCCATGCGAGGCGGAGCGGCGGGGTGCAGGAACAGGTCGGTGGACCGGAACGCGCCGTCGGCGGGACGTCCCTGTCGGTTCCAGGTCTCCAGCGTGCGGCAGGAGGTCGTGCCGACCGCGACGATCCGGCCTCCCCGGGCCTCGCAGGCGGCGATCGCGGCGGCGGTGGCAGCGGGGACGGACCAGGACTCGGCGTGGAGGTGCACGTCGGCGAGGCGATCGACCCGAATCGGGGCGAAGGTCCCCTCCCCCACATGCAGGGTGACCCGCGCGTGAGGGATGCCCCGCTCCTCCAGCCGGGCGAACACGGCGGGGGTGAAGTGGAGCCCCGCGGTGGGCGCTGCGGCGGCCCCTTCGTGCTCGGCGTACACCGTCTGGTAGCGCTCGGAGTCGGCTACCCGGGGACCGTCGGGGCGCTCGATGTAGGGGGGCAGCGGCATCTCCCCCCAGGCGTGCTGGAGGGTCGCGGTGAGCCCGTCGATCCGCCGGGCGCCGCTGGGAAGGACCTCCCCGATCGTCACGGTCGGGCCCTCCGCTCCGGTGCCCAGGTGGACCAGCGTCAGCACGCGGCCGGGCTCCAGCCTCGCCGACCCCTTGACCCAGGCGGCCCACCCGCCGTCCGGCAGCGGGTCCAGCACGAGCATGCGGACCCGTCCCCCGGTGTCCTTGCGGGCGGTGAGGAACGCGGGGCGCACGCGGGTGTCGTTGATGACGAGGAGGTCGCCGGGGGCGAGCAGATCCGGCAGCTCCGAGAAGGTGTGGTGGGCCGCGGTTCCGCCTCCCGCGGTCACCATCAACCGGGAGGCATCCCGCACGGCGGCCGGCTCCTGGGCGATGAGGGCGGGGTCGAGCTTGTAGCGGTAGCTGGCGGCGAGCGCGTCGGCGGGCGAGGTGTCGGGCAAGGCGACGGGGTAGTAGGTCACGGCCCGGGGGCTGTCAACGGTGCCGGCCCGCGCGCGGGTAGGTCATACTGCGCGCCCATGCGGGTCGCCCTTGCTCAGATCAACGCCACCGTGGGCGCCGTGCGCGGCAACCGGGCGCGCCTCGAGGAGGCCTACGCCGAGGCCCGAGCCGCCGGCGCGGACCTCGTGGCCGCCCCCGAACTGGCGCTCAGCGGGTACCCGCCGCGGGACCTCGCGGAGCGTCCCGCCTTCGTTTCAGCCTGTGAAGAACAACTCGAGGTATTGGCCGCAATCACAAGTGATGGCGGTGGGTTGCTCGTCGGCACGATGGAGGCCGCTTCCCCCGACTCGGTCGGCAAGGGGGTCTACAACGGGGCCGCGCTGCTGGCCGAGGGGCGGGTCGTCGCCCGCTTCCGCAAGAGCCTGCTGCCGACCTACGACGTGTTCGACGAGGCGCGCTACTTCCAGCCCGCCGATCCCGACACGGTCGTTCCCGTCACGTTCCAGGGAGTGCGCCTCGGCGTGACCATCTGTGAGGACGTCTGGAACGACGCGGACTTCTGGCCGCACCGGATGTACGACTTCGATCCCGCGCAGCGCCTCGTCGATCTCGGCGTCGACGTGATCGTGAACCTGTCGGCCTCGCCCTTCCACCTCGGCAAGCAGGATCTGCGGCGCCGCATGCTGACGACGTTGGCGGCCAGCGCCGGCGTGCCCGTGCTGCACTGCAACCTCGTGGGAGGCAACGACGACCTCGTCTTCGACGGCGCCAGCTTCGCGGTCTGGCCCGACGGCGGCGTTCGGGGCAGAGCCCCCGCCTTCGTCGAGGCGCTCACCACCATCGATCTGGACGCGCCCGGGTTGCCCGAGGAGCCGCCCATGCCGTCGTGCGCCGAAGAAGCGGCGGTGGATGCCATCACGCTGGGGGTGCGCGACTACTTCGCCAAGTGCGGCTTCAGCAAGGCGGTCATCGGGCTCTCGGGCGGCATCGACTCGGCGCTGACGGCGGCGTTGGCGGTGCGGGCCCTGGGGGCGGACGCGGTGACCGGCATCACGATGCCGTCGCGCTACTCCTCGGACGGCTCCGTCGACGACAGCCGGGACCTCGCGCGCAACCTCGGGATCGACGTGCACACCGTCGCCATCGAGCCGGTACACACCGCGATGACCAAGCTCCTGGGGGGGCTGTGGGAGGGTCCGACGACCGGCATCACCGACCAGAACATCCAGGCCCGCGTGCGCGGAAACATCCTGATGGCGTGGTCCAATCGCAACGGCGCCCTGGTGCTGTCCACCGGCAACAAGTCCGAGCTCGCGGTCGGCTACTGCACGCTGTACGGCGACATGGCGGGGGGGCTGGCGGTCATCTCGGACCTGCCCAAGACGTTCGTCTACCGCGTTGCGTGCTGGCTCAATCGGGACGGCGAAGTCATCCCCGAGCCGACGATCACCAAGCCTCCGTCAGCCGAACTGGCGCCCGATCAGAAGGACACCGACTCGCTGCCCGAGTACGACGTGTTGGACGCGATCCTGGCCGGCTACCTGGAGGAAGGGCGCTCCCTGGCGGAGCTTCGCGCCTCCGGGGTGGCGGACTCCGCGACGGTCGATCGGGTGGTGCGGCTGGTGGACCGGAACGAGTACAAGCGCCGTCAGGCGGCGCCGGGCATTCGGGTCACGTGCAAGGCATTCGGTCCGGGGCGGCGTTTCCCAGTGGCGGCGCGCTTGGAGCACCACCCCTTCGAGGACTGATCAGCCCTTGTCGCCGTCGGCCTTCTTTCGGCCGCCGGGCGGATAGTCCGCCGCCTTCTCGACCGGGATGCGGAGCAGGGCAACGTCGCGCGGAGCATCGATGCACAGCCGGACCCAGTTGCCTTTGACCCGCTTGATGTAGATCCGCACATCGTCACCGATCTGCAGGATCTCCCCCTCTTTTTGCGTCAAAACCAGCATGGCTGGATGCCTTGTACCTCAGGCCGCCCCAACTTGTCCCTATTCAGCTTCCGGCTTGGTCGGACGGGTGTAGCCAGCAGACTGCGCGAAGCCTTCGAAGGCGCGCAGAAGCTCGATCGGGATGGGCAGCACAACGGTGGAGTTCTTCTCCGCGGAGACCTCGACCAGCGTCTGCAGGAAGCGCAGCTGGATGGTGGTCGGCTCCGACGCCATGAGCGTCGCCGCTTCGGTGAGCTTGTGAGACGCCTGGAGCTCGCCCTCGGCGGAGATGATCTTGGCCCGCCGCTCGCGCTCAGCCTCGGCCTGCTTGGCCATCGCGCGCTGCATGCTCTGCGGCAGATCGATGTGCTTCAGCTCGACCTGCGAGACCTTGATGCCCCACGCGTCGGTCGCCTCGTCCAGTAGCAGCTGGAGGCGGTCGTTGATGTTCTCACGCTCCGACAGCAGCTGATCCAGCTCCGCCTCACCGGCGACGGACCGCAGCGTCGTCTGCGCCAACTGGGACGTCGCGTACAGGAAGTTCTCGATCTCGATGACGGCCTTCTCGGGCTGCATCACGCGGAAGTAGACGACCGCGTTGATCTGGATCGAGACGTTGTCCCGGGTGATGACGTCCTGGGCGGGGATGTCGAGGGTGACGACCCGCATGGAGAACCGAACCATGCGCTCCAGCCCGGGGATGAGGAGCACGAGCCCGGGGCCGCGCACGCCCACGTAGCGGCCGAGTCGAAACACGACGGCGCGTTCGTACTCGCGCAGCACCTTGAAGGCGGAGAAGAGCACGAGGCCGAGAAAGACGACGACGACCGCGCCGAGCTGAAAGATGATTTCCATGATTGCTACCCCTCTGCTGCTTGCTCGCGGGCGACCTCGAGGATCATCCCGTCCTTGCTGCGGACGACCACGCGGACGCCCTCCTCGATGGGTTCGGCCGACCAGGCCTGCCATCGCTCGCTCTGCACGAACACCCGGCCGAGCGCGTCGGGCCCTCCCCCGCTGGGCTTCGTCATCCGGCCGCGGGCGCCGAGGATGCCCTTGTCGCCCGTGTAGACCTTGCGATCACGGTCACGCACCAGTAGCCAGCCGATGAGCAAACCGAGCACGAGGGCCGTCGATGCGACCACGCCGACTGTGATGGGAGACACGCCGACCGGAACCTCCGGAGTCTCTTCGATGAGGAACAGCCCGCCGAATGCGAGCGCCACCACACCGCCGATGGTCATCAGACCATAGGTGGGGATGAAGAGGTCTGCGATGACCAGACCGGCGCCCACCAGGACGAACAGGAACGCGACCGCGTTCACGGGCAGCGCGCTCAGGCTGAACAGCCCCAGGAGCAGGCAGGTCGCGCCGACGATGCCGGGCACGAACAGGCCGGGGTTCCGCAGTTCGATGCCGAGGCCGAGCAGGCCTCCCATCAGGAGCAGGTAGGCGATCGACGGCTCGGTCAGCAGGTACAGGACGCGCAGGCGCAGCGGCCACGTCTGCTCGATCACGGGCCCGGTGGTGCGCAGGATCGTCCGCTTGCCGTCGGACAGTTCGACCTCTCGGCCTTCGGTCTGGGCGAGCAGGTCGGTGAGCGAGGTCGCGACCAGGTCGACGACCTTCAGCTCGATCGCCTCGTCCTCGGTGACCGTGACGCTCTCACGCACCGCGCGCTCGCCCCAGTCGCCGTTGCGGCCGCGGATGTCGGCGATGTTGTGGATGAAGGAGACGGTGTCTTCGGTCACCTTGTCCAGCATCGCCTGCTGGGTCGACTTCCCCGTGGCCTCCTTGCCGTCATCGCCCTGCGACGGGCCGAGGAAGACGGGGTGGGCCGCGCCGGTGTGCGTGCCCGGGGCCATCGCCGCGACGTGGCCGGCCATCGTCAGGAAGAGCCCGGCGGAGGCGGCCCGCGACCCCGTGGGGCCGACGTAGGTGATGATCGGCGTCTCGCTGGCGAGCATGCGGATGACGAGCCGACGGGTGTCCTCGAGCACCCCCCCGGGGGTGTCCATGATGATGACGAGGGCGCGGATCTCCGGGTCGCTCTCGGCGCGATCCATCGCCGCGAGCAGGTACTCCTTGCTGCCCCGGTTGATCGTGTGCACCTCCAGCCGGGCCACGAGCACCGAGCCCGGGCCGGGATCGACGGGTGGGGCGAGCGCGATCTCGCTGGAATCATCGTCATCGCCGGTCCCCAGCGCGGGCGCCGCAAGCGCGACGGTCGCCAGGAGCAGCAGCGTCAGGCCGATCCGCCTCACGAGCTTCCGCGCGCCTGCGAGGCCGTCATCACGCTGCCCAGATCCTTCCCCGTGGCCATGGCGTACTCGGCCCGGACCAGCTTCATGTCCTCCAGCGTCTTGCGCTTGTCAGCGGGGTTTCGGAGCAGGTAGGCGGGGTGGTACGTGGGGACCAGGACCGCGTCGCGGAACGGGTGGGCCCGCCCGCGCAGGCGGCCGATGCCGGTGTCGGTCTTGAGCAGCGTCTGCACCGCGAACCGGCCCAAGCCGACGACCACGGCGGGCTTGATGGCGTCCAACTGGGCCCACAGGAACGGCGAGCAGCTGGCGACCTCGTCGGGCTGCGGGTCGCGGTTCTGCGGCGGCCGGCACTTCACGACGTTGCAGATGTAGACGTCCTCGCGCCGGAGGCGGAGCACGTTGGTGATGATGCGATCGAGCAGCTCACCCGCCTTGCCCACGAACGGTTCGCCCTGCTGGTCCTCGTAGTAGCCGGGCCCTTCGCCGACGAAGACGATGTCGGCGTTGGGGTTCCCGACGCCGAAGACGAGGTTGGTGCGGCCCTTGTGGAGGCGGCAGCGGGTGCAGTCGCCGAGGTCGCGGGAGATCGACGGGAGGGTCGGGGTGGCCGGGGGCCTGGCGGCGGCAGGGGCCGGCGCTGGCTTGGGGGGGGCTTCGAGCTCGGGGACGGGGACGGGGGCTGGGGCTGGCGCGGCCGCGACGGGGGCTTCGTCGGGCTCGGGCTCGGGCACGGGTTCGGGCGTGGGCACGGGGAGGTCGGCGGAGGACCAGCGGGCTCCGAGGGACTGGTGTACGTCCAGGTACGTCCGGAGGTCGGCGGCGATCGAGGCGACTTCGTCCAGGGGGTTGCTCACGGAACGGTGAACTCCACGTTCGCAGTGTTGCCCCAGCCGTCGTCGACCACCAGGGTGTGATCCCCCGCCGCGACGCCCGAGACGTCGACCGTGATCACGGTCGAGTCGCCGCTGGAGACCGCATCGACGAGGGTGCCGAGGTCGACCGTAAGTCCGGCGGGCCCTTCCACCAGGGGGGTGGGGGTTCGGGGGTCGCTTTCGAGGTGGAGCATACGGTAGCCCCGCCCCGCGGCGGCGTAGGACGCCGTCACCGTGAGCGTCGTCCCGTCCAGCGCCGGCGTGGCGGCGATGGCGGCGGGCACGACCTCGAACACGTCGCTCGTGGCCTCCCACGGCGTGGTGTCGTAGGGGTACTCGGTGTCGGCGGGATCGCGGTTCAGCCCCGAGGCGACGAAGCGGTAGTTCCCCAGCGGCAGGCCGGGAGCGTCGTCCACCGAATCCCAGGTGTCGACCGCCTGCCACTCGGCGACGTAGCGGTGGGTGCGCACCGGGTCGGTCTCGACGTCGGTACCGGTCAGCGGATCGGGCGTGTAGGTGATGATGAGATCGGGGAGCTGGTCGTCGACGACGTTGCCCCCCGGGGTCAGCACCGGCGCCCAGCTGCCGTCGTCGCCCTCGCGATCCAGCACCACCGAGACGAGCCCGGTGGCGGGGTCGTTCCCGACGAAGGTCCAGGAGGCGATGCCCTGGATGCGCCCGATCGTGGCCGCGGGTGTGGCGGCCGCGGGGACAACGTGGTCGTACGTGTAGACGTAGTCCGGCATCGGGTCGGCGGTCGTGCCGGCCTCCGGGGTCACGTCCGGCTCGACCCAGGGAGTCGGCCACTCGGGATACCAGGTCGACGTCGGGTAGTCGGGCCAGGCGGGGTCTTCGGCCACCGGGGTGGAACCCAGTTCGATGACGTCGAGCATGCGCTCCAGCAGGTACTCGCCCTGCAGCGGCCCCCAGACCGTGATCGCGGCTTCGTAGCCGGCGAGCAGCCAGTCGTCCGTGGTCAGCAGGTAGCCCTCGTGGTCCATCGCGTAGCCGATGACGATGGTCTCGGACACGTCCTTCTCCGCGGCGGCGCGGTGGCGCAGCGACTGGGTCCACAGCGTCGTCGCCTCGCCCGGAGCGAACGCGAACACCACGTCCTTGTCCGTGGTCGAGCCGCCCAGCCGCGTCACCGGGATGCCGGTCATGCCGAGGGCGCCGAGCATGGAGGTGCGCGTCTCCGGCAGCGGCAGCGGGTACTGGTCGCGCGTCTCGATGTACTCTTGGAAGGCGATGCGGAAGAGCGCGAAGCCGAGGTCCAGGTCGAGGCAGGAGCTGTACATCGGCAGGTCGACGTCGAGGCCGAAGATGGCGATGTCGATCTCCCGCTCGCCGCACAACGCGGCGCCGTACTGCGGCCAGAACTCGTCCAGCGGCGACAGGATGTTCCCCTCCTCGTCCCACACCCGCATGTCGGGGCGGTACGGCCAGTCGGCCCAGCTTGGGTCCCAGGGCATGTAGTAGAGGTCGACCTCGCCGTTGCGGGTGACGCGGATGTCGCGGCCCTGGGTGACGTAGCGCTGGACCGGGTCGAGGATCAGCGGGTCCGTGGTCAGCTCGATGGCGTCGTACAGCGCCAGCAGCTTCTCGCTCGCCGCCTCCGCGAGGTACTCCATCCGCGCGAAGTCGCCGAACCGACCCGCCGGAGAGGAGTCGCCGCCGGCGCCCTGGGCGAAGATCCACCGGGGCCCCCCGTAGCGCTCGTTCAGGAGCACGGAGATGTGTCCCGGCGCCTCGGCCGTCAGGAGCGGGTTGTCGCCGCCCATCACGGTGCCGTGCATGCCGAACGCGAAGAGCGCCGCGATGGGCTCGCCGTCGGCCGAATCGACGCGCAGCATCGTGGCGCGCTCGTCCTTCCAGCCGGGGCCCGAGATGATGCCGTCGGGCCGGGGGAGTTCGTCGTTCTCGGGGCGGCGGTCGCGGAAGATGCGGTCCTCGCCGACCGGGTCGAACTGCTCGTCGATGCCGACCCCGATGGCCGCGGGCACGAGGCTGTCGTGCGCCACGAGCGCGTGCTCGACCACCTGCTCGACCATGCGGTCGAGGATTTCCTGGCGGAAGAAGTCCCCTCCCAGGAACAGCATCATCGCCTTGCTGAAGGGGCCGTAGCTGCTGTGGGAGTGGTTCGTGAACGTGAAGACCGAGTCGGTCAGGTCCCGACCAAGCTCGTCGGTGAGGGCCTGGCCCACCGCCTCCGTGAGGCCGTCGAAGGTGTAGATGAGGTCGAGCCGCACGAGCACCGCGTCGGTTTGACCGTTGGTGAGCCACAGCACGTCCATCGGGATGCGGGTCTGCCAGCCCGCCGACGGCACGAAGTCGGTGCGGTAGTCGCTGTCGCGTCCATCGGCGCCGTCGTCGCTGCCGAGGCTCCGGTCGCGCCCGGTGTAGCCGCCCATCGGCGTGCCCACGGGCAGGTTCAGCGTGCCGCCGGAGGCGCCCGCCTCGAGCACCCCCGCCTCGAGCGGATCCCAGTCCGGGATTCCGTCGTCGATCGGCGGCTCCTCAGACGAAGAGGCGCTCAGGATGACCCCGAGGACGAGCAGCGGAAGAAGGCGAATCAAAGGACGCATGGCAGGCTCCGGCGGCAAACCTACCCCAAGGCGGTCGCGATCCGGTCGAGGACGTGCGCGGCGACGTCTTCCTTGGTCATGCGCGCGAGCCGTTCGACGGTGCCGGCGCGGTCGATCAAGGTGACGACGTTGGTGGTCGTAGCGAACCCGGCGCCGGGCACGTGGAGGTCGTTGGCGACGATGAGGTCGAGGTTCTTGCGGTCGAGTTTTGCTTTGGCTTTCGCCTCGAGATCTCCGGTCTCCATGGCGAATCCCACGAGCAGGCGATCGCCCTTGGCGGCGGCGAGGCCGGCGAGGATGTCCGGGGTGCGGACCAACCGCATCGCCTGCTCACCGTCATGCTTGGTCTGCTTCGTGGGGGCTTCGTCGGCGGGACGCCAATCGGCGACGGCGGCGGCCATGATGACCGCGTGGGCGTCGGCTGCAGCGGCCTCGACGGCGTCGCGCATCTGCTCCGCGGAGACCACCGAGACGAGGTTGACCCCGGCGGGCGGGTTCAGCGCGACTGGTCCGCTGACGAGCGTGACCTGGGCGCCCCGTCGGGACGCCATGCGCGCGAGGGCGTAGCCCATCCGGCCGGTGCTGGGGTTGCTGAGGAAGCGCACCGGATCGGCGTGTTCGCGGGTTGGACCGGCGCTGATGACGACGCGCCGTCCGGCCAGATCCTGGGGCGAGAGCAGCCGCCGCACGGCTTCCAGCGCGGCGTCGGGTTCGGGGAGCCGGCCTGCGCCGATCTCGCCGTTGGCGAGCTCCCCCTCCACGGAGTCCAGGACGTGCACGCCGGCGTCGCGGAGCGTGGCGAGCGCCCGTTGGTGCAGGGGCTGCGCGGCCATGCGGCTGTGCATCGCGGGGCAGACCAGGAGGGGGCCGTCGAAGCAGGTCGCGGTCAACAGGAGGAGGTCGTCCGCGAGGCCGGCGGCGAGCCCGCCGACGAAGTTGCTCGTGGCGGGGTACACGACCATGGCGTCGGCCCACGACGACAGATCGACGTGCAGCTCCCCCCCGGTGGTCTGGTCCAGCGCCCAGGTGTTGGTGTGGACAGGGGCCCCGGACAGCGCGTGGAAGGTGGCTTCGCCGACGAACGAACGCGCGGACTCGGTGAGCACCACCCGCACGTCGAACCCCGCCTTGCGCAGCAGCCGCATCAGCAGCACCGCCTTGAACGCGCCGACCCCGCCGGTCACGCCGAGCAGGACGTTAGAAGAGCTCGACACTCCCCTGCCCTTCCCGGAGCACCTCGAACGGCTGCCCCGTCAGATCGACCACCGTGGTGGGGTTCGCGAGGCCTCGGCCTCCGTCCACCACCGCGTCCAGCTTCGGTCCGTACCGGTCCTCGATCTCGACTGCGTCGATGACGAACATCTCTTCGCCCTCGTCGTTGGTGGTGCGCACCGACGCACAGACGAGCGGGCGCCCCAGCTCCTCGGCGAGCCGTCGCGGGATCTCCGCCATCGGCACCCGGATCCCGATCTCCCGCCGCTTCTTGTGCATGCGCTTGGGGATCTCGGGGCCGGCCTCGAGGATGAACGTGTAGGGCCCCGGCAGGAGCCGCTTCATCGTGCGGTAGGCGAGGCTGCTCACGTACGAGGTGTAGCGGCCGATCGCATCGACGTCGCTGAGGATGATCGACAGCGGGTGGCTGCGGGGGCTCTGCTTGAGGTCGTAGAGGCGCTCGATCGCCTTGCCCGAGTTCAGGTCACACGCGAAGGCGTAGCCGGAGTCGGTTGGAATCGCGAGCACGCCCCCCTTGGCCAGCACGGTGGTGGCCTTGTGCACCTCCCGCCCCTGGGAAGCCCACTCGTCGAGCTCGATCCTCACGCAACGGGGCCGCGGACCATCAGCGGCTTCTGGAACGACGCCAGCTTGCCGATCTCCCGAATCCGCTTCTCCGCGACGAGGTTGGCGGCCTCCGCGGTGGTGATCCCCAGCTCGATGGCGGTGGCGAAGATCCGGTGGAGCGTCTCGTAGATCCGCTCCGCGTCCCGCAGCGCCTTCTCCCGGGGGAGATCGTGCAGCTCGCTGTAGACGTTGATCAGGCCGCCCGCGTTGATGACGTAGTCGGGCGCGTAGAGGATCTTGCGCTCCTTCAAGCGCGCGCCGTGCCGGGCCATGTTGTCCAACTGGTTGTTGGAGCCGCCGGCCACGATCTTCACCTTCAGCCGCTCGATCGTGTCGTCGTTGATGATCGCGCCCAGGGCGCAGGGCGAGAACACGTCCGCCTCCGCGTCGTAGATCGCGTCGGGCGAGACGACCGTGCTGCCGAACTCGTCGCGGCAGCGCTCCAGGCGTGCCTCGTCCACATCCGTGATGATCGTCTTGGCGCCCTCGTCCGTGAGGTACTTGACGAGGTGGTAGCCGACGTTGCCGACGCCCTGGACGGCGACGGTGCGTCCGCCCACGTCGGCGCTGCCGAACATCTGGTGCAGCGCCGCGCGCACGCCGTGGAACACGCCCCAGGCGGTCACCGGCGACGGGTCGCCCGATCCGCCCGCCGCCGCGCTCACGCCGCAGACATGCGACGTCTCCACGCGGATGTGATCCATGTCAGCGACGGTGGTGCCGGAGTCCTCGGCCGTGATGTACCGGCCCCCCAGGCTCTCCACGAAGCAGCCGAAGGCCCGCATGAGCGCCTCGGACTTGTCCTTGCGCGGATCGCCGAGGATGACGGCCTTGCCGCCTCCCAGGTTCAACCCGGCGCACGAGGCCTTGTAGGTCATCCCCCGCGCGAGCCGCAGCACGTCGCGAAGGGCATCCGCCTCGCTGGCGTAGGGATAGAAGCGACAGCCGCCCAGAGCGGGCCCGAGCTGCGTGTCGTGGATGGCGATGATCGCCTTCAACCCGACGTCATCGTTCCGGCAGAAGACGACCTGTTCGTGGTTGAAGTTGTCGGCGTGAGAAAAGACCGGCACAACGTCTCCAGCCCGTCTTGAGTGCGGGGCCGCGGGACCCTACCATCAACCCCTGTGTTCCGCGTAGCCGTCGCTCTGCTGGTCGTGATCGTGTTCGCCCCCCCCGGGGCCGCTCACGCCTCCGACCTCCCCCCGATCGCACCGTCCGTCGAGGCCCTCCCCGGAGGAGCGTTCGAGACGGCGGTGGCTCGCTTCTCCCGCGGGGACCTCCGCGGTGCCCGCCTCGAGCTGGAGCGGCTGCTCGCCCGCCGGCGTGGGGTCGGCATGTCGACCCGGGTGCGGGCGCGGTTCCTCCTCGCCTGGATCGAGGCGGAGCTGGGCAACCACCAGCTCGCGAGCGCGAGCTTCTACCGGGTGCGGAAGCTGGAGGAGCACCCCCTCAAGGAGATCGCCACCTTCCACGAAGCGAAGGCGGACCTGAGCCGCGGGCACCCCCGCACCGCGATCGCCGAGTGCGGGACCTACCGCGAGACCTACCCCGAGGGCAGCTGGTTCGACGAGTGCCTGCTCGTTGAGGCCGACGCTCACGTCGCGCTGCAGCAGCACCGGGCGGCGGTGGAGCTGTACGACCAGTTCCTCGAGCAGCACCCCGACGACCAGCGCAGCGAGACCATCCAACTGCGCATCGCCCAGAGCCAGGAGCAGGCGGGCGAGTGGGAGAAGGCCGCGCGTCGGTACCGCGGGCTCTACATCTCCCACCGGCTGCCCATGACCGCCCGGCGGGCCTCTGAAGGGATCGAGCGCCTGCGCGCCGCGGGCGTGGACGTCGACGAGATCAGCGAGCAGCAGCTCTACGCGCGCGCGTGTTCCTTGCGTCAGGCGGGGCAGTACGACGAGTCCTGGGACCTGTACTGCGAGCTCCTGGAGCGGGCCCAGGCGGCGGAGGCGGACGGCGAAGCGATGGCGTCGCGGCTGGCCGCGGAGCGGCACGAGTTCCTCTGGCGCAACCGCCAGTACGAGGACGTCGGCCACGAGCGGGCGCGGGCCTACCGCCGCGCGCCGGATGCGCCGGGGGCGAGCGAGCACGCCTATTGGGCGGTGCAGGGCTACGCCAAGTCGGGTCTCTGGGACAAGGCGGTGGAGTACCAGGAGATCGGCATGACCCGGTTCGGGAACACCGGCCGGTTCCGTCGCACCTGGGACCGCACCGCCCGCATCTACGCCTCGGCGGGGCAGTACGACAAGGCCCGCGAGACGCTGATCGAGTGGCAGGGCCGCAGCAGCAAGCAGCGGCGAAGCAGCAAGACGAAGTTCTTCGTCGCCTACTACGCGTTCCGGAACAACGACTACGAGACCGCCATCGAGGGGTTCGACGGCCTCGCCTCGGGGCGGTCAGGGTGGCGCACGGCGGCGCTGTACTGGCGGAGCCGCGCGCACGATCGGCTCAAGCACTGGAAGGACGCCCGGGACGACCGCCGCCAGGTGCTCAAGGACGATCCCGACGGCTGGTACGCGGCCCTGATCAAGTCCAAGGAGCGGGTCAAGGCCGGCGATCCCGCGGACCTGGCGCTGGCGCGGCACGGACGCTGGCCGGGCGAGTCCCGACGCGAACTCCAGCTGCCCGCCGTGCCCGCGGGGAGCTCGACGGCGGAGGCGATCTCCCGAGGGTGGGCCGAGCCCCGGCCCGGCACCCGCGCACCTGCCAGCGCGACGGAATGGACCGCTCGGGACAGCGACGGGAGGCTCCGCGGCGGCGCCACCGCGGACGGGTGGGGCGCCCTGGCGCTCCTGGTGGAGGAGTCCCCCGAAGCGTCCGGCCCCGGTGAGGCCACCGCGGAGGCGGACGTCGAGCCGACCCCGACGGGTCAGAGCATGGCCGCGGCCGCCCTCGTGGTGCCGTCCACGTGGACCGAGTCGGATTACTGGGATCGCGGCAAGGGGGTGGAGATCTGGGAGGACTTCGCCGAGGAGAACGCGGTCCACTGGCCCGAGCTCCCGATGGCCTACGAGCTGAGCCGCTGCGGGCTGGGCGAGCTCGCCGGACCGCTCCTGGCGCGGGTCTACGAGGAGGTCCGCGACGTAACCCGAAGCAGCCGCCGGCGCGGCCGGGTGCGGCGCTGGCAGGCCAGCGGCGGGAACGACCCCGACGGCCAGCTCGCGCGGTGGGCCGCGATCCTCGACCTGAAGCTGACGGCGGAGGCGTGGCGCTCGATGTTCGCGGCCGCCGGCTACCCCGCCAGCGTGAGCGCCTTCTCCATCAACAGCGTGCCCTTGAAGCGGCTGGGGCGGGCGACCCCGGAGAGACGCGCGGCGTGGACCCTGCGGTACCCGGCGGCCTACGCCCCGCACGTCTGGCGGGCCGGCTGGGAGTACGACGTCGACCCCCTGCTGCTGCTGTCGATCATGCGCGCCGAAAGCCTCTACAAGCACGACGCGGTCAGCCGGGTAGGCGCCCTCGGCCTGATCCAGGTGATGCCGACGACGGGCAACAAGGTGGCGGCCCTGATGGGCGAGGCCGACTTCCGCGTCGACCGGCTACTCGAGCCCGGGGTCAACATCCGCCTCGGCGCCTTCTACCTCGGCTCCCTGATGGACCGGTTCGGGGACCAGTTTCCCTTGGCCGTCGGCAGCTACAACGGCGGCCCCCACAACGTGGGCAGGTGGCTGCGTCCGAAGGTCGGGATCCCTTTCGACGCGATGGTCGAGGAGATCCAGTTCGACGAGACCCGGAACTACGTCAAGAAGGTCACCGGGTACTACGCCGTGTACTCCGACCTGTACGGCGCCGGCGGCTGGGTGCGGCTTCCCGAAGAAACGTCGCAGGACGACCCCACCGTCATCAACTTCTGACGATAGGATGCGCCGCTGATGAACTGCGGGACCGCGCTGCTGCTGATGCTCTTGATTCCGGTGATCGCCCTGGCCCAGGGGGAAGCCGACGAATCCGCGGTTCCGGACCCGGTGCTGCCGGAGGCGGAGCCGCCCCTGTTCCCGCCCGATGGCGCCCCCGTGACCATCGCGGAGATCCCCGCTCCCCTGCCCTCGCTGTCGGCCCAGACCTGCAACGCCTGCCACGGCGAGATCCACGATCAGTGGGCCGGGTCGGGGCACGCCACGGCCGCGACGAACCCGGTCTACACGGCCGCGGTCGAGGCCCTCGGCCGCCCCGCCGAGTGCGACGCCTGCCACCTTCCGCTGGAAGTGCAGCGGCCGACCCTGGCCAAGGGGCCGGGCAAGGGGCAGGTGGAGAACCCCGCCTACGACCCGACCCTCCGGCTAGAGGGCGTCACCTGCGCCGCCTGCCACGTGCGGGACGGAGAGATCGTTGGGCCGCGCCAGCTGGCGGTCGGCCAGGCGCCCCACCCGGTCAGGGCCTCCCGCGCGATGAGCACCCCCGAAGCGTGCGTGAGCTGCCACCAGGCGGGCACGGACGAGGCGGCTCACGGGAGCGCGCTGATCGACACCGTGGGCGAATGGGAGCGGAGCACGTTCGGGCAGGCCGGCATCACCTGCCAGGAGTGCCACATGCCGCGGACGTCAGGCCGAATCGCGGGCTCGCGGTACGCGGCGTACAGCGCTCACGGACTCACGCAGGCGCGGGACCCCAAGGAGTTGGCGCGCGCGGTCACGCTTCAGGTGTCGCTGCGCTCGTCGTCGATCCAACGAGGGGAGACCCTCCGGGCGACCGCCACGGTGATGAACACGGGGGCCGCTCACGCCGTGCCGACGGGCGATCCGGCGCACCGGTTGGAGCTGGCGTTCACGGTCGAAGACTTCGAGGCGGCGCTCCCCAAGGGCGCTGAGCCGGCGTCGGAGTGGTTCGAGCGAACGTTGGACGCAGGCCCTCCGGTGACCGTGAGTTCGGACTCACGCCTGCAGCCCGGGGGGCAGCGGAGCGTGGACTACAGCTACGGCGCGGACAAGAAGAGCAAGCCCGGCCGGTACACCCTCGTGGTCCGCCTCCACTGGTGGGCCGTGAGCGCCGAGCAGGCGGAGGCCTACGGACTCACGGACGAGGACGTCAGGATCCTGATCTCGGAGCAGCGGATCCCGTTCGACGTGAACTGAGCGAGGATCTTTGCGTCGTCGGGCTTTGCGCCCGCGCTTCCCTCCTGTAGAACCCGGCCTCCTTCACCCCTAGGAGTGCTGATCATGGAGCTGGAAGGCAGCAAGGCCCTCGTCACCGGCGGTTCGCGCGGCATCGGTCGCGCCATCGCGCTGGAGCTGGCGCGCCGCGGCGCGGACGTCGCCATCAACTACAACCGCAGCGAGGGCCCGGCCCTCGAGGTCGTTCAGGAGATCGAAAAGCTCGGTCGCAAGGGCTTCGCCATCCAGGGCGACGTCGGCGACTTCGCCTCGGCGGGCGCGCTCGTGAAGCAGGCCGTCGCCGATCTCGGCGGGCTCAACGTGCTCGTCAACAACGCCGGCATCACCCGGGACAAGCTCCTGATGGTGATGAAGGAGGATGACTGGCAGGCCGTCGTGCAGACGAACCTGGGCGGCGTCTACAACGTGAGCCAGCAGGCGACCCGGTCCCTGCTGCGCAACCGTGCCACCGGCGCCCGCGTGATCAACATCACGTCGGTCTCCGGCATGGTCGGGGTGCCCGGGCAGGCCAACTACAGCGCCGCCAAGGCCGGCATCATCGGCTTCACCAAGGCGATGGCCAAGGAGCTGAGCAAGCGCCAGATCCTCTGCAACTGCGTCGCCCCCGGCTTCATCGAGACCGACATGACCGACGAGCTCAACAGCCAGATGCTGGGCGAGGCGCTCAAGATGGTCCCGCAGGGCCGCATCGGGCAGAGCCAGGAGATCGCCGACGTGGTCGCGTTCCTCGCGGGTCCGGGCGCCAGCTACATCACCGGTCAGACGATCGTGGTGGACGGCGGACTTACGATGTAATTCAGCCCGGGTCGGCGGTCAGGCCTAAGCGCTCTCGAGCTGCTTGATCGCCGACTTGAGGCTCTCGACGCCGGAGGTGTCGGCAGGGTCGTACTTGATCCCCATGCCTTCTTCCTGACCGGCCATCACCTCGACGCCCTTGCTGGACCAGACGACCGAGCCGCGAAGCTCGACGGGATCGTCGAACCCGGGGATCGTCAAGTGGAGCACGCAGTCGCGTCCCACATCCAGCGGCTTCTTCGTCTTGATGAACGTGCCGCCGCGCTTCAGGTTGCGCTTGTACTCGTTCAGGAAGGTCGAGGCCTTCTTGTAGGAGATGCGCAGCCGCGCGGGCCGGCGCTTCTTCTTCTTGTCCGCGGGGGCCGTGGGCGCCGCTGAAGGCGTCGCCTCGGGCTGAGCCAGCGGAGTGGAGAACTGGATGCCCTCGTCCCTGGGCGCTTCGGGCTCCGCCTCGGGCCGCAGCGCGATGCCGAAGGGATCCAGGGCGTCCAGATCGTCGTCCAGATCGAGCACGTCGTTGCCGACGGCCAGCCCGGTGCCGAAGGGGGAGTCGACCTCGCCCTTGGGCACGACCCCGTACGGGTCGTACTCCTCCTCGGGAGGAACCTCCGCCATGCCCTGGGGTTCCAGGTCGGGGAGATCGGGGAGAACCTCGTTGATTCCGGAGGCGGATCCCACGGCGATCGGTTCCGGCTCCCCGAGGTCGGGGGCGAAGGCGATCGGCTCCACCGCGGCGACCGCCGGCTCGGGCGGCGGCGCGGGCTGGGAGCGTTCCACCGAGCCGTCGCGTTCCGCCATCGCGTAGGGATCGGCGGAGGTGTCGGTGGGGGCGATGTCGGCGGGCAGCTCGCCGGTGGGGGCGTCCACGTCGGCGTGGCCGGTCTCGAACTTGTCGGCCATGGCCAACTCGTCCTGCGACCGGGCCACCATCGCCAGCTCGTCCTGCGAGCGGGTAGCCACGGCGAGCTCGTCCTGGTCGCGGGCGACGATGCCCTGCGGCTCCGCGGCCGCGGCGGCGGGATCGACCTTGCCCTTCTTCTTCTTCTTGCCCTTGCCGACCCCGGCCATCTTGGCGAGCCGCCCGAAGAAGGCGCGCTCCTGGGGGTCGTCGGACTCGGCGCCCGAACCGGTCGGGGTCGGCCCCTCGCCCGGGGACATGCCGGCGGGGAACTCGAGGTCGTCGCGCGCCAGCGTGACCGCCTTGGGCTGTTCGCCCGTCGCCGCCGCGATGTAGTCGCGAATCTCGATCTGCTGGGCCTCGGAGGTGTCCCGGTCCACGGCGGTCACGTGGAGGATGCCGTTGGCATCGATGCGGAAGGTGACGTCGATCCGCGGGACCATCTTCTCGGCCTCACGGATGCCGTGAAGCAGGAACTCGCCGAGGAAGTCGTTCTCGGCGGCGAGCTTGCTGCTGCCCTGGCGCGCCGTGACCTTCACCTCGCGCTGGCCGTCCTTGACCGTCGTGAACGTGCGGCTCTCACTGCACGGCACCGTGGTGTTCTTCTCGATGATCGGCTTGAAGAAGCCGCCGGCGGTGTCCATGCCGAGCGCATGGGGCGTGACGTCCAGCAGCAACGTGCTCTGGGTCTCGCTCTCCAGGCTGTAGCCGTGCACGGCGGCGCCGATGGCGACGACCTCTTCGGGGTGCACGCCCTTGCAGGGGGTCATGCCGAAGAAGATCCGGATCGTCTCCTGGATCTTCGGCATGCGGGTCATGCCGCCGACGAGGATGATCTCGTCCAGATCCTCGATCGACATGTTCGCTGTGCGAAGCGCCGAGTCGGTGATCTTGATGGTTTCGTTGACGAGGTCCTGGACCATCGTCTCCAGCTGCTCGCGGGACAGCTCGACTTCGAGGTTGTGCTCGCCCGCCAGCCGCGGGATGAGGATCGGCGTGCGGTCGACGAACGACAGCTCGCACTTGGCCCGCTCGGCCGCGTCCTTGAGCCGCTGCAGCGCCTCCTTGTCCTGCCGAACGTCCACGCCGGTCTGCTGCTGGAACGTGTCCGCGAGCCAGTTCACGACGCGGTAGTCGAAGTCCTCACCGCCCAGGAACGTGTTGCCGGCGGTGCCGAGGATCTCGTAGACCCCTTCCCCGCACTCGAGGATCGAGACGTCGAACGTGCCGCCGCCGAGGTCGAAGACGGCGATCTTCTTCTGCAGGTCCTTCTTGAACCCGTAGGCCAGCGCCGCCGCGGTCGGCTCGTTCAGCAGCCGCAGCACGTTGAGGCCGGCCTTCTCGCCCGCCTCCATGGTGTGCTTGCGCTGGGCGTGGGTGAAGTTGGCGGGGACTGTGATCACCGCGTCCGCGACCGGCTCGCCGATCGCCTTCTCCGCGATCTCCTTGACCGCCTTGAGGATGATGGAGGAGGCCTCGACGGGGGTGACCTCGATGTCGCCCATGCGGAGCAGCACGCTGCCGTGCTCGCCCTCGACCACGTCGTAGCTGACGTGCTTCATGGACTCCTGGACTTCGGCGGAGTGGAACTTGCGTCCGAGCAGCCGCTTGACCGCGTACAGCGTGTCCTTGGGGTGCGTCAGGATCAGCGCCCTGGCGCCATGCCCCACCACAAATCGCCCACGGCCCTTCATCGCGATGCTCGACGGAAGGATGTTGTAGCCCCGCTCGTCTTCGATCACCTTCGGGCGCCCGTCGCGCACGATCGCGACGCAGCTGTTCGTGGTCCCGAGATCGATCCCGACAATGACACCCATTCCGTAGCAGCCTCCGGTGGTCCCCGCTCAACCCTCGCACACACGTGGGCGACTGAATTCTACTGGGGACTTCGCTAGGTTTCAAAAAGCCCGAGCTGATCTCGACGCTCCAGATCGTCGTGCGGTACGGGGTAGCGCCCGGTGAAGCAGGCATCGCAGTGCCCTTCCACGGGAGAGCCGTCGGCCACTGCCGCGTGCATTCCGTCGACGCTGAGGTAGCCGATCGAGTCGGCGCCTACGAATCTTCCGATTTCTGCGACTTCGTTGTTCGCCGCGATCAACTCCGCCCGCGTGGGCGTGTCGATCCCGTACCAACACGGGCCCGTCGTGGGCGGCGCCGCGATGCGCAGGTGCACCGACTCAACCCCCGCCTTGCGGAGCATGCGGACGATCTTGCGGCAGGTGGTCCCGCGCACCAGCGAGTCGTCCACGACCACCACGTGCTTGCCCTTGAGCAGCGTCGGCACGGGGTTCAGCTTCAGCTTCACCCCGAAGTCCCGGATCTGCTGGCTCGGCTCGATGAACGATCGCCCCACGTAGTGGTTGCGCACCAGCCCCAGCTGGAACGGAATCTGGAGCTTCTGTGCGTAGCCCAGCGCCGCCGCCACGCCTGAGTCCGGCACCGGAACGACCATGTCGACGTCCGCGGGCTGCTCGATCGCGAGCCGCTCCCCCAGCTTCATCCGCACGCCGTAGACGTCCTGGCCCCACAGCGCCGTGTCGGGGCGCGCGAAGTACAGGTGCTCGAAGATGCAGGCGGCCCGGCCGGCCTTCGGGAACGGGTGGAACGAGGTCAGCCCATCGTCGTCGATCACGACGATCTCGCCGGGCTCGATGTCCCGCACGAATGTCGCCTCGATCAGGTCCAGCGCGCTGCTCTCGGAGGCGAGGATGTAGCCGCCGCCGGGGCGTCGGCCCAGCACCAGCGGACGGAAGCCGAGGGGGTCGCGACCCGCGATGAGCCGCTCGGGCGTCATCATCACCAGGGACCACGCCCCCCGAATGAGGCCGAGCGCGTCGATGACCCGATTCAGCAGGCTGCGCTGCCGGGAGCGCGCGATGAGGTGCACGATGACCTCGGTGTCGCTGCTGGTCTGGAAGATCGCGCCTTCGTCCTGCAGCTCCTTGCGCAGCGTGCCGGCGTTGACGAGGTTGCCGTTGTGGCCGATCGCGAAGCCGCCCCCGAGCTGGACCGTGAGCGGCTGCACGTTGACCAGGGAGTTGGAGCCGGCGGTGCTGTAGCGCACGTGTCCGATGGCGCGTCGGCCGGGCAGGCGGTCGAAGACGTCGCGGCGCCCGAAGACGTCGGCGACGAGCCCCTGCCCTCGCTCCAAGTGCAGTTGACGGCCGTCGCTGCTGACGATCCCGGCCCCTTCCTGGCCCCGGTGCTGCAGCGCGTGCAGCCCCAGGTAGGCGAGGTTCGCTGCTTCATCGCACCCCCAGACGCCGATGACGCCGCACATGCGGTTAGTCCCTCACGGGCGGCTGGGGCAGGCCCACCGAGGCACAGAAGCCGCCTTCCCAGGCGGCGCGGGCCTCCGCCAGGGACAGGTCGATGGCGCGGGTCTGGTGGGCGTCGGTGACGACGATCCGATCGCCTCCGATGCGGCCGCAGTGCCGGGCCATGCAGCCCAACTCCTGGGACAGGGCGAGCAGGTCGGCGAGGTGCGAGGTCGGCACCACCGCCCACGCGCAGCCCTGCGTCTCCCCGAACAGCGAGAGTTCCCGGGCGATGGGGTCGGGGTTGGCGGCGAGGTTCACTTCGCAGCCCTGGCCCGGTCCCACATCGGGGTTGCGCCCGCCCGTGATCGCCATCTCTGCGAGGGCGACCGCGAGGCCTCCGTCGGCGGCGTCGTGGGCGGCGCGGATGAACCGGCGGCGGATGCCTTCGTGCAGGACCGCCAGCAGCGCCTTCTCCTCGTTCCAGTGGACCTTCGGGGGGGCGCCCTGCTCGACGCCGTGGCAGACGATGGCGTAAGCGGAGGCGCCGAGGCTGGGCCGGGGGCTCCCCAGGAGCACGAGCTCTCCCCCGTCGGCGGGCAGGCCCATACCGACGGCGTCGTCGCGCGACTCCAGCAGACCGACCATGCCGATCGTGGGGGTCGGGTGGATCGAGGTCGCGTCGGTCTCGTTGTAGAGGCTGACGTTGCCGCTGACCACGGGCACGCCGAGGGCGCGGAGCCCGTCGCCGAGGCCGGTGACGGCGCGCTCGAACTCCCACATCACCTCGGGCCGCTCGGGGTTGCCGAAGTTGAGGCAGTCGGTCACCGCGATCGGCTCGGCGCCGACGCAGGCGACGTTGCGGGCCGCCTCCGCGATCACGCCCTGGGCGCCCTCGTAAGGGTCCGCCTTGACGTGGATCTGGTTGCAGTCGGCCGAAACGGCGATGGCCTTCTCGGTGTCGGGCACGCGGAGCACGGCGGCGTCGGCGGCGCCCGGTCGGACCAACGTGTTGAGCCGAACCATGTGGTCGTACTGGCGCCACACCCACCGCTTGTCGGCGATGGTGGGAGACGCCAGGAGCTGGAGCAGCACCTCGTTGCAGTCGCCGACCGCGGGCAGCTCGGGCTGCGCCTGGCGGGCGGCCAGATCGGCGGGCTCGGCGCGCGGCCGGTCGTACTCGGGGGCCTCATCGGTCAGCGGGCCGACGGGGATGGACGCCACCTCGACGCCGTCCTCGACGATGGTCCACATGCCGTCGTCGGTGACCGTGCCGACGACCACCGCTTCGAGATCCCACTTGGTGAAGATCTGGCGGACGTCGTCCTCGCGGCCCTTGGCGGCCACGATGAGCATGCGCTCCTGGGACTCGGACAGCAGGCACTCGTACGGCGTCATGCCGTCTTCACGCCGGGGGATGCGGTCGACGTGGAGCCGGAGCCCGGTGCCGCCGCGCCCCGCCATCTCGACCGACGACGAGGTCAGGCCGGCCGCGCCCATGTCCTGGATCGCGACGACCGAGTCCTCCTTCATCAGCTCGAGGCAGGCCTCCAACAGCAGCTTCTCGGTGTAGGGATCGCCGACCTGGACGGTGGGGCGGTTGCCCTCCTCCCCTTCGACGAACGAGTCCGACGCCATGGTCGCGCCGTGGATGCCGTCCCGGCCCGTGCGCGAGCCGACGTACAGCACGGGGTTGCCCGGTCCTGCCGCGATCCCGCGGAAGATCCGGTCCTCCTCGACCACGCCGACGCACATCGCGTTGACGAGGTTGTTCCCGTCGTAGCAGCCGTGGAAGGCGACCTCGCCGCCGACCGTGGGCACGCCCATGCAGTTGCCGTAGCCCGCGATCCCCGCGACCACGCCCTCGACGAGGTGCCGGGTCTTGGGGTGCTCCGGCCGCCCGAAGCGCAGCGAGTTCAGCAGCGCGATCGGCCGCGCGTTCATCGTGAAGACGTCCCGGAGGATGCCCCCGACCCCCGTCGCCGCGCCCTGGTAGGGCTCGATGAAGCTGGGGTGGTTGTGCGACTCCATCTTGAAGCAGATGCCGAGGCCGTCGCCGATCCCGATCACGCCGGCGTTCTCGCCGGGCCCCTGGAGCACGCGGGGACCGTCGGTGGGGAACGTCTTGAGGTGGATGCGCGAGGTCTTGTAGGAGCAGTGCTCGGACCACATGACACTGAACACCCCGAGTTCCGTCCAGGTCGGGGTGCGGCCCAGAGTGGACTCGATTCGGGCGTACTCCTCGTCGTTGAGGCCGTGC
>PVBE011583547.1_pt1 | contig 27424 bp, 20 predicted proteins | sample 1631181 | NCBI WGS metagenome assembly PVBE01 (sample SAMN08397723, study PRJNA350692) | Marine metagenome, whole genome shotgun sequencing project. | isolation source: water | place: Pacific Ocean | collected 2012-04
ATTCGAACCGCCCGCCTTCGATATCCGCAATAACCTGCCGCTTAAAACAAATACTGTAACGCGTCACAACCTTCTGCTTCATGATCATCTCCTGAAATAGTATCACTCTGAAAGTGACAACTTATCTCAGGACAAGACATGCTCACCTTACTACCCTCACCTATCTCGCCTGTCCTGCATAGCCTTGGCGACGCATGGCGCAGCGATCTGGCGCCGCCCGTTAAGGCCGTGCCTGTCTACTGCTCACCTTACTACCCTCACCTATCTCGCGCAGCGACGGGCTGACCCCTGCGAAGCCCTTCTTGCAACGCCAACTTGCCCAAGACTCACTACGCAATTACCATGCCGGACAGGATTGATTGTGTCCCCCGATCCGGTCTGTTTGACTACTTGATTTCCCAGACTGTGTCGCCGCTGGCTACGGCTCGCGATATTGGCGGGGTTTTGTTGTAGTCGCCGGGGTACTTGTGGGCTTCGAAGCGGTATCCCTCGTGTGCGTGGAGTTTGATCTCGGCTCCGGGCTTGAGCAAACGGTGACCGGTCAAACCGCCCCAATCGTGAGACAGGGAAACCAACACGTCGCCGCTCCGGCGATTGCGGACCGTCACCACGCAGCTCATACCGCCCCATGCAGACGGCGTGCGATGCACCGGCCTTACGGCGAAGTCCGCGCCCTTGGCGCCCTTAAGCCTGTCGATCGCACCTTGCGATACGCCGCAATCCTTGCTGATCACAATCATTCGCAACCATTTCAGATCCTTGAGCTTCTCGAAAGTCTTGTCGCCGCCGGACCAGTCGCAACCGATCATAGCGCCATACAAATACTCGTAGCGGAGTTGGCCGGCGGCTGCATTGCAAAACGTCACTCGCCCGCCAAGCCGATAAACCTCCAACGCCTCCAACACGTAAGACTTCTTGATCCTACCGCTCTGAAGCGTCCGCCCGAGCCCGCGGGAAACCTGCATATCGCCCTTGCCGGACGCGTCCAGGACGGCCTTCAACGTATACGCGCCCGGGAGTCTTTTCGATGTGGCGATAGCTCGCCAGTACAACTTTTTACCGTCCGGGCGTTGGGAGAGTTCCAGCTTAACTTCCTTTCCGCTGTAGTTTGCGATGGAGTAAACAAGCGGCACGGTCCGCGGCCGCCACCACTGGCGAACCGGTATCTTCTCGGCGGGAATTTCCTTATCGCCTATGCGGAGACGAACGGCTTGGGTGTCGATATTCTTGCGATCAACCGAGCCGACATCAACGACCAACCACTTGTCATCTGCGGGAATTTTCATCTCCCGCGACAGCTTCAGCGGTTGGGTCTTGGCGCTGACGGCAGGCAGGAACAGGCCTCTTTCGTATCTGGCCCAGAGATCATACCAGCTGCTCCAGGCGTAAACGCCCCGCTTATCGAAACTCAGCGTCCAGCCGCGCCAGACTCCCCCCCGGCGGACGATATTCCGGGTAACTTCTCGGCGAAGCACTGTGGCGTCGAAGGTTAGTTGCGGTTCGATCCAGTTAAGTTTGTCGCGGATGTTCAGCGGGTCGGCATCGGGCGGATGGTTGCGGTTGGCGGGGTCAACCTGGAGGATGAGCTTTAGCGGCGTATCCGGGGATGCAGGAATTCGTATCGCGCCTGTGTCGGTAGTTTCTTTCGAGCCGATCAGGAGCGGGCTCTCGTAGAGCGGTTTGGTTTTGGTCGACCCGAGATAGACTCTGGCCCGTGCGCATCCTCCGCTGTCGACCATGCTGTCGAGACCGAAGCGGGTTTGAAACGATCTCACCGCCGGGGGCAGGTCGAAAGTCAACTCGCTGTGAGCGTGTACGCCAAATCCCCATCCGCCCAGGAGCCCTCCGCTGCGAAGCAGGCCGCCGTCGGTGTTTTGATCCGCACGCCATGTGAGCATCGCCGGGCTTACGGTTTTGGTCGGCAGGACGCGGGAAAGCGGGAGTGTCTCGGGCGCGAAAGACCATCGTATTCTTATCGTTTTGAACGGAACCCAAAGCGGGTCAAGGCTCCAGGCCGGTTGGACCATGTGCTGCCAACTGTCAGGATTTCCGTCCGGACCGGGCAAGGCGTCAAGCCGTTGCTTGTACAATTCCAGTTGCTCGGAATACCGGGCTTGCTCAGGGGCGAGGGAGACCGCGAGTCTCGCCTTGGATGCTCCAGCCCTTTCTCTGGATGAGACGATCGAGGGCAGTTTCCTGTCGAGTTCCTTCTTGAGTTGATCTACCTCGCGAAGCCTCTTTCTCACGGCCGACGCTTCCTTTAACCCAAGAGCTTTCAATGATCGCTCAAGTTCTCTCTTCTTCGACTCGATCTCGCGTTTGCGGGTGGATTTGCGTCTTTTCTCAGGCGTCCTGGCGACGCGTTTTTCGATTTCCGCGATAGCTTTTTGGTAAGATTCCTGGAGCTTCTTGCGGTCCGAAGCGGCTTTTGCGTGATTATCTTTCCGCTCTTTGTCCTGTCGAAGCTTCAGAGCTTCCATCGCTTTCTTGTGCGACTCGGTTTCCCGTTTGATGCTTGCTTCCGCGTCGGCGATTTGTTTGTCGTACTTGGCGATATCTTTTTCATATTTCTCGCGTCGCTGGCGCAATTGGGCTTTCATGTGATCGATATGCTTGTTGTAACTTCTGCGGTGCGAGTCTACGCGTGTGAGTGTATTGTCGGAGAAAAACGGTTTGGCTCCGAATCTCGCTTCGCTTGCGGTGGCGATCAGTCCATCGGTTGTTTCGATGCGAATAAGTCGCGATCGGCAGCCGGGGCTCAGGACCGCCAGTTCGCGATAATACGCCTCCCACGGATCGCTCTGGGGCATGTGAATCTCTGCGATATCCCCGATTGGAACGATGCGAGTACCGTTCTTCAGTAGAAACTGCACCGAACTGGCGCGCCATCGGATATGCGTGAAACTCACGCGCCGACCGTCGCGTTGAAACAGCGTCCCGGCCTGGAAGCGTCCCTTCGGGCTCGGGTGCAAGACAATGCGTTTTATGCTCGCGGTCAACAGACGTACCGTTTCCACATCAGACCCGTGAGTATACGCCCGCTTCGACGTCGCCGGATGGAGCACCACGTGAGGCGGTACATACATGTTGTCGGCCCAGGCCTCGCCCTGGCCGCCGACTACATTACCGACAATTCGATCTCCACCGACAAATTCAACGTACCCGCCCTGTTTTCCCTCCGCGTCCCGGGCCGGCAACGCCGAGTCGCGAAACCACCGAAACGACTTATCCGTCGAGGCCAGCACCGTATCGCCAAGGCGAACGGTTCGCCCCGGCGCTTGCCAACCGGTAAGTTTGTCGCCCGAGACTCTCCGCCCGTCGCTTAAAACGGCGGTATATCGATCCTGCTGGGCCAGCGAACCAGTCGCCGAACACAGAACCGACAACAACAAAACGATGATGTGTTTTCTAATCTGCAACTGACACTATCACCCTTCGTTTTCTCGGGCCATCGAACTCGCAAAAGAACACAGACTGCCACACTCCCAACGCCATCCGGCCGCCAACTATCGAAACAACCGCCGAGCAACCCACCATCGAACTCTTAACGTGCGCCGCCGAGTTGCCCTCGCCGTGCTGATAAAAACTCTCTCGCCACGGGACCGCCTTGTCCAGCGCCGCGAGCATGTCGTGGATAACGTCAGGGTCGGCGTTTTCGTCTATTGTAACGCCCGCGGTGGTGTGCGGGATGTAACGCGTTTTACCCTGTTTGACCGCCTTATCAACGGCTGCATCATCGATGTTACTCTCATAACTCATCTTCTTACCCGATATGGCAGTTGTTTCATGAGGTTACCCCTGTGCGCAAAAAAACTCCTCAAATTCATGATAACTGGGATTTCCCAGATGGCATTGCACCCGCGACCATCGCGGGGCTTTCACAGTGATTGTATCCGATGCAGTGCGTTGAGCAAGCTGGATATGACCGCTGGCCACACCGGCCTGCCCGATCGCCTCAGCCACAGTCGGCGTGATGTCGCAATTCCGGGGACATCCATGAGCAAGTCTTTGTCAAGTCGGTAGCAGGTCTGCTGCGTCGGCTTGTCAGGACGGCCTGTCACGACGTAGCTGCCAAGCGACTTGTCACGACGTAGCGCAGCGAAGACGGAAGACGGGACGCCTCTGTTTCTTGCGGCCGCGGGCACACACCTGCCTGCCGCAGGCAGGTCCATTAGACGTCATCGGAACTCGAGAAGCGTCATAACGGCATGCGTGGCTTCTGGTCGCGTGTTCGCAGCTCGGGGGCCTGTGAACATGCGAATCTCCCGGCCGGGGGGGGAACGGCAGTGATGAACCTGCCCGCCGGCAGGTAGATGCGGAGTGATGAACCTGTCTGCCGACAGGCAGATGATGAAACGACTTAGGAACCGTTATAACGGAATATGAGGCGCCGGGTCGCATGTTTACACTGCAGGGGCCTGTGAACATGCAGGATCGCCCGGTCAGTGTGGGCCGCGCCGGCCGGCGGCGTGTGGTCGGCGGCGCCGGCCGATTGTCGCCGCGCATGGAACATGCGGCGGCAACAGCAGTTATGTTGTCTTGTGCTTTGTGGGGGAGGGCGGTTTTCTCCTGGCGAGGATAAGCGGTACAGGTTATCGCTGTATATGTTCACAGGCCCGTAGCTGTGAACCAATTGTGAACATGTGCAATGATGAGTTGTGAGTGATGAGTGATGAAAGAACGGCTTAGGCGACGGCGTAGGCCAAGGCTTAGGCAGCGGCTTAGGCAGCGGCTTAGGCGGCGGCTTGATGATCGTAGTGGGTGTTGCAAAAATATTCCACGTGGAACATATATGAACAGCGTCAGGCGGCGCTGAACTTGCCTGTCGGCAGGGGGAAGCCGAAGATGAAGTAGTGTTCGTCAGGTTGTCGCAGGGGCTCTCGAACCGAATACGAGACCCATAAACACAGCCCACAGACAGCTGTCTGTGGGTTGTCGTTCTTATTGATTGGAGTCACGCGGCTTTGTTACTTCCTGGCCTTCACAGGCGCTGCTTCGTCGAGCCATACCGTCATGGCGCCTTTGAGCCGGTTGTTCCACGCGTAGTATGGGACCGCCGTCATCTTGAACGGTTTTCCTTCGGCGATCGCGCGAGCGGTGATAACCGTTACGCCGCCGAGCAGACCGGCGCGGTGTTCGGATTTCAGTTCGGCTTTCGGCCCCAGGATCACGCCGGGGATTTTTACGTCCGGATTGTCCGCCGCTTCGATGCTGTAGACCAGCGGGCCGCGCATGATCGATGTCTTGCCGATGTCGGCCTGGATCTTCTTGTGGGCGTATACGCGTTTGATCGGCATGGGGATGTCGAGCTGGACTACGTCGCCGGGCTTCCAGGTTCGCTTCAGGCAGGCGTATCCGTCGGCCTGCGGTTTGGCGTCGGTGGGCTGTCCGTTTACTTTCAGGCTGATCGCAGCGGGTTTGGCGTTTGCGAATCGGTACAGATCGCTCGGGACCGGGCGGCCTTGCGCCCAGCCGGGTATTCGCAGGCGGAGTGTGAACTGCGACGCCTTTGCCGGCGTCACTGTCAGCTTCACTTTACCGTCCCACGGATATTCGGTCTTCTGCGCAATCTTCACCGCGGCGCCGTCGAGTTGGATCGACGCCGAGCCGGCGAGGTACAGGTTCACGTAGATGCTCTGCTTGCCTTTTCTTCCAGTTGCATACGCCAGCGATCCGACCTGCGGGATGATCCTGGCCAGGTTCGTCGGGCAGCATGAAAGCCCGATCCACGTCGAACGCCGCCCGCCGCGGCTCTCCAGCGGGTTCTGGTACGAGAACCCGTCGCCGGCGATCGTGATCCCGGCGATCGCCCCGTTGTAGAGGGCAAGCTCCATCACGTCGGCGTACTTGGCGTCTGCGTGCAGGAGGGCCATCCGATGCTGCCAGAGCACGTTGGCGATGTTGGCGCACGACTCGCAATAGGTTCGGTTCGGCAGCAGGTAGGCGTCGCCGAATCCTTCGTCGTGGTACTGGGCGGTCCCGATCGAGCCGGTGATGTACATCTTGCGGGCGACGACATCCTCCCAGAGATGACCGAGAACTTTTTCATATTCGTACGCCGGCGCCTTGCTGAACCGGACGATATCGGCCATCGCCGCGTACTGGTATCCGGCCCGTACGGCGTGTCCGACAGCACGCTTTTCATCGATGATCGGGCGATGGTCCTGAGCCCTTCCGTTTCGCTGGCGGACTCTGGCTCGCAGGCGCTTGGCCCGCTCGGGAAGGTCTTTTTCGTACGGCGGCGTCTTCACCGGTGTGCGGAGATCGTAGATCTTGCGTTCGGTTCCATGTGCATGCCCGCGTTCGTCCAGGAAAAATCGCGACAGTTCCAGATACTTCTTGTCGCCGGTGTGGCGGTAGAGTTTCACCAGCGCCAGTTCGATCTCCTGGTGCCCGTCCACGTCGTAGCGTTTGCCTTCTCCGAATATCGAATCGATGTGGTCGGCGAATTTGATCGCCGAATCCAGGACCTTCTTGTCGCCGGTGACCTTGTGATGCTCGATCGCCATTTCGAAATAGTGGCCGGCGTTGTACATCTGGTGCATCGTTCGCAGGCGATCCCAGCGATACTTCTGCTCCTTGAGCATGAAGTATGCGATGAGAAATCCGTCATCCTGCTGGGCTGCGATTATGCGGTCCAGGATGCCGTCCACTCGCTTGCTCAGGGCTTTGTCGGGTTTGTTCTGCAGGCAGTACATCGCCCCTTCGAGGGCCTTGTAGAGATCCGAATCGAACGCGGCGTGTCCCGACGCCGTGCCTTCGATTTTACCGGCGGCTTTGTCGAAGTTGGTTACGTGGCCGTCTTTTTCCAGGTGGTCCAACGCGTGCGGGATAGTCGTCTTGTGCGCGGTCTCCTGTCGCGGGCCCCAGAACCTGCCGGACAGCTTTACCTGCTGATTGGGAACTTCAGTCAGCCCGCGGATGGGAGGTTTGTCGGCCGAGGCGGCAGCCGCAGCCAGGGAAAGCACCAGGGCTGCAAGAACAGCGCGATGATGAATATGCATGGTGAACGTCCTTTTGTATTCTTATAGAGCGTGTTCTCATAAGCATAATTTACGCGTCGTTTCATTGCAAACTTTGACTGGCGGGCCAATGCACTTGACTCTCGTGGGCCGTGAGGCGACGATTGCTGTCAATGGCTGAGTATCCGTCAACAACTGAAGAGTTCGAGAGGCGATTCTCCAGCGAGGCCGCGTGTGTTGAGTACTTGTCTCGCATTCGCTGGCCCAAGGGGTTTGTCTGCGTTCGTTGCGGCGGCGACAAGGCCTGGTTGACCGGCAGGGGGCTTTATCGCTGCGGAGTCTGCGACACCCAGACGTCGGTTACCGCCGGGACGATGTTCCAGGGCACGCGGAAAGGGCTGCTGGCATGGTTCCGTGCGATCTGGAACGTGACTACACGCCCCGAAGGGGCCAGCGCCCTGGAGATCCAGCGGCTGCTGGGGCTGGGCAGTTACCGTACGGCCTGGACGTGGATGCACAAGCTGCGTCGCGCGATGGTCCCGGTGGAGAAGAACCTGCTGGCTGGCAGCGTGGTTGTTGACCAGGCGTATCTCAGCGGCGAAAAGCCCCAGCAGGGCGCTCCGTTGGATCCGGATCGTCCCTTGATATTCGTGGCCGCCCAGGAGATCCGCGGGCGGATCGGGCGTATCGTGTTGAGCAGGGTTTCGGAGCGCACCGCCAAGAGTCTCCAGGGCATGATCCGCAAGAACGTCGCCCTGGATGCGATAGTGCTGACTGACGATTCGTCGGCGTACCAGGGCCTGCGTCTGTACGGTTATCGACACAAACCGGTTCAGTTCGGACTCAGCGGCGTACGGATGGGGCCGCTGCCTATAGTCGCTCGCGTTATAGGCCAATTGCACGACTGGCTGGTTTTCACGCCGCACGGCGCCGTGAGACAGTCGCATCTGGACTACTATCTCGATGAGTTCACTTTCCGCTTTAACAACAAGAGGTTACGATCGCCAGGCAAGCTTTTTCTCCGCCTGCTGACCCAGGCGGCCGGCGGCGATCCTATCATGGGCGATGAGATTGTCGGCGGCTCGGCTGATGCGTGAGGGATGTCGCTGGAGGAGATACAAGTGCATATCATGCTGTTGGTATATGCATGGTTTAAAGCAAAAAAGCCATATAAGAAAAAACTAAAGATTGAGCCGTGCGTGCGACAAAATCCTTAACTTGCGGCGTTATGGGAGAGTCTTTTAGTGATATAGGGGAACGTAAGTGTATAGCAGGCTCTTTTTTTGGGTCATTTGTGTAGATTGAATAGCTTGTAAAAACAGGGTTTATGGGTCAAGTGATGGTCAGGGGCTTTGTACTGGTTGGAATATCACCCAAAAGAGGTAGGAAATGTGTTGTAATACGCGGCTCAGAAGCAGTGAACGTGGTGTAACTACTCTCCAGGAGATGACATGACCAGTGTTTCGAATGAATGCGGTTCGGACGGCGGCGTTGTCGCTGAACCGTCAATTGTAGTCCTGTACTGCCAGCGAAGTCTGGCCGGTGGGGCGATACCGCCCGGGCGACCGAGCGGGGCCGAGGGGTTCTCGGTTCAGCTCAAGATGCTGCCATGCTCCAGCAAAGCCGAGCCGTGGCGCATGTTGCAGATTCTCTCCGGCGGTGCCGACGGGGTGGAGTTGGTTTGCTGTCCTGAAAGGGCCTGTCAGTTCCTGGACGGCAACGATCACGCGGCCGCTAGGGTTCAGTACGCCCAGTCGATGCTTAAACAGATAAACGTGCCGCCCGAGCGGATTGGTCTGTCTCGCGGCGCCGGTCTTACTAAAGATGATCTGATGGCGCGGGCCAAAAATCGCGCCGATGCGATTTCCGCCCTCGATTCAAATCAGACTACAGAAGGTGAAATAGAATGATAGCAGCCCAATGGAAACCGATCCCCGAGTTGGTCGCCAAGCTTCGCGCACACAAAAAAGTGCTCGTAGCCGGTTGTGCGACGTGTGTGGCCGAGTGCGCCGCTGGCGGCGAACGAGAGGCCGAAACGCTTGCTCCGCTGTTGACGCTGGCTCTGGCGGAAGAAGGACTGTCGGTCGACGTTATCACGGTAACGTTCGAACGCCAGTGCGAATTCGAGTTTTACAACGAGATGGCCGAACTCCTGGAGACCGAGAAGGTCGACGCGGTGGTTTCGCTGGCGTGCGGTATTGGCGTTCAGGCGTTCATCGAGTGGTTCCCCGGCGTGCGCGTCTATCCGGGCGTTAACACTTCGTCGCTGGTGATTCGCGAGGCGCCGGGCGTGTGGACGGCTCGCTGCGAAGCCTGCGGCGACTGCATTCTCGACGAAACGTTCGGCGTGTGCCCGGTGGCGCGATGCTCGAAGGGCATCCTCAACGGGCCGTGCGGCGGGACGAGCAACGAAGGCAAGTGCGAAGTCAACCCCGACACCGAGTGTGCCTGGAAGCTGATCGTCGATCGTGCGATAGAGGCAGGGCGCGTTGAAGACCTCATGGACGTCCGAATGCCCAAAAACTACTCTAATTCCCGCCACGGCGGACCCAAGCGTATCGTCAGGGAGGACCTGCAAGCATGAGTCCCGAAGCATCCACAACGAAAGTGCAAGTCGGCAGCCGCCTGGAAAAGGTGCTCGAATCAGGGCGCTTTGCGGTCACCACGGAGATCGGCCCGCCGAGAAGCTCGAACCCCGAGCCGGTTCGTGAGCACGCACGCATACTCAAGCCCTACGCCGACGCATGCAACATTACCGACAACCAGACCGCGGTGGTTCGCATGTCGTCCGTGGCGGCGGCCAAACTGCTGATCGAAGAGGGCCTCGAGCCGATCATGCAGATAACCGCTCGCGATCGCAACCGAATCGCGATCCAGTCGGACCTGCTGGGCGCTGCGGCGCTCGGCGTGCGAAACTGTCTGTGCATCTCCGGCGATCACCAGCAGGCCGGCGGCGCCGGCAAGCTTAACGGGCACCCTGGCTGCAAGAACGTTTACGATCTCGATTCGATACAGATGCTCGCTGCGATGAAGGGCATGCGTGACGAATCGGTGCAGGTCGGCGGCGATGAGATCACCGAACCGCTTCCGATGCTGATCGGTGCGGCGTGGACTCCGCTGGCGCCCCCGCAACAGTGGCGCACCTACCGTCTCGGTCAGAAGATCGCCGCGGGCGCCGACTTCATCCAGACCCAGGCGGTTTACGATATCGACGCGTTCGCTGAGGCGGTATCCGCCGCTCGCGACCTGGGGCTTACCGAGAAGACCGCGATCCTGGCTGGCGTCATCCTTCCGAAGTCCGCCGGCATGCTGAGGTATATGAACGCCAACGTTCCCGGCGTTGTCGTACCGGACGATCTGATCAAGCGGATGGCGGGCGCCGAGGACCGACGCGCCGAGTCGATCAAGGTTACCGTCGAGCTGATCCACGCCGTACGCGACATACCCGGCGTTCGCGGCGTCCACCTGCAGGCGATCGCCTCAGAGGAGATGCTCCCGGAGATTATCGAAGCGGCGGGCATTACGCCGCCCAGCGTTGACTAGAAACTATTGGCCCGGCCCGAGCCGAACCGCCGGGCCCTTGTGGAAGCAATACAGCCATGCCAAAAAAATATCACGTAGAGACTCTCGAGACTGCTCCGAGGTTCGCGCCGCTGTCGCGTTTCAGCGCGATCGAGGCCGACGGATGTCTCGGGTGCCTCGAATGCGTCAAACGCAGCAGTTGCGTCTACGGGGTCTACAAGGATCGAAAGTTCGACGCTTCGGGAGTCACCGACAGCGCCGACCACGAATGCATCAACTGCATGCGGTGCGTGCAGGAGTGCAAGAAGCGGATCCTGACGCGAGTCGTTAACCGAAGCTACGCGGCGATGGGCGACGACTACTGGACTCCGGAGATGATCACCAGCATCTGGAAGCAGGCCAGAACGGGCAAAATCCCCGTTTCCGGCGCGGGCTATCGCGGCCGGTTCGTGGGCAAGGGCTTCGATCAGATATGGACCGACATGTCCGAGATCGTTCGCCCGACCCGCGACGGAATCCACGGCCGGGAGTACATCAGCACTTCAATCGATGTCGGTCGGCGTCCCGAGGCGCTTTCGTTCGACGCCGAAGGAAACCTGACAACGGACATGCCTCCGGTGCTGGACCTGCCGATCCCGATCCTGATGGATCCGCCGGACTGGCCGGTGATGACTCCCGCGATGCAGGAGGCGATGGCCGCCGCCGCGGCTGAGATCAAGACGCTGATAATACTGGACATCCCCGACGCCAAACCGCTGATGGAGCGGTTCTCCAAATCGATCGCGTTGCGATTCGATCCGGCCCGCGACGATGTAAGTGATCTTGCCGGCGCCCCGATGATCGAAATCGCCGACGGCGCCGACGTATTCGAAACGTCGGAAAAGATTCGCCAGGTAAACGATACCGCAGTTATCTCCATACGCCTGAAGCTGGACGAAAACGCTCCGACGCGAGCCGCTGAGCTGGCCCTGGGCGGGGCGGAGAACTTGCACGTTCACGCCGATCTGAAAGGTTCGGGCCAGGGCGCGGTCAGCGATGCGTTCGTGACCACGCTGATGCGCGACGTGCACGGCGCCGTTGTCGACGCGGGAGTTCGCGACCAGATGTCGATTCTCGTAACAGGCGGGATCGGGATGGCCGAGCATATCGCCAAGGCGGTCGTCTGCGGAGCCGACGGCGTAGGGGTGGATATCCCGCTGCTGGTCGGTATGGAATGTCGCCTGTGCGGCTCCTGCCCAGACGGGATTTCCTGCCCGGTCGAGCTTGAAACCGTCGACCCCAAGTGGGGAGCCCAGCGATTGGTCAATCTGATGGGCTCGTGGCACTCCCAGTTGCTGGAAGTGCTCGGTGCGATGGGTATTCGCGAGGTGCGGCGCCTTCGCGGCGAGGCCGGTCGTGCAATGTTCTTCGACGACCTCGAAGCCGAATCGTTCGCCCCGATATTCGGAACGCGCAACGAGCCGGCCGGCGCCAAGGCCGAGGCGACTCTCGATGCACTGGAAGAATTCGAAACCCCCGAAGACAACGCCATCAACCGCTGCGAGTCGCGTTTTCGCAACCAGTTAATCCGCTACCGCGTCACCCGCTCGGCGGCGTGCATAAGCTGCGGGAAGTGCGCCTTGGCCTGCAAATACGGCGTCCACCGCAAGGCCGGAGCCTGCATGACATCGCCTCTCAGTGAAAAGTGCATAGGGGCGGCGTTCTGCAAGGCACAGGACTCCTACTGCGGCGATGTTTGCCCGGTAGACGCGATACGCGTTGGAAATAATCCCGAATGGAAAACCTTCGGCGACCCTCGCTGGCCGGCGGATATGCTGGAGGCCACCTGGTCCCAGGCCGAGACCGGACGGGTTGACCCCGACGGGGCCGAATACCGCACCGGCGCATCGGGCGGCGGGTTCGATCGAATCGATTTTGTGTTCCCCGAATCGCCCGAACCAGTCAAGCTCGAAGATATCGACCTGCGAATCCCCCTGAACCGCACCGGTGACAATCGCCCCGAAGTGACCATCGGCATGCCGATCTACGGCGGCGGGATGAGCTTCGGGTCAGTCAATGAAGCGACGATCGTAGCCCGGGCCAGAGCGTATGCCGAACTCGATTCGTTCACCTGCAGCGGTGAGGGCGGCTATCCCGAAAGGCTCATACCGTACGACGACCACGTTATCACCCAGGTCGCCACCGGCCTGTTCGGCGTACGTGAAGAGACCGTTCAGCGAGTGCGGATGGTCGAGTTCAAATACGCACAGGGCGCCAAGCCGGGCCTCGGCGGACACCTGCTGGGCGACAAGGTCACCGAATCGGTCGCCAAGATGCGCGAGGCGGTACAGGGCAACTCGCTGTTCTCGCCGTTCCCGTTCCACTCGGTCTACTCGGTGGAGGATCACCAGAAGCACGTAGACTGGATCAAGGCGATCAGCCCCAAAGCCCTGGTGTCGGTGAAGGTCTCGACGCCTAACGACGTGGACATGGTCGCGGTGGGAAGCTACTACGCCGGCGCACACGTGATACACATCGACGGCAGCTACGGCGGAACGGGCGCGGCGCCCGATATCGCCAAGAAGAACATCGCGATGCCGATCGAATACGCGATCCCGAAGGTCCACACGTTCCTCTGCGAAGAGGGCGTTCGCGACAAGATCACGCTGATCGCCTCGGGCGGAATCCGAAGCGCCTGGGACGTGGCCAAGGCCATCGCCATGGGCGCCGACGGCGTGGTTATCGGAACCGCCGAGATGATCGCCCTTGAGTGCATTCGCTGCGGCGTGTGCGAATCGGGACGAGGTTGCCCGCGAGGAATTGCGACCACCGACGCCGAGCTTGCCCGCATGTACACCGAAGATTGGGCCGCCCAGCGTCTGACGAACCTCCTGCACGCATGGTGCCTGGAGATCCGTCGCCTGTTGCAGCGGTTGGGCATGAGCAGCATCCGCCAGCTCGTCGGGAAGTCCGACGTGTTGCGGCATCTTGACTACACACCCCGCGCCGCCGCCGACAACGCGGCCGCGTCGATTGAAAGCTAATAACATGAACGATACTGCAAAACGTATTCTGGCCTCCAGGGGCGTGCTGGCTGAGCAGTGCCCGCCGCCGCAAGCGATCAAGACCGCTGAAGAGGGCGGTTGCGGCGTGGTGGGAATGGTCTCGACGGTGCGCATCCGCGGCCAGCAGATATTCGAGCCCTCGATCCAGATGCACAATCGCGGAAACGGCAAGGGCGGCGGTATCGCGACCGCTTCGTTCAGCGCCAAGCAGCTCGGCGTGGACGCCCAAACGCTGCGCGACAACTACATTCTGCAGATCGCACTGCTGGACAATGAAGTCGAGGCGGAAGTTGAACGCGAATGCATCGCTCCGTTCCTGCGAGTGGATCACAAGGTTCGCCTGACGCCTGTGGCTGACTATCGCGACATGGGCCTGGACACCCGTCCGCCGGACATTGTGCGATACTTCGTTCGCGCCAAGGAAGAAAATCTCGCCGCATTCGCCGAGGCCAACAATCTAGGCCCGGTCAATCGAGCGGTCGAAGATGAGTTCATCTACCAGAACTCCTTCCGCCTGAACCAGAAGTACTACGCCTCGCTGGGCACGCAGCGTGCGTTCGTTCTTTCGCACGCACGCGATTTGATGATTTTCAAGATCGTCGGTTACGCCGAACAGGTGGTCGAGTATTACGGGCTGGAGGACTTCCGGGCTCGCATGTGGATCGCCCATCAGCGTTTCCCCACCCGCGGGCGAGTTTGGCATCCCGGCGGGGCGCATCCGTTTATCGGAATGAACGAAGCCCTGGTCCACAACGGCGACCTGGCGAACTTCCACGGGATATCCGAATATCTCAAGCAGCATAACGTCCATCCGATGTTCCTTACCGACACCGAAGTAGGCGCGCTGCACTTCGATTTGCTGAACCGCACTTACGGTTACCCGCTGGAGTACATTATCGAGGCGATGGCCCCGACTACGGAGCTCGACTTCGACCGCCTGCCGCCTGAGAAGCAGAAAGCCTACCGCGCCGTGCAGGCCAGACACATGCACGGCTCGCCCGACGGTCCGTGGTTCTTCATTATCGCGCGCACCGATCCGGACAAGGACGAGATCCAGCTCCTGGCGATTACCGATACCGCGATGCTTCGCCCGCAGGTGTTCGCGCTGTCGGGAAGCGGAAACGTGCAGATCGGCCTGGTATGTTCGGAGAAGCAGGCGATCGACGCGACGCTGCGGAATCTGGCGGCTGAGGATGAGCGATTCTGCCCGGTCGCCGACAGGTACTGGAACGTTCGCGGCGGCAGCCACACTGACGGCGGGGCGTTCAAGTTCACCGTGAGCAAAGACGAAAAGGGCTACCGCACGATGGAGTGCTCCGACAAGTTCGGGCACGTCGTCGAGGCCGACGCCGGCTCGGTGCGATGCGACATGATCCATCGACGCCATGTGCCGAATATGCCCGACTCGATCAAGAAAATGGTCTCCAAGCACCTTCACGACGGAAACGCAAAAGGCGTGCGGGCCGACGTTATGGGCCTGCCGAACTGGTCGCCCGGCGACCTGGGCCTGTACTGCGAAGCGGTAGTGGCCGCCGCCGACGACAGCAACGCCAAGTTGACCGCTGTGGAGGCGATCACGTGGCTTCACGATCATCATTATTACACCGGCGACAAACGCCGCAGTTCGGTGCTCTATGTTCTCGAGCAGACGCTGAGGCAGTTGTTCGACCTGGCCCCGATGTTCAATCAGTCCTCTACCGGGCTTTGGCGACGAATTGATTTCGCCACTAGAGACCTGCTCGTCGCTCCGGAAGAGGGCGAAGAGATTCTCGTTATTGACGCCGAGAAGTTCCAGCCTGAAGGCGACGACTGCGACGCGGTCCTGATGGCCAAGGCGTTCAAGCTCGGTTGGAAACGGTTTATGATCTACCATCTGCGCGGCCAGCGGTTCCACGGCGTAGGGATGGGTCCCGAGACCGACGGCGTGCGGATTGACCTGTACGGATCCAGCGGCGACTATGTCTGCAGCGGAGCCGACGGGTTTGAAATGCACATTCACGGAAGCGCCCAGGACCAGTTGGCCCAGATCATGAAGCGCGGAAAGCTCGTGATCTACGGCGACGTTGGCCAGACGTTCATGTACGGAGCCAAGGGCGGGGAAGTTTACGTGCTCGGCAATGCGGCCGGCAGACCGCTGATCAACGCGGTGGGCAAACCTAGAGTTGTGATCAACGGAACGGCGCTGGACTTCCTGGCCGAATCGTTCATGGCCGGCGATCCGCACAACGGCGGCGGATTTGTCATCGTAAACGGTTTGTGGGTCGACGATCACGGAAACGTAAAGCCGCAGGCCACCCCGTATCCCGGTTCGAACCTGTTTTCGCTGGCATCGGGCGGGGCTATCTTCATTCGCGACCCGAAGGGCCAGCTGGTTGACGAGCAGCTTAACGGCGCCGAATACGCCGAGCTGACCGACGCGGACTGGGAGCTGATTCTCCCGTACCTCGAGGAAAACGAAAAGCAGTTTGGGATAAGTATCCGGAAGGATTTGCTGACGGTCGACGGCGTAGTAATGACGCCGCGCGAAGTCTACCGAAAAGTCCAGCCGATGCGAGTAGCGAACATGGCGAAAGTGACCGTACCGGAATAGATCTTATGGAGTGCGGCGCCGGGTCGCCGCACTCCAAATTACGGCTCAACGGCGAAAAAAAGAGGCGCATGTCGCGTGACATGCGCCTCTGTTCTATTCGCACTCGGTGTGCGATCGCTGCAGACTTACCGGGGTTATACGAGTCCCTGGGCCAGCATCGAGTTTGCTACTTTTACGAAGCCGGCGATGTTGGCGCCGAGGACGTAGTTGCCCTTGTCGCCGTATTCGCATGAGGCTGCGTATGCACTGCTGTGGATCGCCTGCATGATGCCCTGGAGGCGAGCGTCAACTTCTTCGCGAGTCCATGCAAGACGCATCGAGTTCTGGCACATTTCCAGACCGGATACGGCCACGCCGCCGGCGTTTGCGGCCTTTCCGGGACCGTAGAGCGTCTTGTTTTCGAGGAATACGTCAACGCCGTCCGGCTCGGTGGGCATGTTGGCGCCCTCGGAGACCAGGATGCATCCGTTGGCGACGAGCGTCTTGGCGTCTTCGCCGGAGATCTCGTTCTGTGTGGCCGACGGGAATGCGCAATCGCACTTGACGCCCCAGGGGCGCTGTCCGTCGAGGTATGTCGCGCCGGGATACTTTTCGACGTACTCTTTGATCCTGCCGCGGCGAACATTTTTCAGTTCCATGATGTATGCGAGCTTCTCTGCGCAGATTCCGTCGGGATCGTGGATCGAGCCGTTGGAGTCCGAGACGGTTACGGCCTTGGCGCCGAGCTGGTTGAGTTTCTCGATGGTGTACTGTGCGACGTTGCCCGAACCGGAGACCGTGCAGATCTTACCATCGAAGCTTTCGTCGCGGGTCTTCAGCATTTCCTGGGCGAAGTATACCGCGCCGTAGCCGGTTGCTTCCGGGCGAATCAGCGAGCCGCCCCAGTCCAGGCCCTTACCGGTCAGCACGCCGGTGAACTCGTTGCGGAGGCGTTTGTACTGTCCGAACATGAAGCCGATTTCGCGGCCGCCGACGCCGATGTCGCCTGCGGGCACGTCGGTGTCCTGTCCGATGTGGCGTGATAGCTCAGTCATGAACGACTGGCAGAAACGCATGACTTCCGAATCGCTCTTGCCCTTGGGGTCGAAGTCCGAGCCGCCCTTGCCGCCGCCCATGGGCAGCGTGGTCAGGGAGTTCTTGAAGATCTGTTCGAACGCCAGGAACTTCAGGATGCCGAGGTATACGCTCGGGTGGAAACGCAGTCCGCCTTTGTACGGGCCGATGGCGCTGTTGAACTCGATGCGGAATCCGCGGTTGACCTGGACCGTGCCGTTGTCGTCCTGCCAGGGGACGCGGAACATCAGCGTTCGCTCGGGCTCAGTCAGGCGTTCGAGAATGCGGTTTTCCTGGTAGACGGGATTCCGCTGCACGACTACTTCGAGGGAATCCAGAACTTCTTTGACCGCCTGGTGGAATTCAGGCTCTGAGGGATTACGCCTTATCACCAGCTCCATCACTTCGCTTGTATACGACATCTTGAGACTCCTTAAATAACTTTCCCTGAAAACGACACGCATGTTTCTTCGCGTCGATGTTTTGTCCGCCTTATGGCGGGCGGTAATTTCTGCCAATTGTCTTATGATAAGTTTTAATGGTAACCGATGTCCGAAATATATCAAATGTTTTGTTTGGGTCAAAGTGAAATATTTTTAATATCGTGCTAATATGTGCGATTATTACCTTTGAAGGCCCTAGGATGTGCCGGATCGCCTGTGTCAGTGATATTGGAAAGAAATGGAAATATTGCCATTAACCCTTGTGCGCTCTTGAAAATACGTTATAATCTCTGCATAATCCGGGCAAGGGCGTGACTATGAATCAACAACTGAAAGTTGCGATGTTGCGGGTATTACGCGACGCTGGCGCTCCTATCGGAAGTGCTCGGATCGCTGAAGACATTCGTCTATATGGTATCGACCTGGGCCCTCGCTCGGTTCGTTTGCGTCTGAAGGAGTTGGCCGCCGACGGTCTGGTCGCAGAATCGAGACGCGGCAGGGGAGGCGGGCGGACGATTACCGAAAAGGGAATTGCCGAGATAGGCGATGCGCTGGTTCACGATCGCGTCGGGTTCGCCTCGGCGAAGATCGACTCACTGGCCTGCCGGACAACGTTCGATCCGGCCACTGCCACTGGCGACATCGTGCTGAACCTTTCGACGGCTCACGCCAGTTTGATCCGGCCGGTGCTTCGCGCGATGCTGCCGGTCTTCACGTCGGGCTTCACGATGGGCAAATACGTGCGCGTCTTCGAGCCCGGGACGCAGATAGGGCACTTTGCAGTGCCGGCGGGCAAAGTGGCCATCGGCACGGTCTGCAGCGTTACGGTGAACGGCGTGCTGCTGTCGCGCGGGATTCCCATGGCCTCGAAGTTCGGCGGCATACTGGAAATTCTCAACCACCAGCCGCTTAGGTTCACCGATGTGATATACTACGAGAATACCTCGCTTGACCCTCTCAGCGTGTTCATAAAGGGAGGCCTGACCTCTCTTGACAATATATGGAAAACCGGCGCCGGCCGCATCGGAGCAAGCTTCCGAGAGGTTCCCACATGCATGCTTCCGCTGGTCAAACAGACGCTCGATCAACTCCAGTCGGTCGGGCTTGGATGTGTGCTAATGGTCGGAAAGCCGAATCGGCCTGTGCTGGGCTTCCCTGTTTCCGAAGGGCGCACCGGTATGATACTGGCCGGCGGATTGAATCCGCTTGCCGCAGTAGAACAGTCCGGCGTCTCGCCGGGCAACAGCGCGATGGCCGAGATATTCGACTTCGCCAAGCTAGAGACGTACGTCGACCTGGCCGAACGCTTTGACGTAGAACTACCGAAAGGCAATGCGGAATGATGAAAACGGCGACGGCTTCTACCAGGGATGGCACGGATAACACGGATGTAGTTACGGCTGAGGCAGCGGCGCGAGAGTGTAGCGATGGTTTGGCCGTTAGCCGTCGCCAATTGCCAATAGCCCGTCGCCAATTGCCATGCCGTTCAAACTGATAACTGGTCGTTCAAAAGGCGAATGAAAGGTTACAGATGAAACCTAGTACTGGGCTTCCCGGGTTGGACAAGGCGCTTGGCGGTCTGATCATTGGCGACAATGTTGTCTGGCAGGTAGATTCGACCGACGATTTCATGGAGTTCGCCGGGCCGTATTACAAACACGCGGTGAAAGAAGGACGAAGGGTCGTTTACTTTCGATTCGCCAGGCACGCTCCGCTCGTCGGGCCTGACCAGGGCGTCGAGATACACGAACTTTCGCCCGAAGACGGGTTCGAGCAGTTCATCACGGGTATTCACAACATTATCAGGGAAGTCGGAAAGGGCGGTTTCTACCTGTTCGACTGCCTGTCGGAACTGGCCGTTGACTGGTACAGCGATCAGATGCTGGGCAACTTCTTCATGCTGACGTGCCCGTACCTGTACGACATGGAAACGATCGCGTACTTCCCGCTGCTGCGGAACTACCACTCGTTCTACGCGATCTCTCCGATCTCCGAGACAACGCAACTGCTGCTTGACGTTCTCCGCCACGAAGGAAAGCTGTACCTCCATCCGATGAAGGTCCAGCAGCGATACTCTTCGACCCTGCACATGCTGCACGAGTGGCGGGGCGATGAATTCATACCGGTCACCCAGAGTGCGATGATCTCGAAGATCCGCGGCTCGGGTCCGTGGCGCGGGTTGGATTCGTCCGACAGGCGAATGGACGTCTGGAACAGGGCGTTCATGGACGCCGAGGAGACTCTTGCAGCCGTCCAGAGAGGCGAAGCACGCTCCGAGAAGATCGACGAGGACTGTCGACACCTGCTGAGAATGGCGATTTCGAGACACGATCGAATGCTGGCGCTGGCCGAGAAGTACTTCACCCTGTCGGATGTGCTGGATATCGGTCGGCGCATCGTCGGCACCGGGCTGGTCGGCGGAAAATCCGTCGGCATGCTCCTGGCCCGCGCGATTCTCGAACAGACTCGTCCGCGATGGACCGAAGTGCTCGAACCGCACGATTCGTTCTTCATAGGATCCGACGTGTTCTACACGTTCCTGGTGACCAACGGGTTATGGTGGGTTCGCCAGGGCCAGCGCGATGCCGATAACTTCATGGCCGGCGCCGAGGCCGCGCGACGCGGAATTCTCGTTGGAGCGTTCCCTGAGCATATAGAAAATCAGTTCGCCAGCATGCTGGACTACTTTGGCCAGTCGCCGATCATCGTTCGGTCCAGTAGCCTGCTGGAGGACAACTTCGGAAACGCATTTGCCGGCAAGTACGACAGCGTCTTCTGCGTCAACCAGGGTCCGCGTCACAAGCGACTGGAGGATTTTCTCGCCGCGGTCAGGACAGTTTACGCAAGTACGATGAGCGAAGACGCACTGTCTTATCGTGCGCGAAGGGGCATGCTCGATCGCGACGAGCAGATGGGTTTGCTGGTCCAGCGTGTCTCCGGCGCGGCGTGTGGCGACGTGTTCTATCCGCAGGTCGCCGGCGTGGGGCTATCGTTTAACCCGTACGTCTGGTCCAACGACATTGATCCGGAGGCCGGCGTGTTGAGGCTGGTTTACGGGCTGGGCACTCGCGCCGTTGACCGTCACGATGACGACTACACGCGAGTGGTGGCGCTCAATGCGCCCGAGCGCCGGCCCGAAGGCAACTCCGAGGAAGCCAAGCAGAACACGCAAAAGCGAGTTGAAATTCTGAACCTCGAGGCCAACCAGCTCCAGGCCGAGTACTTCTGCGACGTGGCCGAACGGAGCAAGGACATACCCCTGGAACTGTTCGCCTCGCGAGACAACGAACTGCTCCAGCGAGCCCGCCAGGCCGGAATCGCAGAACCGTTCGCATACACCCTTACGTTCAAGAACCTCCTGAACGACACCGAATTTGTCGCCAACATGCGCGAGATGCTCCAGGTCATACAAAGCGCCTACGACTACCCGGTCGAAACCGAGTTCACCGCCAACTTCACCGCCGACGGACAGCACACCATCAACCTGTTGCAGTGTCGACCGTTCCAGTGCCAGGGCGGACAGGCGGTCTCCGATCCGCCGGAGAACATCGCCGAAAACGATCTTGTAGCTTCGGCCGCCGGGGCTGTCATCGGACACTCCCGCATGCACAATATCGATCGCCTGATTTACGTTGCCCCCGAGTTCTACAGCGAACTGTCTGTCAGTGATCGTCATCTCGTTGCGCGCCTGATCGGCAAGATCGTTCACGCCCGTGAAGACCACAAACCCGTTAATGTAATGCTGCTGGGGCCGGGGCGGTGGGGGACCACGACTCCGTGGCTGGGCGTGCCGATTAACTTCTCGGACATCAGCACTGTCTCGGTCTTGTGCGAGATAGTGGCGATGCGCGAGGGGCTCGTGCCTGAAGTGTCGCTGGGCACGCACCTGTTCGGGGAGATGGTCGAGATGGACATGCTTTACGTGGCGCTGTTCCCCGAGAAGGAGGGCAACGCATTGAACGACAATTTCTTCATGTCCAATCGCAATCGCCTTACCGATCTGGTCCCAGGATCGGAGAAATGGGCCGACGGCGTGAAAGTGATAGACGCCGCCGACATCGCCAAAGGCATGACAATAAAGCTCAACGCCAACACGCTGAATCAGAAAGTGGTGTGCTACATAGAAGGGGCTTCCCAGTAGTTGTTCGAAAATCTCCGGCGTCGCGGATGTCCCGGCCGTACAATGTAGTGATGGGTTTCCCATTGCTTCTTGTATGACGTCTCGCCGGGTCTAAGCGGATCGCCCTGGGGCCGGCGGGCAAAATCGCCAAAAGGGCGCCGGGAGAGTTTCGTTATGCGATACATTTTCGCCTTTTCATTCATCTGTATGTTCGCCTTTTCATGCGTCCGCATTCGGCATCCGCAGTATCCGGACTACCGCGATCCGCAAGGACGTGATTACCCCACGACCGGCCAACCCGAACCGGTTCGTCGCGAGATCTCGTACCGCATGGTGGAAAGATGCATCGCCCAGATGGAAGCGTACAAATTCACCATGCGGGAATTGGCCCAATTCAGCACGAACCATCCGCCTTACGCCAGCAGACAGGTCGAAGGGATCGAGTTGATCTACCACAAACCGTATCCGTTTACGGCGCGGCGCGGCCGCACGCATCGCTGGTCGAAGCACAGCCGCCTTACCTTCATCGACCGGTCTGAAGATCTCAGGCTCACTATCAGATTCATCGAAGACCAGAGAAAGGTGCTCGGCGTTGAAACGGCGGACTATTGCGGCGTCGAGAAGAAGGTCGACGACTCTGAGCGGGCGGCGATCTACTATCTCAGGAAGACTAATGGTCCGCGATACGTCCCGCTGAAGGCCGACGAAGTGTCGAGAATACTCGGCAAGTCGGCAAGAGAACTCACGCCTGAAGATATCGCCGGGGTTTACGTGCCCTCGGGCCCGCGCGGATCGCAGACTATTGTCGCCCATTCGGCCAAAACGGTAAAAGATCTCCCTCGGCACTCTCCTGTTCGCCAGCGCGTTGAGCGGGCGATCGAGGAGATGCGAGCCTATCTGGCCGCACACAGAATGCAGATATTCCGAACCCGCGACAGGTCCGACTACGCCTTTGCCGGAGGAAAGCACTGCCCGGTGGCCACCGGGTGGGGCGGTTCGATCGGGCATTACCGCCTGCACGATTTCGACGCCAACGGCGCGGCCGACCTGCGAGTGGACTATGAATTCGGGTCCGGTATGGTCCGCCCCAATTCGACGATTGTGCTCGATCGTGGGCAGGCCTTGAGCGTGTTCAGGATTAACGGATCAATCCAAAGGGTAAACGGCAAGATGCTGGTCTATCATCCGCTGCAAATGTTCAAGATGAAGACAGCTTCAGGTCGCCAGCCCGCGGTCGCCGGGCTCGTGTTCTCCAACGGCGTGATATCAGCGGCCTGGCCGCCGGCGACCAGATCCGGCGCCAAGTGGTCCGTTGTTCATAATGTGGAGTGGACGTCAGATCCGGCTCGGGCCGGCGGAGCCGCACACCCGCCGATACGCAGGCGAACACTCGATCCGATCGGGCCCCGGCGCATCGACCCTATTCCCATGAAGGTCAAAGATAATTGAGCCGCCCTGTATTTTCGGAGCTTCTGGCTCTCGGTATGCGGCGAGGTTACAATGACGCTCGTTCATTGTTCCGTGAAACCGAGCCAGGGAGTTTCTGAAATGGATACCGAAAAACGGGCGATATCGAGACGCAAATTCGTTAGAGACATTTCACTCCTGACAGCCGGCGGTTCGCTGCTGGCCGGTTCGGGCGCTGTCGAAGCGGCCAGGGCTGCGGCGAAAAAGAAGACGCCCGACAAGTGGCCGATGCGCCTGTCGACTTCGACCATACAGTACACAAAGCTGCCGATCGAAGACGCTTGCAAGCGTATCGCCGATCTGGGTTTCGAGGGTGTCGACATATGGTCCCGCCACGCGGGCTGCCCGCATCTTGACGACGTGGCCAAACGCCTGGGCGGCGACGGGCTCAAGGCGCTGCTGAAGAAGTGCAATCTAAAGCTCTACTCGTTCAGTGTCTACAGCGGCGGGTATCCGAGATACGCCAAGCTGTTGGGTGACGCCGGCGGCGGGGTCGCGGTCCGCGGCAGCGGGCGAGGCAAGGGGTCTGGACTGACCGCACGCATGAAGAACTGCATCGAATCGCTCAAACCGCAGGTCGAGCTGGCCGAGAAATACAACTCGTACCTGGCGATCGAGAATCACGGCGGGGCGCTGCTGAATTCGCTCGATTCATTCAAGGCGTTCGTAGACATCAACAAGTCCGAGAGGCTGGGGATCGCACTGGCGCCGTACCACCTGCAACGAATAAAGGCTTCGATCCCCGAGGCGATTCGAATCTGCGGCAAGCAGTTGTTGTTCTTCTACGCCTGGCAGGCGTCAAAGGGAACCGGCCAGCTTCCCGGCATAGGTCCTGTCGACTGTGTTCCATGGCTCAAAGCACTGCAGGATATCAAATACAAGTGGTACGTAAACCCGTTCATGCACCACCAGCCGGCGCCCGACGAAATGACCGCCGCCCTGAAAAAGTCCGTGGCGTACCTCAAGAAAAGCTACGACAAGATCCAGTAGTCACTGTCCTCTTATAACTGATGACTGACTACCGGCCGCTCACAGTGATGTTATTATCTTATTCCTCTGGGCTTCGTATTCCTGGCTGGTGATCAGGCCTTTTTCGAACAGGCCCTGGAGTTCCTGCAGGCGTGCCTGGGAGGAATTCGGGGCCATTGCGCCCACTGTGGGCACGATTGTCGGCACGATCGGAGGAGCAGCGAACGCGGGCACAAGCGCAGGGTCGTTATTCAGCGATATCGCCACCGCCGCCAGACCCATGGGCAGCATCAGGAGGAGTCCGATAATCCACAGGATCATCTTGAGCGTCATAAGAACCGCCAGTCCGAATTGAGAGGCGTTTCTGACTCCGCCCAGCGTGGAGATCATCAAGGCCAGCAGCAGAGCCATCGAACCGATCAGCAGACACACAAAACTGCTTGTGCCCATCGACTTGGCGGCTCCGGCGCGACGGCCGGGAATATTGCACAAAGAGATAATCGATGCTATCACCCAGAGCAGCATTCCCAGTGCGACGATCGCTCCGATTGCGGCCACTACGCCCTGGCCGGCCTTGAGCATCTGTACGGGCATCATCGCTATGAAACTGCCCCCCTCCTGGGGCAATAGCGGAAGAAACAGACCCGCCAGGAACATCACGCCGCCGAGAACGCCCATTATCGCCGCCAGGTTGCTCCCGGGTCGGCGCCGTCTGGCCAGGCTGCCGGCGATCAGACCCGTCAGTCCGCTCAGGACCAGAATGTACATGATCAGAACGTTACCCGCGCCGCGCGGAGCCAGGTGCATTGTCTACTGTATGTTCCCTCCCATAAGCATCGAGCCGTACGACAGGAGGCCAAGTGTAGTTACGATTATGCTGCAGACCAGTTTCGGCGCAGCCGCGGCGGCGATGATTATCACGATCCCCGCGATGCCCGGAAACGCCGCGCCGAATCTCGCCTCGGCCGGGATCTCCATCTCGGAGGTCAGGATCTCGATATTAGGGAACTTCAGCGTGTATTGCGGCTGTCCTGTGTCTTGGAATGATCTGCCGGAGTATTGCGCCTGGACTACAGGCATGAAGAACGCCAGCAGCAGGATAATGCCCAGCCATATCAACCCGCCTCGTTTGAGCTTCTGGCTGTCCGGCAGAGGCGGCTGAACGATATTTGCAGTTCTAGTCATTTGCAATCTCCCAATGCCATGTCCGACCGCTGCGCCGAACGACTTGTCATGCATCATGATAGGCGCGCCGGCGGCCTGCGTCTAGCGAGAATAGAAAACTCCTTGCCCGCCAGCGATTATCAGGCCTATCCCTACGAAGCGGATGACGGGCCCAACGCCGGGGGCCTGGACACTCGAAAAGTAGTCCGCGGCGGATCGTGTTGCACCCCGCCGCCGTTCGGTAACTCATGCGTCCGCCTCGTTCCGGCGAAGTCGGGATTGTTGTCATGTCGCGTTTCGAGGGGAAGTAGTTCATCGAGAGTAGAAACGGCGAACGGCGAAAACCGTTCCAACTGTGTTGGAAATAGGCGGACGTACCGTCCTGCCGCTAAACGGTATTGGCGACGCCTTTGTCGCGATCTAGTCGTCGGCGGATGACAATGGCGTTACGAAGTCCCAGTGTTGCGGTTCTCGCCCCGCTTTGATTGGGTTCATTTCGATGTATCGCGCCGCCGATGCGATGGTCTCGGCGTCTTCTATGAATACTTTCCACGCGTCTTTGGCCCAGAGTGTTTTGTCGAGGTTCAAGGCGTGCGTCGCTTGTGATTTGAACTGTCCGAACACGTATTCTATCCGGTGCTTGCTGCGAAGTGACAGCAGATGCACGTGGTCGTTCATGATCGCACATGCGCGAACAGTCAGCCCGAGCCGCCGCACTACTCGGTCGAATCCGCGTGCGATGATCTCGCGTCTTGAATCATCAATAAAGAACTGGCGCCGCTTGGTGGTCCCGCGTGATGCGGTCCAGAATCGTCGCAGCGTATTCCCATCGGGTTGCGGGTCTTGTCGTCCGTACTTCGCGTCGCCCAGCGTCCTGAGTTCGGCGTCGTAGACAGCTTTGGAATAAGAACCCCGCGGATCGTTGGGAAGCCATGTCCCGTACGTGGTGAGAATAACGTGGTAGGCGATAATCATACGAAATGTTCTAACTTATCGGAGAATCACATTCCAACAGTTCGCCATTTTATCATCAAGGCCCCCCAACAAGTCAACCCTGCGAGTCCCAGTTTAGCGGCAGGACGGTGCGTCCGCCTATTTCCAACACAGTTGGAAAGGTTTTCACCGTCGTACACCGTCGTCCGCCAATCGCCACGCCGCCAAATATACTAAGCTCTTTCACATTTGAACTATAGCGACCGGGGCCAAAGACATGGGTGTTCGCAAACGGGTTTGCGAAATTGTAGAAGTCGCCGCTCCCGGCGACCGGAGGGCGTTGAGGTCCTGACGCCCCAAACTTCCATGGAATCGGAGCGGGATGATGCGTATAATATGCTGATCACAGATTCGTTGCCGGCCGCGGAGGACGAATCATGACAAACAACAGACGTTATCTCGCAATAGGGGTGTTCGTGCTGGCTGCGGCGTTGCTCGTGCCGGCCTCAGGCTGCGACTGCAGCTATGGCTGGGGCTACGGCGACGGCGGCCCGAGCCGCGGTTCGTACGGCTACGGACCTTACAGAAACTCCGCGTACAACAGGTACAGTTCCCTTCCCTATTACGGCGTCGGAGACCTGGGCCTGGGGAACATTGACGTCGGCGACATTGACTTCAGCGGTATTCAATGCCCGTCGAAGTAGCCCGCGTCGTAATTTGGAGTGCGGTCCGCCTTCGGCGGAGCAGCCGCTTTGACATGTCGCGGAGCGACGGTTCTGTCGTCCGCCGTTGACTGGTTGGGATTGCTAAAGCAGTTGGCGGTTTGCGCGTCAATCAACATTAATCATCTGTCTGCACTTTGGATATCGGCTGCAGCCGTAGAACTGCTTTCCTTTATTGTCGCCCCGTTTGGCGGTTCGCAGGATCATTTCGCTGTCGCATTTCGGACATTTGGGCGGGGCTGGTTCGGAATCCTTAACGGCGGGGGCCGGGGCGGCACGCTGCGCGAGAAAGTAGAAGTGTGGAAAGTAGAGAGTAGACAGGCGGACGGTAGTGTCTTGTCCTGAGATAAGTTGTCACTTTCAGAGTGATACTATTTCAGGAGATGATCATGAAGCAGAAGGTTGTGACGCGTTACAGTATTTGTTTTAAGCGGC
>PVBE011597179.1_pt1 | contig 27415 bp, 24 predicted proteins | sample 1631181 | NCBI WGS metagenome assembly PVBE01 (sample SAMN08397723, study PRJNA350692) | Marine metagenome, whole genome shotgun sequencing project. | isolation source: water | place: Pacific Ocean | collected 2012-04
CCTCGGATCGTGCCTAACTGAATAACGAGAGTGGGCCCCGACCGCAGCCCACTCGTTCGCTCTTTCGCGCTCACGAGGGAAATCCCGTGATCGTTCAGGCCCAGAGCGAGATCATCGCCTTTCTCGGCGATCCCGCCAGCCACACAGAGGCAAGTTTCGCCCTGACCGGCGAGACCATACGCCAGTTCCATACCCATGGCGCCGTCGTCTTCCTGGCCGGCCCCTTCGCCTACAAGATGAAGCGCGTTGTGTCGTTTTCCTACATGGATTTCTCCACCCTGGCCCGGCGCCGCCAATGCTGCGAGGCCGAGGTGGCTCTGAATGGCCGCTGGGCGCCGGGGCTCTATCTTGGCGTCGTACCGGTGACCCGTGAAAGCGACGGCCATCTGGCGCTCGACGGCAGCGGCCCGGTCTGTGAGTGGCTGGTCAAGATGCGGCGCTTCGACCAGGAATCGCTGTTCGACCGCCTGGCGGCACGAGGCGCCCTGACGCCGGAGATGATGCTGACGCTGACCGACGCGGTGTTCGAATATCTGGCCGGGGCCGAGGTGCACCATGAAGCCGATGCCGGCGGCGGCATAGCCGCCCTGGCAGCCGAAGCGGCGCACCAGTTCGACCCACACTTGGGTAGCGTCTTCGAGGCCTCGAAGGTGCACACCTTGCGCCGCACCACCCTAGCCCAGGCCGAACACCACCGGGCGCTGATGACCGAGCGCCGCCGGGCCGGCTTCGTCAGGCACTGCCACGGCGATCTGCACCTGCGCAACATCTGCCTCTTCGACGGCCGGCCGACCCTGTTCGATGCCATCGAGTTCAACCCGCGCCTGGCCATCGGCGACGTTTACTACGAGCTGGCCTTCCTGCTCATGGACCTGCTGCACCGCGGCCATCCGGTAGAGGCCAACATCGTGCTCAACCGCTATGTCGCGCGCAGCGGCGATATCGCGGGCCTGGCACCGATGGGGCTCTACCTCTCGCTGCGGGCCAGCATCCGGGCCCACGTCAGCGCTGCCATGTGCGAATGCCAGACCCGGGCCGGCAAGGTCGCGGCGCTGCAGCACGAAGCCCGCAGCTACCTCGACCAGGCACTGGCTTTCCTGCAGCCGCCGGCGCCGCGCCTGATCGCCATCGGCGGTCTCTCCGGCAGCGGCAAAACGGCCCTGGCGCGGCGCCTGGCGCCGATACTGGGAACACCTCCCGGGGCCCTGGTCCTGCAGAGCGACGTTATACGCAAAGTCCTGGCCGGCCTGGCACCCAGTCAGCGCTTGCGGGCTGATAGCTACACCCGCGCATCTTCGGAGATCGTCTACCAGGCCTTGCGTCAGCGCGCCGCCGCCCTGTTGGCAACCGGGCAGAGCGTCATCGTCGATGCCGTCCACACCCGGCCTGAGGAGCGCGCCGCCATCGCCGAGGTGGCAAGTGACGCCGGTCTGCGCTTTGACGGTCTCTGGCTCCAGACGCCGTACGAAACTGCGGCAGAGCGTATCAGGGCCCGCTGGGATGACGCCTCGGACGCCACCGTGGCCGTGCTGGAGCAGCAACGCAGCTATGCCACCGGCACCGTCGACTGGCACATCGTCGATGCCAGCGGCCCCCTCGACGATATCGTGGAACACATCAGAGCGGCAGTAGGGCTGGCGCAAGAAGCGGAATCTGCCGCCGCTTCTTTTGCGTCGCCCCGCGGAACTGCCTAAGATATCCCCCCGGGCAGCTAGGGAGGGGATCGTGGCAATCAAGACAATTCTCGTACCCTTGAGCGGTACGGCCGGCTCGGGTGGCGTGTTGACGACCGCCCTGGCCGTCGGTAAGTGGCTCGATGCCCACATCGAGGTGCTTCACGTGGCGATGGACCCGCGTGACAGCGTGGCCTACGTCGGCGAAGGAATGACCAGCGCCATGATCGAGGACGTCATGTCGGTGGCCGAGGGCGAGGCCGGCGAACGCCAGAAACGGGCCGCCGAACAATTTCGCGAGGCCTGCGCCAAGGACGGCGTCAAGGAATCCGACAGCGCCGTCGGCGGCGGCGGCTTCACGGCCCACTTGACCTCCATTACCGGGCGCGAGGAGGACGCCGTGGCGGCCCGCGGCCGGCTGGCCGACTTGATCGTCTGCTGCAAGCCCCGCGAGGGCGATGACGTCAGCCCCTCGGTGACCCTCGAAGCCGCGCTGATGGATACCGGCCGGCCGGTGCTGGTGGTGCCGCCGGGCGATCCTGCCCCGATCGGCAAAACCGTAGCGCTGGCCTGGAACGGCAGCCCCGAGGCGGCCAAGGCCATCCGCTTCGGCCTGGCCTTTCTGCACGCCGCCGAAAAGGTGGTGGTGCTGGAGGTCGAAGAGGCCGGCAAGGGCGGTCCCAATGCCGCCGCCGTGGTCGACTATCTGGCCTGGCACGGCATCACCGCCAGCAGCCAAGACGTCACTGCCGGTGCCGCGTCGATCGGTGAACGACTACTCGGCGCAGCAAAGGCCGCCGAGGCCGACATGCTGATCATGGGCGCCTATACCCGCAGCCGCCTGAGGCGCCTGATTTTCGGCGGTGCCACCCGCGAAGTATTGGCTGGCGCCTCGATTCCGGTATTAATGGCGCACTGATAGATTGTTACAGAGCTGGCGCAAGGATGCCGGTGGACCTACCTGTATTAGCTGACGGTGGGACCCCGGTGGGAACACCGTACGGCCCCGGCGAGGGCGTGGAGTAAATGGACCATGAGTGAAGAGCGCAAAACCCTGATCCTTACCGGTGCCAGCCGCGGCATCGGCCATGCCACGGTGAAGCGCTTTAGCGCCGCCGGCTGGCGCGTCATCACCTGCTCGCGAATGGCCTTTTCCGAGGATTGCCCCTGGGAGGCCGGGCCCGAAGACCACGTGCAGATCGACCTTTCCGATCTGGACAACGTCGACCTGGGCATCGCCACCATGCTCGAACGCCTCGACGGGGCGCCGCTCAATGCCCTGGTCAACAACGCTGCCATCTCGCCCAAGGGCCCGAGCGGCGAGCGCCTCAACACCCTGACCACCGACCTCAGGCAGTGGCGCGATGTCTTCCACGTCAATTTCTATAGTCCCGTCGTGCTGGCCCGCGGCCTGATCGATGCGCTCAAGGCCGGGCGCGGCGCGATCGTCAACGTCACCTCGATCGCCGGCAGCCGGGTGCACCCCTTCGCCGGCACCGCCTATTCAACCTCTAAAGCGGCACTGGCCTCGTTGACCCGGGAAATGGCTGGCGACTTCGGCCACTTCGGCGTGCGCGTCAACGCCATCTCGCCGGGCGAGATCGAAACCGCCATGATCGGCCCCGAATACCAAGCCCTGAAAGAGGAAATCCCCATGGCCCGGCTGGGCCGTCCGGAAGAGGTGGCCTCGCTGGTCTATTACCTCTGCTCGGAACAAGCCAGCTACATCAACGGCTCCGAAATCCACGTCAACGGTGGCCAGCACGTTTGATAGGTGCCGGGATAAATCCGAGCTAAGCCGCCCTCAGCCCTTCCTTCTCGACCCAGGCGGTGGTTTCGTCGAGTGCCTTGGCGAAACGGTCGAACATTTCGTCGATCTCGGACGTGCTGATTATCAGCGGCGGGCAGAAGGCCACGGAGTCGCCCATGGGCCGGGCGATCAGGCCATGCGCCTCGCAGCGTGCGCCGCAGTAGGCGCCGACTTTCTGGGCCGGCGCGAAGGCGCGCTTGCTGGCCTTGTCGGCCACCAACTCGAAAGCGCCGATAAGACCACGACCGCGCACCTCGCCGACCAGAGGATGATCGGCAAAGCTGGCCATGCGAGCCTCGAAATGCGGAACCACGCTCTGCACGTGGCCCAACACATTGCGCTCCTCCATGAGCTCCAGGTTGCGCAACGCCACCGCCGCCGCCACAGGATGGCCCGAATAGGTGTAGCCGTGGCCAAACATGCCGATCTTTTCGCTCTCGCGCACCATGGCCTCGAACATCTCCTCGGGAATGAACACGCCGGAAATCGGCAGGTAGGCGGAAGAGAGCGCCTTGGCCACGGTCAGCGTGTCGGCGGCAATGTCAAAGGTCTCGCAGCCGAACTGCTGGCCGGTGCGCCCGAAACCGCAAATCACCTCGTCGCAGAGGAACAGTATGTCGTACTTTTTGAGCACGGCTTGAATCTTCTCGTAGTACGTCTCGGGCGGCACAATTACGCCGCCGGCCCCCATGATGGGTTCGGCGATAAAGGCGGCCACGGTTTCCGGCCCCTCGTCCTGGATCATCTTCTCCAGGCTGGCGGCCAGACGCGTGGCGAAGTCCGCTTCGCTTTCGCCCGCTTCGGCCTCGCGGTAGTGGTGGGGGCAGTCGGTATGCAAAATACCTTGGATGGGCAGGTCGAAATCGGCATGCACATGCGGCAGCCCAGTCAGGCTGGCGGCCGCCACGGTGACGCCGTGATAGCCGCGGATACGCGAGATGATCTTCTTCTTCTCGGGCCGGCCGCAGGCGTTGTTGTAGTACCAGACCAGTTTGACCAAAGTGTCGTTGGCTTCCGAGCCCGAGTTGGAGAAGAGCACCTTGGACACCGGAATGGGCGACATCTCCTTGAGCTTCTCGGCCAGCTCGATGCTGGGTTGGGTCGATTTGTGGGCGAAGATGTGGGAATAGGGCAGCTTGCGCATCTGCTCGGCCGCCGCTTCAACCAGCTCCTCGACGCCGTAGCCCAGCGCCGTGCACCAAAGCCCGGCCAGGCCTTCGATGTACTCCTTGCCTTCGTCGTCGTAGACGTAGATCCCCTTGCCCTCGTTGATGATCAGCGGACCGGTCTGGAGGTGGACCGAGAGGTTGGTGTAGGGATGGATCATGCTCGCGATGTCGCGGGCGGCGGGGGAGTTGCCGAGATCGGTCATATCGGAGTCCCTGAAGGTGTTGCGGGGGTGGCGCTGGACGCCGTAGGGTCAGCATAGAAGCCCCTTTCGCCGCATGAGTCAAAACCTCTCGACAGCCTGGAGGCTGGTCATGGAAACCAGCGATTTCATCCATAAGGCGGACGACGGCGCGGAAATTTTCGTCTACCGCTGGTGGCCCGAGGGTGCGCCCCGGGCGGTGGTTCAGATCGCCCACGGCATGGCCGAACACGCCGCCCGCTATGCCCCCGTGGCGGCGGCCCTAACGGCGGCGGGTTATGGCGTCGTGGCCAACGACCATCGCGGCCACGGACGTAGCGCACGGGGCGACGAAGATCTCGGTTTTTTTGCCGATCGCGACGGTTGGAACCTCTGCGTTGGTGATCTTTACGCCCTCAACCGCCGCCTGGCCGAGGAGCAGCCCGAGCTTCCGCGCATCCTGCTGGGCCACTCGATGGGCTCGTTCATGGCCCAGCAGTATTTCATCGAGCACGGCGACAGCATCGCCGCCGGTGTGCTTTCGGGCTCCAATTGGGGCCGCGGTGCCATGCTCTGGGTGGGGCTCGCCTTGGTCGCCGTGGAAACGCTGCGCCTCGGACCGCGGGGCCGCAGCACGACCGTCACGGCTCGTTCATTCGGCGCCTACAACGATGCAATCAATGATCCCCGGACGCCCTTCGACTGGCTTTCACGCGATGCGGACGAGGTGCAGAAGTACGTCGACGACCCGCGCTGCGGCTTCATCTGCACCAACCGCATGTGGCACGACATGCTCCACGGCCTGCGTTTCATCGAGGACCGGGGCAACATGGGCCATGTGCCCAAACACTTGCCGATTTATGTCTTCGCCGGCAGCGAGGATCCCGTCAGCGACCGCACCCAGGGCCTCGAGGCGCTGCTGTCAGCCTACCGCGATATCGGTCTCAGCGCCGTCAGTCACAAGTTCTACCCGGGCGGCCGCCACGAGATGTTCAACGAAACCAACCGTGAGGAGGTCTTCGCCGACCTCATCGCCTGGCTCGACAAAGCGATTAAGGAAGGGGCCAGTTAGCGTACTGTTCGCGCTTGAGCAGATCCAAGGCGCGGCCCAGCGCCCGAGCCGGGATGGCCAGGCCAAAGGAATTTTTGCCGCCCAGTATGGCCACGTGCATGGCCCCGACGCGATAGTCGTCGCCCCGGCGCCACAGCAGCGGCGAGCCCGAATCGCCATGCGTGGCGGCGCAGCCATGGGCCACCAGACTGCCGTTGGCAACCGGCCCGACGACTTTGCAACTCTCGTCCGCCGACAACACGTGCGGCCGGTCGAAGCGATATCCGGCCTGCATCAACTCAGACCCTGCCGGTGCCGGCGAAACCTCGAGCGTGCCGACAAGGGCGCCGAGGTCGCGCTCCAGAGTGAGGATGGCCCAGTCGCTGGACGGTGTGGCCGGGGTCCCGTTTCGGCTCTCGGCATCGCCACCGATGACGTAGGAGGCGACTCGGGCATGAGCCAGAAAATCGCCGCGCTGATAGCCCGCCACGAAATGCAGCGAGGCCGGGCGGAGCCAGCCGCCGCGGCGCTTGTTGCGCAGGCAGTGCGCCGCCGTCAACACCGTGCGCAAGCCGATCAGCGTGCCAGTACAAAACCCGCCGTATTCATTGTTGACGCGGCCCAGCGCGCTCCAGGGATAGGAGACCTCGTCGACGTTCTGGCGCCCATTGGCGCTATAGCTGTCTGCCCCTGCCGGCGCCGACGCAAATAACGTCAGGAACAGCGCCAGGGATATGATCGAGCGCACAAGCATGCCCTAGACTAACAGAATTTCGTAGCCATCACGAATCGCCGTAGGCCGCCGTCAGGGCGGCGTGCAGGCCGCCGAATTTCTCCAGCGATTCGGCAGTCGTGTAGCCTGCCACCAGGCCTCCGTCGACGACGATGTCCTGGGCCGTGATGAAGCGGCTGTCGTCGCTGGCCAGGAACAGCGCCGTGGCGGCTATGTCTTTGGGCTTGCCGGCCTGCTGCAGCGGCGCGATCTTGGCCAACTCGCGCTCGATGATGGGCAGCGCCTCGACGGACTGCTCGTAGTCGAGATCGGTGCCGATGGAGAATATCGGCGTGGCGATGCAGGCCGGCGAAATCGAATTGACGCGAATGCCGTGAGAGGCCAATTGCAGCGCCGCCACCCGGGTGAGGTGCAGCACGGCGGCCTTGGCCACGCTGTAAAGCACCGGACCGTGACCAGCGCGGTGGCCGGCGGAAGAGGCGTTGTTGATGATCGAGCCAGACTTCTGCGCCTTCATGACCGGCACTGCGTGCTTGATGCCGAACAGCACACCGCCCAGCAGCACCCCTATCTCGTAGTCGAACTCGGCCCGGGTGATCTTGTCGATGCGGCTCTCGTGTGTCACCGCGCCGGCATTGTTGAAGAGGCAGTCGAGACGGCCGAACTCGGCCACAGTGAAGTCGACGGCTGCCTTGATTTGATCCTCGTCGCCGGCCTCCATGGCAATGAACCGCGCCTGCACTCCTATTTCCGCGGCCAGCGCCCGGCCACGCTCGTGCGAGCGTCCGGTCAGCACCACGCGGGCGCCTTCGGCCACGAAGCGGCGCGCCGCCTCCGCCCCCATGCCGCTGGTGGCGCCAGTGATCATGGCCACCTGGCCTGCCAGTTTGGACATACGTTTCTCCCTGTAGCGGCTTCCCGTCTCAGGCCTGGCGATCCAGGAAAGTCACAAGTGCATCGTTGAACTCGCCGGCGCTTTCCATGTTGCTGAGGTGGCGGGCGCCCTCGATGACGAGCAGCTCGGAGCCGGCGATTTGATCGCGGATGACCTCGTGCGCCGCCACCGGTGTGCCTTCGTCATCGGAGCCCACGATGATCAAGGTCGGTTTCTGGATGGCGGAAATCTGCTCGGTCAAATCGAGCTGCGAGATGGCGTGGCAGCAACCGACAAAGCCGAATACCTCGGTGGCCAGGATCATCTGCCGCACGCGCTCGACCTCGGCTGGCTGAGCCGCTGCGAATTCTGGCGAAAACCAGCGCTCGAGGGTACTCGGGGCCTGCGCCGCCATGCCTTCGTTCTGGGCCGTCTCGATGCGTTCTTTCCACATCGGTCCGGATTCGGGCGGCATCCGGCTCGAGGTGTCGCAGAGAACTAATGATTGCAGCCGCTGGGGCGCCCTCAGCGCCAAGGTCTGGCCAATCATGCCGCCCATCGAGAGGCCGACGAAATGCACCGACCCCATGTCGAGGGCGTCGAGCATGGCCTCGACGTCGTCGGACAGCATGTCCAGGCTGTAAGCACCGGCCCGCGCCGTCGAACCGCCGTGGCCACGGGTGTCGTAGCGCAGCACCCGGTAACGATCGGTCAGCACCGCGGCCTGGGCATCCCACATGCTCAGGTTGGCCATCAGGGAATGGCTGAAAACCACCACCGGCCCATCCTCGGGTCCCTCAATCACGAGGTTTACGTCGATGCCGTTGACACTGACCTGCATGGTTCTCTCCCTGGCGATGGCGCGAATTTGCGTTATCCACGCAACAAAACCCGCCGGCCCGGCAAAATCAAGATTTCAAAATCTTCCCAGACGGTGGAACATAGTGCCGAGACGCCGGAGCAGCCGGCGTCTTTGGCGATGGAGCACGCGCATGGTGGCAGCAAGACTCTTGTTCACGGTACCGCTGGGGCTCTTCCTGGCCTTGCCGACACAGGCGCAAACCAGCGCCGCCGACCTGGTCGGCACTTGGGCCGCCAAGCAGGCCATTGAGGAACGCTGCTACATCCACCTGGGGCAGGGCAACTTCCGCATCGCACCGGCCAGCCGCCGCGGCGTCTATACGCTGAGCGGGCGCCTCACTTACCGCAGTGCCGTACGCCCCGAATGCCAGGGCACCGCCGCAGCCACCACGAAGGCCGCCCGGAACACGACTAGCAGCTGCCAGGTGACCTCGAACAAGCTGGTCTGCAAGACCCCCGGCGGTCGCCACCGCAGCTTCGAGATCGGCAACAAGACCCTGGTCTCGACCCGGCGCACGCCCCAGGGCGCCAACGTCACGACGATATTGCGCAAGCAGGCCAAAAAGACTGCGTCCGGCCCGGCCGCTCCGGCCGCCAAAATAACGTCGGGCCGGGCGCCGCCGCCCGAAGCCGAGCCGGTGGTAATGCCGAGCGACTTCCGGCAAGCCACCGGCGCCCGGCCGGCGCTGCCCGAATCGGCCGCCAACACCGCACTTGCGGTGCGCATCCAAAAGGCCCAGAACCATCTGGACAAGGCGGCCGAAAGTCTTTTTCGGGGCGATCTGGCGGCCACCTCGTCGACCACCACGCAGCAGAACGAACTGTCCAAGGCCAGAGCCTATCTAAAGGAATACGGCGCGCTGCTGCCGACCTTGACCATTCCGGGAAAAGTGCGCAACCCGGTGCTGAGAAAGACCATGACGGCCGCGCTGCGCCTCCTCAAACAGCAACACAAACAGGTACGCCATTTCCTCGCCGTCTCGGAAGCCTTGCAGCAGGCGACGCGAGAAGGGGCCATGCCGAGCGCCGCCTACAATGCCGCCGGCGTCCTCGACCGGCGTCTGGCCCGGGCCACGCTGAGATCCAAGTCGGCTCGGGAATTCCTCGGCTTCGAGTATTTCCAGTCCACCGACTATTTCCTCATGGTCGCGGGGTCGATGATGGCCGACGCTCGCGTCAGCTTGCACGAAGGCCTGAAGAACGGAGCCAACCGGCCGGCGGCGCGGGGCTGGGCCGTCGACGCCCGCAAGAGAGCGGCGGTCGGCCGCCTGGCATTGGACATGGCCCGCAGCCAGGAGAAGAAATCGTCGGCCAACCTGGCCCTCATCCCGGATAAGAACCTGAAGGCCAAGTTTGCCGAATTCATGCGCCTCAGCAAACGCTACAACGACCTGCTCGACGAAGCGTTGCAGCGCTTCGAAACAGCGGCCAACGACCTCGAGTCAGGCAGTTTGAAGCCGGCGGCCATCGATGCCATCGACGCCAACTACAACTTCCTCGTCGAACGCCTGCTTGGTCGCCTCAGCGAGATCACCACCGAGCTCTCCCGCCTGGTGCCTTAGCGCGGATTTCTCACCGGGTCACGCCCTGCCAGCCGATCCCCAAAAAATGGTCCCTGTCCCTACTTTTGAACTCTAGCTTTCTTGCGGCAGAGCGACGGCGCCGTTGGCGGCCAGGTTGGCCATTTCTTCTTCGCCGTAATCCAATTCGGCCAGGATCTCGCGGCCGTGCTGGCCCAGGCGCGGTGCCGGCAGGCGGATCGAGCCCGGCGATTTGGCGAAACGGGTGGTGATGTCGGTGACGATGATGGCGCCCTCGCTGGGATGATCGAAGGGCTTGAAGAAGTCGACCGCGGCCAGGTGTTCGTCGTTCAGCAGGTCATCGGTATCGTTGATGGGGCCGGCCGGCACCTGGGCTTCGGCACAAAGTTGGAGCCACTCAGCGACGCTGCGCCCGGCGATGATCTGCTCCAGCAATTCATAGAGCTCGTCGATGTTGTCGCTACGCGCCGACATATGGTCGAAACGCGGATCGTCACTGAGTTCGCTACGCCCGGCGAGAGCGAAAAAGCGCCGCCACTGGTCGTCGGTATAGGGCAGCACGCAAACATAGCCGTCACGGGCCTTGTAGGGCCGGCGGTAGGGCGAGGCGACACGGCCGTAGCCGGTGTTGCCCAGTGGCGGCTCGAAGACCCGGCCCGAAAGATGCTCGGCCAGAATGAAGGCCGCCATGGTCTCGAACATCGGCACCTCGACCTCCTGGCCCTGGCCCGTTCGTTCGCGGTGCAAAAGCGCCATCACCATGGCCTGGCTGGCGGCCATGCCGACCAACTTGTCGGCAATGATGGTGGGGGCGTAGGTGGGGGCACCCGAGATGCGGGCGTTGAGGCCGGCGAGCCCCGATTCGCCCTGCACGATGTCGTCGTAGGCCGGGCGATCGCGGTAGGGCCCACGGCGGCCATAGCCCTGAGCACCGCAGTAGACGATGTCGGGACGCAGTCCTGCCACCCGCTCGTATCCTAGATCCAGGCCCACAATGGCGCGTGGCCGCATGTTGTGGAAAAAAACGTCGGCTCCGCCAATCAGACGCTCCAGCACCGCCCTGCCCGCAGTCTGCTTGAGGTCGAGCACGATGCTGCGCTTGTTGCGATTGAGGTTGATGAAGGGGCCACTCATGCCGGCATTGCGGGCCGGCTTGACGTCCCGGAAAGCGTCGCCGCCCGGCGGCGCCTCGACCTTGATGACGTCAGCCCCCATGTCCGCCAGTTGCAAGCTCGCATAGGGGCCGAGAACTATGGTGCTTAGGTCGATGACACGGTAGCCGGCAAGAGGCCCGGAGGGATCGGATGGAGACATCGGAGTTCCTTCGGCTACCGGTGGCTACTAATTCGAGTTGCAGCAAGCAGCCGCACATGCTGAGGTTTGGCCGGAACGATGGCAGAGGAATCCGCGCCATGCAACTGACCCAATGCATTAAACGGGCAGCCCAGGTCGACCGCCACGGCATCGCCACCATCTTCGCCGAACGCCAGCACACGTGGCCCGATTTCGTCGCCCGGGTGAGCCGACTGGCCGGGGCTTTGCGATCGCTGGGCGTCGCCCAGGGCGACCGCGTAGCCATGCTGGCGCTCAATTCCGACCGCTATTTGGAATACTATTTCGCCATCCCCTGGGCCGGTGCCGTAGTGGTACCCATGAATATCCGCTGGTCGCCGGCCGAGAACGCCTATTCGCTGAACGATTCGGGCGCGCGGGTGATGATCATCGACGATGCTTTCGTGGCCATGGTGCCGAAGATCCTGGCCGAAGCGACGGTCGATACCCTGATCTATGCCGGTGACGGAGAGCCGCCCCAAGGCATGCTGAGCTACGAGGCGCTGATCGCCGACAACGCGCCCGCCGCCGATGCCGAAAGGGTCGGCGAGGACCTGGCCGGCATCTTCTATACCGGCGGCACGACCGGCTTCCCCAAGGGCGTCATGCTGCCCCACCGCGGTCTCTGGTCCAGCGGCGTCGCCATTGCCCACCACCTGGAACTGTCGGCCGGGGCGCGCTACCTGCACGCCGCGCCGATGTTCCACCTGGCCGACGGCGCCATGTCGATGGCCTGCTGCGTGGTCGGGGCCGGGCACGTGATGATCCCCGCCTTCAGCCCGCAAGCGGTGATCGAGGCCACTTCGGCCCACCGGCCCACCCACCTTTTGCTGGTGCCGACCATGGTCAAGATGGTGATCGACGATCCCGGCCTGGCGGCGGCCGATCTTTCGTCGGTGCAGCGCGTGCTCTACGGCGCCTCGCCGATGCCCGAAGGGGTGCTGCTCGAGGCCTTCGAGAAGCTGCCCAACTGCGGCTGGCTACAGGCTTATGGCCAGACCGAGCTGTCGCCCGTGGCCACCGTCATGCCGCCCGAATACCACGTCCTGGAGGGCCCGCTGGCCGGCAAACTGCGTTCCGCCGGCCGAGCCGCCGTATGCTGCGAGGTCGAGATCGTAGACGAAGCTGGCAACGTGCTGCCGCGCGGCGAAGTCGGCGAGATCAGCGTGCGCGGCCCCAACACCATGCTGGGCTATTGGAATAAGCCCGAGGAAACCGCCGCCACCCTGATCGACGGCTGGGTGCGCACCGGTGACGGCGCCTACATGGACGAGGACGGCTTCATCTTCATCATGGACCGCTTCAAGGACATGATCATCTCGGGCGGCGAAAACATCTTCTCGGCCGAGGTCGAAAGCGCGCTCTCGAAGCACCCCGCGGTGTCCGAATGCGCCGTCGTAGGCATTCCCAGCGAAAAATGGGGCGAAGCGGTGCACGCCATCGTGGTGCCGTCGCAGGAGACCGAGGCGACGGAGGCCGATCTTATCGCCCACTGCCGAGAGCTCATCGCCCACTACAAATGCCCGCGTAGCGTCGAATTCCGCAGCGACCCATTGCCGCTCTCAGGCGCCGGAAAGGTGCTAAAACGTGAGCTGCGAGCCCCCTTTTGGGAGGACCGCGAGCGCGACGTCAACTGACACGAATCAAAGCCCCCCTCCCGCACCCTCCCCCGATTCGGGGGAGGGAATTTGCAATTGTCGTCATGTTCTTCTCCCTCTCCCGCTTGCGGGGAAGGGCCGGGGAGGGGGTGTTTGCGGTCAGCTAGCCAGAACCGTTGTGGGCGTGGCGCGGTGGTTTGACCAGGAAAGTCGAGACCGCACCGATCAAACAAGCCCCGCCGCAGATCGAAAACGCCAGCGGGAAACTGCCCAGATCACCCAGCATGCCGCCGAGGATCGGTCCGGCGATGCCGCCAACGCCGTACGAGAGGAAGATGAAGGGGTAGTTCTGACCGACGCTGCCGGTGCCGAAAAGGTCAGCAATCAGCGTCGGGAAGAGGGCGAAGTTGCCGCCGAAGTTGAAGCCGATCAGGGTGGCCCCAAGATAGAGCAGGTATTCCTGGCCGGCCATCGAGCTGAAGGCCAGCAGGAAGACGCCCTGCGATGCGGCCATCACGATCACCGACCAGCGCCGGCCAAAAAGGTCGCTGAGCGATCCCCAGGCGATGCGGCCGAGCCCGTTGGCCAGGCTGAAGAAGACAGCCATGGCGGTGCCGGCCACGGCACTGGCCTCGGCAGCACCCAGGCCGGACGCCTGCAGCGCCTCCATGGGATAGAGCTTCATCAGTCCGATCGACATCAGTCCGGCTCCGGCGCTGACCGCAAAGGTCAAAAAGATGAGATAGAACTGCGGCGTGCGCAGCATCTCGGCGCTGGAGAAATCGTGCCCCTCATCGCCATCATGGTCTTCCGGCTCGACATAGCCCTCGGGCCGCCAGCCGCCTGGCGGCATGTGCATCCAATTGCTGCCGATCAGCACCAGCACGGCAAAGGCGATGCCGTAGGCGATGAAGGTGCCATTCAGATCGAAGCGCTCGATCAGGTGGCCCCAGGTGCCAGCCATTTTGACCCAGCCCATGGCGCCGAAGCCGAAACCGGCCACCGCCAGGCCGGTGATCATGCCCTTGCGGTCGGGAAACCAGCGCATGCCTACGGCGATGGGTACGACGTAGCCCAGTCCGATGCCGGCGCCGCCGATCAGACCGATGCCGAGGGTGACGATCCAAAAGTTTTCGGCCCCCAACAACCCGGTCAGCAAATAGCCGCCACCCAGCACCAAACCACCGAGTGCAGACAACTTCTGCGGCCCCCAGACGGCCAGGCGGCGGCCCGCCCAAACCATGGTCAGGGCGAACGAAGCCAGCCCGACGGCAAATACGATCTGGGTGTCGAGCTTGGACCAGCCGGATTTTTCCAAAGCCGGTGTAAAAACCGACCAGGCATAGATGGCACCGAGGCTCAACTGGATGAGAACGGCACCAAGAACGACGAGCCAGCGATTGAACATTCTGGGTTGAGGCACGAGGTAGAAACTCCGTTTCCTGGGCTTCTGCAGGTCTGTCTCGGCCGCCCGCCGAAGGCCCGGCACGATATAGCGGCACGGCCGTATTGAAATCAACCGCCGAAAGGTCTATGCGAGGGGCCTTCCCTGACCGGAGTTAGTTATGACCATCAGGACCATTTTGGTTTCTTTCGACGGCTCCGACGCCGGATCGGCGACGCTGGACGCAGCGCTCATGCTGGGCCGCCAGTTCGCCGTCCACGTCGACGTCTTGCACGTGCGTCCCGATTCGCTGGCCCAGGTGCCGGCCATCGGTGACGGCATGTCGGGCGGCATGGCCGAGCGCATCTCGCGCAAGGAAGCACGCAAGTCGAGCGACCAGGCGGAGGAGGCGCGTTTGCTCTTCGACCAGGCTTGCACGCGCCTCGAGGTACCGCAGGTCGACGATGCCACTGTGCCCGAGGGCCCATCAGTGAGCTGGATCGAACGCGTCGGCCGGCGTCATGCCGTAACCATCCGGCTGGGCCGGGTGCACGACCTGATCGTCGTCGGCCCACCCAGCGATTCCCGCGACCTCTCGCAAAGCCTGACCGTGCGGGCGCTTTTCGAAACCGGTCGGCCGGTGCTGATGGTGCCCGGTCAGCCGCCCGCGACGATAGGCCGCAGGATTGCCGTGGCCTGGAACGGCAGTGCCGAGTGCGCCCGGGCACTGGGCGGCGCCAGCAATTTTTTCACTGCGGCCGACGAAGTGGTGATCCTGACGGCCCACAGCGACCGCACGCCGGTCTCGGTGGTTCCGGAGCTGCAAACCTACCTTGAGCACCACAAGGTCAAGGTCGAAACCCGCGTTTTCGCTGAGCTGGGCAAGAAACTCCTGAGCGGCCGCCAACTGCTAGACGCCTGCCGTGAGGCCAGTGCCGATCTGTTGGTCATGGGGGCCTACCGCGAGGGCGCGTTGCGCAAAATGGTGCTGGGCAGCGCCACCCGCGAGGTCCTGGCGACCGCCGATGTGCCCTTACTTATGGGGCACTAGATCCAATCTCAGTTCCTGAGATTTGATCTAGTTTTTTGTCGCTCACGGCGGCGGACCTTCGGCCCGCTGCCTGCGCGGACGCGCCGCAGTTGCGGCGGGTCGCGGTCGCTCCCGTTGCACCAAAACCACGCAGTAAAAAGCACACTTGAAATCGACACTAAGCCGCCCCCGGGACGGGGGGCGGAGGCCAAGGGCGCGGATGCGCCCGCCCGGTGAGGGCCCAAAAAACCCGTCCTTGGCGGCTGCTTCGCCCGTGCTAGCATGTACCCTGTTCCCGAAGCGACGGAGCAGGCCATGGCAAGCAAGGATCAATTGTCACCGGAAATGACACGGCTAGCCGACGAGGTCGAGTCCCACGGCATCGATGCCGACGAAGTGCGCTGGTTGCGCGAGGAGGTCTTCGCTGACGGCGTGGTCAGTCGCGACGAGGCGATGCTGCTCTTCTACCTCAACGAACACACGGCGCTTGGCAACGACGACAGTTGGTACGATTTCTTCGTCGAGGCGCTGAGCAGCTATTTCATCACCCAGCAGGAGCCGGTGGGCTATCTTTCCGAGGAAGATGCCGCCTTCCTGGTGGCCGAGATCACACATGACGGCCGCATCGACGCGGTCAGCGAATTCGGCTTGCTGGTCAACGTCGTCTACCGCTCACGGGCCTGCCCAGAAAGTGTCGTTGCGCTCACGCTCGAAGGTGTGCGCGAGACCGTGCTGGGCAGCGGCGGCGTGCTGTTCGGGCCCAAGCGCCGCCGGGCCGGCGTCATCGACCCGCCCGAGGTCGACGTCATCCGCACCGTCGTCTTCGCCAGCGGATCGGGCGGCGGCCTGACCATCACCCGGCGCGAGGCCGAGTTGCTGTTCGAGCTCAACACCAAGACCTCAGACGCCGACAATGCGCCGGGCTGGCAAACCCTGTTCGTGCAGGCCGTGGGACATCACCTGATGTTCCCCGATGGCGCCGCCGAGGTGCCCGACCGAGAAGAGGCCGCCCGCCGCCAGGCCTGGCTTGAGGAACGCCGCGGCGTCGGCCATTTCATGAAGGACTTCGCCAAAGGGCTCAACCGCTTCATCTCGCGCGGCCAGGTAACCCCGGGCTGGCTCAAGCGCCACCAACGCCTGGCGGCGGTTAAGCGACAGAGCAAGGAAGCGCCGCAGGAAGACGTCTACGCGCGCTCCTCGGTCGATGCGGAAGAGGCCGCCTGGCTGATCGCCCAAATCAAGCAGGACGGCGTGCTCGACGACAACGAACGCGCGCTGCTGGGCCACATCAGAGCCACGGCAACCGACATCGACGCAGCCCTCGAACCGCTGTTGTCCGAGGCCGGTGTCTAACAGCCAACAAAAACCCGGAGGGAATTCGTGAAACCCAAAGATTTTTCCCACGTCGAGCCCAAGCCGGCGGCCACTGTCCTGCTCGCCCGTGACGGTGCCGAAGGGCTCGAGGTGTTCATGGTAAAGCGCCATGGCGAAATTGAATTTGCCTCGGGCGCCATGGTCTTTCCCGGCGGCAAGGTTGACGAAGGAGACCGCGACAGGGCGCTCCGCAATGCCTGCAAGGGCGCAGAAGGGCTCGACGAGGGAGAGCTGGCGCTACGCCTGGCGGCGCTGCGGGAGACCTTCGAAGAGTGCGGTGTGCTGTTGGCCCGGCGCCGCGGTAAAGATTCCCTGGTCGATTCCGAAGATCTGGCGAGGCTGGCGCCTTGGGCCGGCCGCATGCACCGCGGTGAAGCCACGTTGGGCGAGTTTGTGGCGGCTGAGAACCTGGAGCTGGCCCTCGACGAGCTGGCCTATTTCGCTCATTGGATCACGCCGCCACTGGCGCCCAAGCGCTTCGATACGCATTTCTTTCTGGTCGCCGCGCCGCCGGATCAGGTGGCGGTGCATGATGGTAGCGAATCGGTCGATTCGGTTTGGGCCCGTCCGGCCGAGACTACGGCCGAGGCCGATGCCGGGCGCTGCCGCCTGGTCTTCGCCACCCGACTCAACCTGGAAAAGCTGGACCGCAGCTCCAATGTCGCCGAGGCCATGGCAGCAGCCCGCCAGGCCTCCGTGGTCACCGTGCGGCCCCAACTCGAGAAGTTCGAGGACGGCATCCGCACCATTCGCATTCCCGAGGAAGCGGGCTATGGCGGCGCCATCTTCGAGGTCACCGACAAGCCGGCCATGGAGGTTAAGGCGTCATAACAGCCTGATCACCGGCACGCCGTTCTGCCGGTCGCGCCACCACCAGCCCATCACGTCGCGGCGTAGCGCCAGGTATTCCCGCAGCGAGGCCCGAACCTTGGCAGCCGTCCAAGGCCTGCCGGCCCGCCAGATCCGCCGTTCCATACGGAAGGGCAACGGCCAGAGCAGGAAAACCAAGCCCTTCAGCAGCCGGTTGTCTGCCCAGCCGGGCAGCGGGTATTTCCAGGCTCGGTACTTGTCTGCCAACAGCAGCTTTATCCGGAAACGGTCGAGCGGGTGGTAGAGATCGTCGGGCGCCGCCGCGACTATTCCCCGGAAGCCGGCAAGCACGGAGCCGTCGGTCGAGACCTGGGCCCAGGGCCGGCCGTCGAACGTGCTCTCCAGCAAGGTGTCGTGCCAAGGCAAATCCAGCCAGGCGCAGATCTTTTCGATGGTCTGGCGTGGTGCCTCGTGCAGGTCTTCGAGCCGGCTTGCGCGGCTGTTGGAGGCGTCCCACTCGGCGAGACGCTCGAGGTCTTGCGGGCTGAGTTTCGGAGCGCTGGTGGATTTGAGATTTATGGCGCCGCTGAAGATCGGCTTGGCGTGGTAAATACTGCGAATCAGTGCCGTTCCCGGCAGGTCCGGCGCCGGGCCGTTCTTTTCCCAGGCCAGGCGGAACCAAGACGCCATGGTCGCCAAGGGATCGCGAAGGCTGTGCAGGAACCTGAGTTCGAAGCCGAAATCCTCGAGCAAGCCATCGACCGCGAAGATCAGCGGATTGTGGGCCTGGAAGACGATCCACGGGCGTTGCGAGGCAAACTCCCTGCCCCTGGCCTCGGCATAGGCGGCAAAGACGGCCTGGAAAAAGAATTTTCGCGGCGCGGGGTCATGATCTAGGTCGGGCACCTGGTCCCGCAGGTGCGCCTCCAAGGCTGCTGAGAAGGCCTCGCGCTCGACCCCCCAATGAGCCGGTCCGGGCTCGAAGAGGGCGTCATAGCGGTCGCAGAAGGCTGTCACCTGGGCTGCTGCCGGCAGCGAAGCAACGTTGCTCCAGAAGGGGTAGAAATCGTGCAGGTGCTCGGCCGGTACGGTCAGCACATCGGGGTGAGAATCGAACAGGCTCTGCAGGAATACCGAGCCCGAACGGCCATAGTAGAAAATGGCGACGACCCGCTCGAGAGTATTTGGATCGATGCGCCCGGCCGTCATGCGCGTTACCCGCTACCGGCCCGACGATGTACCGCCGGGGCACCTTCGTACCAGCCCCGGCTGCGGTTGACGATGCGCACCACCGAAAGCATCACCGGCACCTCGATGAGCACGCCGACGACGGTGGCCAGGGCGGCCCCGGATTCGAAGCCGAACAGGCTGATGGCCGCGGCCACCGCCAGCTCGAAGAAGTTGCTGGCGCCGATCAGCGCCGAAGGCCCGGCCACGCAATGGGCCTCGCCGCTGATCCGGTTGAGCATGTAGGCCAGGCCGGAGTTGAAATAGACCTGGATGACGATGGGTACAGCCAGCATGGCGATGACTAGCGGCTGGGCCAGGATCTGCTCACCCTGAAAACCGAACAACAGCACCAGCGTGGTCAAAAGCGCCATTAACGACAGCGGCTGCAAGCGCCCCTGCAGCCGCGCCAGCGCAGCCTCGCCGGCAGCCAGGACATAGCGGCGCAGGATCTGAGCTATCAGCACCGGCACGACGATATAGAGCCCGACCGAGAGCAACAGCGTCTCCCAGGGCACGGTGATAGCCGAAAGGCCCAGCAGCAGCGCCACGATAGGAGCGAAGGCGAAGACCATGATGAGGTCGTTCAGCGCCACTTGACTGAGAGTGAAGTGGGGCTCGCCGTCGCAAAGATTGCTCCAGACGAAGACCATGGCCGTGCAGGGCGCGGCGGCCAGCAAGATGAGGCCGGCGATATAGCTGTCGAGCTGTGCCGCCGGCAGATAGGGGGCAAAGAGGCCGCCGATAAAGAGCCAGCCCAAGAGCGCCATGGAGAAAGGCTTGATGGCCCAGTTGATGACCAAGGTGACGCCGATGCCGCGCCAGTAGTCGCGCACTTGGTGCAGCGCGCCGAAATCGATCTTGACCAGCATGGGCACGATCATCAGCCAGATCAGCCCGGCCACCGGCAGATTGACCTGGAAGGCCTCGGCGGATCCGATGAGCCGAAAGAGCCCGGGAAACAGATTGCCCAGCGCCACTCCGGCGACGATGCAGAGTGCGACCCAAAGCGTCAGGTAGCGCTCGAAGACCGACATGCCTGCCGATATAGGCCGCCGGCTACTTCTTGTCGTCTTTTTTCTTGATCACGTCGGCCAGTCGCTGCTTTAGCGATGTCACCTTCCAGTCAGGGATTTGGAACACCCAGCCCCGACTGCGGGCGTTGATCTCGGCCGCTTCCTTGACCGGGTCGTGGTCTTTGGTTTCTGCGGATTCTTTCTTCTCGCCTGCTGCGGCCACCGTGGCCCAAACCTTGTCGCCCTCGACGACGAAGGCGAGCTTAACCGTCAGGCCGTCAAAGGTGGTCATCTCAACACTGATCGTCTTGTCGCCGGCGAGCGTCTTGTTGGCCGCCTTGCGGGCGTCGCGCAGCTCGAATTCGTGGAAGGGGCGCAGATAGGCATCGGCCGTGGATTTCTCGCGCGGCTCCTCGCCCTTGGGCAGGTTGAGCAGGCTGGCGTTTTTCTGCTCGGGTTTGTCTTTGCCCACCAGCACCGTCTCGCCGTCCGGATGACTTACGCTGACCCGAGCCACGCGGTCGCTGTCGACGTCGAAAATACCCTTTTTCAGCCAGCCGTCGGGGGCGCTGTCGGCGGTGATTTCGCCCTGGGCCAGCCAGGCCTGGTCCTCGCCGTCACGGCGCAGGTAAATACCGCGCCCGGCCTCGCTGCTGCCATACTTGGTCTTGCCGATGACGAGACCGGCGATGGCCCCGCCCTGGGCATCGAGAAGGCGCAGCCGCTTGGCGTCGGACGAGGCCGAGGGATCATCGAGATCGAGTACCACCAGACGATCGCGCCGCTTGGTCTTGGCCTGGCGCAGCTCGAGCTCGCCCAAGCCAATGATCAGGCCACGCAACTTGGCCGCTTCGACGGCATAGCCATCGCTTTCCTTGAGTGTCCAATCCTCGCCCTGACGTTCGAAGGTCAGGGTGCGACCACCGTTCTCAAGCACCACCGAGCTGATCTCAGCGGCCTTTGAAGCGAGGTCGGGGAAGAGCTTTTCACCGCGTTCCACCGTGGCCAGGGCGGGGCGCTGGTTGTTCAGCGCCAGACCTGCCGCCACCGTGGTCAGCAGCGCCGCCAGGGCCAGAATAGCTACCGTTCTGGGCTTCATGCCGCCCCCCCGTGGGCCGCCCGCCGGCGGCGTAGCGCGGCGACCATGATGGCGCCGATGGCGAGCAGCAGCGGAATGGCCGCGATGTTGAGGAACTTGAGCCAGGAATCGAGGGCCTCGATGTCGGCTCTGAGCGCCTGCTGAACATCCCTTAAGCCCCGCCGGATAACCACCATTTCCTGGCGGAACTTGTCGATCGATCGCTTGGCCTCGGGCGGCAGGATGGCTTCGCCTTGCCCCTTTTCGCCGCCCTTGAGGCGGTTCAGCTTGTCCTGGATCTCCTTCAGGCTACGCAGCAGCGTTTCTTCGCGCGAGCGGAAGCGCACTTCGGCCTCGCGGCGGATCTCATCGACCCAGGTAAAGGGGCGCGACGACCGGCCACGTCCCCTGAGGCCGACCAGGGCCTCGCTGCCGCTCAGGTTATCCAAGGCGTTGATCAGGAAATCGACGTTGTTGGAGATCGGCACCAGCACTTTCTGGCCGAAGAAGTCACGTTGCGAAACCCAGAATTCGTCGTAGAGCATGTCGACGTCGGCTACCACGATGACGTTGATGGGTCCCTTCGAGGCGGCCAAATGGGCGGGTTTTTCCACCTTCTCAGCGGCGTCTTCCTGGCTCTCTTTCTTGTCTTTGTCTTCATCTTTGCTCTTGGGAGCCCCATCGGGGAAGGCGCTCTTGACCGAACCGGTCAGGCGGGCAGCCAGGGCAAGGCGCTTGTCGCCATCCTTGTAGGCGCGCAACAGGCCCAGCGGGTCCGGGCGCGGGCCGATCACCTGGACGGTGTCGATCGGCATCGCCCGGGGGCCGGTTTGAACCAGCGGCGTGAAAGCGCTGCCGGCGACGGGCACGGCTTCGAGGATGCCGGCGGTAGCCATGATCATTTGCCGAATGTCGCCGCTGACCACGTCGTCCTGGTCGAAGTGGCGCTGCATCAGGTTGAGCCAGACCACGTAGTCGGCCACGATCGGCCGGTTGCCGCCTGGGGCGTTGACGCGCTGGGCGGCATCGCGGTCGCCGACCACCTTGTCCTTGACCAGCCGGGCGCCCCAGGCCTCCAGTAGTCGGTTGAAGTTGGAGGCGGCATCGGGCAAACGCATGCCGGAAAGCGCTTGGACCTCGGCGTTGGGGTCGACGAAGACGATGACCTTGCCGCCGCCCAGCACGAACTGGTCGATAGCATATTGCAGCGCATCGTCGAAGCCCTTGGGATGGATGATGAGGAGCAGGTCGGCATCTTCCGGCACCTGCTTGTCGAACATGGTCATCGGCCGCACGTCGAAGAAGTTGCCGATCTGCTCGGTGAACATCCAGGGCTGGATCGGCCGGGCCGCCCGCCCCGCCCCCAGCACCGGCAGCGAGGACAGCACCGCCAGCACCTTCTTCTTGGGATTGGCCAGGCGGTAGACCAGTGAAGTCAGGTCATATTCGACGAAACGCTCACGCTCGGCGTTGAAGAAGGGCACGACTTCCTGGCCATCGGTGGAGTTGCTGGCAACCAGGCCGAAATAGCCGAGATCACTCGAATCACCCAGTGGCACGCCCTGCAGGCCCGAGGCCACGGCCCGGTCCTCGACGTCGGTGAAGGGCTGCGGATTGAGGATCTCGAGCTGTAGCCGACCGCCCGAGATGTCGGCGTAACGTTCCAACAGCTCGCGCACGCGGTTGTAGAAGTTGGCGTGCAGTGGGCTGCGTTCGCCCAAGCTGTCGGAGAAATAGAGCTGCACCGCGATAGGCTCGTCGATGGCCGCCAGCACCGTACTGGTGCCCGGCGACAGCGTGAACAAATTGTCCTCGGTGAGATCGAGCTGCCAGGAGGTGAAAGCCGCATTGGCGAAGATATTGACGCCTAGGAAAATGACCGCGGCCAACGCCAGGCCCGTCAGGGCCAAACGCCGACGGTGGCTATCGCTGCTGCTGCCCTTGCCGTCTACCGCCATTACCTAGTCCGCCCGCTTGAGGTCGACGATGACGACGTTGGCGCTGAGCCAGAAAGCTATCATCGAAAAGAAAAAGACCAGGTCGCGGAAATCGATCACGCCCTTGGTGATGGCTTGGAAATGGGTCAGGAAACTGAGCGAGGCGACCAAATCGATCAGCGCCCGCGGCGCCCAGCCCTGAAAGAAATTGAGCACCAAGCCCATGCCGCTCATGGTGAAGATGAAGCACACCGTGGCCGAGACGATGAAGGCGATGACCTGGTTCTTGGTCAGGGCCGAGATGCAGGAGCCGATGGCCAGGAAGGCGCCGGCCATGACCAGGCTGCCGAGATAGCTGGCCAGCACGACGCCGTTGTCGGGATCGCCCAGCAGGTTGACCGTGATCCACATGGGAAAGGTCAGCACCAGCGCCAGGCCGATGAAGGCCCAGGCGGCGAAGAACTTGCCCAGCACCGCGTCGGTGGTCGAGATGGGCAGCGTCATGAGCTGTTCCACCGTGCCGGTCTTGCGCTCCTCGGCCCACAAGCGCATGGCCACCGCCGGTACCAGCAGCAAGTAGAGCCAGGGATGGTAGCCGAAGAAACTGGTCAGGTCGGCCTGGCCGCGCTGAAAGAACTGGCCGATATAGAACGAAAAGGCACCGGTGAGCGCCAGGAAAATGACGATGAAGACGTAGGCCAGCGGCGTCGAGAAATAGCTGCGCAGCTCGCGCTTGGCGATAACCCGGAGATTACGCATGGCCGGCCTCGGGCTCGCCACCGGTAATTTGGCGGAAGACGTCGTCGAGGCGGCCGCGCTCGATCATCAGTTCCTCGACGGCGATGCCTTCGGTCCGGATCACCCCGGCCACACCATCGGCCACCGCTTGGCCCGACTGCGGCAAGACACGAAAACGCACGGCGCCTGTGGCCGTGTGAGCCACCTCCAGGCTGGCAACCTGGTCCAAACTGCCCAGCGCTGTGCGCAATCTGCTTTCGTCCTCTGCCGCGACGGTAAGCGCCACGGCGTTGTGGTAAGGCAGCCTGGCCTGCAACTCCTCGGCCGTGCCATCGGCCAGCAGGCGGCCGGCGTCGATGATCACGGCCCGGCTGCACACCGCCTCGACCTCTTCCAGAATATGGGTGGAGATGACGATGGCCTTTTCCCGTGCCATTTCCCGAATCAGCGAGCGCACATGGTGCTTCTGGTTGGGGTCGAGGCCGTCGGTGGGTTCGTCGAGAATCAGTACCTCGGGGTCGTGCAGGATCGCCTGGGCCAAGCCGACGCGGCGCTTGAAGCCCTTGGACAGCGTATCGATGCGTTGGCCGACGACCCCTTCCAGCGACACCGTGCCAAGCGCCCGCTCGACGTATTGGCGCCTCTCTGCACCGTCGAAGCCCCGCACCTCGGCGATGAAATCGAGGAAGCCGCCAACTGTCATGTCGCCATAGGTCGGCGCGCCCTCGGGCAGGTAGCCCAGCCGGCTCTTGACGGCGATAGGCTCCTCGACCACGTCATGGCCGCAGACTGTAACTGTCCCCGAGGTCGGCGGCAGATAGCCGGCTACCATCTTCATGGTGGTCGATTTACCGGCGCCGTTGGGACCCAGGAAGCCCAGCACTTCGCCGCGCCCGACGCTGAGGTCAATGCCGTCGACGGCAGCCAGGGAGCCGTAGATCTTGGTCAGCCCCTGTAAGGCGATCATCTCAGACATTATCGCTTCCCCTTGCACCGCATCCCTTGGCACATTCCATGCTGGCCTCTGCGCCTGTTTCTGCCCTGAGGACCAGCGCCTCCCCAAGCGTCTCCCAAAAATGAGCCGCCGGCAGGCGCAATATAGTCAACGCCCAGCTTCGTTCAAGAGCCTTCGGTTCGTAGCTGCGAAATGGTGGGGCCTATTTCGTCTGCACGCCCTGGGGGTCGAAGTTCAACTCCAGCACCCGCCAGACAGCAAACTGACCGGCCGGCATTTCATAGGGTGAGCAGCGCATGACGGCGCGTAGCGCGCTGTCGCCGGTAGGCAGGAAAAGATCGGCCCCGGCCCGGCCGCCGATGTTGCGGCTGAGGACCTGAGGTGTGCCTCTGAGATGGCCGTCGCGGCGCAAGGTTACGCGGACCTTGATCACCGGTTCGCGGGCCTTGCCGATACCCGGCGGCGATTGCCAACAGCCTTCGACTTGCTTGCCCAGCGCCTTGGCCAGTGCGACCTTGGCCGCTGGCGTCGTGGCACTTGAGGCCCGGGCCTGGCGCTGTGGCGCGGCCTGGCGCGGCGGCGCCTGGGCCGGGCTCCTGGCGCCACCGGCCGCCCCCTTCATGACCTGCGACATGCCGCCGCCCATGATTGCTGCACCGGCCATCTCGGCGGCACCACCGGCGATTTTCTCGAAAGCGCCGCGCAAGCGGCTCAACAGGCGCTGCATCTGGGCCTGGTCGCCGTCGTGGTAAAGTTCCTGGCGGGCCACCCGGGTGTCGCCATCGTAGTCGAAGTTGTCAACCAGCACCTTGGCGCCGAGGGGGCCGAGGAGAACGCTGAACAGCAGCGTGTCCTGGCCACCGGCCTTGGCCTTGATGTCGGCGGTATCGAAAACGAAGCGGAAAAACCGGGTGATTTCGGCGACTGTCAATTGGCCGTCACCGGTGACGTCGACCAGGTTCCAGAGATCGTTCTCGCAGCTCGGTTTTGCCGCCTCACAATCGGCGATCAGGCGCTCGAAGTCGGCCGCCGTGGCGGCGTTCGCGCCGGTTGGCAGCAGCAACACCAAGAACAGCGCCGAGGCTACGACTTTGGCTTTCCCGGTCATCGTCTTCTCCCTCTGCCCGTGACCCTCCTTTATAACATTTCACGGCACAGCGGGTAGCCGCCGTCAGTTTGACTCCACACGATAGCGGAAATCGCAACATGACCCGCCAGTAATCAGCGTCTGGCGCCGTTCAAAGGCGATGCCCATGCCTTCTGCCGTAGGCGCGTCGCCGCCGCAAGCCAACAGGGGTCCGAGGTCACTGGCGCCAATTTTTTCCATATGCTCGGCGTAAGAACAGCGCCGCACGTCGAAACCGAACTCCGACTCGCTCTCGCTGACCGTCTCGAATTCCATGGCGCCGCCGGCGGCAAAGACTTCAGCGCCGCGCCAAATACTCTCGCGGTTAACCCGCCCGGCCGCCGCCAGACGCTCGCCCTGCGTTCGCGCCTCGGCATCCAGAACCTCGCCCACCAGGGCGTCGGCCTTAGCCTCACCGAGTTCCTCCCTGAGGCGGCGCACAAGCGGTACCAGCACCGCCATCTGGGCCTTGAAACGTTCGAACTGTGTGGAATTGCTCGCTGCCATTGTCGTTCTCTGCCAAATCGCTGATCAAGTGTCTGTCAGGCCATCCTAGCGGACAGTCCAATGAAGAGAAAGAGAGTCATCGAAATTAGCTTTCGGTTGGGCCGAAAACGGCAAAATCATCACCGATATTCGTCCGCGACAGTTTGCCGCGGGACACCTTGTCGCATTGTGATTCTGCGTCTCGTCAATAAATAATCCCCGACGATTCCCAAGACCAAATTACGGCCGCTGAATCGCTGCGGCCGCACTTCAACAACGAACGGGAGCGGGTGATGTCGTCCACCACCACAGAAAAACGACTTTCCCGCCGCGATGCCTTGCGGGGAGCCGGAGCCGGCGCAGTTGCTGCGACGGTTTTGGCAGCTACCCCTCGCAAAGCCTCTGCGGCAGCCACGTCGAAGCCCCACTTCGGCATGGTCATCGATACCCGGCGCTGCATTGGCTGCCATTCGTGCTCGGTGGCCTGCAAGGCCGAGTTCGACGTACCCCTGGGTTACACCCGGTCGTGGGTCGAATTCGTGGAAAAGGGAAATTATCCGGATGTCAGCCGGTCCTTCCTGCCACGGCTTTGCAACCATTGCTCGGATCCGCAATGCGTCAGCGTTTGCCCCACCGGGGCGACCTGGAAGCGCGAAGAAGACGGTGTCGTGGTCGTCGATGCAGACGTCTGCATCGGCTGCAAATACTGTTTGCAGGCATGCCCCTACGACGCCCGCTTCATCAACCCGATCAGCGGCTCGGCAGACAAGTGCGATTTCTGCCTGCACCGGAGCTCGAAGGGCACGGCGCCAGCCTGTGTCACGACCTGCATCGGCCGCGCCCGGGTGTTCGGTGACCTCAACGATCCCACTAGCGAGGTGGCCCGCCTGATTTCGAACAACAACGTGACGGTGCTGCGCCAGGAGATGGGCACCAAGCCCAACGTCTACTACATCAGCGCCGATCATTCCGACGAAGCGGATGCCCGTCATTCCGGACAATACATCCGGGTGACGACGCATCGCCGCGAGAAGCAGAGGAGGTAATCATGACAGAGGGATTGACTTGGGGTTTTCCCGTCATCGCCTATCTGTTTCTGGCGGGACTCGGTGCCGGGGCGCTAACGGTCAGCGCTTCGATGTTCCTGCGGGGCGGTGATCCGCAACGCGGCCTGCACGTCGACACAGCGCGCTACGGTGCCTTTCTGGCGCCCTGGCCGATCATTCTCGGCTGCGGCTTTTTGATCTTCGAGTTGGGATCGTACGAGGCGGGGCACGTGTTCCGCTTCCTCAACCTCTACAAGGTGATGAATCTCTCGCCGATGTCTGTCGGCACCTGGTTGCTGACGGCCTGCATCATCATCAGTGTCGCCTATGCCTACACCTACGTGAGGAACGCGCCGGGCCTGGAGACGGAGAAGCGCTACGCCTATC
>PVBE010264416.1_pt1 | contig 27406 bp, 21 predicted proteins | sample 1631181 | NCBI WGS metagenome assembly PVBE01 (sample SAMN08397723, study PRJNA350692) | Marine metagenome, whole genome shotgun sequencing project. | isolation source: water | place: Pacific Ocean | collected 2012-04
GGTAATCTGAAGACCACGATTGGAGGCTCTATCCTGAAAATCGATCGAGAATGGTAGAATCCCCCCTGGCTCATCTCCAGTCAATGTGAGTGTGGCAACATAACCTTCTCCATCCTCCAATACTGTAATATTTTCATTCGCAATGGTCACAACCATAGAATCGATCAATAAAGGCTCAATAGGCATAAAGGTAAGAATCACATCATCACCAGCAATACCGATCGAGGTATTGTTCAAGTTATTTGATTGAATACTTACTTGGTCGAGGGTAGGCAGAGTTCTATCAAATATGACATTCGAGGAATTCGTTGTCTCAGTAATGGGGTCGCTTTCAAGTCCAACGGAATCTGTTACAAATATCTCAAAATCCAATTGTCCTTCAGGATCAAATTCTGTCATTTCGTATTCTGCTAAATATTTTTCAGATCCAAGGTCTGTGATCACCATTGCCTGATCAACTATATTTGCAACCTGAGCAGTCAACAACTCATCGGAAATGAATACTAGAGATACCATATCTCCAATCTTTGACCATGTAGAGTCAGAATTATTGGATGAAATTCTGACAACATCCAGTGTAGGTTTGATATTATCAAATGTCACGGTCGAACCATCCGTAGTAGATGAAGTCCCATCATTTGGATTCCCTGAAATATCTAGTATTTCTCCTATCTCAAAAGGTATTATCCCATCAGAATCACCATCCTGCATGATATAACTGGCTGTCCATTTGCTGTTCCCCAGGTCAGATATTCCCGCATTTTGACCTGAGATATTAACAATAGGCTCTTGTACAGCCTCATCCGTTATTAATGTTAATGTGATCTCGTGTCCAACGGTAGCAAGTGTGGTGTCTGAAAAATTGGACCGGTATGAAAAATAGTTTATGGATGGAAGAGTTTGTTCTATCACTAATCTATTGATGCTTTCAGCCCCTTCTTTTTCATTTCCTGGACGATCTCTGATAACGGTTTTAAACGTAATGGTGTCCTCTTCAGCAAAACCCGTGATTGATTCAACTTGTGAATCTGTTAGGGAAAGTAATTTATCAGTGCCTACATCACCATCATCGATTGTGAAAGGATCTCCGGTCTGCTCCCATGCATTCAACCCAATTTTTGCCCAAACCTGAATTTTTCCATTAATGATGGTTGTATCATTATCAACAATTGGTACTGATATATTAATCCCCGTATTTGTAGAATTCCAAATATTGCCAACCTGATTACCACCTGTTGATATAACATTACCTGTATTAAAATCTTCTGGAGGAGTCTTATCAAATACAACCCAACTTGAATTTGTTGTATTGGTCACCTCAATTCCAGAATTTCCAGCAGAATCGGAAAAACTAATGTTGAAGACAACAAGACCTTCCACATCTGTATCTAAAAATTCATAAACAGAATTAAACTCAACATTACTTACATCTGAAATTGTGGTTGATTGAGATTGAATGGTTGATACCCTACTCAGGATGACCTCAGATGCTGTTGCATTCACTGTCACCTGATCACCAACCATTGCCCATTGAGTATTTAAATTATTTGATATTATAGTTACTTGATCCAATGTAGGTAATGTTCGATCATAATTAACAACTGTGGCCCCTTCTCCAATTGAACCACCATTATACGAACCATCATTGCCTAAATAATCGGTGAATATTGATTGAAGGGTACCTATCTCTCCTTCTGGCTCTGTACCCAATAGTGTATAGGATATTTGAAATTGTTCACCACCTAGGTCTGACTCATCTCCATCATTACCATTTATGGTAACAGCTGGAATATTGACATCTTCATCATGCGTTATGGAAATAGTTAGTATATCACCTGTCTTTGCTAGATGAGAAAATGTATTATTTGAAGTCATGCTAACAAAAATTGGTTCATTTGCCTCTATGTCAATGGGCAATGTCGTTGAACTTATATTCCCATCCTCATAATTGCCTGCTTGATCGAAAAGCCTAGCAGAGAATTGCCCTTCAAGCTCATGGGCAAAGTCTTGAATTCCCTCAAAATCATCTGAGGGTGCGGTCAATGAAATCTCCCCCGCAATGGAGTGATCCTCTGTAATCACTACGCGCTCTCCTATGGGTATGAGGTCATTATCTAATATTTTGCTCAATATTTGGAATTTTGACCCTATGATAGAATAGGGATCTAAGACATCCTCTTGAAAAAAGAATGGAGAATCTTGTACCCATTCTACTCCATTTTCAAGATTAGCTGAATTATTTGTAGTTGAAAGATCTATAGAGGTTGTGGCCGGACTACCTTCATCAAGTCTCCAATAGCCTATAAGGCCATCCTCATCACCATTGAGAGCAACGGCCTTATAAGCCTTGATCAAATTTTCATCTCTTGCGACATTCCATAATCGTACCTCATCTATTTTACCATCAAAGAACTTTGTTGAAGTCTTATCAAATGAACCCAATATTAGATCATCTGAAAAACCACTCCAATCCACAGGCCCAACATAATCATTTCTAAAATCAACTGGGATCCCATCCCTATACAAGGTAAGGTCTCCATTCTGAAATCTGGCTGCAAAGTGAACCCATGTATTAACAGACGCTGAGGCAACGATATGCTCTATGTCGGTTTTCTGCGTGCCTGTTGTCTTTAGATAAAACCTCCAGCCTCCTGAATAAAGAAAAAAGCCAAATCCTCGTTGCTCTGTGTTTCCATAATTACCAAAATCCAAAAATCCTTCATAATTCTGAGCACTATTCACATTGATATAGGCTTCAATTGTGAATTCATTGGATACAAGATATACATCATTCCATGGAATTGTGACCTGCCCACTATTTCCTTGAAATGATAATGAATTACCATCAACATAATCAAAACCGATAACCGTTGTGTCATTAGGCACCAAAACATCGACCTGGACCTGTGTATCTGTTGAACTCCATATCGCTGGATGAGAGTCTTCGCCAATGGATATGACATTATCTGTAACCGTAGGTACAGCAGGCACTGAAACATCTACAAGTACATTTGTATCATCTGTTGTGTTCCTACATGTGGGGCCTGATACACCATCAGATGTAAAATCTACCAAAAATGAAATAGGACCATCTGTTGCATCCTCTGGAACGGTATACGCAGCAACATAATCAAGACCCGATGGGTTTGTTATTGGAACTTCTGTTGAATTGATCAATACAAATGGAGACCCAGGATCAGGGTCGTTAGGTAGTGTGAATTCAAGTGAGACAATATCTCCAGGTATTGCCTTTTGGTTATCATCAGTATTGTTTGATGATATAGAGGCATTGGTTATGGATGGGATGACATCAACCCTTACATCATCAACATGCCAAGCATCAATATAATAAGAATTTGTCCCATAGGTCTCCCATCTCAACTGCAATGTCCCATCCATGGAAGCAAAGAATGATTCTGTTCTTGGCATTATGTCCACTTGCCCTCCACCAGCACTGATCTCATAGTTCAAGGCAGTTACCCAATCACCCCCGTCACTGCTGTATTCAATGTTCATCCCATTATAATGACCGGCAGGCGAAGGATAACCATCAAGGGCGATCTGAAACCGGATGATCACAGTTGTCAGTGTCCCTACATTTATAATAGGCGAGTACATATAGTGTCCATCGTAGGGATTGGCAAATGTATTGGGTTGTGATGGAGACCAATAGTATGTCGCTGAAGGCGCATTATTATTGAAGTTTGTATTCCAAGATGATATTTGCCATTGCCCCGTATTGGAAGGATAGTTTTCTGGAATGAACTCCCAACCATCAGGTAGATCAGATGCATTATTGAAATGCTCATCTAGAAGAGTTTGCCCCATCAAGAAGGAAATAGATAAAAGAAAAATTGATCTTTTTATCATTGCACAATAATCTCCGCACCTCGCATTCCATTGATATCAATCTGGGCATCCTCATGGTCGACGATGATGCATTCGCTTAAATTATAACCAATGCTGTCATTTCCAGTGGTCAACGGATTGAAGATTAAATCTGCCAGATGCCCAGTACCCTCTAGGTCTAGTTTTACAGTCCCAAGAAAATATGCATACAGATCAACTATGTTATCATCATATGTATAAGTGAATAAGGGTGTTGATTGACTTGTGTCTGTTATAAAGATACCGGGTACAATAGTGTCCAGTTCCATCAGTTCATTGGGAAACTCTATTTGCAAATGTATACCAGAAAAAGGCTTAGTTGAATCTTCCTTGAAAACAATGAAGGACCCAATAAGTATAGAATCTGTTTGGGTTACTGTTTGGGTTTTGGGATAAAAGACAAGTGTTGGTGCACCTATGCCTTGCTCTTCATTGGCTTTGTGATCTACAGGATTATCAAAGATCTTATCATATATGGTACAAGAACATACAATGGTTATTACAAGTAAGGAAATTTTGAGGCCATGTAAGATCCGCACTATCTATCCTTTTGGAAGGGTTGAGTGAGGCATTCCTTTTTGATATATATTGGTATAGGGACGAGGGCCAAAGATCCAAGCGTGAATACTATTGGACACCCAACCAGTAAGGGTGGTTCCCGCAAGCGTAATCGCTAGCTTGCTATACAGTACGTGATCATCCCAATCTTTTTCAGCTGAATCCCTATAGTCTGCAATCTCCTTCTCATCATCAGTTGCATCATAGAGTTTTATATTTTCCAAATAACTTTTAGCTGATGAATCATAATTATTATAACTTGATATGAAGGCTAAGCTAAGAGATAGTTCTATGGCTGCCCATAAGCCTGCAGATAATGTATTCCCTGAATAAGCCTGACCCCAGCCAGGGACTGCCAGACTCCGTAATGCTGCTCCTATCGGAGTCTTGTCGTATGAAATCTCCTCTGGATTCAAAAACAATATGGCCTCTCGCTCTTTTTCCCATCCCTTCTGGACTTGATTCTTGGTCTTCCCAACCCAAAGACTAAGCTCATTGACCAAACCATTGTTATAATTTTTCAGATTGATCTTTCTTCTATGAATCAAACCACCTGAGCGCGTATTGAATAGCAGACCTTCCATTATCAATCGATCACCACTATGTTGTATTCGATTTAGTAGTACAAAATTCACATTATGAGTGCGCCCGAGATCCTTGATATCATCCATATATTTTGAGGCTGGATTATCATGGTCATCTATGTCTTCAAATAATGCATCGACAGATGAATCAAAATTAAAAGTGGAATTATTAAAATTATCAATTAATGACCGATCAATGCCTGCCAGGGGTTTATCAAAATGATTCAAGACCAAGTATGTAGCTTCTTGATCAAAGGCTGAGGCAATGCCAGATAACAGCATTAGGTAAAAAGTTACATTTATAGATCTCAATTACTTAGACCAAGAGGTTTTTTTAAAAAATAATTATATTTCTTTGGCTGGTCTACACGAATGGTCTGCTCATCAATGATCTCACCGATCTTGAACACTCGAAGCAAGTGATCACCTGCCTCTAATTTTAGTCGGACCAGGTCAACATCCCATCGATGTTCACCATTTAATTCAAATACTAACCCCTTCTCCTCTGTTTTGAACTTACATTCATAGATAGGGTTAAGAAAAAAGTCCAACTCTATGGCCTGAGCAGGATTTACAAGAAGATCATAGGTAAGTGGGGCGTAGCCTTTCTTTTTAATCTCGAACTTATGTACTCCAGGAGTAATTCTCTCATTGCGTATGGGGGACGATCCAATATTTACACCATCCAAATGAATATCGACTTTTTTTGGTATGGTATTTACGTCCAATTTTATCTGAGGGAAGATGAAGGTAATACCAAATAAAATAACCAAAGAAAATTTAATTGTCTGCATCATATTAATTTCCTTTTGGCAATCTATAGACGTTATGCATATTGACCAATCTGAGATCTCCTCGGTTTATCCATCCTTTCATCTTTACTCTTTTACTATTATCAATTTCAACCTCAATGGAACCAAAATATTCTCCTAGAGTCACTCTATCAACAGAAATTGCTTCACCTTCCTTTAGCAAAAATAAAGTTTCTGATCCAATTTCAGGACCATCACGAAAATGCACATTGTCTTTATTGGTCAAATAAATTGGTTCAACCATATCTCTACTAGGGCCAATACCTATATCTAACTTGAGTTTTCTATTATTAGAAAAATCTAGTTTTTTTGTATAAGGTTTAAAAATAAGATTTTCACCGGCTACAACACGTAGATGTTCTGCATATCTATATTCACCAGGTATTGCCAACTGGTAGAAACCCAACTCATTAGAACGTGTAGTATAAATGACATTATCAAAATTTTGAATTGAAACATCTACATTTGTGATCATACTATCGTTGCTATTGAAATAAGTATTACCAGAAACAACTAATTGACCGATCCTAATTGTCTTTGGTGGTAAAACGATACGTCCGAAACTGATTCCTTTGAATCTGACCGTAACAGGATCAAAATTCTTATCTTGGGGAATGATCTTAATTAGATTGGTGCTGTTTTGAATATCTAAAACACCTTGAGGTAGATAAGCAAGAAACTCTTTAGGAGCTTCCTGCAAAATAGATATAATTGGGCGAAGAGTATCCCCCTGTGCAAAGACCTTAAAAAGGATATTGTCTGGAACTGCGGCATCATACCTTAAGGGTAAAATAAGTTGTATCTCACCATATTCATAGGTAACAGATATAAGGGGCTGCCTGTTATTATAGATTATATCTGGATAGAGAGGGCCTTTGAATGAAGAGCATCCTGATAAAAGTATTACCAAAGAAATGGTAAATAAATATTGTCTTATTCTATTCAAGTGTCTCTAGTGCCTATTCATATGGAAAAATTTTACTACTAAAACATTGGTAGTACAAATATTGATACAGAATCTTTAGATAGTTATTCAAAATGAGCTCCGCAATGTCAGGCTATTTACCTATTGCTGAATTTTAAACTTTATTATTTGTTTAATCCAAGAAATTCGTAATAAAGTAAGATTTTCTTTAATTAACATATTGACATTCAAATTATCATTATAGATATCTAGTTACAAATCTGATCACCTTTTTTGTCCATTCTGTATATGGGGGAAATGTCAGACCAATCATACTCAAAGAACCATTTTTTTGCATAGATCGCTCATTGCTAAATGTAAGAAAACCATTGTGCCCATGCGATCTACCTATTCCACTTGCATTAACACCTCCAAAAGGCAATTCTAGGTTTAAAAAATGAGATTTGACCTCATTGATCACCATCCCTCCAGATGATGTATTCTCAATGATGGTTTTTATGTTCTTATTTGATTGTGAGAATATATACAAAGCAAGTGGTTTTGTTCTTTGATTGATGATCTCTATACATTCTTTCAAATTGACATAACTAATAATTGGTAAAAGTGGACCGAATATCTCTTCCTTCATAATATTCATATCCAATGTAATTGAATCAAGTATCGTAGGTTCTATGAATAGATTTTCACGATCCTTCCCGCCCCCATGCACAACGGTGGCCCCCTGATCAATTGCTGATAATAACAATCGATCTAATCTATCAAAATGATGTTCATTGACAATTCGCGCCAGGTCTGGTGAATCATTCTTTTCATCAAAAGATTTTCCATATATACTGTTCAACTTATTTGATAATTGATCAATGAGTTGGTTTTTCTTGCTCTCATGAACAAGAATATAATCTGGTGATATACATGATTGACCAAGATTCAAGCATTTTCCCCAAGCCAATTTTTTGGTCACCATTTCCATCTTGGCCGTATCATCAATGATCGTTGGCGATTTACCTCCTAGTTCAAGGGTAATAGAAGAGAGATGTTTGGCTGCTGCCCCCATGACTATTTTCCCTATTGATGGACTACCAGTGAAAAAGATATGATCAAAGGGATGTTTGAGTAATTCCTCTGCTACATCCTGATTACCTTGAAAAAAGGCAACGCATTTCGATTCGAAAATCTCATTTATCATTCTTCCCATCATTGCGCTGACATTTGGTGTCAGTTCAGATGGTTTGATAATTATCCTATTGCCTGCTGCAAGTGCTGAGACAAGTGGACCAATGGTGAGGTTAAAAGGAAAATTCCATGGCGCGATTATCAGCACTACTCCCCTCGGTTCATAATGTAGCCAAGCTTTAGCTGTGGATAAGGCCAGAGTTGATTTCCCAATGCGTTTTGGTTTCATCCATCTTCTAAGATTTTTTTTTGCAATTTTTATCTCTGATAGGACATACCAAATCTCTGCCAATTCAATTTCTGATTCTGGCTTTTGTAGATCTTTGTAATGCGCTTCTTTTATGACCGTCTTATTGCTCTTTATCCATTTTTCGACTCTAATCAAATATTCTATGCGCTTACTTAAAGTAAGTGGTGCATTATTTTCTAACTGTTTAGTAAAGATTGTATCTATGTCTTGAGATGTGGTCATATACAGAATAAAAGCTACGTTATGTTTGAAATTTTTAAAATCATTGTGTTCGTGATAAATAATATTATAAAACGAGTTTAATTATTCTATGATGACCTGTTTAAATAAAGTAAGTCCAGTTAAATTCATCTCAATTTTACTATGAAAGAAATAGAAAAAAATCTTCTCAAAAAGGTCAAAGATTCAGATAAAACAGCATTTCGCCAACTATTTTCTGATTTTTATGACACCTTGTTCCGATTTGTGGCCTACAGGGTACGAGATAGTGATCTAGCTGAGGATATCACTCAAGAGACTTTTTTGAGAGTTTGGAAAAAAAGAGAATCTTTAGTACCAGAAAAATCATTCTTTTCACTTATTGCACGCATATCCACTAACCTATGTTATGATCACTTCAGACACATTGAGGTCAGGAATCGGCATCAGAACCAGTTACCAGATTTTGGGAAATCTCATTTTGATGATCCAGAGAAAGTAACTCAAGCAAATATGCTTGAGGAAGAGATTCATAGAATTGTCAATGAAAAACTTCCTGATAAATGTAGATCAATTTTTATATTAAGCCGTATGGAGGGTAGAACTAATCCAGAAATCGCAGGAATGTTAGATCTTAGTGTTAGAACAGTTGAAAATCAAATATATAGGGCTTTAAAGGTTTTGAAAAAAAATTTAGATAACTATTTGTGAGTGATATACGGTTATATATCGTTATTATTGTGCTGAGAGACAATAAACATATTCGTTAAAATTGAAGTTAGATAATAAAGAAAAACTTATCTGGGAAGTTAGTACACAGACTCAACTTCCACCTGTTCCTGACAAGGATGCAGTGTGGGACCGTCTTGTCCAAGAAATGAAAATAAATCAAAATAATTTTGGCATAACTAAAAAGGAATCAAGTTGGAAACTCTGGCCCAATATGGGCAACAAGATCAATATTGCAATAGCTTATGGACTGATATTTGCTCTTTTATCTCCTTTGGCATACAACTTCTTTTTCACTAAAAAAATTCTCACTGGTAATGCACAAAATGAGACTATTTTACTATCAGATGGAACAAAGATAATACTCAATTCCAAAAGTAAGATCATTTATGGCCGTAACTATAATATTGATAATCGATCGATAAAACTAACAGGCGAAGCATACTTTGAGGTTGAAAAGAATGATTTGCCATTTACCATAGAAACAGCCTATGGTGTAATATCTGTTCTGGGGACATCATTTAATGTACGTTCAAGAGAAGATGGTTTTGAAGTAGGTGTTAACGATGGAAGGATAAAATTATCAAATGAATCCTATTCCATTCATTTATCAAAAGGTCAATTCATTGAAGTCGAATCTTCATTTGAAGAAAAAGACATAGTCGATATTTCTATAAAGGAATATCCGGATTGGATAAATCAAAAGTTTTATTGCAATGAAACAAGATTAGATGAATTATGCTCTGAGATTGAACGTACCTTTGATATCCAAATCAAATTTTTAGACCAAAATCTTAAAAATCTGACTATCACTGGCATAATTGAAGCGTCAGACTTGAATGATGTATTATACACAGTTTCCTTATTGACCAAGCATAAGTTTAAATTAGAGGATGATATCTGTACCATCCTCTAAAATAATAAAACTAGATCATACATTCCTTATAGCAACCCTAATTTTTCTAGGGTTTAAAATTCCTCTTTTATCTCAAGAAAAAATCGTATTCGATTTCAAGGATCTAGAATTGAAACCTGCGTTGCAAAGACTTATTGAGGAACATAATGTTTCAATAGTATTTCCAGATAGCATACCCAATATCCTTGTCACAGCTAGATGTAATGAATGTAATATTGATGAAGCAGTGTCTACAGTGCTCTCATCTACTAATTTGACATGGGAAAAAAATAATTCTCAATTTATTGTTCTACTACCACAATCTGAGCCTTATTTCATTATATCTGGTAGAATAGTAGACCAATTAACAAATGAGCCTATACCATATTCAAATATTTTTATCCCAAGCTTATCATTGGGAGATATCTCAAACCACGATGGTATATTTTCAATATCAAACATCTATGTAGAAACCTGCTCATTGAGCATATCATACATTGGATATGAGAGTAAAATACTAAATATTACTTTCCCAAAAGATAATAAGAAAATTTTTGAAATTCGTTTAACACCAAAGATATTATCTTCTAAGGAAATCTCAATATTTGGGACACCAAAGGAATTTATGGACCGTTCTAATAATCTAGGGCAGGTATCTTTTTCCCCTAGGCATATATCTACACTACCAAATTTGGGTGAAGTTGATATTTTTCGTTCATTGCAGTTCCTCCCTGGAGTTCAATTGGGTCTCGGAGAGACATCAAATCTATATATTCGTGGTGGATCGCCAGATCAAAATCTTATCTTATTAGACTGGATGCCCATATATCAAACTGGGCATATGTTTGGGTTTGTAAGTGGAATCTCAGCAAATGCAATTAAAGATATCCAAGTATACAAAGGTAGTATACCTTCAAAGTATGGTGGACGCATATCTAGTGTAATTGACCTTTCTTGCCGGTCTGGTAATAGTATTGATGCACATGGTTCATTATATGGGAATTTGTTGAGCCAAGGTGTTTCAGCAGAAATACCTATATTCAAAAGAGGTAGTTATATAGTGACCTATAGAAGGTCTAATCCTTCAAATCATTATTCTACACTTTATACCTCGATTCAGAAATATGTCACTGGAGATGATCGTTTCAATTTATTAACTGAATCTGCATCCGAAGAAAATGATCAAATATCAAGTGACTATGATATTTGGTCATCTTATCAAGATATAATTAGTAGACTTTCTTTACTGATTACTCCGAAACATAGATTGACAATAACTCATATAAATGGCATTGATTCATCTTTAGAAGATAGAGGGTATTTTGGATTTAATTCAATATTGGGTAGTGATGATGTGTTGATCAAAGAATGTAATAAAATTAAAAACGAGGGCATGGTAATGAATTGTTATTCTAATTGGAGCCCTAATTACAATTCTCATTTAAGTTTATCTCGATATAATATCAAAAATAATTCTTTATCATTACAATATCCCAAAATGAATGATGATACATATTCATTGATGAATGAAGCAAAAACCACCAATAAGTTTTCTGATAGATCCATTCGCTTTCATCAACAATATAAAGGAATAAAAAATCATAGTATTTCGACCGGGATACAAGAAACATATTTTGAGGTAATCAATAAATCAATTAATAAAGATGGCACATCATATAATTCATCTTTTGTAAAACAAAGGGCATTCAGTCACACATTCTTTTTAGAAGATGAATGGAGGCCCTTCAATCAATTGGAAATAAAATCGGGAATCAGAGTTCTATATTTTGAAATGAACAATAATAAATTCTATCAAGAACCTCGACTATCAATAAAATATAAAACACATCTTAACCTCTCCTTGGAAGCATCATTTGGACAACATCACCAATTTGTCCATCATCTTAAAAATGAGACTACGGGCCAAAATAATTGGTTACTGTCTTCAGATGGTATTCCAATTACTACCTCGCTAAATAAAAACTTGGGACTAAATTGGGATAATATAAAATATGCTGCCTCATTTAGTGCCTATGAATGTTCAATGAATAATCTTTTTCGGCTTGACGACTTTTCCACAATTTTTGACTATAAAGAAAACTCTACTTCTAGGATTATTCTAGGCTCTGGAGAAAAAATTGGGATTGAATTAATCTTAAGGAAGAAAAGTGGTGTAATCAGGGGATGGGTATCATATCATTTTAATCAAACAGAATATAATTTCCCATTTTTTAATAATAGTGAATCATTCCTAGCAGACCATGATAAATCACATGAATTAAAAACTGTAGCAATTGCACGGATCTGGGATATTGATATAACTGCGAATTGGGTTTTTTCATCTGGTGGACTTTATACAGATATTAATAATATATATGTTGAACCAGGTTCTGGATTTGAAATAAATACAACTGGCAATATCAATAAAGAGAGACTGCCACCGGTACATCATCTAGATATTGGCATTTCTAAATCATGGAAAATATCACCAATAGTTATGGATGTTGGTTTTTCTATTTATAATATATACAACAAAAACAATGTAAGTCATATGAGGTACAATCCCTATACGCCTCAGCTTTCAATATCAAATGTATCAATGTTCGGAATTACACCTAGTATCAATTTAAAAATTAGTTTTTGATTTTTTGTGGAGGCGGGGAGAATCGAACTCCCGTCCGAAATAGAGTGATGTAGATCATCTACATGCTTAGTCTTCCAATTGGTTTCTCATTTGAACTTATATCAGAGACAAAAATAAGCACAAACCAGTCTGTTTTATTTCATCTCAAATTCACAGACAAATTTGAGACTAGTCTATGTAGATGACGTTCCTGGACCAGACCATAGACTCATCTAATCCGGAACGAGCTGTAGACTTAAGCTGCAGCCATATAGCCGTAATCGGCATTTATAGGTATGACAGGTGATTAAGGAGGGAACTGTCATCCTCCGCATGCGATTCAACATATCTCATATCTCGTCGATACCGATCGCCCCCAATTTTCAAAAAACATACAAATTCAATAATTCTGATATAGAAATGAGAAAAGGCTTCTAGCGCCAACCTGAAGCCTTTTCGAAAGAAAAGCTGAATTTACTATACATCAACTTTAGTTCATTTTTCATCCTCTTTCCTTAAAACTTCTTTTAAAAAAAATCATCAAAAAGAGGCCAACAAGTATAGAACATATTGAAAATTAATCGCAACTGATAAAGTTGTTTTTTTAAACTTTTTTTACCACTTATACTAAACTCTATATCTGCAACCGTACAATTGGTAGAGCAATGACTTTTTAAACCATTGGCTCACTATTCTAATCCATCTAGTCAATAAGATCAGGTAGAGGTGTTACATCCGAGGTAAGAAGAATCAACACCTCCACCTAAAATAGTCTTCTATACTTCAGACCAGTCATCAACTATAAAACGATTTATTAGTAAAATATACTTGTGATGTATATCACAATAGGCAAAAAATAAAATATTTAAAAAAGTGGTTTTTGAATGTAAAACGGTTGAGCAGTAGATTGATATATGAAAAAATATTATGTATACGTTATTGAACTAGATGAAAAAGTTGCGACCTATAATAAGTTCCGTAAAAGAAATCCAAAATATATCAAAGGGAATGGATGTGTTTATGTTGGGCAATCAAGTAGAGTCCCCAAGTTAAGATTTGAACAGCATAAAGAAGGCTATAAATCAAATAAATACGCAAAAATATACGGTGTAAGACTAAGACCTGATCTCTATGAGAAATACAATCCTATCCCTACAAGAAAAGACGCAGAGAACATCGAAGAAATGTTAGGAAAATCATTGCGAAAAAGAGGTCTGGGTGTTTGGTATAATTGATACAAGTTTTGCTAGACTAATTAATAGAAGTTGAATATGATTGAATATGATAAAGAAGAATTAAAAAAGAGAAGACCTCTGAACTTCCTTGCTATGGTGATCACATTATTATTCATTTTTCTAACTTTTTCTTTGTTAAATCAATGAAAACACTCAAAATCAAACAAAAACCAATACTTTTTATTCTTACAATCTTTACTTATGGAATAGCATCTGAATGTACAGATCATGGAACGGCACCTTTTAGTGGAACAATCTTTATTGACCCTGATATTATCACACCTGATGACCCTACTACATTTGAAAGTTTATATTATAACGGAACAGCACCGAGAGTAATGTATGATAGAAGAGCTGCAGATTGGATAAATGAGAAACCATTTCTATTTCCTGCAAAATATAATGATGGATTACAAATTGAGATACAGGTAAATCCTGAGTTTGGAGATTTTAAAACAGCTCAGATCCAAGCAGAAAAGTATGCTATTGTAATTGGACGTTTGACCACACAGTTAAGGAAGGATGTAGAGACAGTTTGGATACATAAAGGTCTAAAACCATTTGGTGGAGGGAATAACAACTTATTAATTCATACCGACTGGTCAATCAAACATTACGAGGAACAAGGTATTTTAGAGGAAACCTTTGTGCATGAGGCATCGCACACATCGCTTGATTCCTATCATGCCAAAAACGCAGATTGGCTTGAGGCTCAATCAAAAGATTGCATTTTCATATCAAGTTATGCTGAGGAAAATCCAGAAAGAGAAGATATTGCTGAAAGTTATTTACCTTATTTTGCGATTAGATATCGTCCTGAAAGAATTTCTCAGTCATTAAAAGAAAAGATAGAACGGACCATACCAAATCGCATTCGATATTTTGATGAAAAAAATTTTAATATGCACCCTCTCGAATAATAAAAAATGAATGTTAATAAAATAGACTTTAAATGGGGTATCATTGGTACTGGTGGCATTGCAAATGCATTTGCAAGAGATCTGGAATATTTAGATGGACATAGAATATCTTCTGTTCTATCAAGATCAATGAAATCTGCTAATGATTTTTCTTCAAGATTGAAAAATTGCAAAGGTTTTGACAATATGGAGTCCTTTCTTCATGACCCAGACATAGATGCTGTTTATATTGCCACCCCGAATACTTACCATGCTGGACAAACCATTAGAGCATTGCAGGCAAAGAAACCTGTGCTTTGTGAAAAACCCTTTGCTATGAGCGCAAGTGAAGTAGTATTAATGGTAGAAGCATCAAAGATTAATAATACAACCCTATTGGAAGGAATGTGGACACGCTATCTACCTCATATTGAAAAGGTTCGACAAATCCTCAACGATAAGACCATTGGCCAAGTGGAATCAGTATTTGCTTGTCATGGCCAAAATTTAAAACATTCAAATAATCAAAGACTTTGGACAAAGAAACTGGGTGGTGGTGCTCTTTTAGACCTAGGTGTCTATGTTATATCCTTCGCACATTTGATACTGGGCAAACCAAATGAAGTATTGGCCACGTCAATTTTCACAGATAATGGAGTTGATGCAAAGACCTCTATGATATTCAAATATGATAATAATGCAATCGCTAACCTCAGTTGCACCATGTATGACACTCAACCCAACAGAGCAATCATATCGGGTGAGGAAGGTATAATTGAGATAGATCCTACTTTTTACGGGCCAACAACTATGTCAATAAAGATGAATGATGGAGAGATTATATCTTTTGCCAATGAGTATGAAGGCCATGGCCTGCGCGAACAGGCAAAGGAATTGGAGAGATGTGTTACAAATAATATCATTGAATCACCACAAATGAAACACTCGGATAGTATCGCTGTAATGGAGTCAATCGATCAAGTTAGAGAAATGATCGGATTGGATTTCAATAGTTAAATTGACAAAGAACACCTTAAACATTTTCTTTATGATATTAGGGATCATCCTTGTCCTGATTTCAACTAGACATCTATTGATAATTCCATTGTTAATTGGAATTGTTGTTATAATTCAAGGGGTTTGGGGATATCTTAAAAAACAAGACGATTAAATTATTTTCAATGATCTCAAAATATTCTTTTATAGTATTAATAACATTGTCCAATCTATGTGGTCAGAGAGAAATAAATATTAAGTCCCTAGTCAATATTGATAAAACCTATAGAATAAAAGGACAACAAAAACCTGCCGATGGTATTGTTTTCGATTTTAAAAAAGAAAAAAAGGTTAAAATAGGTAGATTGAAAAATGGTAAGAAAGTTGGTGTTTGGATTGAATGGCATCCTAATGAACGTAGATTACAAGAGACATATAAGAATGGATTATTGGATGGTCATGTAAGCCTTTTTTATAAAAATGGTCAGAAGGAGTGGCGACATACATATAATAATGGAATTTTAGAGGGTAATTATACTCGTTGGCATCAAAATGGACAGAGAACGACAGATGGTTTTTTTGAAAATGGAGTCCCTGTTGGAATATGGACTTGGAGAGACAAAGAAGGAAATATCATAAAAAAGGAGACCTTTAAAAAAAGGGCAAAGGGTTTTTTAAGCGGTTTTACAGAATATATCGATGTAGAAATAGTTCATTAGAAATGGTAAGCACTCTGTTTAGTTTTTTTGAAAAGAGATTGATTGGTAGATTTTAGATATCAATATTGAGGATCAACAAAATAAATGGACAATCAAAGAACCCTACAAAATGGAGAGATGGTAGAAGAATTGGAAACTTCTGTACAACTTATAATTAAAACGAAATGCCCAACCAAATGGGTTATTGAGGATCTAGAAACAGGCCAACGATATCGAGCAAATGGCAATACTGAAATTGGTAAGATGTTTACACCAATAACAAAATAATTACATACTAAATATGCAATGATAGATAATAATAGTTTTCTCACTCACGTACCACCAATGGGCATATATGAAACTCTATATGCATTCCAAAATTCCTTTGGGACATATATGGGTGAAAAGGGAACACACCCTTGGAGCCAAGGCTTTCCGTTGACCACTCAAATTCCTGGTGGACCAGAGATGCCAATATCTATACAGGTCACTTCAGAAGACTTGAAATATCCAAAAGCATGGGGTCAACCAGAGCTTCGACAAACAATTGCTGAATATTACAATCATTATTATGGATCATCAATTGATCTTGAGAATGTCATGATATTTGCTGGAGGTCGACCTGGTCTTATTGCACTATTAATGTTTCTACAACCAGATATTAGGATACAAATAGCATCAACAGAGTATACCCCCTATTATGATATGTTGAGATTAATGAAGCGCGAATATCATCTTGTTGAGAGCACCATTGACAATCAATTCTATCCGAGTATTGAACAGTACATTGAGGGTAGCTCCAACCAAAGAAAACTTGTGTTGTTAAGCAACCCTTGCAATCCAACTGGGATCACTAGAAAAGGAGATCAACTTAAAGAGTTAGTGGAAAGATCTGCTTTTGCTGATAATGGACTCTTAATTGATGAAGCATATGAGTTATTTCATACGACACCAGTAAGTGCAATGGAGTATATTGATGATATAGACAATTCTAATCTTTTCGTAGCAGGTGCTGCTACAAAGGGTCTTCAATCACCTGGAATTCGAATCGGGTGGGTGGTTGCTGCAAAAAAATATATAGAGATCTTAGGAAACTTCTCATCCTTCGGTATGGGTGGGGTTTCTAGGCCATCACAACTATATGCATTGCATTTGTTCAATAAAGAAAGAATAGAGCTTTCACGAAATGCAATACCTGATTTTTATGATGGTCAGCGTAATCGCTATGGTAAAAGATTTCTAGAGTTGGGTTTGCAATTATTTTCAGGCGATGGTGGTTTTTATCATTGGTGTAAACTACCCGGAGATTTAACAGCTGCAGAATTGAATAATAGACTATTTAAGAAAGGTGCAGCAATATTGAAAGGTACGGATTGTGATATGCATAGATTAGAAGAGAAATCTCATCTGAACCAATTCTTTAGGTTCTCTTTTGGCCCTCTTCTTCCAGAATCTTTTGAATCGGATATTACCATATTGAATAAAGCATTGGCTAATTAACTTAATTTATATATCCATATATACAATTATCCAAGAACGGGATTTATTTGTTTCTATTAACCTGATTCTAACCTTACTTTCATATAGTATGGATAAACTCTAATATGAATGGCTTTAAAGAAAAGTTAAAGACAATCATCTTCGGCACGGATACACCTGCAGGTAAACTTTTTGATGTTGGACTCATTGTTACCATTGTTCTTAGTGTTCTACTGGTGATGTTCGATAGCGTTTCTGAATATAAAACAAACTACGGAGATGTCTTTTATACAGCGGAATGGATTTTTACGATCTTGTTCACCATTGAATACTTTTTGCGTATCTACTGTATACGACTGCCTTCGAGTTATATCTTTAGTTTCTTTGGTATTGTAGATTTTCTTGCCCTTATCCCAACTTATTTGAGTGTCATCCTACCAGGCGCAGGTATCTTTTCAATTATAAGGGTGTTACGTGTCCTTCGTGTATTTAGAGTTTTAAAACTAGTTCAATTCATGGGTGAGGCAGATATGTTGCGAAAAGCAATGCTCGCCAGCCGACGAAAGATATTTGTATTCCTATTTTATGTAATGACACTTGTGGTTGTTTTAGGATCTATAATGTATTTGATCGAAGGAGAGAAGGCCGGCTTTGATAATATCTTCCGAAGCATCTATTGGGCAATCGTCACATTAACTACAGTCGGATATGGTGATATCTCTCCACAAACAAATCTAGGACAAGCAATTGCCGCAATAATTATGATAATGGGTTATTCTATTATTGCAGTACCAACAGGCATAGTGACCTCAGCCATGCATTTCACAAAAGATGATAATAAAGGAACATGTGTGGTATGTGAAAATCAAGATCAACCAAAAGACGCAAGGTTTTGTAATCATTGCGGAGCAAAGATGCACAATAACAATTAAGACAACTAATTGGCTTACGATCCAAATAATAAACCAATAAACCAGTCCAGGATAAAGGATATGGAAATGGATGATAAATGGATCATTGATTTTTTAAACAAAACGAAGGTCGGCCACATAAGTACCCAAGATAATGCCCAACCTTTCATAAATCCATCTTCCTTTTTCTATGATGCCAATAGACATGAAATATATTTTCATTCAAACGCTTATGGAAGAATGCGATTCAATGCGGGAAAAAATCCAAAGGTATGTTTCGAAGGTTTTAGGTCGGGTCATTTATTGCCCTCAAATCTTGCATTGGAGATGAGTTTTCAATACAAATGTGTCATTGTATTTGGACGTATCAGAGTGATTAATCCGATGACAGAAAAACGTAAAATACTGAATGGGCTACTAGATAAATATTTTATTGAAATGGAATCTGGAAAGGATTTTCGTCCTATAACAGATGAGGAACTAAAACAGACCTCTGTTTATGGAATTGAGATCAATTCATGGAGTGGGGGAAAAATTGGGAGGAGAAAGCCGAACAGGCTGAAGAAGGGGAATGGCCTGATTTGGATCTTAAATGGTTTGAAATGTATTAAAAATATTTTTTCCATGACTCAGTGGATTCTGGCCATCGTGCCGTCACCTTTTTTAGATTGGTCCAAAACTCAACTCCACTTTTCCCAGTTATGTCACCATGACCATATTTTGATTCATTCCAACCACCAAAACTATAAGGCTCCCTTGGAACTGGAACTCCAATGTTTATTCCAACCATTCCAGAAGATGCCGTCTCTGAAATAGTTTTTGCCACTTCACCTGATGTTGTGAAAACAGCTGCAGCATTCCCGTATGGATTATTGTTCTCAATTCTCATGGCATCTTCCAACGTATTGGCACGTATGATTGATAATACTGGTCCAAAGATCTCTTCTTTTGCACAAGGCCAATCGGGTTGGACATGGTCTAAGATCGTAACTCCTAGCCAATACCCTTCTTCATACCCTTTCGGAGATATGGGATTCCGTCCATCTACCAATACCTTTGCTCCCATTTTTTCTGCTTCTTCAATATATCCAGATATACGGTCAAGAGCAGACCTACTAACTAGGGTACCCATATCCCTACCAAGTACATAACTATTGGCCTCACTAACTAATCGATCGATGATGTGGTCTATCTCTGCAACTCCGACCGCAACGCTCGCGGCCATGCATCTTTGCCCTGCACTGCCCATAGAACTTGCCAACAACCCCTTTGCTGTAGTATCAAGGTCAGCATCAGGAACTACGATCATATGATTCTTTGCACCGCCTAGACAAAGTGCTCTTTTTCCTAAAGATGTAGAGCGAGAATAAACAATATTGGCAACATTTGATGAACCAACAAACGCGACAGCCTTTATTTCTGGATGATCACAAATACCCTCAACAGCTTCTTTGGAACCATTCAAGACATTGAATACTCCATCAGGCAATCCTGCTTCTTTTAAATATTCAGCAATCTTCAATGCAGAAAGAGGTGTCTGCTCTGACGGTTTTAGTATGAAACAGTTACCAGCGGTAATTGCCAATGGAATCATCCAAAGAGGAACCATTGCTGGAAAATTGAAAGGCGTGATGCCTGCCACAACACCGAGAGGCTCATGCGTCATGGTACAAGTTATACCATCTGCGACTTGAGATGAGTCACCATTAAAAATATTTGGAAGCGAGGTTGCAAATTCTACAACCTCCTTACCTCTCATAATACTTGCCTTGGCATCATCCAAGGTCTTTCCATTGTCTAACGCTATGATATTTGCTAATTCATCCAAATGTGACTCAATGACCCTCTTGAATTGGAACATGATCTCTGATCGCTCTCTAATATTCAATCTGGACCATTCTGAGAACGCACTACTTGCAATCTTTACAGCATGGTCAAGGTCATTACGGTCAGAATCTGGTATAGTGGCAATCTCTTGATTGAAATATGGTGAGATGACCGAAATATTTCTATTTGAGTTTGAATGCTCATAGTTACCATTGATCCAGTTTTGTCTTTCTCCAAATTTCTTATACTCGATATTGCTCATTCTTATCCTTTATCATTTTTTATGGAATTTTTAAAGCGCTAGAAAGAATTTCAAGGCTCTCGTCCAATTCTTCATCGGTAATTGTAAGAGGCATTAATGTGCGTATGATATTTCCATACGTACCCGCAGTTATCATGACCAATCCATTATTTAGAGCATGTTGATGTATTCTGGATGTATGCTCCTTGTCTGGCTTGTCATTATCATCAACTATAACTATGCCTTGCATGGCTCCCAATCCTCTGATCTCACTGATCCACGATACCTCTTTTTTTAGAAGATTGATGGTATCTATGACCTTTTTTCCAATTTCGATCGCACGCTCGGGCAATCTTTCATCATCCATAACATTTAAAACTGCAAGTGCTGCCGCACAAGAAACAGGATTACCTCCAAATGTTCCTCCAATACCTCCAGTATGGACTGAATCCATTATTTCAGACCTCCCAACTACTCCACTAAGAGGTAATCCACCGGCAATCGACTTGGCAATGATAAATAGATCTGGCTCAACCTTGAACTGTTCCATAGAAAATAGCGTACCAGTTCTACCAAAACCTGTTTGTACCTCATCAGCAACCATGACAATATCATTGTCATCACAAAATTCTCTTATTTGGCCCATAGCATTGTGCGATACAGGAATGAAGCCACCTTCTCCCGCAACAGGTTCAATAACCACGCAAGCAAGAGATTCAGGGTCAATCTTTAAAGAGGATAGATCAAGACTTATTTTTGGAAAATCAATCCGGTGTACATTATCGAGAAAGGGTCCAAAGCCCTTTTTGTAGGGATCTTCCTTATAGGTCATTGACATAGTCATTTGAGTCCTACCATGGTATGCATGGGAAAAAACAAGAATATCAGTTCTTCCTGTATATGTCTTACTGATCTTGATCGAATTTTCCACTGCTTCTGCTCCCGAATTAAAGAATACTGACTTACAATCACCTTTGATTGGAACAATATCAGCGAGTCTGTGGGCAAGATCCACATATGGTTGATAAGGAGCAACTGTGAAACATGGATGTACATATTGATTGATCTGTTTCTCGATCGCATCGATTACCTTAGGGTGTGAATGACCGACATTCATAGCGCCTATTCCACCTGCGTAATCAATGAATACATTGCCATCCACATCAATAAGATTTGATCCTATTGCCTTCTCAATGTAAATACCACAAATAGACCCATGTCCATTTGCTACATTATCTTGTCTCTTTTTTGCCAACTCCATGGACCTAGGTCCAGGTATGGCAGTTCTAATATTTACTTTCACTTCTCAGGTCTTCCTTCCTTCATCAAGATCATAGGGGAACCAGTAATCCTTCTCTCTTATTTGGTAATCGATCAAAATATGTTTAGGCTCTCTGAACTCATCTAGACCTTCTATGCCTAGTTCACGTCCACCACCAGACATCTTCATCCCTCCAAATGGTGCGGCCTCATTGTCAGTAAGAGGATCATTGATCCAAAAGGAGCCTGCTTTTATGTCATCTGCTGCGGTCAAGGCCTTTTCCATATCATTGGTATAGATATTACATCCTAGGCCATACATTGAATTATTTGAAAGTTCGATGGCCTCCTCAAGTGACTTGATCTTTTGAATGGGAATTATGGGCCCAAATGTCTCTAGATTCATCATTTCCATATTACTAGTCATATTGTCAAAGACAGTTGGTGAATAAAAATATCCTTTTTCGAATTCTGCTGGTCTCAGGCCACCGCAAAGAAGTCTTGCCCCCTGATCTATGGCGGTCTTGACCTTCTCCTCTGCCTTTCTCAATTGCATCATTGAACACATGGGTCCCATATCTGTCTGACCATTCATTGGATCACCTAAACGGACCTTTTTGGTCTCTTCCACAACTGCTTCTATGAAGCTATCTGCTATGGATTCCATGACAAACACTCGTTCCAACGAAGTGCAAACTTGCCCTGCATTGAGTAGGCCTCCCCATGCCGTGCCTTTCGCAGCTATGTTGATGTCCACATCATCACAAATGATGATCGGGTCATTCCCACCTAATTCCAAACTTGTTTTTTTGAGTTGTTTTGCAGCCATCATTGCGATCTTCTTACCCGTATCAATACTGCCCGTGAACGCAATCACCCTTACATCTGGATGGTTGACCAATGAAGCACCGGTTTTACCATTACCTGTTATCACATTAATTATGCCTATTGGTAAATGATCACATGCAATTTCTATCCATCTCAAAATTGATAGAGGTGTCACTTCAGATGGTTTAATGACAACAGTGTTTCCAGCTGCCAAGGCAGGTGCAACTTTCCAAGCCATTAGGAGTAAAGGATAATTCCATGGGACAATACACCCTACAACCCCATATGATTCTTTAACGACCATACTCATAGACCTTGGAGTAACAGGCGCGACAACTCTCCCTCGTTGATCTCTTCCAATTTCAGAATAGTATTCAAAAATTGACGCAATCCATTCTATCTCATCAAGACATTCTATGAGAGGCTTCCCGCTTTCTGCCGTGATGATTGATGCGATCTCCTTGTCATTATCTCTACTTTTCACAGCAACCTCACGCAATAGGTCACGCATGTCAAGTGAACCTAACATTTTCCAATCTTTCCATGCTGCCTTTGCAGCCGAAACTGCCACATCAACATCTGAGGCTGAACTATTTGGTACTTCAGTAATAATTTCTTCAGTGAAGGGGTTTTCTACTTTGAAGGTTGATCCATCATTCGCATCATGCCAAGATTTGTTTATATAATTCTTATTATTCATAACCTGTCTCCAATTATTGATCTATGGATTTGAATGAGCTAGAAAGAATCGATAGAGCTTCATCTACCTCATTTCTACCTACATTCAGAGAGGGTGAGATACGTATACAATTACTGTAAAGACCACCTCTTCCAATCAGTAATCCTCTTTTTTTTGTCTCTTCCATGAGTAAATCAACCGCTTCTGGGTTTGGCGTGCGATCTTTATTGGTCTCATCCATCACAAGTTCCAGCCCAACCATTAATCCTTTACCCCTTACTTCACCTATTATCTCCTTATGTTCAGACTGTATTTTCTTCAACCCTTCTTTTAAGATCTCTCCCATTTCATGGGCATTTTGTTTTAGGTCATCCCTCTCCATTATTTCTAGAGTGGCGTTTGCAGCTGTGCAACTAACAGGGTTACCTCCAAAAGTGGAGATTGAATTCTTTTTTAATGAACTTGATATCTCCTTTGTGGTTATGACTGCAGCAAGAGGCATCCCATTTGCTATACCCTTTGCAACCGTTATCATATCTGGTTCTACACCAGAATGGCCGATTCCCCATGCCTCACCCGTACGACCAAACCCAGTTTGAACCTCATCTGAGATAAATATTCCACCATGTGACCTGATTATATCAGCCACTATGCGAAAATATTCATCTGGTGGTGTTATAAAACCTCCTACACCTAGTATTGGTTCAGCTAGAATGCCTGCTACTTTCCCTGTAGTTGTCGTTTGGATCAGTTCCTCAACATCCTTAGCGCATGCGACCCCACACTTTGGGTATGATAGATTAATGGGGCATCGATAGCAATAAGGTGCCAAGGCATGTTTAATGAATCCGATTTGGGATGGTAATGCTCTCCAAGGAGCATGCGCGGTCAACGACTGTGCCAACATGGATCGACCTGAATAACCATGGCGTAAAGCAACTAATTCTGTATTCCCAGTATAAAGTTGAGCCATCATCACAGCCGTCTCATCCGCCTCTGTACCAGATGCATTGAAAAAAACCTTTTCGAGATTCCCCGGTGACAAACCAACTAATCTTTCTGCTAGTTCGACAACTGGAATGCTTGGGTATAACGATGAAATATGAGTAAGTCGGTCAATCTGTGCTTTGACCTTGGTATTGACTTCATCATTAGCATGCCCAACAGATACTGTAAGAATACCACCAAAGAAATCTAAGAATGTGTTCCCTTCATGATCTGTTACATGGAACCCCTTACCTTCCTTGATAACCAAGGGTTCGTCATAAAAGTTCTTTACAGCATCAAACAGATACTCTTTATGTTTTTTCCTTATGGTTTCACTATTGCTCATCATTCACTCTTATCTCCAAACCACCAATCCTTAACACTATGGTCATAGTCAATAAAGATGTGTTTTGCCTCTCTAAATTCTTCTAGGGCCTCAATGCCATGCTCCCTTCCAATTCCAGATTGTTTCATTCCTCCAAATGGTGCAGCAATATTTTCCATTAGTGGATTATTGATGCATACTGTACCAGATTTGATCTTGTCTGCTGCGGTCATTGCACGCTCGATGTCTTTTGTGAAAATAGTGCACCCTAGGCCATATTTGGTCGAGTTTGCAAATTCAATTGCCTCTTGAAATGATTTGATCTTTTGTATTGGAATCACAGGACTGAAGGATTCTTCAGTGACGATGTCCATGCCTGGCTTAACATTATCAAAGATAGTTGGCTCATAAAAATAACCTCTTTCAAACTTTTCAGATCTCTTTCCACCGATAAGCACCCTACAACCTTGGTCTTTTGCAAGCGCAACCTTATTGATGGTATTATTGAACTGGGCCTCAGATGCCATGGGACCTACATCCGTATCATTGTCCATAGGGTCGCCAAGCCTTACTTTTTTTGTCTCTTCTATTAATGCTTCGGTAAATCTATCCACTATTGAATCATATACATATACTCGTTCAATAGATGTACATACTTGACCTGCATTTACGAAACCTCCCCATGAGGTTCCTCTTGCAGCAACTTCAATATCTGCATCATCATAGATGATGACCGGATCCTTACCTCCAAGTTCAAGGGATACCTTCTTTAGATTATCAGCAGCCAATCTTGCTATTCTCTTACCTGTCTGAACTGAACCGGTAAATGTAATGATAGGTACCTGGGGATGTTTTACCAATGCCTCACCTGCTTCCTGGCCATATCCTGTGACCACATTGATCACGCCTTGAGGCATGTCGCCGGCAACAAGTTCAGCCCAATGAAGAATAGACAAAGAAGTGACCTCACTAGGCTTCATTACTATGGTATTCCCCGCTGCAAGCGCGGGAGCCAATTTCCAACCCATGAGTGACAATGGATAATTCCATGGTATGATGCAGCCTACCACACCATATGGCTCATACCTAACCAACGACATCGATCTATTATCCACTGGTGCAACGATCCTTCCAACCTGGTCTCGAGCAAGTTCACTATAATATTCCAAATAATCAGCAAGGTCATCGATCTCTGTCATTGCATCCTTGAATGGTTTGCCCATTTCTGTGGATATTGTTCGTGCAATTGATTCGGCATGTTCACGTGAACTATTGGCAAGTGTTCTCAAATGATCCCTACGATCACCGGCGGTCAATCCACTCCATTTTTCAAATGCAAATTTTGCTGCCCTAACAGCCATATCTATATCATAATCGCTACTTGCAGGCACTTCAGTAATCTGTTCCTCTGTAAATGGATTGAACACTCCAAATTTTTTGCCCGAACTTGCATCCTGCCATTCGTTATCTATGAAATTCTTATATGTCATTATTATTCCTCTTGAAACTTTTTTAGAATTTGGCCGATGTCTTTAAGGAAAAGAATGAATACCGTTATTGATCCGATTCCAAGAATGATCATTGTGATCCATGAAAATATTTCCCAATAGCTCATCTTTGTTTGCCCTTTTGCAATAGTAGGCCTATGAAAAATCCAATGAAAGATATTGGCACGGTTATGTACATCACAAATTCCTGCAAAAAATCAATTCCAAACCATTGGATGACATATGTTTCTTCTGATACATCAAATTTTCCCATTGTCATAATATAGATATTTAAGATGACAGTAGAAAACAAACCTGCTCCTGCACTTAGAAAACCAGCCAATGGCTTTCTCAATCCTTTAAAATATAAACCTAACATAATGGGCACTAGCATGCTTGATATAAGAATCGATGAAAGGAAGACCCACAACCCAAGCATCTGTTCAAATTGGACTGCCATGCCAAAACCAAGGACCCAAGATAACAGGATGCCATAGCGAGTGGTCTTTATCAATTCATGATCAGTGGCATTTGGTTTCATTGCTGGTTTATAAATGTCGTATGACACATTCCCACCTGCAACCAAACAGTAAGAATCCAAGGTTGACATCTCAGTTGATAGAACACCTGCGAGAAATAATCCAACCACACCTGCAGGCAATGCAGCAACGACCACTGTTAATAAAGCAGCATCAGGTGCAACGTCTGGAGGCAGCATTCCTTTGATGACTGCCACTTTTGCAGACATTGCCAAGATCGTGATCAACCAATCGTAAGAACCCCAAATGAAGATCCCTATAATAAGTGCATTGCGAACATTCTTATATGATCTGGCAGCAAATATCCTTTGATAGAATGTTGGCTCTACAAGAATTGATAGGCCAGTGGATGCATAAATGATAATGAGAAAGATATTCAA